>Ga0182743_1000245_pt1 | contig 81135 bp, 81 predicted proteins | sample eDN3rd30CKraftOP_FD_128522 | JGI IMG/M metagenome (GOLD analysis project Ga0182743, IMG submission 128522) | Enriched Organic Plus compost microbial communities from Emeryville, California, USA - eDNA 3rd pass 30_C Kraft OP (version 2) (version 2) ... | reverse complement strand
GTCCGCGCCGACCTCCTCGCACACGTTGGCGATCTCGTTGATGAACGAGATCCGGGTGGCCAAGTAGGCGTTCGAGGCGAGCTTGATCATCTCGGCGCTCGAGGTGTCCGTCATCACGATCTCACCGCCGAGCGGGCGATAGAGGTCCGCGACCTCCCCGGCCGCGTCGGCGTCCTCCGGTTCGGCGCCGACGACCACCCGGTCCGGGTGCATGAAATCCTCGACCGCCGTTCCCTCCTTGAGGAACTCGGGACAGGACACGTAGGCCATTCCCGGCAGCTCGCGGCGGATGGCGTCGCCGGTGCCGGCGGGCACGGTGCTCTTCATGATCAGCACGTGGTCGCCGTCCTCCTTGAGGTCGCGGACCACGGCCTGGACGCGCGACAGGTCGGCATCACCCGAGTAGGTCGGAGGCGTGTCGACGCAGACGAAGATGAGCCGGACCGCGTCCAGCAGTTCGTCCATGTCGGTGGTGAAGGTGAGACGCTCGCGGTTTTTCTCGAGCAGGGCCTCCAGTCCGGGTTCGTGGATGGTGACCTCCCCGCGGTTCAGCGAGTCGACCTTTTCCTGCAGGACATCGCGGGCGATGACCCTGTGACCGAGTTCGGCGAAGCAGGCGGCGGTCACAAGACCGACCCAGCCGACTCCGACGACGCCGATCGGCGCCTTTTCTTCTGAATTCATCTCGTTCAATCGTTGGGGGTGAATGCCCGGGTGGACCGGGCCATGCCTAGCATCTGCTGGTTCTCGAGCGTGAGCAGCAGGGAGTTCGAGATCCAGTAGACGTTGTCGCCGTCCTTCCAGGAGATCATGCGGATCCGGTCGCCCTCGTAGTAAACCTGGAACTTCCGGTCGTCCATCTCGATCTCCTCGTGGGGCGCTTCGAGGATCGGCGGGTCGGTCCAACCCCGCAGGCCCTGGAGGCCGAAGTAGTGGTCGCCGTCGTCCTTGGTGACCATCATCACCATGCGATAGGCGCCGTACACGTTCTTGTCGGGGTCGCGGGTGTGGTAGACGCGACTGCCGTCGACGTAGATAGTGCCCTCGGGCAGGCGCCTCGCGTAGAAGACGGGGAAGTCTCTCCGGGTGATCTCCGCGTCGAGCATCGCGGCCACGTCCTGGCCACCCTGCGAGGCGTCGACGAGGCCGTCCTCTTCCTTGCTGGGGATCGCGGAGGAAGATTTCCTTGCCCGGGCCCGCTTCTTCGCAGCGCGCCGTTCGGCCTTGCGGCTCTTCCTGGCCGCGGGCCGGCCGCCGTCACCCTCGTCCAGGGTCCCGACCGGTCCCTCCGGATCGTCGAAGCCGAGGAACTGGTCCACCGCCTGGTCGATCTGTTCCTGGGTCGCCTCGACGTAGGAGACGCCGTCACGCATCGTGAAGCGCGAGGGGAACGAAACCTCGGTCACCGCCGCCCCGCGCGAATCGAAGAGGAGTGCGAGCAGCTGGAAGATCTGGTCGCTGTTCTTGATCGTCGAGTTGGTGTTGTCGGTGAAGGCCTTGAGCAGCTCGTCGCGGCGCTTGAAGATCTCGCTGAAGCTGAGGCGGTTCCGGATCTCGCCGATCAGATCCTGCTGCCTGGCGGCGCGGACCAGGTCCGAATCGGTGTGCCGATAACGGGCGAAGTCCAGTGCGTCCGCACCGCAAAGCTTCTGGTAGCCGGCGTCGATGTCGATCGTCGCGTATTGCTGCGAGATGTCCAGCCCCGAGTTGTCGTTGAAGTAGTCGCGGTCCACGTCGACGTAGACACAGCCGATCGCTTCGATGACATCCGCGAAGCCCTGGAAGTCGACGTTCACTACCTGGTTGATCTCCAGTCCGGTGAGCTGCTTGATCGTCTGGATCGTCAGCTTGGGTCCCCCGTAGGTGTAGGCCGCGTTGAACTTGTCGTAGCCGTGGCCCGGGATGTTCACGTAGAGGTCGCGGGGGATCGAGAGCATCGCGATCTGGTCCGTGTCCGGGTCGAGGCGGATCAGCATCGTGGTGTCGGAGCGTCCCTTGTCGCCCTCCAGCGTCCCGCCGCCCGTGCGGACGTCGGAGCCCAGGATCGCGATCGTCTGCGGACCGTCGGCGTCCGAGAGCATCCAGTCGGGAAGCTTGATCTCGTTCCTGCCCTTGCCGATCTTGTCGCTGATGTCGTTGACGATGTGCATCACCGACGCCTGCGTGGCGGTGGCGAACGACCCGATGATCAGGAGTACGGCCAGCAGGAAGCGCCACCAGTACCGGGGCCGTTTGGCCGGGGGCTCGAAGTCGCCGCTTCTCGGGGGACGGGGCGGATCCCAGACCTTGCCGGTGCGACGGGAGTACTCGATGGCGTCGTGGACCTCGCTTCGCGCGGTGGCCTTGAGGACGGCGGTCTGCTCCTCGGTGATTTCCGCCTCGGACGGCAGGTCCCACTCCTCCGTGCCGGTGGGCGGCTCCTCGTCCGCGTAGGCCTCCTCGCCGGTCGGCGGTTCCCCACTGGTCGGTGGCTCCTCGGCGACCGGGTGCCGGTCGGCCCCTTCCATCTCCGGGGCGGGCGGAATCGCCGCGGGATCGGTCCCCGCGGGAGGTTCGGCCGCGGGAGGTTCGGCCGCAGGAGTCTGCTTCTCCGGGGCCGGTTCCCCGATCGCGCTCTCGGGACTTTCCAGGAGGGCGGCCCGGAACACCGGGTCGAGATCGGGGACGTCCTCCTCCACCCTCGCCTCGTAGGCGAACAGTTCCTCGGTCGGCGGGTCGAGCGGATCGGAGGACGGGCGGTTCCCCGCAGCCGGCGGCTCGCCCCCGGCGTGATGCCCGCGGTCCTCGGACTCTTCCTCGTGTCGGTCGTCGCTCATCATCGGGTCACACTCTCAACGCCGATCGTTCGAGGAAGTCGCGCAGTGCGGACCGGTACGCGACGAGCGACGAGATCGACACCCACTCGTCCGGTCCGTGGTGTCCTGCACCGACGGGACCGAACTCCACCGCGGGAATGCCGGCCCTGATGAACGACACGGCGTCCGAGGCACCGTCCCGCCCGACCGACAGGGAGGGGCCTTCGTGATGTTCCGACGCGGCCGCCGTCAGGGCCGAGATCCAGGGCGAGTCGGTGCCGCCGCCGCTCACTGCGGGTAGTTCCATGATCGTTTCCATCCTGGCCGGACCCAGGCCGGCGATCTGCTCGCGGATCCGAGCCGGGTCCTGATGCGGCAGGTAGCGGATGTCGACGTCTATCGCGCAAGAATCGGGAACCTTGTTGAGCGCATCGCCGCCCCAAATCCGGCCGAGATTTATGGAAGGGCGATCGAAGAGCTCGGAGCTTTCTCTGGCAAAGGGTAGTGACTCGACTCCCCGGAACATGTCCACAGCCCGCAGGACGGCGTTGTCCCCCAGCCAGGGGGTGGATCCGTGGGCGGCCCTCCCGGCAACCGTCAGACGAAGCGCGAGGACACCCTTCGCCGCCACGCCGACGTGCATGTCGGTGGGCTCGCCCGTGATCGCGAAATCGCCGGACAGCCCCATTCCACCCTCGGTTCGCGGCCGCACCAACTGGTTGCTGCCCCGGTTCTCGGCGTCCTCCGATTCTTCGTCGGAAACGATCGCCAGCGCCACGTTCAGCCCGGGCACCGGCGTGTCCTCCGTCGGCATCGCCAGCATCATGGCGGCCAGGGCGGCCTTCATGTCATAGGCGCCGCGCCCGAACAGCCGGTCCCCCTCGATCCTGGCCTCGTACTGCCCGGCCTCGGCGGGCACGACATCGAGGTGGCCGTGCAGGATCACGGTCGGGTCCGAAGGATCCCCTTGCGACGCCGTGATGACCGGCAGCCCGCGGCACGTGCCCTGCTCGGTCTCCAGGCCCCGCGAGTCCAGCCAGCCCTTGACGAACCCGGCAGCCTCGTGCACCCCGTCCTCCGACGAGGTGTCGTAACCGATCAGCTTCGCCGCGAGGGCGAGCAGTTCGTCCATCGGCAGATGGTATTTCAGACGGGTCGGCGAGCGCCGCTCGCCGACCCGTCTAAGCCCGGGCGATCTTCAGGAAGGCTTCGACCCGCTCGAGATCGCGCACCGCGACCTCGCGGGCGGCCTCGCCGGTGCTCTGATCCGCGATCCTCGCCTCGGCGTCGCTCTTCTGTTCCTCCAGGGACGCCGTGTCGAGGTTCGCCGGCTCGATCGCCTCCTCGAGGAGCACCTGGGCATGATTGGCGAACACCTGGATCATGCCGTGGGACTGGGCCCACTCCCTGGTCTCGGACTCCGAGACCTTCAGCCGGAGCAGGGACGGCTTCAGCGCGGCGATAACCGGCACGTGGCGGGCCAGGATGCCGAGCTCGCCGGTGACGGTTCGCGTCGAGAGCTGAACCACCTCGCCGTTGAAGACCTCACCCTCGGGGGTGAGGACCTCAACCGTGAATGTGTTCTCGCCGGCCAACTTCCTAGTTGCCCGAGCCCTTGCCCTGCTCGATGACCTGGTCGATCGAGCCCTTCATGTAGAAGGCGTTCTCGGGGTAGTCGTCGAGTTCGCCGTCGAGGATCATGCGGAAGCCGCGGACCGTCTCGGCGACCGGCACGTACTGGCCCGGCGAGCCGGTGAACTGCTCGGCCACGAAGAACGGCTGCGACAGGAAGCGCTCGATCTTGCGGGCGCGGTAGACCAGTACCTTGTCTTCGTCGGCGAGTTCGTCGATGCCGAGGATGGCGATGATCTGCTGCAGCTCGCTGTAGCGCTGGAGGACCTGCTGGACCTCGGTCGCGGTGTTGTAGTGATCCTCGCCGAGGATGTCCGGCTTGAGGATCGTCGAGGTCGAGTCGAGCGGGTCGACGGCCGGGTAGATGCCCTTCTCCGAGATCGCACGCGAGAGCGTCGTGGTCGCGTTGAGGTGGGCGAACACCGAGGCCGGGGCCGGGTCGGTGAGGTCGTCGGCCGGGACGTAGATGGCCTGGACCGAGGTGACCGAGCCGCGGGCGGTCGAGGTGATCCGCTCCTGTAGCTGACCCATCTCGGTTTCCAGGGTGGGCTGGTAACCGACGGCGGAGGGCATGCGGCCGAGAAGGGCCGAGACCTCGGAGCCGGCCTGGGTGAACCGGAAGATGTTGTCGATGAACAGCAGCACGTCCTGGCCGCCGGCCTCGCGGTAGTACTCCGCCATCGTCAGGCCTGACAGGGCCACGCGGAGACGGGCTCCCGGGGGCTCGTTCATCTGGCCGAAGACCATCATCGTCTTGTCGATGACGCCGGACTCGGTCATCTCGAGATAGAGGTCGGTGCCCTCACGGGTGCGCTCGCCGACGCCACAGAAGGCCGACAGGCCGCCGTGTTCCTGGGCGATGTTGTGGATGAGTTCCTGGATCAGAACGGTCTTGCCGACGCCGGCGCCGCCGAACAGGCCGATCTTGCCGCCCTTCACGTACGGGGCGAGGAGGTCGACGACCTTGATGCCGGTCTCGAGGATCTCCTGGTTCGGAGTCAGGTCGGTCGCGGCGGGCGAGGGCCGGTGGATCGGCCAGCGCTCGACATCGGCGGGGATCGGATCGCCGCCGTCGATCGGCTCGCCGAGCAGGTTGAAGATGCGGCCGAGGGTGGCATCGCCCACCGGAACGGTGATCGGGCCGCCGGTGTCGATCACAGGATCGCCGCGGCGCAGGCCGTCGGTGGCGTCCATGGCGACGGCGCGGACCCGGTCGTCACCGAGGTGCTGCTGTACCTCACAGACCAGGGTCTGGCCCTCGCGGGCGTCGGTCGCTTCGACCGGGATCTCGATCGCCGAGTAGACCTCGGGCAGCTTGTCGGGGAAGACAGCGTCGATGACGACGCCCTGAATTTCCTCGATTCGTCCGGTGTTCTTGCCGTTGTTCTCTGACATATCTCCAGTTCCAGTTTCAGTCTGTGGCGTCGCCTAGCCGAGCGCCTCCGCGCCGCCTACGACTTCCAGGATTTCCTGCGTGATCTCGGCCTGACGGACCCGGTTCATCTCGAGGGTCAGGTCGTCAATCATGGTTTCCGCGTTCTCGGCCGCATTACGCATGGCCGTCATCCGGGCCCCCAACTCGGACGCGGCCGACTCGAGGAGGCTGCGGTAAAGCGATGTGTTCACGTAGTCCGGGATCGCTTGGGCGAGCAGCTCCTCCGCGCCAGGCTCGTAGTCCCAGATCGCGCGGGCATGAGCCTCGCCGAGTTCACTCTGGTCGTCCGTACCCGCCTCGTCCTCGGCACCTTCGCCGATCACTTCAGCCTCCTGGACCGGAAGCAGAATCTGGCGGTGGACGTGCTGGGTCAGCGGCGACACGTAGCGGTTGTAGATGACTTCCACCCGGTCGACTTCGCCATCGACGTAAGCCGAGGCAAGGGTCTCACCGATCTCACGCGCATCGGAGAAAGCCGGACGGTCGGTGAAGCCCGTCCAGGACTGCTCCGGTTCGGCGTTGCGGAAGGTGAGGGCACCGTCACCACGACGGCCGACCGCGTAGAAAGCGACATCGATGCCCTCTTCCCGAAGCTGCTCGCGACGATTTAGACCGTCACGGAGGATGTTCGCGTTGAAGGCGCCGGCCAGACCACGGTCACCGGTGACGAGCAGCAGGGCCACTCGCTTCACGGTTTCACGCTGTTCGAGGATCGGTACCTGCTGGAGGCTGCCGGCTTCGGCCGCAGCCCGCTGGGTCATGCGGCGCATCGCCTGGGCGTAGGGCCGCAGGTGGTCGATCCGGGTCTCGGCCCGCCTGAGGCGGGCAGCAGCGACCATTTCCATCGCCCGGGTGATCTGGCGAATGTTCTTGACGCTGCTGATCTGGTTTGTGACTTCTTTGCGGTTGGCCATTCGTTCCCTTGCCTCCCCTTGGGGAAGCGGCTGATTACTGCCTAGGCGGCAGCGGTCGCCTCCTCGGTGTCAGTCACTTCCTCGCCGGCCGAATCCGGCTCGGCGTGGGCGCGGTCGACGCGGCCCGACTCACCCTCGGCAAGCGGCTCGCCGTTGTCGTCGAAGTCGGGGCCGAAGTCGTCGACGAAGTTGGCGATCGCGTCACCGAGTTCCTTCTGGTCCTCGTCGGAGAACTGGCCGGTCTCGTTGATGCGGTCGAGCAGTGCCTTGTTGTCCGAGTGGAGACGGGCGAGAAGGTCGACCAGAAAGTCCTGGACCCGCTCGGTCTTGATCCGGTCCAGGTAACCGCCGGTACCGGCGTAGATCGACGCGACCTGGTCCGCGACGGAAAGGGCGTCGCGCTCGTTCTGCTTGAGCAGTTCGACCAGTCGCTCGCCGCGGGCCAGCGTGCGCTGGGTCTCGGTGTCGAGCTCGGAGCCGAACTGGGCGAAAGCGGCGAGGTCCCGGTACTGCGACAGCTCGCCCTTCATCTTGCCGGCGACCTTCTTCATCGCCTTGGTCTGGGCGTCACCGCCGACTCGCGACACCGAGATGCCGACGTTGATGGCCGGGCGGACACCCGAGTTGAAGAGGTCGGACTCCAGGAAGATCTGACCGTCGGTGATCGAGATGACGTTGGTCGGGATGTAGGCCGACACGTCGTTGGCCTGCGTCTCGATGATCGGCAGCGAGGTGAGCGAGCCTCCACCCTCTTCGTCGCTGAGCTTGACGGCACGCTCGAGCAGGCGAGAGTGCAGGTAGAAGACGTCGCCGGGGTACGCCTCGCGTCCCGGCGGGCGCCGCAGCAGCAGCGACATCTGGCGGTAGGCGTAGGCGTGCTTGGTCAGGTCGTCGTAGACGCAGAGCGCCGCGCCACCCTTGTAAAGGAAGTACTCGGCCATCGCGGTACCGGCGTAGGGCGCGATGAACTTGATCGGAGCGGCCTCGTCGGCGGGGGCGGCGACGATGATCGTGTTGTCCATGGCGCCGGCGGCCTCGAGGACCTCGCGCACCTGGACGATCGTCGACATCCGCTGGCCGATCGCGACGTACACCGAGATGACCCCGGTGTCCTTGTTGTTGATGATCGTGTCGATGCCGACCGCGGTCTTGCCGGTCTGGCGGTCGCCGATGATCAGCTCGCGCTGGCCACGCCCGATCGGGATCATGCCGTCGATCGCCTTGATGCCGGTCTGCAGCGGCTCGCGGACGGGCTGGCGGCTGGTCACGCCGGGGGCCTTGAACTCGGCCGGCCGGCTCTTGTCGGTGTGGATGTCGCCCTTGCCGTCGAGCGGACGACCCAGCGGGTCGACCATGCGGCCGAGGAACTCTTCGCCGACCGGGATCTCGAGGAGGCGGCCCGTGCGCTTCACGGTGTCTCCCTCCACGATCTTCTCCCACTCGCCGAAGAGCACGGCACCGACGTTGTCGGCCTCGAGATTGAGGGCGAGCCCGGTCACCCCGTGGGGCAGGTCGAGCATCTCCAGGGCCATGCAGTTGTCGAGCCCGTGGATACGGGCGATGCCGTCAGCGACCGAGAGCACGGTGCCGACCTCGGTCAGGTCGGCGCTGCCGGGGTCAATGCCCTCGATGCGCTGCCGCAGAATGCTGGCAATCTCGTCTGGCTTGATCTGCATCTCGGTCTAAGTCCTCCTTAGCCCGCCTGAGCCACGCTCTGGCGGAGTTTCTCCAAGTTGTTGCGAATGCTGCTGTCGAGAACCATGTTCCCGACCTGAAGTACGAGCCCGCCGATGATCTTCTCGTCGACGCGGCTGGTCAGATCGACCTTCTTGCCGGTCTGCTTCTCGACCGCGGAGGCCACCTGTTCGGTCACCGACGGGTCGAGTTCGATGGCACTGGTCACTGTGACCTCGAGCCGCTGGTTTTCCTTCTTCCAGATCTCGCCGAGTTCTCGATTGATCCGGAAAATCGCCGGCATCCGATGCTTCTCGATGAGCAGCTCGAAGAAATTCATCACTTCGGGCTCCGCACCGTCGACCGCCTTCTTCAGGCCGTCCAGCTTCTCCTGTGAAGAGAAAGTGGGGCTGAAGAAGAAAGTCTGTAGATCCCGGTTGCCGGCGAGGGCGTCGCTGAACTGCGCGACCTGGTCACGCACCACATCGAGTTTGCCCTTCTCTCTGGCGACGCCAGCGAGGGACTCGGCATATACCCGAGCCAGTACTTCCATCAGTTGTTCCGATCGCCGGCCAGGCTGCTGAAGTCAACCTCGCGCAGGGCATCTTCGACCAGCGCCTTCTGGTCGGCCTCGCTGAGCGACTTCCGCGCGACACGCTCGGTGGCGAGCACGGTGAGGTCGGCGACTTCCTTGCGGATGTCGTCGAGCGCGCGACGCGTCTCGGCTTCGATGTCCTTGCGGGCAGCCTCGACGAGTTCCTCGCGCTTGGCTTGACCCTCGGAAGCAGCTTCAGCCTTCGCGGTCTCGGCGGCCTTGCGCGCCTTGGCGACGATCTCGTCAGCCTGTGCACGGGCCTCGGTCAGACGCTGACGGTATTCGGCCAGAAGCTCATCGGCTTCCTGCCGCGTCTTCTCGGCCGAGCTGATCGATTCATTGATCAACGACTGACGCTCGTCGAGCATCTTGCTGATCGGGGGCCACGCGTACTTGCGCAGCACGAGCATCGCGACGCCGAAGGCGAGGATGGTCCAGATCATCAGACCCGGAACCACCTTGACCAGGGGGTTCAGACCTTCATCCGAACCCTCTGAGGCCGCCACGACGAGCGGCGCCGCGTTGCTGAGCAGATCGCCGATCATCGGTTTATACGAAGAAAGCGATCAGGCCGGCGATGAAGCCGTAGAAGACCGTCGCCTCGGTGAGGGCGAAGCCAAGCCACTGGATGCTCTGGATCTCGGACTTCAGCTCGGGCTGACGGGAAACGGCTTCAATGGTCTTGCCGAAGATGAAACCAAGTCCGATGCCGGTGCCGAGAGCGGCGAGGCCGGTACCGAGGCCGAGTCCCATGGCGCGACCTGCGGTCTCGGCCATGTCCACTTGGGCAAGGATGATCGATGGGTCCACTGTTCTTGTTTCTCCTTAGTGTTCCTCGGCGACAGCGCCGTCGAGGTATATGGCGGTCAGGGTGCTGAAGATGAAGGCCTGAAGCGTAGCCACGAGGCCGATTTCAAACAGGAAGAACGCGACGGCCAGGACCCCGGTCGCAAGACCGAGTACCACCGAGCCGAAGAATCCCATCCCCAGCAGGACGACCAGTCCACCTGCCATGAACAGCAGCAGGAGGTGGCCGGCAAGAATGTTGGCGTAAAGACGCAGTGAGAGGGAGATCAGTCGCACGAAGTGCGAGAGCGCCTCGATCGCGAGGATCGGGCCGACCATGAAGCCTTCGACTCCGGCCGGAACCCAGCTACGCACGTACTTGATCGGACCCTTGGCCCGGATGCCCTCGATGTGGTACGAGAACCAGACCACGATGGCGAGGACCAGCGGCACCGAGATGTTGGCGGTCGCAGCGTAGAGGGCGAAGCTGGGAATCTCGAGCCCGGCGATGTGCATCGTGTGCTCGGTGTTGGTCGGCAGAGGCAGGTAGCCGATCATGTTCGAGAACCAGATGAAAAGGAAAAGCGTCGCGATGAAGGGGAACCAGCGGGCAGCCATCTTCGGATCGAGGTTGCCGTCCGTGATGTTGTCCTTCATCAGGCCGTAGGCCATCTCGACCACGGTCTGGGTCCTGCTGTTGGGCCGCAGGGTCATGCGACGCGCGATCACGGTCAGGACCACAGTGGTCAGAACGGCGGCGACGATGATGTAAAAGACCGCCTTGTTGATCGACATGTCGATCGGTCCGAGCTGAATCGACACCCACGGCGGGAGGTCGAACTCGGCCGCCGGGTCGAGCCCGGCCTCTTCCGAAGCCGAGGCAAACTGCGGCACGGCGAGCAGCGCGGCCATGACGAAGGCCGAGATCGCAAGTGAAAGGAGACGGATCCGATCCACGAAGCGGTTGCCGGACTCTGCGAGGGACGTACGGGTCATTTGCCTTCCACGGGTTCAGTCGTCGGGCGGTCGATCAGAGTGATCACCAGGTAGCTGGTGAAGACGATGGCCGAAAGCACGGCTGCGGCCAGCCCGGAGGGCCGGTCGATCAGGCCGACGACGAAGATCGATACGACGAGAAACCAGGACCGGCCGATGAGCGAACCCGCCATCAGCCGGAAGAATCCCTTGACGTCCTCGGTCTGGTCGGCCTTCCGCTGCAGAAGGAACTGGATCAGACGCTGTCCGCCCCAGCCGAACGCAGCTCCGGCCCAACCGAGCAGCGGGTAGCCCCCGAGCAGGAAAACCGGCAAAGCGAGGGCAACTACGGCGAGGTCGAAGTACTTGAGCAAGATTGCACCGGGTCCACCATGGCTCTCCCCGGTTGGTCGGGCTATGGCGAACGTCGTCAAGGGCCAGCGACTATACCCGAATGTGACGCTTCAGCCCCCTCCGGTAGGGGTTGGTGTCAGGCGTCACAATCCCTCTTACAGAGCCAAAACGCGTTTCAGGGCCGGGTCCCGCGCTCCGGGGCCCGGTCCTGCTGCCCTTTTTCGCGGTCTTCCCCGGTCGATCGGCGCAGCTTGAGGATCTCCAGGACATACACGATGTAGACCGTAAAACTGACGGCGATGAGGATGACCAGGACCATCAGCGCCGTCCAGAGTGGATCGAAGTTGCCGCGGTCGTCGCTGTAGGGAACGAAGCGGAGAGCCAATGCGAGCAAGGCCAGCACCAGGGTCCAGCCGTAGAGGTAGGCCAGGGTCCGTCGCTGCGAGAAACCGATGTTCGCCATGCGGTGGTGGAAGTGCCAGCGGTCCGCCTGGAAGATCGGCTGGCGGTGCTTGATCCGCTTCAGGACTACGAATGCGGTGTCGAGCAGGGGCACGGCGAGAATCACGAGCGGGAACACCAGGGCGATGACGGCGTTGGTCTTCAGCGCACCCTGGACGGAGGCGACCGCGATCATGTACCCGAGCAGGTTCGACCCGGTGTCCCCCATGAAGCTCGAGGCGGGCGGAAACCCGTGGCGGAGGAACCCGAGCGCCCCGCCCGCGGTGAGCGCGGCCAGCGCGCCGGCCTCGTACCGCTCGAGTGACACCGCGATGATCGCCATCGCGGCACAGGCGATGGCGCAGAACCCGGCCGCCAGGCCGTCGATGCCGTCGATCAGGTTGATGATGTTCATGACAAGGGCGATCCCGAGCACGGTGAGCGGGTACGCGACCCAGCCGAGCTCGAAGCCACCCAGGAACGGCACCGTCAGGTTGGCCGGGTAGACCCCGCCGATCACCGGGATGATTGCCGCGGCCAGCTGACCGCCCAGCTTTACCCCGGCTGGCAGGTCGAAAACGTCGTCGAGCGCTCCGACCATCGCGACGGCGACCGCGCCCAGCAGGATGCAGACCGTCTCCTCGTTCGTGGGCAGCCAGATCCAACCGGCGACCTCGATGCCCGCGAGGATCGCCAGTCCGGAAATCCGCGGGGTCGGGACGGTGTGCTGGCTGCGGGGACCGGGCTCGTCCATGGCACCCACGCGCCGGGCCAGCCACTCGGCGGGCCGCACGGCGACGAGGCTCACCAGAGCCGCCGTCAAGAAGGCCCAGACGGCATCGATCCCTTCGACCATGCGCAAAGGTTCCCACTCGCGCCCGACGGACGCGGTCTCACCACCTCCTCCCGGCCGTCCGACCGCCTCCTTCCCTCGAGCCCGTGCGCACCCGGCGTCGCATACACGGCCGGTTGCGCACGGTTCGGTCCGGTCCGGATCAGGGAAGGGCTGCGAGCATTCCCCGTACCAGGAGGTCCGGGTCCCTCGGGTTCTTCGGGCCCGTGGGTTCGGTGCGCTTGGTGAGTTCGAGCTGGTCCTCGGACTCGAGCAGCTTCAGGCGGCCGTCCGCGATCAGGGCCTCGTCCACCCCGCCCATCCGTCCGGCGAAGGTCGTGTAGACCGGCGTGCCGAGCGCCACGGCCTCGCGGTTCATCGTCCCGCCGGCGCTGACCACCAAATCGGCGAAGGCGATGAGGCTCTGGGCGTCCACCGGCCGGTCCGGGACGACCAGGTTCGAGGAGTTCCGGGCCCGGGCCCGCTCGCCCTGGGACGGCGTCCGCGGGATGATCACCGCCGTCACGCCATCGGCGGCGGCGAGACGGTCGATGACCCGCTCATAGAGCGGGTTCTCCGCGTGGTAGGCGGCCGTCTCCGGCGGTGGACGGACGATCACCAGGACCCGTTCCAGGTCGATGCCGAGCGCCTCCGGGACCGCCGGGTCCGGCTCGAAGTCGGCGAGGTAGTAGTCCTCCTTCAGGCCCGGGAAGCGGACCAGCTTGTCTTCTTTCGCCCCGGCCTTCTCGAGCCGGTCCACCGGGATCGAATCGGGAACGAGCACGCGACGCGCGACCCGCCAGGCGATCTTGCGCTGGAGTCCCGCGAACTCGTAGTCCTGCATCTGCGCAGAGGGGATGAAGAACGCACGCGAAAGCACCGCGAGATCCACCGAGCCATGGGCGACCGCGAGGTCGGGCCGGAACCTCCACACGGGCCGGGAGAGCCGGGCCGAACGGGAGACCAGCGCCCTGGCCTTGCCGAACTTGCCGGCCCCGCCGTGCTCGCCGACGACGGTGTGCTCGATCCCGAGGCGTTCCAGGTTTCCGACCGTCTCCCCGTTCTCGCGGGCGGTCACGAGCACCTGCGCCCCGCGGGCACGGAAGCGCTCGATCACCGGCCGCAGCACCACCGGGTGCGCCGCGGCCGTGCAGTCGAACCAGACCTTCAAGGCGTGGGCGAGCTCAACCCAGACCCGGGTAGAGCGGGTAGCGCTCCATGAGGACCCGGCTCCGCGCCGCCAGGGCGTCGCGCTTCGACTCGAAATCCTCGCCGAGGGCCTCGCTGATGATCGAGGCGATCTCCCGCATGTCGTCGGGCCCGAAGCCACGCGTTGAGAGGGCCGGGGTGCCGATGCGAAGCCCGGAGGGGTTCATGGGTGGGCGCTCGTCGAACGGGATCGCGTTGCGGTTCACCGTGATGCCGACCTGGTCGAGCCGGTCCTCGCCGGTCTGGCCGTCCAGCCCCTTCGAGGTGAGGTCGACCAGCACCAGGTGCACGTCGGTCCCCCCGGTGAGCACGTCCACCCCGCCATCGATGAGCCCGGCGGCGAGGGCCTTCGCGTTCTCGACGGTGCGCCGCTGACGCTCGGCAAAAACGTCGGTCGAGGCGATGCCCAGCGCGACCGCCTTGGCGGCGATGACGTGCATGAGCGGACCGCCCTGCTGGCCCGGGAAGACGGCGCGATTCACGTCCGCCTTCAGTTCCTCCTTGCTGAGGATCATGCCGCTGCGGGGGCCGCCGAGCGTCTTGTGGATGGTCGTGGTGACGATGTCAGCGTACGGCACCGGATTCGGGTGCTCGCCGGCGGCGACGAGACCGGCGAAATGGGCCATGTCGACCATCAGCCTCGCCCCGACGGAGTCGGCGATCTCGCGGAAGGCCGCGAAGTCCAGCTGGCGCGGATAGGCCGACCAGCCGGCGACGATCAGGTTCGGCTTCGTCTCCTCGGCGAGGCGGGCGACCTCGTCCATGTCGACGCGGAAGTCGTCCCGCGACACGTGGTAGGGCACGACGTTGTAGAGCTTGCCGGAGACGTTCAGCTTCATCCCGTGGCTGAGATGGCCGCCGTGGTCGAGCGCCAGGCCCATGATCGTGTCGCCGGGCTCGAGCAGCGCCATGTAGGCGGCATTGTTCGCCTGGGCGCCGGAGTGCGGCTGTACGTTGGCGTGCTCCGCCCCGAACAGGTCCATCGCGCGGTCGATCGCGAGCTGCTCGACGATGTCGACCTGCTCACATCCGCCGTAGTAGCGGCGACCCGGGTAGCCCTCGGCGTACTTGTTGGTGAGCACCGAGCCCGCCGCCTCGAGCACCGCCCTGGGAACGAAGTTCTCCGAGGCGATCATCTCGAGCGTGTTGCGCTGCCGGTTCAGCTCCCCGCCGATCGCTTCGGCAACCGCGGGATCGACGTCGCTGAGCCCTGCGTCAAGCAGCTCTTCGGGAACGATGCTCATACTTGGAAAACCTTTCGTAGCCGGGGAAAGACGAGGGTACCGGAGAGCTCAGCGGGTCGGGCGTCCCTCGTAGAACTCGTTGCCCTCGATGTCCATGTGCGGGAGCGCCCGGTCCAGCCAGCCCGGCAGCCACCAGTTCCAGCGCGAGAGCAGGACCAGGGTCGCCGGGACGAGGAGGCACCGGACGACCGTCGCGTCGATCGCGACGGCGAAGGCGAGCCCGACCCCGAACTGCTTCACGACGGGATCGCCGTTCAGGATGAAGCTCGAGAACACCGCGACCATGATCGCCGCGGCCGAGGTGATCACGCGCGCCGATCCGGCGAGACCGTCGATCACGGCGTGGCGGTCGCGGCCGAACCTGGAGCGTGCCTCCTTGATCTGGGTGAGCAGGAAGACCTGGTAGTCCATCGACAGGCCGAACAGGATCGCGAACATGACCAGGGGCAGGAAGCTGACGACCGGCACCGTGCCGTCGAGGCCGATCAGCGATGCCCCATGCCCTTCCTGGAACACGAAGGTGATGATCCCGTAGGCGGCGGCGATCGAGATCAGGTTCATCAGCGCCGCCTGCAGCGGGATCACGACCGAACGGAACGCCAGGAGGAGCAACAGGACGGAGAGCAGGACCACGACCCCGATCAGGAGCGGCAGGTTCTTGCTGATCTCGTCCCCTAGGTCGATGTAGCCGGCGGTCACCCCGCCGACGTGGGCCTCCGCCTTGCCGTCGCCGACCGCCTTCGGAATCACCGAGTCACGCAGGCGATTCACCGTGTCCTGGGTCTCGAAGGAGGACGGCGGCGTGTTCGGGATCGCCGACAAGATCGCGGCCTTGCCGTCCCGGGAGGTCTCGGGCGGGGTTACGGCGCTGACCCCCGGGTCCTTGCCGATGTCCGCGGCCAGGGACTTCAGTACCGCCCGGTCGCCGTTCAGCTCGACCGTGATCAGGAACGGGCCGTTGTCCCCCACTCCGAATCCCTCGCTGGTCAGGTCGTAGGCCTGTCTGGTCTGAGTGTCGTCCGGGAGCTGCCCGAGATCCTCCTGCCCGAGCTTCATGTGCATCGCGGGCCAGGCCAGCACGCCCAGGATCACGAGGCCGGCGATCGCCGATAGCCACGGCCGGTCCGCGACGCCGTTGGCCCACCGCGCCCAGCCGTGTGCCCTGGCATCCGGGTGGGTCGAATGCGGGAGGGGCACCCGGAACCGTTCGATCCCGTGGCCCACCCACGCGAGCAGGGCGGGCAGGAACGTGAGGGCGACGAGGATCGCGGTGAAGACCGCGATCGCGGCCGCGTAGCCGAGCGTCCAGACCAACGGGATGCCGGCGAGACCGAGGGCGAGGAGGGCGATGATCACCGTGGAACCGGCGAAGAGCACCGCGCCACCGGCCGTCGCGGTGGCCCTGACCGCTGCTTCGTCGGGATCCAGCCCGGCCGCGAGTCCAGCCCGGTGGCGGGTGACGATGAAGAGCGCGTAGTCGATTCCGACGCCGAGCCCGATCATGGTCGCCAGGGTCGGGGACGTGGTCGAGATCGTGGCTACGTTGCTCAGCAGCGTGATCGCCCCGAGCCCTGCGAGCAGCCCCAGCAGCGCGGTGAGGATCGGCATCCCCATGGCGACGACACTGCCGAATGTGAGCACGAGGACGATCGCGGCGACGGTGAGGCCGACCGCCTCGCTGGACTCGGTGGACGGGTTCGACACCTGCTGTCCCAGGTATCCCCCGACGGCCACGTCAAGCTCCGCGCTTTCGTCGGCGGTGGCGAGGTCGACCAGCTCGTCGGCCTCGTCGTCGCTCAGCTCGCCCGGCCCGTCGACGAGGGTCACCGAGGCGTACGCGATCTTGCCGTCCTTGGCGATCTGGGCCGCTCCCTCCTGGGAGAAGGGGCTCACGACCGAGGCCACGCCGTCCTGCGCCCGCAGCCGCTTCACGGTCCGGTCGATCAGCTTCTCGTTCTGCTGGTCCGTGATCCGGCCGTTTTCGGCCTTGAACAGGACCGGATTCGAGCCGTTTATCTGACCCGGGAAGTACTCCTCGACCAGATCGGTCGCGGCCTGGCTGTCGGTCCCGGGCAGGGACAGGTCATCTGCGAACTGCTTGCCGACGGCGCCGGCCAGGAACGTGATCCCGACCGCCAGGACCACCCAGCCCGACACAAAGGTCCGCCGGTGGCGGACCACGAAACGGGCAAGGCGATCCAGGCGCGGCGTCATCCCATCCCTCTTTTCGGCGTGCGCCTAGAGCTCGCCGCGCTCGACGTCCGAGATCTCGCCCACTCGGCGAGCGTGGCGGCCGCCGTCGAACCCGGTGCGAAGGAAAGTCTCGACGATGGGCTTCGCCTGCTCCGGGCCGAGGCGTGCCCCGGAGAGGGTCACGACGTTGGCGTCGTTGTGGCGACGGCTCATCTCGGCCTCCGCCTCGTCATGGGCGTTGACCGCGCGGATCCCGTGGACCTTGTTGGCGACGATGCAGACCCCGACCCCGGAACCGCAGACGATCACGCCCTTGTCGGCCGCGCCGGACGCGACCAGCTCGGCCGCCTTCGCCGCGAACGGCGGGTAGTCGGTCGACTCCGGGGAGTGGGTGCCGACGTCTTCGACGTCGTGACCGGCCTCCTCGAGTTGAGTCTTCACCGCTTCCTTCAGCTCGAACCCGGCGTGGTCCGATCCCATCGCAATCTTCATGGGCCGAGCCTACTGCCGGAGAGCCGGCGAGGTCGCTTGACTACCATCCGCCACGTGCGCAAATTGACGACGGCCATCGCCGCAGGGGTGTTGCTGGCCGGGTTCGCCGTGACGGGCGGCCTCGCCGGAACGGCGAGCGGGGGCTTTCCCGGGGACAGGCCGAACGGTGTCAGCGACCCGTGCCGCACGCCGAAAAGGGCGAAGAACCTGCTCTGCCCCGACCTCCGGATCGGCCTCCCCTCGGGGATGTACCTGGACCGGAAGGCTCGCCCCGGCCGGCTCCTGCTCAGGGCGACCAACGACATCCGCAGCCGGGGGCTCGGACCGATGGAGCTGCGCGGACACCGGGACCGGCCGCGTTCCATGAACGTCACCCAGGCGATCAAGCGGCGGGCGGGCGGCTACGCCCTGTTCCCGACGCAGGGACGATTGCGCTTCTTCACCGTCGGCTACCGCTGGGGCGGTTCGTACTGGAAGGTCCGGGATCCGCTCCGGTTCGAGCTCTGGCGGATCAACGGGAATCGGGTGAAGACGAAGCGGGTGCGGGTCGGGCCCAAGCAGTTCTACTGCTTCCGTGACCTCGAGCTGACCAACCCGGCCTCGACCCGGGCTCCCCGGGAGGCGGTATACCCCGCGTGCAACCAGAACCCGAAGGTCCGACACGTCACCCTCGGCACCTCGGTCGGCTGGTCCGACATCTACCCCTCCACCTACCACCTGCAGTGGATCGACGTGACGGGGCTGAAGGGCTGTTTTGCCTACGTGCTGCGTCTCGACCCCGGCAACGTCCTGTTCGAGCTGAACAAGAGGAACAACACCGCCGAGCGGATCGTGCGCCTTCCCTGGCGCGGCCCGCATCCGCGCGGCTGCTAACGGTCGAGCGCGGCGATCAGGTCGCCGCGGCTCATGCCGCCCTCGCGCAGGATCTGCCACTCGCCGTGCTCGTCGTAATCGGTCAGGTCGACGACCGTCGAGGGCAGGCCGGTCAGCTGACCGCCGTCGATGGCCAGGTCGACCATCTCCTTGACCTCCGGAACCACGCCCTCGAACACCGACGGGGCGGGCTCGCCGCTGAGGTTGGCGCTCGTCTGGAACAGCGGGAAGCGGACCCCCGAGAGCGGTCCGTCGATGACCCGGATGCCCAGGCGGGACAGATCCTCCCGGCAGGCCAGCGGGTAGCGGTGGCGGGGATTGGGCACGATCAGGGTCACGGGCCCGGGCAACAGGCGCGCGGCGGCCTCGGACACCCGCTGGCCCAGGTCGCGGATCAGTTCGCGCATCGCGAGCGGGGACAGGTACATGATCGCCGACGACTTGTCCTCGTCCCGCCCCTTGATCTCGTGGATCCTGCGCACGGCCTTCTCGTTCAGGGGGTCGCAGGCGAGGCCGTACAGCCCGTCGGCCGGGAAGAGGGCCACCCCTCCCTTGCTGATGCAGCTCTCCAGCGCCTGCCTCGCGGCATCGCCGGCGTTGACGCTTGTCGCCACGACCTTCACGAGCCGATCATGGCAGGCTGGCGCGCCCGGCTAGTCCCTGCGCCCGACCACGACCCGGTCGATGCCGGCGAGATCGGGCCGGACCGCGGTCACCGGCCAACCCGCTCCCCGCACCATGGCGGCGACGGCCTCCCCCTGGCCCCGGCCGATCTCGAGCCCGATCACTGGCGCGTCGATCCCGTTGGCGTCGAGGCCGCGAAGGACCTGGCCGATCACCTCGGTGCCGTCCGGTCCGCCGAAGAGCGCCCCGGCCGGTTCCCACTGGCCGACCTCGGGCGGGAGGCCGTCCGAGTCGGGCACGTAGGGAAGGTTCGCGAGCACCAGGTCGAACGAGGCCGGGCCGGCCGGCACGGAGGCGAGTTCGAACCCCACCCGACCGGCCAGTCCGAGGCGCCGCGCGTTCGCGACCGCGACCTCGATGGCCCCATCGGACACATCGGTCGCCAGCACTTCCACCGAGGGCAGTTCGTCGGCGACGGCCAGTGCGATCGCGCCCGATCCCGTCCCGATCTCGAGTACCCGGGTCGGCTCCACCTCGAGCGCGAGTTCCACCAGCATCTCCGTCTCCGGGCGGGGGATCAGCACCCTCCGGTCCACCTCCAGCTCGATGTGCCGGAACCCCTTGTGTCCGAGGATGTAGGCGACGGGCTCCCGCCGGATGCGTCGTCGCACCGCCTCCGCGAACGACCGTGCCGCCGACGGCTCCAGTTCCAGGTCCCGGTCGGCGATCAGCGTGGCCCGGTCGATCCCGGAGAGCTCCGAGAGCAGAACCTCCGCGTCGAGCCTCGGCGTCTCGATGCCGGCCGCGGTGAACGAATCGATCGCGGCGGCCAGGGCGTCACCGGCCCTCGCACCGGACGCGGGCAAGGTCAGACCGCCTGGGCCTCGAGGCGCTGGCGCTTCTCCTCCGCGGCGAGGGCGTCCGTGAACTGGGCCAGGTCGCCGTTGAGGGTCCCCTCGAGGTCGTGGGAGGTGAGCTTGATGCGGTGGTCGGTCACCCGGCCCTGCGGGAAGTTGTAGGTGCGGATCTTCTCCGAGCGCTCGCCGGTACCGACCTGGGCCTTGCGTTCCGCCGCGACCGCGGCCTGCTGTTCCGCCACCTGCCGCTCGTACAGGCGGGCCCGGAGGACCCTCATCGCCTTGTCCCGGTTCTGGAGTTGTGACTTCTCGTCCTGCATCGAGACGACGATCCCGGTCGGCTTGTGCGTGATCCGGACCGCGGAATCCGTGGTGTTGACGGACTGTCCGCCCGGCCCCGACGAACGGTAGACGTCGATCTGGAGGTCGTTCTGGTCGATCTCGACTTCTACCTCCTCGGCTTCCGGCAACACCGCGACGGTCGCGGTCGACGTGTGGATGCGGCCCTGGGACTCGGTCTCCGGCACCCGCTGCACCCGGTGGGTCCCGCCTTCGTACTTGAAGACCGAGTAGGCGCCTTCCCCCCGCACCTCGAACGTCACGTCCTTGAACCCTCCGTGCTCGGCGGCCGACTGGGACAGGACCTCGGTCGAGTAGCCGCGCTCGGCTGCGTACCGCGTGAGCATCTTGTAGAGGTCGCCGGCGAACAGGGCGGCCTCGTCTCCCCCGGTTCCGGCCCTGATCTCGACGATCACGTTCTTCTCGTCGTTCGGGTCCGGTTCGACCATGGCGAGGCGGATCTCCTCTTCGAGTTCTTCCAGCCGCGCGGGCGTCTCCCGCACGACCCTTTCGAGCTCCTCGTCCTCGCCTTCCTCGAGCAGCTCGCGGGCCCCTTCGAGATCGTCGCTCAGGGTCCGGTACTCGGCGACGAGCGCGTTCGCGGGCTGTAGCTGGCGGTACTCGCGGCCGACCTCGGCGTACCGCTCCCGGTCCCCGATCACCTCGGGATCGGACATGAGTTGTTCCAGCTCGGCAAACCGAGCCTCGATCTGTTCAGCCAGCTTCTCGATCACGTCGCCCATTGTGACGGCTGGGACCCGGTGCGGGGGTTGCGGGGCCTGCCGGGGCCCGGTCGTCAGGCCACGATCTCGATCGGTTCCATGTACGCGTTTTCCTCGGGTTTTTCGACCTCGAGGACCGCGTCGAGGGCGGCGATCGCCACCTCGAGCTGGGACTCGTCGGGTTCACGGGTGGTGAGGTTCTGGAGCATGAGTCCCGGCCACATGACCGCCCTGACCCAGGACTTCCGGCGGTTCCTCCCCGCCCACTTGATCAGCTCGTACGCGATGCCGGCGATGAGGGGGATCCCGACGATCCGGGACAGGAGCAGCCAGTACCACTCGGGCAGGCCGAGCGGGGCGAAGACGAAGATCGCGACGACCATGACGATAAGCAGGAAACTGGTTCCGCACCGGGGATGGAGCCGCGAGTAGAGGGTCGCGCGCGAGGGCACCAGCTCGTCCTCCGCCTCGTAGCAGGAGATCGTCTTGTGTTCGGCTCCGTGGTACTCGAAGACACGGCGGAGGTCGTCGATCCGGGAGATCATGACGATGTACCCGATGAAGATCGCGGTCCGGACCACGCCCTCGACGAGCCAGAACAACACCGACGAATCGAGCCAGTCCTTGATCAGGCTCGTCAGGCCGACGGGGACCACGAAGAAGAGCAGGATCGCGAACGCGAGCGAGACCACGATCGTCATCCCCCAGGCGAAACCGCCGAGTTCCTCTTCCTCCTCGTCCTCCGCGAGCTGGGCGTTCGCGGACATCCCGAGGGCCCGGAAGCCGATCTTCAGCGATTCGGCCAGCGCCACCACCCCCCTGATGACCGGCCAGCGCAGCAGGGCGTGCCGTCGTGCCCACGGTTCGATCGTCTCGGTGGTGGTCTCGATCTCGCCGTCGGGCTTGCGGACCGCCACAGCCCAGGTGGTGACGCCGCGCATCATCACCCCCTCCAGTACGGCCTGGCCGCCTACGGGAGCGTCACGTTTCGCCTCGAGGGGTGCGGCCTTGCGGGCACCCGGAGGCGCGGCGCCCGGGAGAGCGCCGTTTGGCGGCGGGGTGTGGCCGCCCTCCATTGACTGAAGAGTCCGGGCTGTGGGTCAGCCGCGGGCCTAGTTGCCCGCAGCGGCCTTGGCGCGCTTCGCGGCACGCCGCTGGAAGCGCTCGACCCGACCGCCGGTGTCGACCAGCTTCTGCTTGCCGGTGTAGAACGGATGGCAGGCAGAGCAGAGTTCGACATGCAGGTCTTCCTTGGTCGACCGCGTGTAGAACTGGTTGCCGCACGAACAGTGGACGTTCGCGAGCTTGTAATCGGGATGGATGTCTGCCTTCATGGAACCCATTCTAGAGAACGGACCACCTCGACACGGGTCAAGCCGCCCCACCCACCTATCTTCTAGCCCCTCCCGGCCACCGGTTCATGCGAGCGGGAGCTGGTCGTCGTGGGAGCGAACGGCGTGGCTGGCGCGACTGTTTACGAGGAAATCCGCAATTTGCGGATTTCGTGGCAGGTTTTCCGTCCGACGGGGCGAACTAGGTTGCCATAACCCCTTCTGGAGGAGGATCGTCCGTATGGCTAGAGAGGTATTCGATCAGGCCCGGCCGCGCAGCACCAAGGCGCAGCGTTTCGCTGATGCCTTCAAGGGCTGTGACGAGTGGACCATCCCGCCGCGGAAGCCCCGATCGACGTCCGATTCCGTTTTCGACGCCCAGAAATCGCCGTTTGATTCGAGCGTCTACGGAGCCGAGATCATCGATCTGGAGTTCCGCGAGGCAGCTTGAGAATCATCTGATCACGACAACCCTGAGCACGCGATCCTTGAAGATCGCGGTACCGCCGCTGGTGCTGTAGCGGAGCTCGAACGTCTTCGTTCCCGCCGCTACCGGCATCACGATCCATCCTCCCCGGACGCGATTCGTCACCCCGTCCGCAGATCCCGGCAGGGAAGTCCGGAACTGGAAGTTCCCGGTCGCCTGTGACCGGTGGATCATGACCGGGTTCGGGACCGACCCGGCTTCGTACAGGTAGACCCTGGCCACGTTGTTGTTGCCGGTGGCCCGCATCGCGGCTTCGGCCTGGATCGCGACCAGGCCCCCCTGGGGCACCTTGACGGTGGCCCTGGGCCCGCCGAGGTCCACCGGCACGGTGGATGTGGTCGATGCTTCGCCGGCCAGCGGCGCGGTCGCACCGAGCCGCAGCTTCCAGGGACCGATCGCCCGGTCGGAGATCAGGTTTCCGTTGACCGCGCCCTTCTTGATCTTGCCGGCATTGACCGCGCGTGGCGCGATGTCGTCCCGCTTCACGGAGAACTTCCCCTTGAGCGCCGTGGCCGTACCGCCGAGCGCCACGAACAGCGCCAGCAGCGAGAGCAGGAGCGCAGGGGACGGCAACCGCCAGCCTCTGCCCCGGTCCGGTTCTACCCTGCCTGCGTTTCTCATCGTTTCCTCCCGTGGCTGGATGTGAGTGTTTCCTCACGCCTACCCGACGGGAGCGGGTGGCCAAACCGTTCGGCCGAAAGAAAAGCGGCGCCGGATGGTTCCGGCGCCGCTCGACGGGCTTCGATTCGAGCCGGTCCTGCCGGCCCGGGATCAGGTCTCGGTGTAGAGCGGACCGTCGCCACCCTCGGGGAGGGTGAGGCGGCCACCCTTGGCCGTGATCGCGCCACACTGGACGCAGTTCGAGGCGGTCACGTGGACGTCCACGATCGGGGCGTCCGACTCGAGCTGGTCCTCCGGGATCTCGTAGACCTGCGCGGGGCACATCGACACCCAGGTCTGGGCGACCTCGCGCGGAACCCGGGTCTGGATCCGGACGTGGTTCGGGGCGTCGTCGCGGGTCGCATTGCCCGACAGGAAGACCGAGGACAGCTTGTCGAAGGTGTACTCGCCGTCCGGCTCCGGGTACTTGTCCGCCGCCTTGCCGATCTCGACCTTGTAGGTCGCATCGTCGTGGTTCTTCCAGTGGCCGCCGGGGAAGTGGCCCTGGGTGAGGGTCATGGCCGAAGCCATGGCGCCGCCGAAGAAGAAGCCCTTCGTGAACGGCTGGCTCGCGTTCCGGACCCGGTAGAGGTCCTTCTCGATGATCGAGTTGTGGACCTTCTCGTCGTAGGCGGAGAAGTCCACCTGGTCCTTCTCGAGCGCGTCCACGATCGCCTCGGCGGCGTACATGCCGGCGTGCATCGCGTAGTGGACACCCTTGAGCTCGGCGACGTTGACCATGCCGGCGTTATCGCCCGCGATCACCATGCCCGGCACCGAGAGGCGCTTCGGCATCGACCAGTAGCCACCGGCCGGGATCGTCTTGGCGCCCCAACCGACACGCTTGCCGCCCTTGAGGATCTTCTTCACGAACGGGTGCAGCTTGAACTGCTGGAGCAGGTCGTGAACCGACAGGGTCGCGTCGGTGTAGTCGAGGCCGACCACGAAGCCGATGCAGACCTTGTTGTCCTCCATCGGGTAGATGAACGAGCCGCCGAACTCCTTGTACTTGGCGGCCTTGCGGAGCGGCCAGCCCATGGTGTGGATGACCTGGTCGAGCGGTTCCTCGACCTCCCAGATCTCCTTGACGCCGAGCTCCCAGCGCTGCGGGTCGAGGCCGTTGATGTCGAAGTGGTCGAGGGCCGCGTAGGTGAGGTGCCCCAGGGTGCCCTCGGCGAGCACGGTGCCCTTCGCGACGAGGTCCATGCCGGGCTCGAAGTTGCTCAGCTCCTGGCCATCACGGCCGCGGCCGCGGTCGCCGGAGCGGATGCCCTTGACGATCTGATCCTCGACCAGCAGCTTGTCGGCCGTGGTCTCGGTGAGGATGTAGGCGCCCATCTCCTCGGCCTTCTCGGCGAGGAAGCGGGAAAGCTTGGACACCGAGGTCACGTAGTTGCCGTGGTTCCGGAAGTTCGGCGGCATCGGCTTGAGCGGCAGCGCGAGCTTCTCGGTCAGCAGGTAGACGGCGTCCTTGGTGACCTCGCGGTAGACGGGCCACTCCTCCCGCGGCATGTCGGGGAAGAGCTCCTCCATCGCGGAGGGACGCATGTTGGCGCCGGACATGGCGTGGGCGCCACAGACCTTGCCCTTCTCGACTACGGCCACCGGGACCTCGCCGAGCTTCTCCATGAGCTCCGGCTTCTTCTCGAGGAGCTGCAGCGTCTTCACCGCCGCGGCGAGACCGGCCGGGCCGCCGCCGACGATGGCGACGCCTACCTCGATGCGCTCATCCTCGGGATCGGTGGGCGTGGTGATGACGCTTTCGGAATCAAAGGGGGGCGGATATTCAGAGGGCGCTACGGGCGGCATGCTCTTGGTCCTTTCGGGACGACTCAGGTGATGAGACGAGAAATTCTGCTTCTTACGGTGATGCGAAGTTTGGGTGAAACGCGACCGGCATGGTGCCGGGTGAATCGGACGACCCGCGCGGCCGGGGGAACCTGGGCGGTTCCCCCGGCCGGGGTCGAAGGTGCTGCTAGCCCTTCTTGGCCTTGATGGCCTCGGTGAGCTTGGGCACGATCTTGTTCAGATCGCCCACGATGCCGAGGTCGGAGAACTCGAAGATCGGAGCGTTCGCGTCCTTGTTGATCGCGATGATGTTCTCGGAGTTCTGCATGCCGACCTTGTGCTGGATGGCGCCGGAGACGCCGACGGCCAGGTACAGCTTCGGCGCGACCGTCTTGCCGGTCTGGCCGATCTGGGCGGCGTAGGGGTACCAGCCGGCGTCGACGACCGCGCGGGTGGCGGCGACGGCACCGTTCTCGAACTGGGCGGCGAGTTCCTCGGCGGCGCCGAAGCCCTCGGCGGAACCGAGGCCACGACCGCCACCGATCAGCACGTCGGCGGCTTCGATGTCCACGTCGGCGCCACGCTGCTCGCCGCGGGTGATCATCTCGGCCTTGGTCGACCACTCGGACAGCTCGACGTCCACGTCGACGACCTCGGCGGTGCCGCCCGACTCGTTGACGTCGAACGCGTTGAGGCGGCCGATGATGATGCCGGGCTCGGAGACGTAGCCGACGTCGGCCACCTTCGAGTCCTGCAGGATCGGACGCTCAGCGACGAGCTTGCCGCCGTCGACCTTGACCTTGGTGACCTCCATGGTCACGCCGGCGCCGAGACGCGCGGTCAGGCCGGCGCCGATCTCGAAACCGAGCAGGCCGCCGCCGAACAGGGCGTAGTTGTAGCCGTTGTCCTGGATGACCTTCTCCATGACGTCGACGATCGGCTGGGCGAGGCCCTCCGGGACGTTCTTGGCCCGGTAGACCTTGGTGACGCCGTACTTGCCGAGGCCGGCGGCACCGTCGTCGGACACGTCGCCGACCACGACCGCGGCGGCTTCGGTACCGAGCTCACCGGCGAGCTTGGCGGCCTCGGAGAGAGCGCCGAGGGAGTTCTTGTTGAAGTTGCCCTCGTCGTCGTGAAGGGCGTAAACGAGAATGCCGGCCATTTAGATCAGCTTCCTTTCCTCGAGCCACGCGACAATCTTCTCTACGGTCTCCGCGGTGTCTTCGTCTTCGATGATCTCGCCGGCTTCCTTCTGGGGCGGATCGTTCAGGGCGAGCACGGTCGTCTGGGAACCGGCCTCGCCCACCTTGTCCGCCTCGATGCCGACGTCGCCAGCGGACTTGGTGTCCAGCGGCTTCTTCTTGGCACCCATGATCGCCTTGAGGCTCGGGTAACGCGGCTCGTTGATCGCGTCACCGACCGAGATGACGGCGGGCAGGGTGAGGGCCACGGTGTCGTAGCCGTACTCGGCCTGACGCTCGCAGCGAATCTTGTCGCCGTCGACCTTCATGTCGATGACCTGGGTCAGCGACGGCATCTTGAGGTGGTCGGCAACGACGGCGCCGATCGTGTAGCACTCGCCGTCGTCGGACTGCTGGCCGAGCAGGACCAGGTCCGGGTTCTCCGACTCGAGCACCTTGGCCAGGGCGAGGCCGGTGGCGCAGACGTCGGAGCCGGCGAGGACGTCGTCCTTCAGGTGGACCGAGCGGTCGGCGCCCAGCGCGACGGCCTTCTGGAGGGCGCGCGCGGCCGAGTCCGTACCCATGGTCACGGCGACGATCTCGTCGACCTGGAGTTCTCCGCCTTCCTTCAGCTGCATCGCAGCCTCGATGGCGTGGGTGTCAAAGGGGTTGAGGGTGTTCTCGCCGCTGCGATCGAGCCGCATGGTGCCGGGATCAATGCGCTTTTGTACCGCGGCGTCTGGCACATCTTTGACCAGGACGCAGATCTTCAACTGAAGCCTCCTTAGGGGGTCTTGCGAGAGGGCCCTCCCGGACATGCGCTGGAGAGCCGGAGATGCAGTATGCGACGCGCAATCTTACCGGGATTCGCGTCATATTGACTGACGAGTCAATCGGGGCCCGCTCCCGGGCGCCCGTCTCGCCGCGGGACGGTCAGTCGAGCATCAGCCGCCGGATCGCGAACAGGTGGAATTCGCGGGCTGCTCAGAGCCAGCCGGCGATCCCCAGCGCGAGGCCCAGGACCAGGTTGATCCCTGCCATGGTCGCGACCACCTTGACCTGACGACGGGTGTCCGATCCCATGTCGTAGACCCAGGCGGCAACCCCGAAGAAAGTGGCGTACCCGAAGATCACGATCAGCGGGATGAAGGGCACGTTCCACCACCAGTACTCCCAATGGAAATAGCCGGTGTCGTGGAGGAAGACCTCCACGCCCACGCAGATCAGGGAGAAGAGCAGGACCATGAAGATACGGTTCGGGATGCCGAGGATCTTCGCCTTGGGGTCCCGCGGCAGGGTCTTGACGAAGGCGATGCCGGAGATGGCGAAGAGCAGCACGATCTCGATCGTCAGGCCGATCAAGATCAGGTAGCTGGTGTCCCCCGTGACCGTCCAGAGCGGCGCCCGGTCGGTCGCGTGGAAGATGGCCGAGTTCACCATCTCGTTGAAGAGGTCCATCATCAGGAAGGCGAGCCCGGCCAGGATGATGTCCCAGCGCCGGCGCTCCACTTCGACCGAGTAGACGTACACGACGAGGCCGAGCAGGGTGACGGTCGACCACTCGAACGTCGCCCCGTCCCGGAGGATCGATTGCGCCTCCCGCACGAACTCGGGAACCACGGCGAGAAGGGACATCAGGCGCCCGCCCTGAATCCGGTCGCGGTGCGCCGGAACGTGAAGGTCCGGCCGCCACGGCGTCCGCCGAGTCCGGTCGACGCGACTGAAACCTTGTACATGCCGCGCTTCAGCTTCCGGGGCTTCCAGGTGAACGAGCCGGTCCGGGTCATCCTCGCCACGACCCTGGGCCCGACGCCTCGCTTGCCGCGCCTCTTCACGACGATCTGGGCCGGGCTCGCGGTCTTCGTCTCGAACTCGAAGCGGAGCTTCCGCCCGAGGGGCGAGACGGAAAGGGACTCGAAGGCCGGGTCGGGCACCCGGTAGGACGCCGGCGGGGCCGCGGAGAACTCACCGAGGCCCGTCACCTCGAGCTTCGAGGTGGTGGCGAAGATCAGCGTTTCGGTGAACTCCCTGTTCCCGAGCTGATTCTCGAGGAAGGACCGGGCCTCGTCATTTCGCCGGGCGAGCTCGCGGGCCGCTTCGGTCACGCCGATCGTGCCCGTGACCCGACGAGGCTCGTCGTCGATCCCGCGGGCGCGTTCGAGGATCCTCACCGTGTCGTCCAGGAAGAGGTTCAGGTCCATGTGTTCCCCGCTGGCCAGGTGGATCCGCAGCAGCGACCGGTTGCAGTAGACGTTGAAGTCCGGTATCTCCGCGTCGAATGCGCCGTCCATCACGTAGCGGGCGTCCTCCGGCTCAGCGGCCCGGTATCCGCTCGAGTCCCCCCTCGTGTTCTCCAGCGGGCGGCCCGTGACCTTCGCCCTCGGGGTCGGCACGAACTTCCAGGCGGACGGCCCGCGGTTCAGGACGTAGAGGTCCTTCTGCCAGAAGCCGGGCACGCCCTTCGCATTCCGTCCCTCTACGCGAAGCGTCCGGTGCAGGGTGCCCCGTCCGACGGTGGTGATGCTGATCCGGTTCGTGATCCGACCGGGAATCTTGGGCTGCTGGACCCACTGCGCCCCCGGCAGCTGGATCACCGGGTTCTCCAGCCCGCGCTGATCCTCGTAGGAGTAGTCGAAGAAGGCGTTGTCGAGGCCCGCGATGTCGAAATCCCAGAGCCGGGTGTACATGTCGCCGCGATCGCCGATCACGAAGACCACCGAGCCAGAGGCGGCGAGGTTGCTGATCCGGAAGGTTCCCCGGCGAGGCCCGCAGATCTCGTAGCTGCGGTCCCGGGGCAGCCACGGATCGTTCATGGTGATCCGGCGCCGGTCGCTCCGCAGGCTGAGGACGTGCGAGACCTTGCCCTCGCCGACCTGGTGCCGGTTACCGGCCGGGTCCACCCAGTACTGCGACTCCCGGGGCGAGATGACGGTCCAGGCCCAGGCCTTGGTGTCTTCGGGGATGGTGTATCCCTCGCCCATCCAGAAGGGGAACCCCCACCGGGAGGTCCAGTTGAAGCGCGACGGGATCGAGCGCCTGATCCATCCCGAAGATCTGGTTTCCGGAGTTGATCGCGGTCAGCTCGTCGTCATCGACGTCGATCGACCGGATGTCCCCCTCGAGACAGTCGGGCGCCGGTACGTGCCGCCAGGCGCCCTTCCTGCCGGTCCGCTCGTAATTGGGCTTCACGTAGAGCCTCCCCGCCTTCAGCGCGAAGTAGTAGTTCCGGTTCTGGCCCATCGAGTCGGAGCGCAGGTCGACCCGGGCCGGCAGCCCGTTCACGGTCGGGTTCGGACCCCTGGCCCCGGGACCCTCGTCCGTCGGCGAGCCGGCCCGGTCCGGGACCGGCTCCGGCTCCGCTTCCCCGATGGTGCCGCCCGGCAGGATGTGGCACTCGGCGGCGTTCGCGGCGGGCGCGGCCACCAAGGCCAGGCCGAGCGCGGCCAGGATCGTCAGAACCGGATTGCGAAGCTTCATCTATTCCTCTCCCCTCGGACCTACTGGTCCAACCTGTAGGTGCGGTCATCGTAGTGAACGGCGGCGGCGCGACGCAAGGTCAGATCCCCGACGTCAACCCGGCGAGCAGGTCGAGGAGACGGTCCGCGTCCTCCGGGCTGCCCGCCGTGCCGGGAATCCGTTCCCTGGGACGGGGCCGGCGATCCTCGTAGAAGAGGCCGCCCGGGGCTTCCCTCGGGGTGGCCCCGGCGAGCCAGACGGCCGTGTCGGCCCCGGCGCGTGCGTCCCTGAGGATCGGCCCGGTCAGCCTGTGGAAACCGGGCAGGGCCGCGCTCATTCCGGGGGTGACGGCCCAGCCGGGGTGCATCGAGACGAAGGTAACCGCGCCCGCCTCCCGACGCTGCCACGCATCGGCCATCATCACCTCGGCCCGCTTGGTGTGGGCATAGAAGGCCGTGGGCCGGTAGTCCCGGCCCTCCAGCTGCGGATCCGCGAAGCTGAAACGGCAGGAATACATGCCGCCCGAACTCATGAGGATCACCCGCGGGCCGTCGCCTTCGCGGAGGCGCGGGAGGAGCAGCTCGGTGAGCAGGTAGGGACCGATCACGTTGGTGGCGAAGGTCAGCTCGAATCCCTCCGGAGTGTGTTCGCGCTCCGCCGGCATCACCCCGGCGTTGTTGACCAGCACGTCGAGCCCGCTTCCGGACGCGATGAATTCGCCGGCGAACTCGCGGATGACGGCGACCGACGAGAGGTCGCACACGTGGAGTTCCGCGTCCCCGGGCAGCCGCTCGAGCACGCTCCGGCCCTTCTCCTCGTCCCGGACCACGAGGTGGACCCGGGCTCCGAGCCGGACGAGTTCGGTCGCCGCCGCCTCTCCGAGGCCGGATGACGCCCCGGTGACCATCACCCGCCGTCCGTCCACGTTCGGTGCCGGCCACTCGAACATCCGTCGTCTGGCCTCGTACCCGATCCGGCTGAAGCCCGGGACCACCGCTAGATCCATGGCCCTGTCCAGGGCGTCGGCTGCCCGTCCGCGGAGCGGGAACATCAGCGCCTCCGGTCCGGGACGGTGCTTCGTGGATAGAGCGCGCGGGTCCCGTCGATGAAGTCCGCCATCGCACCGGCGGTACCCGGATCCTCGATCTCGATCATGTTCTCGGCGTTCTCCTCTCCCGACCGCGACAGGTTGAAGGACCCGAGGAAGACGGTGTCGTCGGCGACCGTGACCTTGGCGTGCATGAAGTCGCGGACCGTGCCCGAGCCCCACGGCACCGAACGTTTGCCACTGAACTCGATCGACTCGATCACCCGGGCAAGGAGCGGGATCTTCCACTTCGATCCCGTGGTCGCCCACTGTTCGTAGACACGATCCGTCTGCGGCTCGTCGACCACCCCGGCGACGTCGAATCCGTCACGGCCGGCGATCTCCGCGAGGGTTCCGAGGATCGGACCGGAGGTGAGCACCGGGGAGGCGATGCGTATCCGCGAGCGGGCCTCCCCCAGCCTGGTCGATATCCGTTGGGCCAGTGCCTCGCCGTGCCCGGGGGTGAACCAGACCCTCACCGTCGCGTCGCCGACCCGGATCGGGTTCGGGTCCCCCCTGCCGGAGAGCGAGACCTTCCCGGTCGTCCACAGCTCCTCGAAGTTCTCCAGGTACTCGCGGGCGATCTCCTCGTGCTCGACGATCGCCAGGACGTTCTCCTGACGGGTCCACGAATGGATGGACCAGTTGGCCGATCCGGTCCAGACCGCCGCCTCGTCACGCACCATGTACTTGTGGTGCATCAGGTCCGGGATGCCGGAGATGCCCTTCGCCTCGATCGGCAGCTGCGAGAGGATATCCGGGTTGGTCTCGGGCGGCGGGTGGACGGCCGGCAGGAAGTTCCCGGCGTCGGGGTCGGCCAGCACGTCGTTGTAGGCGAGCCGGACATCCACCCCGCGCTCCGCGGCGGCGCGGAACGCATCGGCCACGACTGACCCCACCGGATCCGGCAGCCGGATGTCGTATAGCGCCAGGACGAGACTCCGTTCGGCCCGGCCGATGAAGCCTGCGATCCGGGCGGCCGTCACCTCGGCCTGGCCCGGTCCGCCCCTGGGGCCGACGTCCCGAAGCGTGAAGGTTTCGATCCCCGGCATGGTCGAACCTTAGCCGGACCCGGCACGCTTCTCGAACGGGCTTCCGTTCGAGAGCCGGCGCGCTACAGCTGGCGGTCGCGCTTCACACCGCCGCGGATGAACTCGACGATGTCCTCGGTCGGGGAACCGGGCGTGAACACGCCGGAGACGCCCATCGCCTTCAGGTCGTCGATGTCCTTGGTCGGGATGGTGCCTCCGACCGTGACCAGCACGTCGTCGATCCCCTCCTGCTCGAGCAGCTCGAGGATCCGGGGGACCAGCGTCATGTGGGCCCCCGAGAGGATCGACACACCGATCGCGTCCGCGTCCTCCTGGATCACGGTCTCCACGATCTGTTCCGGCGTCTGGTGAAGGCCCGTGTAGATGACCTCCATGCCGGAGTCGCGGAGGGCGCGGGCGATGATCTTCGCGCCCCGGTCGTGTCCGTCGAGGCCCGGCTTGGCCACTACGACGCGGATCTTGCGGTCTGTCTTCGGTTCTGCGACTGCGCTCATCGATCGAAACCCTATCCCGGTCCTAGAAGACCGGTGTCTCCGTGTAGGTGCCGAACACTTCCTGCATCGCCTCGATCATCTCGCCCTCCGTCGCGTGGACCCGCGACGCATCGAGGATCGGGTACATGAGGTTCGCGTCGCCAGCGGCGGCCTCCTTGAGGGCGGCGAGGGCCTTCTCGACCTCGCCGGAGTCGCGCTTGGCCCTGGTCTCCGCCAGGCGTGCAACCTGCTTCTTCTCGAGGGCGGGATCGACGTGGAGGAGCGGAACCTCCTCCTCTTCGTTCTGGTACTTGTTGACGCCGACGATCGTGAACTCGCCGTCCTCGACACGGCGCTGGAATTCGAAGGCGGCCTCGCCGATCTCACGCTGGGGGAAGTTGTTGCGGACGGCCTCGACCATGCCGCCGAACTCGTCGATCCGGCGGAAGTACTCGTAGGCGTCGGCCTCCAGTTCGTCGGTGAGGGACTCGACGAAATAGGAGCCGGCGAGGGGATCGACCGTGTTGGTGACGCCCGTCTCGTGGCTGATGATCTGCTGGGTCCGGAGGGCGACGCGGACGGCTTCCTCGGTGGGGAGCGCGAGGGCCTCGTCGAACGAGTTCGTGTGCAGGGACTGGGTTCCGCCGAGCACGCCCGCCAGCGCTTCGATCGCGGTGCGGACGATGTTGTTCAGCGGCTGCTGGGCGGTCAGGGACACGCCGGCCGTCTGGGTGTGGAAGCGGAGTCGCATCGACTCGGGCTTCTTGGCCCCGTATGTCTCCTTGAGCTCGCGGGCCCAGATGCGGCGGGCAGCCCGGTACTTGGCGATCTCCTCGAAGAAGTCGATGTGGGCGTTGAAGAAGAAGGAGAGGCGCGGCGCGAAGGCGTCGACGTCGATGCCCCGCTCGATCGCCCTTTCGACGTAGGTGAACCCGTCCTTGAGGGTGAAGGCGAGTTCCTGGGCGGCCGTGGCCCCCGCCTCGCGGATGTGGTACCCGGAGATCGAGATCGGGTGCCAGCGCGGCATGTGGTCGGTGCAGTACTCGACCATGTCGGTCACCAGGCGCATGGCCGGTTCGACCGGGAAGCACCACTCCTTCTGGGCGATGTACTCCTTGAGGATATCGGTCTGGATGGTGCCCGAGAGCTTCTCCGGAGCCACGCCCTGCTTCTCGCCGACCAGCACGTAGAACGCGAGCAGGATCGCCGCCGGGGCGTTGATCGTCATCGAGGTCGAGACCTCGCCCAGCGGGATGCCCTGGAAGAGGATCTCCATGTCGTCGACCGTGTCGACGGCGACGCCCTCGCGACCGACCTCGCCGAGCGAGCGGGGGTGGTCCGAGTCGTAGCCCATCAGCGTGGGCATGTCGAAAGCCGTCGAGAGGCCGGTCTGGCCGTGCTCGAGCAGGTAGTGGAACCGCTCGTTGGTCTCCTCGACCGTCCCGAACCCGGCGAACTGGCGCATGGTCCAGTTGCGGCCGCGGTACATCGTCTCGTAGGGACCGCGGGTGAAGGGGTACTTCCCGGGCTCGCCGATCTTGATGTCGGCGTCGCCGGTCAGGTCCTCCGGGCCGTAGCAGGCCTTGATCGGCTTGCCCGACATGGTCGTGAACTCTTTCTCGGCCGCTTCGGCGGCCTTGCGGGCGGAATCGGTGGCGGGTGTCGAAGTGGGTTCCATGAGTTAGGTAGTCGGATAGTAGGGCATCCGAGCTTTTTTGTGCGATCCTTGCCGGGATGCCTTCGGCGGAAGTCACAAACGAACGGATCGACCTCCTGCGGGAGGCGCGTCGCCAGTGGGAGAAGCACTGGGGAGAGGAGCCTGCGCCCGCGATGGCGGCCGTGACCACGCTGATGCGCGCCCAGCAGATCCTCATGGGACACCTGAACGATCTGCTCGCCCCCTACGGGCTCACGTTCCCCCGGTACGAGGTCCTGATGCTCCTGTACTTCACGAAGGAGGGCGCCCTGCCCCTCGGCAAGATCGGCCAGCGGCTGCAGGTCCACCCGACCAGCGTCACCAGCCTCATCGACCGCCTCGAACGCGACGGGTACGTCCAGCGCGTCCCCCACCCCTCCGACCGGCGCACCACGCTCGCCCGCCTGACGGTCGAGGGCCGCAACATCGCCGGCCAGGCGACGAAGCTCCTGAACGAGGACAGGTTCGGGATGGCCTCCCTCCCGCCCGAGTCCCACGAGGAACTGGTCCTGCTACTGGACCGGATCAGGGAGACGGGCGGCGACGCGGTGGAACCCTAGGCTCCCCGGCCGCCGCCGGTTGCCGGGCTCTCCACGGCGCGTCGCCGGGAGAGCCAGCCGCCGATCCCGCCGACGAGCGCGGCGAACCCCACCGTGGCGCCGATCGCCAGGTTACGGCCGAGGCGCTCGAAGCGCATCACCTTCCATCCCTCGCGCCGGGCGACCTCCAGGAGGGGCGGGTCCGGGTTCACCGCCACCGGGTTGCCGACCAGGTTCAGCATCGGCAGGTCCGAGGCCGAGTCGGAGTAGGCCCAGGAGTTCTCGAGATCGATGTCCTCGCCCTCGGCGATGGAACGGATCGCCGTGACCTTGCCCGGCCCGTAAACGAACGGGCCGTCCAGCTCACCGGTGTAGGCGCCGTTCTCGACCACGTACCGGGTTCCGATCCCGCCGTCCATGCCGAGGACCCGGGCGAGGGACTCGACGAGGTCGGACCCCGCCGCGCTCACTATGTAGGTGTGCCGCCCCTCGTCCTGATGACGGTGGACCTCGGCCAGGACCTCGGGGTAGATCCTGGGCAGGATCCCCGCCAGGACCTCGGGACCCATCCGCGAGATCTCCCGGTACGGGACTCCGGCAAGCGTCTGGCGCGCGACCCGGAGCACCTCGTTCGTGTCGTCATCGGTCGCGCCCTTGAGCCGGTAGCGGATGTGGTCACGCCCCAGCTTGAAGAGCTGGGAGCGGGACAGCAGGCCCCGTTCCCGGGAAGCCTTGGCGAACTGCATCGCCGAGGATCCCGCCATGAGCGTCTTGTCGAGATCGAAGAAGGCTGCCTGGACGGTCATCGCGCCATAGGTTAGGCCGCGACGGTACCCGCACCTCGGCCGCCGGACTCGAGGGCCTTCGCGATACCGGACCGGAACCGCCCCGACTTCCCGCCGTAGGTCTGTTTACCGCGCTCCAGGCAGACCTTCGCCAACTGTCTGCGCGAGGCCGCGATCGCCTCCCCGAGCCGTTCGCGATGGGCGGGGTCCATGTTCCGCGAGGCCAGGTCCGCAGCGAGCAGGTCGAGGTCGTGGAGGTCCCCCAGCTGGTCGGCGAGTCCCTCCGCGCCGACGCGCGTCTCGTGGAACTCCCCGGGCAGGCGCGGACCCAGGATCTCCAGCTGGTACCGGAGGTCCTTCGCCCGTTTGCGCCAGGAGTGAAAGTCCTCGGGGTCCCGGGAGGACCGGGCCCGCTTCCAGGCCCGGCGGCCCCGACGGTACGCACGAGCAGTGTTGTCCGCGATCGGACCGGAAGCCCGGTGGACCGGCCGTTCGCGGTAGCGAGCCCCGACGGCATCGATCGCCGCCGCGATGCCGGCGAGCTGCTCCCGGGAGAGCTCGCCACGGTGACGCTCCGATTCGCCCTCGAGCTCGATCCTCCAGACCGTGAGGCCGTAGGGCTCCGGGTCGAGCTGCCCGAGCGAACCGAGGGTTGCCACCTTGACCTCGGCGTCCCGGGCGCCCGAGAGCGCGTTCGCCGCCTCGCGCAGCTCGCCGTTCGCCGTCTCGCGCTCGTCGTCGGAGATCACGCCACGGAGCAGGCGCAGGGCCGACCTGGCCTTCTTGATGCTCTTGCGGGCCTCGTGGACGTCATCCGCCGGATCCGCCGAGTGTCCCGCCCGCCTGACCGCGGCCGCCGCCTGCGCGGTCCGGGCGGCGATCACCCGTGCCACGCCGCTGCCGGGATCCTCACCGTCCAGGAGCCGGAACTCGTCCCTCTTGCCGGGCAGTCCGGACACGGCCAGGCTCTGGTTGGCCCAGGCGGGCTGCCCGGTCACCTCCCTCCCGAACCAGCCGGGAGGAGAGAACCTTGCGGCTTCGGCCTCGGAGCCGAACTCGACCTCGACCACCGCGAGGCCCGCCAGCCGGTCGGAGTACTCGTCCAGCTCGGCCACCAGGCCGCCGTCCAGGTCGATCCGGCGCCGGATCTTCTCGACCCGCCGGCCCTCGGTGGCCGGCCAGAGCTCCTCGAACGCCTCGGTCGGGATCTCCGCCTCGGCTTCGTCCCGGGTGCGGCCGTGGCCGCGTTTGACGGTCAGCGTGCACGCGTCACCGGCGCGCCTTATCCGGACCTCGGCCTCCTCGTCGATGGCGAGGTAGCCCTGAACGATCGAGACCCCGTTCGAGCCATCGGGCCCGGGCGGGGTCTCGACCAGGAACTTTCGTTCGATCTCGGCGGCGATACCCGCAGGGTACCGCCCCGAAACAGGGACTAAACCTCGATCAGGATGGCGTCGCCCTGGCCGCCGCCGGAGCAGATCGCGGCGCAGCCGAGGCCGCCGCCGCGGCGCTTCAGCTCGCGGACGAGGGCACCGATGACGCGGGCACCCGAGGCGCCGATCGGATGACCGAGGGCGACCGCGCCCCCGTTGACGTTCATCTTGTCGGGATCGAGGTCGAGCATCTTGATCGTGTTCAGGGTGACCGAAGCGAAGGCCTCGTTCACCTCCCAGAGGTCGACGTCGGCCGGGGTCTTGCCCAGCTTGTCGAGCGCCGCCTTGGCGGCGAGCGCCGGGGTCTTGGCGAGGCAGGCGAACTCGTCACCGATCTGGCCGTATCCCACGATCGTGCCCATGACCTCCTTGCCGTTGGCCTGCGCCCACTCCTCCGAAGCGAGCACGAGGGCGCCGGCGCCGTCGTTCACGCCCGGGGCGTTGCCGGCGGTGTGGGTGGCGTCGTCGCCACCGACCGCCCGCAGCTTGGCGAGGCTTTCGGCGGTGGTGCCGGGACGGATCGCCTCGTCCTCCTCGACCACGATGTCGCCCTTGCGGCCCTTGACGGTCACCGGCACGATCTCCTCGGCCAGGATGCCCGCTTCCTTCGCCTTCTGGGCCAGCTCGTGCGAGCGGGCGGCCCAGGCGTCCATCTCCTCGCGGGAGATGCCGACCTCGTTCGAGACCGTGGAGGCCTCGGCGATCATCTGCAGGTGGGTGAAGGGGTTCGTCAGGCCGTCGTGCGTCATCGAGTCGACCGCCTTCACGTCACCCATGCGGAAGCCGGCGCGGGCGCCGGGAAGCAGGTACGGGGCGAGCGACATCGACTCCATGCCGCCGGCGACGCCGACCTCGATGTCCCCGGCGCGGATCGCCTGGTCGATCAGGCCGGTCGCGCGCATGCCGGACGCGCAGACCTTGTTCACGGTCTCCGACGGGACCTCCTTCGGGATGCCGGCGTTGATCTGGGCCTGGCGAGAGGGAATCTGTCCCTGTCCGGCCTGGATCACCTGGCCGAAGCTGACCTGGTCGACCTGGTCGGGGGCGACGCCGGCACGCTCGAGGGCTCCGGCGATCGCGATGCCGCCGAGCTCGGCCGCATTCACGGTGGAGAGACCACCGCCCATCTTGCCGAAGGGTGTGCGGGCAGAACTGAGGATGACGGTGCGGGCCATGTTGCCTTTCGTGTCTCGAGGGAAATTCGGAAACAGAACGAATCTAAGCGGGACCCGGGACGATAGCGATATCGAGTGGGCGCCAGTCGGCTCTAGACTCCGCAGGATGAAGGCTTATACGACCGATGTCGCACTCGCAGACCTCGAGGCCGACCTGGTGGCGGTCGGCCTCTTCGACGGAGACGAGCTCACCGAACCGCTGGGCAGCACGGCCGGCGCGGCCGATGCGTCGGGCGAGTTCAAGTCCCGGGTGATCGTCTATCCGGGCAAGCCGGAACGCGTCGCGATCATCGGGCTGGGCGCCAGGGAGGACTTCACTCCCGAGAAGGCCCGGGTGATCGGGGCCGTGTCGCAGAAGGCCCTGAAGCAGGTCAAGGGCGAAGTCCTGGCGTGGGTGTTGCCCGAGGCCCCGGAAGGGGTGGAGCCCGGCCGCATCGCGGCCGCCCTGGTCGAGGGCGCCGGCTTCGCCGCCTTCGAGTTCGACCGCTTCAAGTCCGGCAGCGACGGCGAGGAGGCACCGCCGGGCCTGAAGGCGATCGAGATCAACACGGACCTCGACGTCGCGGAGGCGGTCCGGATCGGCGAGGCGGTGGCGAATGCCGGCAACCGGGCCCGCTACCTCCAGAGCCTGCCAGCCAACGTCGCCACCCCCGAGTACCTGGCCGGCCGGGCCCGCGAGATCGCCGACGCCCACGAGAAGGTCACGGTCGAGGTGCTGGACCGCCCGGCCATCGTGGCCGCCGGCATGGGCGGGCTCGAGGCCGTGTCCAAGGGCGGCGAGGATGTGGAACCTCGCCTCATCACCCTGAAGTACAGGGGCCGGGGCGAGGGGGAGAAGCTGGGTCTCGTCGGCAAGTCCGTCACCTTCGACACCGGCGGCATCTCGATCAAGCCGTCGGCCGGCATGCACGAGATGAAGATGGACATGTCGGGAGGCGCCGCCGTGCTCGAGGCCGTCGACGCGATCGCCGGACTGGACCTCCCCATCGACATCGTCGCCGTCCTCCCTTCGACCGAGAACATGCCGTCGGGAACCGCCCTCAAGCCGGGGGACATCATCACCCAGCTGAACGGCAAGACGGTCGAGGTGACCAATACCGACGCCGAGGGGCGGTTGATCCTCGCCGACGCCCTGGTCCACTGCGTGCGGGAGGGCGCCGACCGCCTGGTCGACCTGGCCACCCTGACCGGCGCGGTGTTGATCGGGCTCGGATCCACCTACGCGGCACTCATCTCGAACGACGACGATCTCGCCGCCGAAGTGACCGCGGCCGGGGAACGGACCGGCGAGCTCGTGTGGCGTCTCCCCCTCCACGAGGAGTACAAGGAGCTGACCAAGGGCGAGATCACGGACCTCGTCAACGCCTCCGCCCAGCGCAAGGCGGGCACGATCTACGCCGGCTCGTTCCTCGAGGAGTTCACCGAGGGCAAGCCCTGGGCCCACATCGACATCGCCGGCACCGCGTGGGACACCGGCCGCGAGTACTGGGGCAAGGGACCGACCGGCTTCGGCGTCCACCTGCTGGTGAGCCTGGCCCGGTCGCTCGCCGCGTGAACCGTCCGCGGGCGGCGGTCAGCTGAGGATCATGCAGGTGGAGGTCGCAGTCGCGAGGAGCTTGTCCGTGTCCGCCGCGTAGATCCTCGCGTCCGCGGTCGCCTGGCGGCGGCCACGGTACACTACCTCCCCCACGCCCCGCACCATGCCGGTGTCGCGGGTCAGGGGACGAAGGTTCTTCACTTCCAGGGTCTGCGTCGTGTACGCCTGCCCGACCTCGAGGGTCGTGTGGACGGCGCACCCGGCCACCGAGTCGAGCAGAGTGGCCATGAACCCGCCGTGCACCACCCCGATCGGGTTGTAGTGCTCCTCCCCGGGCAGGGCCGAGAACACGACGCGACCCTCCTCGAGTTCCGTCGGGGCCATGTTCATGAGCACCGCGATCGGGGGCGGGGGCACCTCGGCATTCATGACGGCACTCATGTACTCGAGGCCGCTCATCCCGATGCCCTCGGCGGCCGAGGCGACCGGGTCCTGCCACTGGACGGTCAGCGACCGGCTGATCTCCGGCTTCTCGCCGGCGATCCCGGCCGCGACCGTCCGGGCAGTTTCCAGTCCGGTGGTCACCGGGCGGTGACCCCGCGACTCGAGGCGCGCTCCTGGCGTTTTGGCCGACCCACGCCGTAGTTGAGGTCGGCCATGATCTCTGCCTCGGTGAGATCGATCTTGAGCGGCCTCAGCTGGAATGTGGTCTGGTTTCTCGGATTGCGCTTCATGATGCATCCCCCAATCGGGGTCGTTTTTCGGCTTCCTGAGAGGAAACCGCGTTCCGTTGGACCCACTCTACCCCAGTAAGTCTGATCATGCGACTTACATGAGATATCTCACACAAGGAAGGAATTCGTAGGATCGCGTCCATGAACTTCGACCTGACCGATGAACAGCGCCTGCTCCAGAACACGGTTCGCGATTTCGCCGTGAACGAAGTCGCCCCCGTGGCGGAGGAGCTCGATCGCACCAAGGCGTTCCCGTACGAGATCGTGGAGAAGCTCGGCGCCCTCGGGCTGATGGGCATCCCCTTCCCCGAGGAGTACGGGGGCAGCGGCGGCGACATCCTCTCCTACGCACTGGCGGTCGAGGAGCTGGCGCGGATCGATTCCTCGGTCGCGATCACGATGGCGGCGCACACCTCGCTCGGCACCACCCCGATCTACAACTGGGGTACCGACGAGCAGAAGGAGGAGTGGCTGCCCCAGCTGACCTCGGGCAAGAAGCTCGCGGCCTTCGGACTGACCGAGCCCGAGGCCGGTTCGGACGCCGGCAACACCAAGACCAGGGCCGAGCTGGACGGTGACGAGTGGGTGATCAACGGCGCCAAGCAGTTCATCACCAACTCGGGCACGGACATCTCCGCGCTAGTCACGATCACCGCGGTCACCGGCAAGGGCGAGAACGGCCGCCCCGAGATCTCGAACATCATCGTCCCCAACGGAACGCCCGGCTACACGGTCGACCCGCCCTACCGGAAGATGGGCTGGAACGCCTCGGACACACATCCGCTCACCTTCGAGGACGCGCGGGTGCCGGAGTCGAACCTGCTCGGCCCGCGCGGCCAGGGCTTCAAGCAGTTCCTCCAGATCCTCGACGGCGGCCGCATCGGCGTCGCCGCGATGTCGGTCGGCGTGGCCCAGGGGGCGCTGGACGAGGCGATCAAGTACGCCAAGGAGCGCCAGGCGTTCGGCCAGTCGATCTCGAAATTCCAGACGATCCAGGCGAAGATCGCCGACATCTCCGCCCAGCTCGAGGCCGCCCGCCTGCTGACCTACCGCGCGGCGATCGAGAAGGACCGGGGCGAGAACTTCACGCTGACCGCGGCCCAGGCCAAGCTGATCACCGGCCGGCTCGCCGTCCGGGCCACCGAGGAAGCCGTCCAGATCCACGGTGGATACGGCTTCATCGAGGAGTACCCGGTCTGCCGCTTCTACCGCGACGCGAAGATCCTCACGATCGGTGAGGGCACCGACGAGGTCCAGCAGATGGTGATCGCCCGCGCCCTCGGCTGCTGACCGGGGGCGCCGCGCGCACTACTTCGAGATCTCGAAGATCAGGTGCGCGAACTGGCCGTGCTTCTCGACGCTCTTCAGCTCCAGGCGGTCCGAGCGGATGTCCCGCGAAAACAGCGGGGCGCCGCCCGCCAGTGCAACGGGGGTGATCGTGATCTGGAGCTCGTCGAGCGCCCCGGCATCCAGGAACTGACCGGCCAGGTCGCCGCCGCCGATCACCCAGACGTCTCCCTCCCCGGCGGCCCCGAGGATGGCGTCCAGGTGGTCCGCCACGTCGCCCCGGACGAAGCGGATGTCCGCGCCGGGAGGCGCCGGCAGCGTGCGGCTCGTGAACACGAAGGTCGGCCGGTCGCCATAGGACTCCCGCCACTTCTCGGGGTGTTCGGCGAGGTTCTCGTGGGCGTAGACCCACTCGTAGGTGGTCGAGCCCGAAACGAGCACGTCGATACCGGCGATGAAGCCGTGGAAGTCGACGTCCTCGGGCGAGCCGACCTCGAACAGCCAGTCGAGCGAGTTGTCCTCCGTGGCGATGTAACCGTTGAAAGAGGTCGCCGTGTAGAAGACGACCCGGGCCATCAGGCTGCCGCCCTGGAAGTGACCGCGCCCTCGGCCCGGTCCTTGATCTCCGCCCCGCGCCCGACCGTGTCCGGGATGCCGTAGTAGTCGAGCACGAGCTTCTCCTGCTCCCGGTTGAGCGGCATGCCTGGATCGACGGCGGGAGCGTTGCGGATCACCTCGCGATCGTGCGGGGTCCACACGCGGCCGGCCGCCGCCGCGCACTCACGGATGGATATCGGGACGGTCTTGCCGAACCGGCCCAGCTTGACCAGCACCCAGGCGGGCTCGTTCGACTCGGTGTCGACGAAGACACCCTCGACGCGAGCGACCCCCTGTCCGGTCATGTCGTCGACCCGGTATCCCTCCCAGGCCTTGACGTCATCGAGACTGGGCTGGGGCGCAGGCTTGGCCGCCTCGTCCTTCTTCGCGTCGGCCTCCGCCGATCCGGTCGGGGGCGTATCGGTCTTCGGAGTCTGCTCTTCAGTCATCGATCTCTCCTTCCAGAAGTTCGGCCGCGGCCGAGGCCGGGTCGAGTTCGCGGCTGACCACACGGTTCAGGAGTTCCGCCACGCGCGGATCGTCCTCGATCGCGGCTTCGAGCCTGCGACGCAACCTCGCCGTCGCCAGGCCCAGCACCTCACTGCGGAGGTTGCGGGCCCGCCGTTCGGAAAGCGTCCCCTCCGCCTCGATGAACGCACGGTGCTCGGCGACCTTGGCGGCGAGTTCCTCGATGCCCTCACCGCGGGCGGCCTCCGTGCGAAGGATCGGTACCCGCCAGTCGCCCGGGGTGTGGGCGAGCGAGAGGGCACCCCGAACCTCGCGGATCATGGTGTCGGTCATCGGGTGGTCCGCCTTGTTGACCACGATGATGTCCGGGATCTCCATGACCCCCGCCTTGAGCGCCTGGATCGAGTCGCCCGATCCCGGCATCAGCGCCAGGACGATCGTGTCGGCGTGGTCGACGATGTCGATCTCCCCCTGCCCGACGCCCACCGTCTCGACGAGCACGTCGTCCTTGCCGGAGGCGTCCATGACCAGCGCGGCCTGGAGCGCCGCCTCCGAGAGGCCACCCAGCGCGCCGCGCGAGGCCATCGAGCGGATGAACACGCCCTTGTCGAGGAAGTGCTCGGTCAGGCGGATCCGGTCGCCGAGCAGCGCGCCCTGCGTGAACGGCGAGGAAGGGTCGATCGAGAGGACCGCCACCTGTCGGTCCTCCTTGCGGAACTCCTTGGTGAGCGCGCCGATCAGGGTGCTCTTGCCTACCCCCGGGGGGCCGGTGAAGCCGATGATCCTCGCGTTCCCGGTTCGGGGGTAGATCTCGCGGACCAGCTCCCAGCCGGCCGGATCGTCCGATTCGATCAGGGTTATCGCCCGGGCGAGGGCGCGCTTGTCGCCGGCGAGCAGCTTCTCGGCGAGGGGGCTCTTCGTTGCGGGAACGTCATTCATCGGCCCGGCCAGTCTATGGGCTCCCGCTGGCGGCCGGGCCCCGCGCGCCGCATCCCGTTGTACGAAGTTAGAGTCCCGCCCGGTTTGTTCGCCGCGATCGCATCCTTCGCCCGCAAGGGCATGCTCAGGCCCAAGTACGCGCTGCTCTTCTGGCGCTATCTCTGGCGCCGCCTGCTCACGCGCTCGGGACACCGCTGGGAGACCGACGGACCGGTCTTCTTCGGTCGGGGCCTCCAGCTCCAGACGGGTCCCGAGGCCCGGATCCGCTTCGGCCGCTGGGTCTGGATCGGGGACGGGACGAAGATCCGCTGCCACGAGGGCCAGGTGCAGATCGGCGACAAGACCGTATTCGGACAGGAGTGCACCATTTCCGCCTACCGCAACGTCCGGGTCGGCTCGGAATGCGTGATCGCGGACCGCACGATGTTCATCGACTTCGACCATGGCGTGGTCGACATCGAGAAGCCGATCCGCGACCAGGGCATCTACATGGAGGACGTGATCGTCGGCTCCAACGTGTGGATCGGCTACGGCGCCGCGATCCTGCGCGGCGTCCGTGTGGGCGACAACTCGGTCATCGGGACCAATTCGGTCGTGACGAAGGACGTCCCGGCAAACGCGGTCGTGGGCGGGGTACCGGCCCGGGTGCTGAGGATGCGCGAGGCGCCGAAGGAGCTTTCGTGGCCCGACCCGGTCGAGCCGGAGCCCGGCACCCCGGGGGTCATGGAGATTCCCCCTCGGGACTGATCCCGAGGATGCGCTCGGCGGCCTCGAGCTGGAGCCTGGTGGAACGGCGGGTGAAGCCGATCAGCAACTCGAGGTCGGCTTCGGTCAGGTAGCCGAACTCCTCCCTTGCGGCTTCCGCCAACGGGCCGTAGAAGTCCCGGGCGATGCGGCGGCCCTTCTCCGTGATGCCCAAGAGCACGCGACGCCGGTCCGTCGGATCCGGCAGCCGTTCGACGATGCCCTTCCTCTCGAGCCGGTCGACCACCTGCGTAACCGCACCGGTCGTGATCCCGGCCGCCTTCGCCAGTTCGCCGGCGGGCATCGGACCGTGCCGGTCGAGGATGTCGAAGCAATGCCCGTCGGTGGCGTTGATCCCGAGGGCCTTCACCACGGCGTGGTCGAGCTTCATCGTCGCCGTCTGGTTGTCCCGGACCGCATTGGTCAGCTCCGCGTAGAGCTCGCTTTTCCTGTCGTCCGCCATTGTTCGTCGTGTCGCCCGCGACCCGATTTCTCTTAGCTTGTAAGATACTTTCTTCGTAAGAGAATATCCGAAGGAGGACGGATGGCGGAGACGGCCATAGAGGTGAAAGACCTCAGCAAGCGATACGGGGACGACGTGCAGGCACTGGCGGGGGTCTCGTTCTCGGTCGAGGCGGGAACCGTTTTCGGCCTGCTCGGCCCCAACGGAGCGGGCAAGTCGACCACGGTGAAGATCCTCACCACCCTCTCCCACCCGACCTCCGGTTCGGCCCGGATCATGGGCTTCGACGTGCAGGAGCAGGCGGCCGAGGTGAGGCGTCGCATCGGTGTCGTGGCCCAGAGCAGCACCGCCGACCGCGAGGCCACCGCCCGGGAGAACCTCAGGCTCCAGGGCCAGCTCTACCGGATGAAGGGGCGCGATCTCGAAGAACGCATCGACTCGCTGCTCGAGTCCTTCCAGCTCGCCGGCGACGGCGACCGGATCGTGCGCGGGTTCTCCGGAGGCATGGAGCGGCGGCTCACCGTCGCGATGGCGCTGGTCCACCGCCCCCAGGTGCTCTTCCTCGACGAACCGACGACCGGCCTCGACCCGGAGGTGCGCGTCGAGATGTGGGAACAGATCTCGGCGCTCGCCCGCGACGAGGGCACGACCATCCTCCTGACCACCCACTACCTGGAGGAGGCGGACAAACTCGCCCGGAACCTCGCGATCGTCGACCAGGGCCGGATCGTCGCCGAAGGCACCCCCGAGGGCCTCAAGAAAGAACTCAAGGGCGACGCGATCCAGGTCGGGCTCGGCGAGAACCGCGAGCAGTCCGAGATCGAGGGGGCGCTCGCCGCGGTGCCGGGGGTCAGCGAGTTGATGCTGAACGAGCGGACCCTGTTCGCCCGGGCCGAGGACGGGGCTCGTTCCGTCCCGTCGATCCTGGCCGCGCTCGAGGTGGCGGGGATCACCGCCGACTCGGTCACGGTGTCCCGTCCGTCGCTCGACGACGTCTACCTGAAGTACGCCGGCCGCACGATGGAGCAGGCCGAGAAGACCCGGAACGAGGAGGTGGCGGCATGAACCTGTTCGCCGACACGTGGCACATGGCGCAGCGACACATTCGCGCCCTGATCAGACAGCCCTGGTGGATCGCGGTCACACTGGTCCAGCCGATCATCTGGCTGGTTCTGTTCGGCGGGCTGTTCACCACCATGGAGGACACGCCCGGCTGGCCGGCCGGTGTCTCCTTCCAGGAGTTCATCATCCCCGGGGTCATCGTGATGACCGCCTTCTTCTCGGCGGGCTGGGGCGGCATGGGCATGATCGAGGACATCAACCGCGGCATCGTCGACCGGTTCCTGGTCTCCCCCGCGATCCGTTCCTCGATGATCAACGGCGCGATGCTCGCCAACTTCCTCACCATCGCCATCCAGTCGCTGATCGTGCTCGGACTCGGAGCGGTCATGGGCGCCAGCTACCCGGGCGGACCGCTCGGAATGCTGATCCTGATCATGATCGCCGGCATCGTCGGGTTCGGTTTCGGCGCCTTCTCGTACGGGCTGGCGCTGATCATCCGCAAGGAGGAGAGCCTCATCGCGATGATGCAGTTCCTGCTCCTCCCGCTGACCTTCCTGGCCGCGGCCTTCATCCCGCTCAGCCTGGCTCCCGACTGGATCGCCGACGTGGCGAAGTTCAACCCCGTCAACTGGGCGATCGAGGCGGGCCGCTCGGCCCTGATCGACACCGACCCGGACTGGAACCTGATCCTCACCAGGACGGGCTTCCTGCTGGTCTTCGGAGCCCTGATGGCAACCTTCGCCACCCGGGCATTCAGGAGCTACCAGAGGACGGTTTGACGGGGGTCGGCACCGCCTCCGGCGGCCTCCCAGCCAACCCCTCACTCCTGGACCACGGTCAGCAGGAGCCCGGCCGGTGAGGCCGGGGTCAGGCGGTGGCGGCGACCAGGCCCGTGTAGAGGTCCAGGGTCTGGCGGGCCACGTCGTTCCAGTCGAAGAGGCGGATGTGGGCCAGGCCCTCCTCGATCATGCGCTGGCTGAGTTCCGGGTCTCCGAGCACCTGGATCGCCGCCTCGGCGAGGTGTTCCGGATCGGAGGCCCGGAAGCGCAGGCCGGCTCCCTCGATCGGGACGACCTCACGCAGTCCGCCGGTGTCCGCCGCGATGCAGGGGCACTCGGAGGCCATCGCCTCGAGCGCGACCAGGCCGAACGGCTCGTAGATTGATGGGACCACGGTCAGGTCCGCGATCCGGTAGAGCGAATGGAGCACGTCGTCACCGATCCATCCCAGGAAGGTGCCGTGCGCCATCAGGCCGAGATCCTCGGCCTGCTTATGCAGTTCGGCCTCGTGGGTGCCGGAACCGGCGACCAGGAAGCGGGTGTTCGGCAGCGCCTCGATCACCTGGGGCATCGCCTCGAGGGCGAGCTGGAAGCCCTTCTCGTACACGAGCCGCCCGATCAGCAGGACCAGGTTCTCGTCCTCCGCGGCGAACTGCGACCGGAGACGGGCGAGCTCGGCGGGATCGTCTGCCGGCAGGTCGTCGGGATCGATGCCGTTCGGGATCACGGAGATCTGGCCCTCCTCCACCCCGAAGATGTCGGCGATCTGCTCCCGCATGAAGTGCGAGCAGGAGATCACCCGGTCGGAACGGTTCGAGATCCACTTCTCGACCCCGTGGATGTGGGACTGCGGGTGCTTGTCGACCCAACCCTGGTGGCGCCCGTACTCGGTCGCGTGGATGGTGGTGACGAGCGGGGCGTCGAAGCGGCGTGCGAGGTGGTCGCAGGCGCCGGCGACGAGCCAGTCGTGCCCGTGGACGAGATCGAAGTCGTAGCGGTCACCGAGTTCGACGCCCGCGGCGAGCATGTCGGCGTTCATCCGTTCCACCCAGGTCACGAACTCGCCGAGGTCGGTCGGACGCTCCGGTTCGACGATCCGGTGGATCTGCACGCCGCCCATGCTTTCCTCGATGGTCGCCTGCTCGCCACCGCGCGTGAGCACGTGGACCTCGACCCCGAGCCCCACCAGGGCCTCGGAAAGCTTCCGGACGTGCCGGGCCAGGCCACCCTCGATCAGCGGCGGGTACTCCCAGGAGACGATGAGGATACGGGGCAAGTTCTTGGCGGGCTAAGGAGTCAGAAACGGTGTGATGCTGAGGTCCGGAGCGAGACCGCGCAAGCGTGATCTGATGGGTACCCCGGTGTTCGCTGGACTGGATTGTAGGGCCTCGAATGCGTTCTCGGCGTGTCCGGTGGCCCTTTCGAACGGGTAGTCGCCGGCCTGTCCCCTCTGGTCGAGGAACGCCCAGTCGCTCGACTGGACCATCAGGAGCTCGCGAACGGCCCTTTCCGCCCGGTCCCGGGGAAGGCCGCCGGCGATCGCCTCGCCCACCCTGAGTTCCAGACTGCGGGCGGCCCAGGCGAGGTCCGCGACCGCGGGGGAGTCCCACGTGTGGAAATCCTTCTTCTCCCCCCAGGTCGACGCCCGGAGCGGAACCTCGCGGGCGGTGTCCCCGTGTTCCCGGGCCGCCTCGTCGAGCGTCACCAGCCGGACCCCTTCCTCCTCCGCCCGGTCGAGGACCGCGGCGAGCCAGAGCGGCCCCTCGGACCACCAGTGGCCGAGGAGCTCACAATCGATCGCGAACGTCATCAGGCCCATACGTCCCGTGCGGCGCCGGTAACCGTCCAGCCGGTCGCGGGCGGCGGCGAGGAACTCGCCCGCCTGTTCGGCCGCTCGGTTCGCGGCCGCCTCCGCGTCGTACGGCCCCCCGTCGATCCGGAAGATCCGCAGGCCGTTCATCGAGAGCCTGTGGAAGTCGAGGTAGCCGGGCCAGGACGGGTACCCGGACATGTCCCACAGCCACGAGATCGCGGGCCAGTCGATGGTGAACGCGAGCGGGCCCTCGGTCGCGACCGGCGCGAGGGCGGCGTCACCCTCTTCGAAGGGGCTCTGGTCGATGCAGAACCACTCGATGCCGTGCCGGGCGAGATCGTGTTCCAGGCCGGGCCGGTAGGCGCACTCCGGCAGCCAGAAACCCGCGGACGGGCCGAAGCGGCGGCGGTGCGAGGCGAGGCCGGTTTCCACCTGGGCGTCCAGCCCCGCCCGCGTGGCCAGCAGCGGCAGGACGGCATGGGTCGCGCTGGAGGGAACAAGTGACACGTTGCGCCCGGCCGCGGCGGCGAAGGCGGCCAGCGGCTCGCCCCCGAAGCGGTCGAGCTGGGTCGCCGCGCCCTCGTAGCGGGCGAGCTCGGCCCGGGCGGCCGGCACGTGATCGGCGTCGGCGGTTTCGACGTCGTTCAGCGCCGCCCCGATCCGGTGCCGGTCGAGGAACTCACGCAGCCGTTCCTTCACTCCTTCCGCCTCGAGCTGGTCGGCGAGCACCGGGGTGACCGTCATGGTCAGGTCGCGCGCGACCTCCAGGACGGGCAGGTGGGAGCGGATCACCGCATCGAACAGCCACTCCTCGCCGAACGGGTAGGTCCCGAACCCCTCGACGTACGGCATGTGGGAGTGAAGGACGATCGCGAGATCGCCCGCCGGGTCAGACATGGCAGACGGCGAGGAAGTCCAGCGAGCTTTCCAGGTCGTTGTTCGAAAGGCGGAAGTCCGAGGCGGCGATCGCCGGGGTGAACCAGTCGTAGAAGGGTTTCGTGAGGCCGAGCGTCTTGTGGATCCGGTCCCAGCCCAGCGAGAGGGCCAGTTCGTGGACCTTCAGCTTGCGGGCGTGGTGGAGTCCGAAGATCTCGACGCGCGAGAAGTGCGGCTCGAGCAGGGCCCGGTACTCCTCCAGGCGGTACTCCTTGATGTGCCAGGGATTGTCGGACTTCTCGGCCCCCTCCGGCGCGAGCGTGAGCAGGTTCGGCGTCGAGATGTAGGAGACCGGGGCGAGCTTCGCGAACCCCGCCACGAGTTGGTCCGGCTCGCGGACGTGCTCGATCGTCTGCAGGAACACGATCGCGTCGCGCGGCTCGTCGAAGCTCTCGACCAGTTCCCGGCGGAAGGTGACGTTGTCCGTCGTGTACTTCGCACGGGCGTGTTCGAACGCCTCCGGGTTCGCATCGACGCCGATCACCTCGGCGGCGCTCCGTCCCAGCACCGCGGAACCGTAGCCCTCCCCGCAGGCGAGGTCGGCGACCTTGAGGCCCTTCACCCGCTCGGCGATCCACTCGTAGACGACCAGGTGACGGCGGTACCAGTAGTTCTCCTCGGGCACGTCCGGCAAGGTCCTCTCGCCGGTCAATTCGAGGGCCGGCACCCCTTCTGGCTGGTTGCTCTGCTTGTACGTGTCAGTCAAGAAACGCGATTCTTCCCTATCTTTCTCCGCCATGCCCGCTTCCCCGACGGCCACGCCGGAACACATCAAGGACGTAAACACCCGCTACCACGACGCCGCGGCCGACTCCTACGACGCCAAGTGGGGCATCGACTTCGGTCCGATCGGACAGCACCAGGTCGCCCAGAAGCTGAAGAAGTCGCTCGGCGAGATGCCCGAGACCCTCGGGGACGTACTCGAGATCGGGGCAGGCACCGGCTACTTCTCGCTGAACCTCGCCACCCAGGGCCTGATCGAGTCGCTGACCGCGACCGACATCTCCCCGGGAATGCTGAAGTCCCTGGCCAGGACCGCGAAGTCGCTCGACTTCCCGGTGAAGACGGTCGTGACCGAGGCCGAGGTCCTGCCGTTCGACGACGAGAGTTTCGACACCGTGATCGGGCACGCCGTGCTCCATCACATCCCCGACCTCGACAAGGCCTTTTCGGAGTTCTTCCGGGTGCTCCGCCCCGGCGGGCGGATCGTCTTCTGCGGCGAGCCGTCCCGTTACGGTGACCGCCTCGCCGCCCTGCCGAAGCGGACCGGGAACCTCGTCGCGCCGGTGTGGCGACGCCTGGTCGGAGCGGAGGCGCTCCAGCACACCGAGGAGGCGATGGCGGACGACGAGCACAGCCTCGAACCCGAGGTGGACGTCCACGCATTCGTGCCCGCCGACCTGCGGGCGATCCCCCCGCGGGCCGGCTTCGTCGACACCAAAGTGAACGGGGAGGAACTCGTCGCGAACGTGTGGGGCTGGGGTATGCGCTCGATGGAGTCCACGGCCACCCCGGACACGATCCCGCTCCGCTGGCGGAACTTCGCCTTCAAGAGCTACATCGCCTTCCAGAAGGTGGACAACACGGTCCTGGAACCCCACCTCCCGGCCGAGCTCTTCTACAACCTCCTGCTCAGCGCCAGGAAACCGGTATAGCCGGACGCCTCCGATGGCGAGCCCGTGGAGCGGTCTCAGGCGGACCGCCGCCCATCCATTCGTTGATGTGAGTGAGTGGGGCGGGTGAGAGTGGCAGCGACCGGGCGAAGCCCGGCACGACCGCGGTCAAGCCGGCGTTCCGTCCTTGCGGCGGACCCGGTAGAGCTTGACCGGCCGGTCCAGGCCCTTGAACTTGTGCTGCCCGACCCAGGAGTACCTGAAGTCCTCGTCCCCGGCGGCGTCGACGGCCTTCTTGTCGGCGAGCACGCTGTCGGGCCGGGCGGTCTCCGTGATCCGGCTGGCGAGGTTCACCGGCGGGCCGAACCAGTCGCCCACCTGATGGATCGCGTCACCCCGCGCGACGCCTACCCGGAGCGCCGGTAGCTCGTCGCCCGCCTCGTTTCCGACCTCGATGAAACGGATCGCCGCGTCGAAGAGGGCGGCCCCGTCTTCGGACACGAGCATCGCCGCGTCGCCGATCGTCTTGACGAGCCGGACCTCCGGGTTGGTGACCTCGATCGCCACCGATTCGAGCAGCTTCGCCACGGTCCCGATCTTCTCCAGCTCGCTTCGTTCGCCGAGGCGGGTGAAGCCCACGAGGTCGGCGAAGCAGACCGAAACCTCCGACCCCTCGTCGGTGCCGAGCAGGCCCGGGTTCGCCATCGCCATCGCCTGGTTCCTGAGCTGGTCGAGGAAGTGGGAGCGGAGCGCGTAGTCCACCGCCTGTTCGGCCAGCGGAAGGAGCTGGAGGGAGGCCTGCCGAAGCTGGACCGCCGCCTCGTACTCGTTCGCGCCGGGGCTGATGATGTCGGAGGCGACGAGGTCCCGGTGGGCCTGGGCGATGCGGGCGGCCGAGCTTCCCACCTGCCGGGTGGCAGTGAGGAGGTTCTCGGTCGGGATCCCGGCCTCCTGGAAACGGCGCAGGCGGCGTGCCGCCATGAGGTCGGCGTCATCGAACGTCCGTTGGTCCGGGGCCGGCCGCGGCAGTCCGACCGCAGCGATCAGGTTCTGGAAGTCGTTGATGGAGAGCCCCGCGAGCTCCGCGATCTCCCTGGGGGTGTACTTGTCGTTGGAGCGTCCGAGGGCGATGTCGGCGGGCAGCAGCGCCAGCCGGTTCGCCTCGGCCTCGACCTTCAGGGTCTCCAGGTCGATGCCGTCCTCGAGGTACAGCTCCTCGAGCAGCTTCCGACGGGCCTCCCGGGCCTCCCCCTCGAGGCCTTCGAGCAAGCCTTCCGCCTCGAAGTCCGGCAGCTCCCGGTCCACGGTCTCGGCCGCGGTGAAGGGCCTGAGGTCGGGCGACGGATAGTCGTCGGGATCGGGCCATTCAGGCATATGCCACCGCCCCTCCCCGCCTCGGGTCCCCGGCGCCGTCGAGGCGGCCGGTCTCCGGATCGCGGGTGACGATCTGCACCCCGCCGAAGAACAGATTGCGTTGGTTCCAGCGGAACACTTCCTGCCCTCCGGCCTCGATCCGGGCCAGCGCGTCCTCGTCCACCCCCGGTTCCGCCTGGAGGACACCGGCCTCGAGGTGGATGCGGGGCGCGTCCACCGCCGCCCGGGGATCGACCCCGGCCAGCAGGTTCAGGGTGGTCTGGAGGACGGCGCTGCGGATCCGGTTCGATCCGGCGCTGCCCAGCCCGGCGCGAACCTGGTCCTCCTCGATGATCAGGGTCGGAGACATCATCGAACTGATCCTGACACCGGGAGCGGACTTGTGGAAGCCCAGGGGGTTCAGGTCCTCTTCGCCCAGCATGTTGTTGAGGTGGATCCCGGTGCCGGGAACGACCATTCCCGAACCGGTTCCGTTTGAGCAGGTGACCGACGCGCAGAGGCCGTCGGCGTCCATGGCCGCCAGGTGGGTGGTCGAGCCGAGCCGGTCCCCGGCCGCCCGCAGGTTCGATTCGCTGAGGAACTCCCGGGCGAATCCCTCGCGGGCCAGGGCGTCGGCGAAGTCACCCCGCCGCGCCCGGTTGGCCTCCTCCATCACCGCCGCGATCTCGACCGGACCGTGGGCTTCCATGCGTCCGAGCAAGGCGAGACTGTAGGCGACGAGGATCCCGCCGGCGGACGGTGGCGGGTTGGTCAGTACCTCCCGGCCCTCGAACCGGGCACCGACCGGCGGCCGGACGATCGGCTCGTACGCCTCGAAGTCCTCGACCGAGAGCGTCCCCCCGCGTGTGAGGATGTACTCCTCGACCTTGCGGGGAACCTCGCCGGAACAGAGAGCCGCCGCCCCCTCGGCCCCGTACCGTTCCAGCGCGTCGCCCAGCTCGGGGTATCGGAACACGTCCCCCTCGCCGAGTATCCGGCCCTGCGGGGCGTAGATCTCCCGGGCCTCCGGGGTCGCCGTGTAGATCGGCTCGAGGATCCGCAGCACGTACGCCTGCTGCCGGTTGAGTGGCGCGCCCTCGCGGGCCAGCTTCGCGGCGGGATCGGCCAGCGCGGACATCGGCATCGAGCCGTACCGCTCGAGCGCCAGCGCCAGGCCCGCCGCCGTGCCCGGGACCCCGCAGGACGCGGCCCCCGCGTTGAAGATCTGCGTCGTCGACTCATCGAAGTGGACGGGGACCGGCACCAGTTCGTCGGACAGCTCGTGGCCACCCTTTCCGGGCGCGGCCACGAAGAAATCGATCACGGCCGTCTCCACCCCGGGCCCCCCGACGATCATGAACCCGCCCGCCCCGAGCCCGGTCAGGGCGCTCTCTGCCGTGAAAGAGGCGAGGACGGCGGCCACCGCGGCGTCCACGGCGTTGCCGCCTTCGCGCAGGGCATCGGCTCCCGCCTCCGCCGACAGCGGGTGGCCCGCCGCGACGACCCCGCGCGACGCCATTCGGGTCAGGAGAGGAACTCGGGGATGTCGCCTCCGCCGACCGCGGGCAGCGACTCGCCCCCGCCGGCCGACTGGGACTCACGCCGCGGGCGACCCTCGCCGCCGCGTTCGGTCCTGCGACCCTCGGTGCTGCGGCGCTTCGGTGTGCCCTTGCTGTCGAAGCGGGTCGCGACGACCGTGATCCAGACCTGGTCGTCGAGATCCTCGTCGATGTTGGCCCCGAAGATGATGTTCGCGTCGGGGTGGGCCGCCTCGCCGACCGCCCGGGCGGCCTCGGAGACCTCGATCAGCGAGAGGTCCGCCCCGCCGGTCACCGAGAGCAGGATCGAGCGAGCGCCATCCATCGGGGTCTCGAGGAGGGGCGAGCTGGTCGCCTTCTCGGCCGCGATTAGGGCCCGGTCCGGTCCGCTGCCCATGCCGATGCCCAGCAGGGCACGCCCGGCGTCGGACATGATCGAACGCACGTCGGCGAAGTCGAGGTTGATGACCGAGGGCAGGGTCACGAGATCGGAGATGCCCTGGACGCCCTGCCTGAGCACGTCGTCGGCCACCTGGAAGGCGTCGACCATCGGGGTCGACTGGTCCAGCACCTCGAGCAAGCGGTCGTTCGGGATCACGATCAGGGTGTCGACCTCGCCGGCGAGGGCGTCGATGCCCTGTTCCGCCTGCTTCTGGCGACGGCTGCCCTCGAAGGTGAACGGCTTGGTGACGATGCCGACCGTCAGCGCACCGATGTCGCGGGCGAGACGGGCGATGACCGGCGCCGCACCGGTTCCGGTGCCGCCGCCGGCGCCGGCGGCGATGAAGACCATGTCCGAGCCCTTGAGCAGCCGCTTGATGCGGTCCTGCTCGTCGAAGGCGGCGCGGAAGCCGAGCGACGGGTCGGCCCCGGCGCCGAGGCCACGGGTCTCCTCCCCGCCGATGTGGACGGTGAGGTCGGCCATGCACAGCTGAAGCGACTGGAGGTCGGTGTTGACCGCCATGAACTCGACGCCCGGGATCTGGGCCTCGATCATGCGGTTGATCGCGTTGACGCCACCGCCGCCGACACCGATCACACGGATGACGGGGTTGTGGGGCACGCCGGCACCCGGGGTCGAGGACGGCTCCTGGCGGCCGTACCGCGGGCCGTCGTCCCGGTCGGGCGGGGTCTCGGCGAAGATCCGCTTCAGGCGGTCCTGGGCGTCCGGGATGCTGCTGGTGTCCGACGACGGGTCGGGCGGCGAGAGCGGGCCCGGATCGCTGGTGCGTGACGCCGGGGCCGAAGAACGGCGCTCCTCCCGCGACTCGAGCGGATCCTTTCGGCCGAAGCGCCCGGCGATGTCGGGATCCGGCGCGGGCTCGGCCGGTTCCCCGGCACGCTCGACGGGCCGGGAGTCGGGCTCGGCATGGGTTTCCGGCTCGGGCGCCGGGGTCTCCTTGGCGGCCTCGGCCTCGAGCGGGTCACCCTGCGGTCCGCCGGTGTCGTCGGCGCGCCGGGGCTCGAACTCCGGGGGCTCCTGGGAAGGGTCGTCGGTGGAGCGGAACAGGTCCGCCAGCGGACCCTCACGCATACTCGCTCGCTTACGACGAGCCATCACTCAAGACCTCCTTCGCCAGATTCCGGTAGTACGACGCCGCACGACTCTCGGGATCGTACTTCAGGACACTAGCGCCTCGTACCGGCGCCTCGGCGAACTTCACGGCCTTGCGGATGCGGGACTTGAAGACGAGATCCCCGAAGTTCTCCTCCAGGATAGAGACGGCCTCGCGGGCGTGGAGGGTCCGCGAGTCGAACATCGTCGGGAGGATCCCCTCGATGTGCACGTCCGGATTGAGGTTGTCCTGGATCATCTTCAGCGTGCTCTGGAGCTGGACGAGGCCCCGCATCGAGAGGTACTCGCACTGGACCGGGACGATCACCTTGTTCGACGCGGTGAGCGCGTTGATGGTCAGCAGGCCCAGGCTCGGCGGCGTGTCGATGCAGATGTAGTCGTACTCGGAGTGGATCTCCTTGAGCGCCCGTTCGAGGGACCGCTCGCGGCCGATCTTGGTGCTCATCGCGATCTCCGCCCCGGCGAGGTCGATCGAGGCGACGGCGATGTCGATCTCGCGGTGGGCGATGACCTCGGAGATCGGCAGGTCGTCGACGAGCACGTCGTACATGCTCTTCTCGCACTTGTCCGGATCGATCCCCTGGCTCATCGTCAGGTTGCCCTGCGGATCGAGGTCGATACAGAGGACCCGGTTGCCGAGTTCGGAGAGGGCCACGGCGAGGTTCAGCGTCGATGTCGTCTTGGCGACCCCGCCCTTCTGGTTCGCGAAACTGATCACGTCCGCCTTGTCGACCGGCGGCTCGGGCTCCTTGTGGGTCGGAAGTGTCTGGAGGTCGGCCTTCGTCGGCCCGAGCAGGTCGGCGGCCTTGAGCCTGATCTCGGTCTCCTCCGCGGCGGCCTCCTCCTCGACCTGCGCGAGTTCCTCCTCGACCGGGACCGGTTCGGCGGGCGCGGTCACGTTTTCCGGTCCCGGTGCGTGCTGTGCCGCGGGGGCAGGGGCGGGAACGGGGGCGGGAGCCGGTTCGGGACGCACGGGTGCCTCGGTGGTGGCGGTGGCCGCAGGGGCAGCCTGCTCCGGAGCCTTGTTGGCCTCGGCTTCGGACGCCTGCTTTTCACGATTGTGGTTCTTGCGGCTCAGGATTCGCATTTGGGCCGTTATTCGCATGCGACGCCCGGTTTCCTGCCGGGGCACCCGATTCGAAACAATGGCTTCATTCCCGATTTCCTCGACAAGAGGCTTCTCTTCGTGACGGGCAAAGGCGGCGTCGGCAAGACGACCGTCGCGATGGCGCTCGGGATCAGGGCCGCCATGGAGGGCAAGCGCACCATCGTGTGCGAGGTTTCAGCCACCGAGAACGCCTCGCGGCTGTTCTCCCAGGCCGAGGTCGGCTTCCGCGAGGTCGAGCTCGCCAACGACCTCTGGGCGATCTCGATCGATCCCGAGGAATCGATGCGGGAGTACGTACTGCTCCAGCTCAAGGTGAAGGCGATGCGGGACATGCTCTTCCGCAGCCGGATGTTCACCTACCTCGCCGCCGCGACCCCGGGCCTGAACGAGCTCGTCACGATCGGGAAGATCTGGGAGCTCGCGCAGCTCGACCGGAAGGTGAAGCACGGGCGCAAGTACGACCTGGTGATCGTCGACGCTCCCGCGACCGGACACGGCATCAGCTTCCTCCAGACCCCCCGCACCTTTGCCTCCATCGCCCGGGTCGGTCCCATCCACAGCCAGGCGCTGCAACTCGAGGCCCTCATCACCGATCACGACCAGACCGGCACCGTGATCGTCTCCCTGCCCGAGGAGATGCCCGTCAACGAGACGTCCCGACTGGAATCCGAGCTCACCTCGGACATCGGCATCGCGGTGGACAGGGTGATCATGAACGCCCTCTACCCGGACAGCTTCACGAAGTCCGAGGTGAAGACGATCGGCAAGCTCAAGAAGAGCGACGACCCCGAGGTGAGGGCCGCCGGCCGGGCGGCACTCTCCCAGGCCAAGCGGGCGGCGGCCCAGCGCGAGCAGTTGGAGCGTCTCCGCGGGATGGTCGAAGCCGAGGTCTCCACCCTGCCCTACGTGTTCAAACCGGAACTTGACCTGAAGGCGGCCCGGTTCCTGGCGGAGGAGATCGGCTGATGGCCTCGGTCGCCTCACTGGTCGAGGACCGCGACATCGTGATCTGCGCCGGGTCCGGCGGGGTCGGCAAGACGACCACGTCCGCCGCGATCGCGCTCGGCATGGCCGCCCGGGGCCTCAAGGTGTGCGTGCTCACGATCGATCCCGCGAAGCGCCTGGCCGATTCCCTCGGGCTCGAGGAGCTCGGCAACGAGGCCAGCAAGGTGGACCCGAAGCTGCTCGAGGCGCAGGGCATCGACACCTCCGAGGGTGGCGAACTCTGGGCGATGATGCTCGATGCGAAGGAGACCTTCGACGCCCTCGTCGCCCGCCACGCGGAGGACGAGGAGGCGCGCGACCGAGTCCTGAACAACCGCATCTACCAGCAGATCTCCGGCGCGCTCGCCGGCTCGCAGGAATACATGGCGATGGAGAAGCTGTTCGAGCTCCACTCCGACGGCCGCTTCGACCTTCTGGTCCTGGACACGCCGCCGAGCCGGAACGCGCTCGATTTCCTCGACGCCCCGGCGAGGCTCACCCAGTTCATCGAGGGCAAGTCGCTACAGATCTTCATCAAGCCGACCGGACTCGCGGCTCGCGTGGCCAGCCGGGGCACCGGGGTCGTCCTGTCGGTCCTGAAGCGCATCGTCGGCTTCGACCTGCTCGCCGACCTCTCGGAGTTCTTCACCGCCTTCAGCGGCATGATCGACGGGTTCCAGGATCGCGCCCACCGCGTCGGCTCTCTCCTCTCGGACGAACGGACGAGCTTCCTCATCGTCTGCGGGCCCCAGGGAGAGCCGATCGACGAGGCAGTGTTCTTCCATTCCAAGCTCGTCGAGAGCCAGATGGTGTTCGCGGGCGCCGTCGTGAACCGCGTCCGTTACCGGCTCGGTACCCGGCAACCGAAGGTCGGGGACCTGGCCAGGCGGATCGAGAAGGAGCTGGACGACGCCGAACTGGCGGCCCGCCTGGCCAGGAACCTCGCCGAGTACGACGTCCTGGCGGTCCGGGACCAGAAGAACATCGAGAAGCTCACCGAGGCCCTGAACGGGGAACCGGTGATCCGGGTCCCCTACCTGGACACGGACGTCCACGACATCGCGGGCCTCTGCGAGATCAACAAGTACCTGTTCGCAGACGAAGAAACCCGGGTCGAACGCGCCACCACCTGATCACCCGGCACGGGGCGAGGTCGAGCCGGCCACCGAAGCGGTGCCACTCCTCGTCGACCGGGCCTACTCGTTCTTGAACTTGAGGTCCGAGATCGACCACTCCGTCGTCTCGGGTTCCGGGAAGAAGTTCCGGGGCGGGCTCGGATGGTGGTTCTTGCGGACCTCGTCGAGGCCGTCCATCGCGTGCGAGGGCCATTCCATCGTCTGGCCGTTGTTGGCGGCCTGGGAGAGCCAGTCCTCACGCAGCGTGGAACCGATCTCGGTCGAGGCGGTGACGGAGATCTCGCCTTCCTGCGGCACGGGTTCGAGCAGGCGGGTGAGTCCCGACTCGGCTTCCTCGGTACCGGACTCGTGATCGAACGGTCCGTTGCCGTTCTCGCGGCCGGAAGCGGTCACCTTGAACTCGGGCGTCTCGCGACCGGACCCCGACGGTTCGATGCCCAGGGCGCGTTCGATCTCCGGCATCGGCTGGTGCGTGACCTCCGGGATCGGCTCGGGCTCGAACTCGGGCACGGATCCGAACAGCGGATCCTCGGCGGAGTCGCCGTCGACGCTCGTCCCGCCCACGATGCGCGGCTTGAAGATGTGGATGTCGGCACCCTCGGTGGCGACGGGGTCGGTGATCTCGTCCTCCTCGGGCTCGGCGATCGCGTCCCACTCGGCGGTGCTGCCCATCTGGCCGATGCTGCCCTCTCCGGCCGAGAGACCGGTCGTGATGAGGGTTTCTTCGGCGACCACGTTCAGGTTCGCGCCGTAGTGCCCGAGCACGGCCTCGCGGAGGATCAGCCGGGTGGAATCCTCGATCCAGGCGGCGATGTAGGTGGCGGACTCTCCCCCGATGGAGGTCAGTTCCTCGCCGTTGATCAGCGACTGTTCGAAGTCGAGGGCTAGCTCGACCCGTTCGCGGGCCCGCAGGTCATCCGCCTCGCCGGTGATGAGCGCGGCGGCCCGGGCGGAAAGCGGCGCGTCGATGACGCCCTCGCCGCCGAGCGAGGCGCGGATGGCGAGCAGGTGGTCGCTGATCGCGTCGACCGGGTTCTCCCGTTCGCAGCCGTACTGGAAGCGCTTCTGGGCGAACTCCATGCGGTCGGCCGCCGGCGACTCCTTGGCCAGGCACGTGATCAGTTCATCGAGCTTGGGGACCTCCGACTCGATCAGGAAGTAGCTGCCGGAGCGCGGCGGGGCGACGCCGGTTTCGATGCGCCGCCAGGAATCCTCACCGACCGGCGCGAAGGCGAACGGGCCGAGGCCCACCGAGCCTTCCTTGTAGAGCCGGAGCGCGCGGATGAGCCCCTTGAGGCGGTCGATCGCCTGCCGGGGGCCGCTCTCGGTGCTCTCGAGGTCGGTGATCGCGAAGTACGGGGTCTGCCAGGCGCTGCGGCCGGTGCCTTCGCTGGAGGTGGCCTCGAGCGGGGCCTCGATGGTGTCGGCCTGCGCGATCCGGATTCCGTTGACGAGCGTGACCTCGGTCGGGGTCATCTCGAACCCGATGAGCGGCGCGATGAGCACGTCCGCCTCACGGATGTCGCGGGTCTGGACCTCCAGCCCGGCGAGGGCCTCCTCGACCCGGCTGATGTCGAGCGAGAACTCGGTCGTTCCCTCCCAGAGTGAGGTGATGAAGACGGCGATCATCTCCTCGGCGCGACGGGTCGGTTCGGAGGGAACCGGGATGCCGCGTGCCTCGAGGTAGGGGGCGGCCACGTCGGATGAGGCGACCGCGCCGCGGGCGGGCCCGTAGGACGGCAGCGACTTCAGTTCGTCGATGTGGGTCGCGATGAAGCGCGAGGTCAGCGGCACGTACCGGTAGAAGTGGGAGCTGTCCCCGTTGTTCTCGGCGACATCGAAGGGGATCTCGTCGCCGGTGGCCACCAGGGAGGTGAACCGGGTCGATGCCTCGGCTGCGAGCCGCTTCAGAGCCTCTTCAAGTACCGGATCGTGCATGGTGAGTCGGAGTTCCCTCCCCGACTCCCGCATCCTGCGGATGCACGAATCCGTGCAGGGATCAGGCGCTGGTCAGTTCCCGGGGAGCGGCCTCCCCGTCGAGCCACTTGATGCCGTACTCCCGCATGTCGTCGATCAGGGGTACGAGATCCTTGCCCTTCTCGGTCAGGGCGTAGGTGACGCGAGGCGGTACCTCGGGGAACGTCTGGCGTTCGACGATCCCGGCCTCCTCGAGGGTCCGCAGGCGCAGGGAGAGCGTGCGGGGGCTGATTCCCTCGAGCGAGCGTTCCAGTTCGCAGAAGCGCCGGCTCTGGTCGGCGAGGTCCCGGATCACGAGAAGGGTCCACTTGCCGGAGATGACGTCCGCCGTGCGACAGACGGGGCACTGATCGTTGTCGATTGCGCTCATGGGTTCGAAGTGATCGGTCGTTTGCCGGCCCTGCTCCGTTCGGCGCGGGCCACCTTTCACTTCAACAAGTATAGGCATATGGCTTCATTTACTGAAGCGGATTCGCGCCCATGAGTACCGTGAGTCCCGCCCCCAGAGCCAGGAACGGAGCGAGCGGGAGCGAGACGGTCGAGGGTGTGCGGCGGGCGCCCAGGGCGAGGAGCGCCCCGGTGAGTCCGGCGACCGCGAGGGCCGCGACGAGGGCCGGCCACACGGCCCAGCCGAGGAAGAGCCCGAGCACGCCCGCCAGCTTGGCGTCTCCCATCCCCATCCCTTCCGGCCGGATCAGGCACGCGGCCAGGAACGGGGCGGCGGCGAGGACGCCGCAGACGAGCGCGGTCACCAACGATCCGTTCCCCACAGCGAGCGCGAGCGCGGCCGCCGCGCCACCGCCGGTCAGCCAGTTGGGGATCTCACGCCTGCGCAGATCGGTGAACGTGGCGAGCATCAGGACGACGGCGAGGACGGTCACGACCCGACCGTCCCCGATTCCCGCTCAACGGTGTCGCTACGGACCGAACGATTCTGCAACGAAAAGGGCCGGCGGTCGGCCGGCCCTTTAGAAATCGATTCGGGATCCGCGGATCAGGTCGCCTCGCGGAGCTTCTGTGCCTCGTTCAGGCTCTGGAGCTTCTTCAGCGACTGGTTCTCGATCTGACGGATCCGCTCGCGGGTCACGTTGAAGGTGCGTCCGACCTCGTCGAGGGTGCGGGGATGCTCGCCGCCGAGCCCGTAGCGGAGCTCGAGCACGCGGCGTTCGCGGTAGGAGAGGTTCTCCAGCGATTCCTTCAGCGCCTCCTTGGTGAGCAGGTCGGCCGCCCGGTCGAACGGGGACTCGGCCTTCTCGTCGGCGATGAACTGCCCGAACTCGGATTCCTCCTCGTCACCGACCGGCTTCTCCAGCGAGACCGGGGACTGGGCGGAACGCTTGATCGAGTCGACCTCCTCGGGGTCGATGCCGGTTACCTCGGCGATCTCCTCCGGGGTGGGCTCGCGTCCCAGCTCGGTGACCAGCTTGCGCTCGGCGCGGCCGATCTTGTTGAGCTTCTCGACGACGTGGACCGGGATGCGGATGGTCCGGGCCTTGTCGGCGAGGGCGCGGGCGATCGCCTGGCGGATCCACCAGGTCGCATACGTCGAGAACTTGAACCCCTTGCGGTAGTCGAACTTCTCGGCGGCACGGACCAGGCCGAGGGTGCCTTCCTGGATGAGATCGAGGAAGGGCAGGCCCTGGTTCCGGTAGTTCTTCGCGATCGAGACCACGAGGCGGAGGTTGGACTCGACCATCTTCTGCTTCGCGTCGAGGTCGCCGCGCTCGATGCGCTTGGCGAGATCGACCTCTTCCTGGGCGGTGAGGAGCCGGACCTTGCCGATGTCCTTCAGGAAGAGCTGAAGCGAGTCGGTGGTCATGTCCGGCTTGAGGTCGAGCGCTTCCTTCTTGCGGCGGCGGCCGCGACGGCCGTCGGAGCGTTCGGTCTCGGCCGTAGCCTTGAGGGCGGGATCGACGTCTTCGACCAGTTCGATCCCCTGCTTCTCGATATGACCGTAGAGATCCTCGATGTCGGACTCGTCGAGATCGACTTCGGCCACGGCAGTGGCCACGTCACCGAAAGTGAGGACGCCGAGCTGCTGGCCCCTGTTGACGAGGGCCTTTACTTCTTCTAGTTCCTGGAGTTCGGCTACAAGCATCTTGTCCCTATCTGGTATTCCCGGAGGCGGCATCTAAACCTGTCTACCCGAAAAAAGAGGGATCGGGTGACAGCCAGGTTGCGAATCACTCGTCAGGACCCGCATCGCTCCTCGTATTGCTCGGAGCAGGAAAATCCGCCGCCATCATGTAAGTGGTCAAACGAGTGATCGGATAATAGCCACTTCACTTAGTAAAGTCAAGGGGCTGCTCTCCTTCTCACCCTGCGTAATAAGGAACGCCGGCTAGCCCGATGAGTTGCACCAACTGTGACGAAAATCCGCTGACGCATCCCAACGATGCGGCGATTCCCCTCTCCGAACAATGGAAGCACCTCCACTGGCTGCAGGCCTTCTGGACGCGGGCCTGGCGCGAGAACATCACCGGGCTTTCGGGCATGGTCGCCTACAACCTCATGCTGGCGGTGTTCCCGTTCGCGTTTCTCGTTCTCTTCATCTTCTCCCAGGTACTCCAGATCGAAGGGGTAGAGGCGGGGATCGTCGAGGACCTGAAGCGGCTCTTTCCCGCCGCCGGGGAGGGAACGCTGAACGACGTGACCTCCGCGATCCGGAACAACTCCGCCACCCTCGGCATCGCCGCCGTGATCGGCTCGCTCTGGATCGGCGCTTCGTTCTGGGGCGCCATGGACACGGCGTTCTGCCGGATCTACCACGTCGAGTGCCGCGGCTGGTGGGAACAGAAGCGGTTCTCGCTCGGCATGCTGCTCGTTGTCACCGTCTTCCTCCTGGGCAGCGTCCTCCTCCCTGCCCTCGAGGGCGCCCTGATCCGGCAGACCGACAACCTGCCGTTCGGCCTGAACGAGGTCCAGAACCTCGACAGCGCGGTCGTCCTCGCGATCACCATCGCGCTGAACTTCATCGTGGCCGCTGTGATCTACTGGGCCGTGCCCAAGGGGCATATGAAGTGGCGAGCGGTCTGGCCCGGCGCTCTCTTCACCACGTTCGTGGCGCTGATCGCCAATTGGCTGTTCCCGATCTATTTGAGCAACGTCTCGACCCTGAACCGGTTCGGATCCACCATCGGTTTCATCCTGATCGCCCTGTTCTGGTTCTACCTGGTCGCCCTGACCATGCTGGCCGGGGCGGTGATCAACTCGATCCGGCACGAGTACCACGACACGGGCCGGCTCCCCTACGGGATCCTCAGCCGCGCCCAGCTCCTCGCCCGTCTCCAGGAGGAAGAAGAGAAGGCCGCCCATGAGACGATGGCCGAGCCCTACCGCTCACTGGTCCTGGGCAAGCCCTGGCCGAAGAGCGACGACGAAGCCGCTCCATCCGCGCAGAGCGAGGCGGAGACCAAGGTGATCCCGCTCCGCCGTCGCAAGAACCGTTAGCCGGATGTCGGTCCGGATCGAACTCATGCCGGACCCGGTCCGCACCGGGCTGCCGGCCACCGGCGGGGTCACCTGCGAGCAGGAGGCGCTGGTCACGGTCGACTCGGGGACCCTGGAGGCGATCTGGACCACGTCCACCCTCGAGCTCCTCGCCCGCTCCTACTGGGAGTACATACGGCGGCGAACCCTGGGGGCCGTGCGGGTCACCTACTCCCCCGCCGGGCCGGCGGTGAAGCTGTTCGGCCGGATCCCGCTGCTCGCGTTCCGGCCGCCCGTCTTCACGACGGGCGCGGACCGGGCGTCGGTCGAATGGCCGATCGACAGGGGCATCCTCGTCGCCCGCAACGGACGCGGCCGGGGCTTTCTGCGGATCGCGGCCGAGCGGGAACCCGGCGGCGGTGACGAGGGTCGGCTGCGGGTTTCATCGTCCGTCTCGAACTTCTACCCGTGGCTCCGGGGAACGGGACGGTTCGCCCGCCTCGGGACCTGGCTCTACTCCCGGACCCAGCTGCGGGTCCACATCGCCGTCACACGCGGTTTCCTTCGTTCCCTGGACGAGCTCCCGGACGAGGCCCTGAGGGCCGGGGTCGATCCCGGCTCCGCCTAGAGGCGGGCCTCGAGCTCGGCGACCGCGGATCGCATCGCCTCGCCCAGCGGGATCGGCCGGTGGTCGAACAGGTCCATCCCCGACGGGTCCCGCACGACGGTTTCCGTCGACAGCCCCTCCACGAGCGGCCGCGCGACCCCGGTGTCGACGGGGGTGACCAGGCCGATCCAGAGCGACGAGAGTTTCGGCGTGAGCAGGGGAACGCCGACCCGGATCGGCTTCCGGCGTCCCATCGCCGCGGCCATCTCGTCCATCATGCCCCCGTACGTGGTCACGTCCGGACCGCCGATCTCGATCTCCCGGGACCCGTCGAGGTCAAGGGATCTCGCCAGGAACTCGACCACGTCGCCGATCGCTATCGGCTGGGTTCGGATCGACGTCCAGCGCGGGGTGACCATCGCCGGGAGCCGGCGCACCAGCCAATAGACGGTCTGGAACGACTCGCTGCCAGAGCCGATGACGACCGCGGCCCGGAGATACGTCACGTCGAGCCCCGTCGAGGCGAGGGCTTCGGCCGTCGAGTGGCGGGACTGGAGGTGGCGCGATCCGCCCTCCCCGAGGCCACCCAGGTAGACGATTCGTTCCACCCCGACCTCGGTCGCGGCCTCGGCGAAGTTGGTGGCCGCCCGGCGGTCGGTCTCGACGAAGTCCTCGCTGGATCCGCGGCCCATCGAGTGGACCAGGTAGTAGGCGACCCGCACGCCCGAAAGGGGCCAGCGCAGCGAGTCGCGATCGAGGACGTCACCCTCGACCACCTCGCATCCGATGGCGCCGAGTCGGGCGGCCTTGACCGGGTCCCGGGCCAGGCAGCGGACCGGCGCGTCGCCACCGGCCAGCCGCTCGGCCAGCAGACGGCCGATGTAACCGGTGGAACCGGCGATCAGTACGGGATCAGCCGTAGAGACCGCCCGTCACCTCGCGGAGCTTGGCCCGGTCGTGGCGGGCCCCGACCTTGCGGACGGTGCCGGAGCGCGAGCGCATGACCAGCGACTCGGTGGTGGCGTAACCCTTGTGGCGGCGAACGCCGTCCAGCAGGTCGCCGTCGGTCACGCCGGTCGCGGCGAAGAAGACGTCATTGCCCGAGACCAGGTCGTTCGTGGTCAGGACCCGGTCGAGGTCGTAGCCGGCGTCGATCGCGGCCTGGCGCTCCTCGTCGTTGCGGGGCCAGAGCTTGCCGATGATCTCGCCGCCGAGGCACTTGATCGCGGCCGCGGCGAGGACGCCCTCGGGCGTGCCGCCGATGCCCCACAGGAGGTCGATGCCGGTGTTGTCGGACACCGCCAGCAGCGCGGCCTGCACGTCACCGTCGGTGATGAAGCGGATCGTCGCGCCGGCTTCCCGGATCTCTTTGACGGTCTCCTCGTGGCGGGGCCGGTCCAGGATCGTGAGCGTGACCTCCTCCGGGCCGCCGCCCTTGCGCTCGCCGATCTTGCGGATCAGCTCCCCGATCGGCTCGTCGAAGTTCAGCAGGTCGGCGAACTCGGCCGAGGTCGCAAGTTTTTCCATGTAGACGCAGGGACCGGGGTCGAACATGGTCCCCCGTTCGGCCAGCGCGATCACGGAGAGGGCGCCACCGAAGCCGCGGGCGGTGAGGGTCGTGCCCTCGAGCGGGTCGACGGCGATGTCGACCACGGGCGGGCTGCCGTCGCCGATGTTCTCGCCGTTGTAGAGCATCGGCGCCTCGTCCTTCTCGCCTTCGCCGATCACGACGACGCCGTCCATCGGGACGGTGTCGAGGAGGATCCTCATCGCGTCGACGGCTGCGCCGTCGGCGGAGTTCTTGTCACCCCGGCCGATCCATCGGGCGGCGGCGAGGGCGGCGGACTCGGTGACGCGAACCAGCTCTAGAGCCAGGTTGCGGTCGGGCTTTGAACCGGAACGAACGTCGTGCGAGATAACTCCCATGGCAGGCAGGCTACAAGGGAAGCGCCGGTTCACGTCTTCTGCAACACGACGGGGATATGCTGCGCGCATGTCGACTGATCGATGGGGCCTGACCCTCCCCCTTCCCGGGGTCTCACTGGCCGACACGAAGCAGTTCGTCCAGCTGGCCGAGGCGGAGGGCTACACCGACCTCTGGACCGGCGAGACGGGCGGACCGGACGGCTTCACGCCACTCGCGCTGAGCGCCGCGTGGACCGGGAAGGTGAGGCTGGGGACGGGAATCGTCGGGGTGTTCCAGCGCGGTCCCGCCCTGCTCGCCCAGCAGGCGGCCGCCCTCACCGACGCTTCCTCGGGACGGTTCGTGCTGGGGATCGGGGCGTCCTCGGATCGCATGGTCGAGGGCTGGAACCAGATCCCGTTCGAGAAGCCGCTGAGCAAGGTGGACGCGACGGTCGACTTCCTCCGGGTCGCCCTGGCGGGCGAGCGGACGGACACGGGCTTCAAGCTCGAGACCGCGCCCGCGCACGAGACGCCGATCGTCCTGGCGGCCCTGCGCGGCAAGATGCTCGAACTGGCGGTGAACAAGGCCGACGGGGCGTTCACGAACTTCCTGCCCCTCGCCGGGCTGCCGAAGGTGGTGGACGGCATCGAGGGTGCCGGCGACGGCTTCGAACTGCTCTGCCGCTTCTTCTGCATCCCCGGCGAGCGGGAGCAGGTCGAGGGTCTCGCCCGCTTCATGTTCTCGAGCTACATCACCGTCCCGGTGTACGCGAACTTCTTCCGTTGGCTCGGTTACGGGGACGAGATCGAGCCTATGGTCCAGGCCTGGCAGAACAAGGATCGCCAGGGTGCCGCCGCGGCGGCTCCCTGGGATCTGATCGAGGACACGTTCCTGCTCGGGTCTCCCGAACGGATCAGGGAACGGCTCGACGCCTACGTCGAGGGCGGCATCACGCTGCCGGTGATCACTCCGGTCACCACGCCCGACAACCACTCCGCCCTGATCAAGGCTCTGGCCCCCTAGCGGGACCGGCTCATCCGGTTCCCTCTGCCCGAGGGTCGGTCCAGACGGTCTTCTTCCATGGCGGGGTGATCGGATCGAACCGGGCCGGACGTGAAAGTGGACCGTCCCTGATCGTCTCGAGCGGGACCAGCCGGACGAGGCCGGCCGGGGTGTGTGACGGATAGCCGTCCAGGTCCCCGGCGACGTTCCCGGCATGGCTGCCGCCGGCGATCAGGTAGCGGCCCGTCGCCTCTCCCCACCCTCCTTTCTCCCTCAGGCCGACCGCCTCGGCGACGTCCGAGAGAAGGCCCCAGCCGGCGTCCGATCCCCAGTTTGCGACCGAGCGGCCGTGGTTGTAACCGGCGTGCGACGAGGCGCGCTGGCTGACCGTGCCGTCCGATCCGACGCGCACCTGGAACGACTCCCAGTCGTGCGGATGGTGGCCCTTGCGCTCCAGCACCGGCACGCCGCGGAGCGATGCGCTCTCGGGGTAGTAGGCCCAGTACTGGACGAAGACCTCGCCGGTCTCGCCGCGCCGGTCGACGACACGGGTGAAGAGGGTCACCGGTTCGCCCGCGGTGGACTCGGTCACCTCCCCCTCGCCGCTCCCCTTCGCGCACCAGGCCGAGCGGCAGGTCCGGTAGTCGACGGGAAGCCCGAGCATGTCCCGGCCGTACATCAGGGTGGGGGCGCCGCTCCGGACGAGCGCGGCGAGCTCGGATCCGTAGGCCTTTTCGAGGGAGCCCTCGCCGGCGCAGCCTCCCGCGAGCGACACGGCGCAGAGGATCTTCTTGCCGACCGAGTGGACCAGTCCGGCCGCCGGTAGGCCCGGGACCGCGGCTACGAGCGCCGTCATGACGCCGGCGACCAGCAGCACCAGGCCGACCCACTCGACGGTCGACTGGCCACGGTTCGATCCCGGGTTCAAGGACACGGCCCGATGGTGGCGGGGTGCCGCTCACGCGTGGTTCGGCGCAGGCAACGAATCTGTGAATAGAGTCATCCCATGGCCGAACGCAGACAACCCGCCTCCCCGCTCCCCGCTGCCGAGAAGAAGGGTGTCCAGTGGAAATGGTGGGCCTTCGGGGTGGCCATCGTGCTGCTCCTGATCATCATCCTCCAGAACTCGCAGGAGGTCCAGTTCAAGGTCCTGTTCCTGATCGACACCTCCGCCCCGCTCGTCCTGCTGCTGCTCCTCGCGGCGGTCATCGGCGCCGTGATCGGGTACACCGCCCCGATCCTCAGGCGACACCGACACAGGACCCGCCAGGAGTACGGCAAGAACTGATCCGGTGTCCCTCCCGGAGATCGAACCGGTCCGCCTGGAGGGCGAGCTGGTCCTGCTCGAACCGATCCGTCCCGATCACGTCGACGGCCTCTGGAAAGCGGCCCAGGCCCCGGAGATCTGGGACTGGCTGGTCCACCTGACCGACAGCCGCGAGTTCTTCGACGAATGGGCGGCCGAGGGGATCCGGAACTGGTCCGGGGAGGGCGACAGGTGGACGTTCGTCACGGTGTCCCGCGAGACCGGCCTCCCGGTCGGCAGCAGCAGCTTCCTGAACTACCGCCCGAAGGACGACGTGGTGGAGATCGGGTTCACGTGGCTCAACCCTTCCGCCTGGGGCACGGGGGCGAACCGGGAGGCGAAGCTGCTGATGATGACCCACGCCTTCGAGACGCTCGGCTGCGTGAGGGTCGAGTTCAAGACGGACGCCCGCAACGAACGCTCCCGGGCCGCACTGGCAGCACTGCCCGCCCGCTTCGAGGGAGTGCTGCGAAAACACATGAACCCGTTCGGGGTCGGCCGCAGGGACTCCGCCTATTACAGCGTGATCGACGATGAGTGGCCGGAAGTAAGACGAGGCCTCGAGACAACGAGACCGCAGATCCATTCGAGATCGGAAAAGTCGGCGTAATAGGACGAAAATCCCGATCTCGAAGAAGCCCAGGGGACGGCCGGTGGTTCCTGCGGGCCAGGGCAGCACCCCAAGACGAGAAAGGGCGGCCCTGCAGGGCCGCCCTTTCGACGCTTCAGCCCACCAACCCCGCTACAGGTTCCCGAGCTCGGTCACGATGTCCTGCACGGTCTGCTTGGCATCGCCGAACACCATGGCGGTCTTCTCGTTGTAGAAGAGGTCGTTGTCGATGCCGGCGAAGCCGGCGCTCATGGAGCGCTTGAGGACGAGGACCTGTTGGGCTTCGTCGACTTCGATGATGGGCATGCCGTAGATGGGGCTGGATTCGTCGTTCTTGGCGGCGGGGTTGGTGACGTCGTTGGCCCCGATCACGACGCAGACGTCGGTCTGCGGGAGCTCGGGGTTGATCTCGTCCATTTCCTTGAGCTGGTCGTAGGGCACGTCGGCCTCGGCGAGCAGCACGTTCATGTGGCCGGGCATGCGGCCGGCTACGGGGTGGATCGCGTAGTTGACGGTCACGCCCTTCTTGTTGAGTTCGTCCGCCATTTCCTTGACGGCATGCTGGGCCTGGGCGACGGCTAGGCCGTATCCGGGCACGATCACGACGGAGTCGGCGTAGGCGAGCTGGATCGCGGCGTCCTGGGCGTTCATGGAACGGTAGGAGCGCTGTTCCTGGTCTCCCGCTCCGCCGGCGGCCGGTGAGCCGAAGCCGGCGAACAGGATGTTGGCGACGGACCGGTTCATCGCGGTCGCCATCTCGAGCGTGAGGATGGTGCCGGAGGATCCGACGAGGGTGCCGGCCACGATGAGCGCGGTGTTGTCGAGGGCGATGCCGGCGGCCGCGGCGGAGAGGCCGGTGAACGCGTTGAGGAGCGATATCACGACGGGCATGTCGGCGCCGCCGATGGGCATCACGACCCCGAGGCCGAGCAGCGCGGCCACGACGAGCATGAGGATGAAGACGGGCTCGTCGAGGTTGAGGTACTCGTTGTTGATTCCGAGGTAGATGCCGCCGACGAGGAGCCCGATCAGGAGGATCACGTTGATGATCTTCTGGCCGGGCAGCGCCAGGGGCTGGCCGGGGATGAGCTCCTGCAGCTTGGCGAAGGCGACGTTGGACCCCCAGAAGGAGATCGAGCCGATCACCATGGCGAGGAGGGTGGGGATCAGGACCTCGAGCGAGACGGTGGGTCCGCTTATGTGCGAGACGGCCGCGTTGGCGCCTTCCGGGGTGGCTCCGTGGACGATCGCGAAGTCCTTGAGGGCGGTGGCCGCTTCCTTGCCCTGTTCGACCCAGTGCCTGTACTCGGACCAGGCGATGAGGGCGATCGCGCCGCCGCCGAGGCCGTTGTAGAGCGCGACCATCTGCGGCATTTCGGTCATCTTGACCCGCTTGGAGGCGACCGCCCCGACCACGGTGCCGACGATGATGCCGGCGATGATGATGCCCCAGTTGCCGATCCCTTCGAGCGCGAGCGTGGTCGCCACCGCGATCGCCATGCCGATCGCCGCGACCCCGTTGCCGCGACGGGCGGAGGTCGGGTGGGTGCCGAGCTTGATGCCGAAGATGAACAGCGAGAAGCTGACGATGTAGAGGATGGCGACCAGGGACGAGTCCGGCGCCAGCGCCGCGAAGGTGTTCACGAGCCGGCCTCCCCGCCCTTGTCGTCAGCGCCGGGCTTCGGTGCCTTCTTCTTGGGTCCGAACATCTCGAGCATGCGGTCGGTGACCATGAAGCCGCCGACGATGTTGATCGTTCCGAACACGATCGCGATGAATCCGATGAGCTGGCCGAGGAAGTCGTGGGCGTAACCGACGACGATCAGGCCGCCGAGCAGCACGATCCCGTGGATCGCGTTGGTCTGCGACATGAGGGGGGTGTGAAGGGTGGTCGGAACCTTGGAGATCACCTCGAAGCCGACGAAAACCGCCAGCACGAGGATGGTTATCTCGGTTACGAGGTCCATCAGCGGGCGGTCCTCTCTCCGCGGATCTCACCTTCGTGGGTGATCGTCGCGGCGTCGATGATGTCGTCCTCGAAGTTCAGGGTCAGGCCGCCTTCCTCGGTGATCATCAGCCCGAGGAGGTTCTCGAGGTTCTTGGCGTAGAGCTGGGAGGCGTGGCCGGGCAGGCGCGAGGCCAGGTTCCTGGGGCCGACGATCCTGACGCCGTCCTTCTCGATGGTCTGGCCGGGTTCGGTCAGTTCGCAGTTGCCGCCGGTTTCGGCGGCGAGGTCGACGATGACGGATCCGGGTCCCATGTTGGCCACGCCGGCGGCGGTGATGAGTTTCGGCGCGGGCCGGCCGGGGATGGCGGCCGTGGTGATGATCACGTCCTGCTTGCCGGCGTTCTCGTCGATCGCGTCGCGGACCTGCTGGTTTTCCTCGTCGGTGAGGGGCCTGGCGTATCCGCCCTCGCCTTCGGCGTCGGGGATGAAGTCGAGTTCGAGCGGGCGGCCGCCGAGCGAGGCGATCTGTTCCCACGCGGCGCGACGGATGTCGAAGCCGGTGACGATCGCACCGAGGCGTTTGGCGGTGGCGACGGCCTGGAGCCCGGCGACGCCGGCGCCGAGCACGAGCACCCGCACGGGGCGGATGGTGCCGGCGGCGGTGGTGAGCATGCCCCAGAAGCGCCCGGATTCCTGGGCGGCGATCAGCGTGGCCGCGTAGCCGGCGGCGGTGGCCTGCGAGGACAGGGCGTCCATCGCCTGGGCCCGGGTGGTCCGCGGGATGAGCTCCATCGCGAGGGCGGTGACGCCACCTTCGGCGAGGGCCTTGTTCGTTTCGGCGGAGGTCAGCGGGGCGAGGTGGCTGATCAGGTACTGGCCCTGCTTCAGTTCCTTGATCTCGTCCACGCCGAGCGGGGCGACGTGGAGGATCAGGTCCGCCGCGAGCACGTCGGTGCGCGATCCGACGGTTGCCCCTGCGTCCGTGTATTGGGGGTCGGGATGACCGGCCGCATCGCCGGCTCCGGACTCGACGACGATCTCGACGCCCTCGGTCTTGAGGAGCGACTTGACCGACTCGGGAACCAGTGCTACCCGGCTCTCCCCTTCAGCAGTTTCTCTGGGTACACCTATCTTCATGGACAAGGCCGACTCAGACTATGGGAATTGAACGAATCACGACTCCCGGCGGGCCGGGAAACGACCATTTTCCGGGTTCAGTCCCGGGTCAGGGCGGCCAGGCGCTCCACGGTGTGCTTCATCTGGTCCACTTCGGGGTGGACCGGAGTGGCGATGAGACGGTCGATGTTGTTGGCCCGGAACCGGTTGAGGCGTTCCGCGACTTCCTCTTCGGTGCCGATCAGGGAGACGGCGTTGACCATCTCGTCGGGCAGGGCCTTGAAGGCGGCCTCCTTGTCACCGGCCTGGAAGAGGCGCTGGACCTCGTCGGCGACGTCGCCGAAGCCGAAGCGGTGTGAGAGGTCGACATAGAAGTTGGTCTTCTTCGAGCCCATGCCCCCGAGGTAGAGGACGAGTCCCATCCGGACGACGTTGCGGGCGGCCTCGAGATCACCGTCGATCGCGACCTGGACGGAGGGTGAGATCTCGAAGTCGGAGCGTTGGCGGCCGCCGGCCGCGAGGCCCTTTTCGATGTGTTCGCCCCAGGCTTCCTCGAACTTGTCGACGCTGAAGAAGATCGGGATCCAGCCGTCCGCGACCTCGGCCGCGATCTCGACGGAACGGCGGCCGATCGCTCCGAGGAAGATCGGGATGTCGTTGCGGAGCGGCTTGAAGTTGAGCTTCAGCGGCTTGCCCTGGCTATCGGGCAGGGGCAGCTGGTAGTGCTCGCCCTGGTGGTCGAGTTTGCCTTCGCGGGCGATGATCTCGCGGACGATCTCGACGTATTCCTTGGTGCGACCCCACGGCTTGGCGTAGGGGACCCCGTACCAGCCTTCGGAGACCTGGGGGCCGGAGGGACCGAAGCCGAACATGAAGCGGCCGTTCGAGAGGTAGTCGATGGTCGCTCCGGCCATCGCGGCTGCCGCGGGCGGGCGGGCCGGAACCTGCATGATCGCCGCTCCGAGGTTGATCTTCTCGGTCTGTGCCGCGAGCCAGGCGAGGACGCTGACGCAGTCCGAACCGTATGACTCGGCCACCCAGACCGATTCGTATCCGACGCCTTCGGCGAACTTGACCGCGTCGATGGCGTCTTGACCCTTGGGGCCGATGCCCCAGTAACCGAGGTACAACCCGAGCTTTAGCGACATGCGGGCAGCCTAGCCGAAGTGAACAAATCTCGCATATGTGCCATTCGGGTCCGCGAGTGGAGGTTCACAAGGACGGGTTACGGTCCATCCGGTCGAACACCGAGGGGGCAACGGCCAGCATCCGGTCGATTTCCGCGCCCTTGATGGTGCCGCTCCATCCGTCGGAGGTCAGGTAGACGCAGGCGGCTCCCCCACCGGCCGAGATCCCGACGTCGTGCTCGGCGGCCAGGCGCGCGAGACCGGGGTCGAGGTCCTCCCCGCCCCCGGTGGCGAGGAGTTCCCGCTCGTCGATCCAGAAGTCCGGGTTTCCGGCACCGTCGGCCAGCTTCGAAACCAACGCGACGTGGTAGCGCAACCCGTCGATCTCGTTCTCGTACTGCATCCAGGCCAGCGTCACCTCGCGTCCGTCGGCGAGCCGGCCGGTGAACGCCTCGTCGGCCGCCGCGGGCAGCGGCAACTCGAGGTGGGCCATGTGGAAGGCGGATGGGTCGGTCGGCTGGAAGCCGCGGGGGCCGGTGAACCCGGACACCGAGTCGTCCCGACCGGCCAGCGCCCGGGAGACGAGCCCGCGCAGCCCCCGCTTGCGCCTGCCCGTCCAATCGGCGTTGGCCGCACCGCTCCGGGCCTCGGCGACCCGCCCGAGGCCCGCCTGTTCGAGCACCTCGTCGCGGATGCGGCCCGCCACCCTGCCGCCGCTCTCGGCCAGGAGGTCCAGGTGGTCGAAGTCGACCTGACCGTCGGCGCGGTGCTGGCCGCGCCACTGCGGCACCTCGCACACGAAGCTGCCGGTCGAGAGCCGGAACGCGAAGTCCGGGGGCGTCGAGGAGGCGAGCCAGTCGATCAGGGTCGGGGTGAACAGGCGGTAGAGCCACAGCTGGTCCTGTCCCTTCGCGACCTCGATCACGTACCGGCGATCGAGTTCGATCGACTCGAAGGTCTGTTCCTGGCGGGCGCGGCCGTCACCGGCCCACTGGAAGAGGCCCGCGCCGAACTCGTCCGGCCGCACGCTCAGCATCGGCACCAGCCCCACCGTCTGCGGCAGCTTGGTGACCATGACCGTGTGGTGGCCGGCCACGTCCATGCCGATCACCTCGCCGTATACGGCCTGGTGCCGCAGCCGGGCGACCGCGCCGCCGGGCATTTCGCCGACGAGCGACCACACGGCGTGCTTGACGGGTCCGGGTTGCTGCCGTGGAGGCGGCGCCCCCGGGTAGGCCGGGTCGGATCGCAGGGTCAGGCCGCGCGACTCCGCGTACCGACGCAGGTCCTCCTCGCATCGCTCGAGATCCCTCATTGCGGATTCGCCGGTCAGGTCCATCGGGTCCCCCTCCTCGGGTCGGGTCGCCCGGGAGTTTCCCATACCGACCGACCACCCAAACCGGTAACAATCACCCCGTGAGCGAGACGGCCACCCAGGTATTGCCGAACGACGACCCCGGCTCCGGGCTGTCTTCGGCGGAGGCCGAGCGGCGGCTCCGCGAGCTCGGACCGGCGGAACCGCACTCCTCGCGCTCCACGTCGAGCATCGTCGCCGGCAACGTTTTCACGCTCTTCAACCTGATCATCGGGATCTTCTTCGTGCTGATCCTTTCGCTGGGATTGTGGGCCGACGCGATCTTCGGTGTGATCGCCATCGTCAACACCTGGATCGGGATCCGGCAGGAACTGAAGGCGAAGGAGACCCTCGACCGCCTCGCGGTGCTGGTCGCGCCCCGGGCCGAGGTGATCCGGGACGGCCAGTCGCTCGAGCTGCTGGCGGACGAGATCGTTCCCGGCGACCTGGTGCGGCTCTCCCCGGGGGACCAGATCGTCGCCGACGGCAGGGTCGTCTTCTCGCGTGGCCTCACCGTCGACGAGTCGATGTTGACCGGCGAGTCCGACCCGATCGGCAAGCGCCCCGGCGAGGAGGTGTTCTCGGGAGGATTCGTGATCTCGGGATCCGGGTTCTGCGAGATCACGGCGGTCCGGGAGGACAGCTACGCGGGCAGGATCGCCGGTGAGGCGAAGGCGTTCCGCCACCCGCCGTCGCCGCTCGAGAAGGAGGTGAACCAGGTCATCCTGGTCTGCACCTGGATCCTGATCCCCTTGGCGTTCCTGCTGATCGGTTCGCTGGTGATCCGCCAGGTCGAGATCGTCGAGGCGGCCCAGACGGCGACCGCCGGCCTCATCACCCTGATCCCCGAGGGCCTGGTGCTGCTCATGAGCGTCACCTTCGCCGTGGCCGCGGTCAAGATGGCGCGCCGCGCGACCCTGGTCCAGCAGATGAGCGCGACCGAGTCACTGGCCTCGGTCGACACGATCTGCGTGGACAAGACCGGCACCCTTACCGACGGCGACCTGAGCGTGGTCGAGGTGATCCCGGCTGCGAACACCGACGCCGCCCGGGTCGGACGCGAACTCGGACGGTACGCCGCCAGCGCCGGGGACCGCAACCTCACCCTGGAGGCGATCGCCTCCGAGTTTCCCGCCCGGCCGGAGCCGGTGCTGGACGAGGTCGCGTTCTCCTCGGAGTGGAAGTGGAGCGCCCTGACCTTCGATGACGGGGTCGAGCGCCACAGCCTCGTCCTGGGCGCACCGGACCTGATGATCGAGTCGGGCGCGCTCGAGCTGGACGCGATGCTCGCGTCGCGGCTCGAGGAGGAGACCCGGGCCGGCCGTCGGGTCGTCGCCCTGGCGCGTACCACCGCCCCGCTCCCGGAGAGCGGCTCGGAGGGACATCCCGCCGGCCTCCAGCCTTTGGCCCTGGTCGTCCTGCGTGAGAACCTGCGCCCGGGGGTCGAGGAGACGCTCGAGCTGATGCGCAGCGAGGACGTGGCGCTCAAGCTGATCTCCGGCGACGCCAGGGCCACCGTGACCTCGGTCGCCTCGTCGGTCGGAATCCCGGCGGACGCCGGGGTGGTCGAGGGAACCGAACTGCCGGACGACCCCGACGAGCTCGCCAGGGTGGCCGAGGACAACACGATCTTCTGCCGGATCAAGCCCGAACAGAAGCGGGCCCTCGTCACCGCGCTTTCGGAGTCCGGTGCCTACACGGCGATGATCGGCGATGGGGTGAACGACGTTCCCGCCCTCAAGAGCGCCCGGATGGCGGTCGCCATGGGTTCGGGCAGCCAGGTCACCAAGAGCGTCGCCGATGTCGTCCTGCTCGAGGACCAGTTCGAGCGACTGCCCGAAGCGATCGCAGAGGGACGCCGTATCGCCCGCAACATCCACCGTCTCGGCCGCCTCTACCTGACCAAGTCGGTCTACGCGGCCGCGCTGATCCTGCTGGTTTCCGTGCCCGGCTTCGCCTTTCCGTTCCTGCCGCGGCACCTGACCGTGGCCGCGTTCCTCACGATCGGGATCCCCTCCTTCGTCCTCGCCCTGGCCCCGTCGGACGGCCCGCTCTACCGGGGCCGGCTGCTCCGGGCGCTGGGAGCATTCGCCTTGCCGGCCGGCCTCGCCACGGCCCTGGCGTCGATTCTGTCGTTCTTCCTGGTCGACGTCGTGTTCGGAGGCGGGATCGAGGACGGCCGGACGGCCGCGACCACGACGCTGATCATCCTCGGCCTCTGTTTCGTGCTGCTGCTCGAGCGCGGCCCCGGACGGGAGCACATCGCGATCCAGAGCTACATGCTGGCCATGGTCGCGGGGCTGGGCGCCCTGTTCGCCGGGATCCTCGCGGTGCCGCAGCTACGCGAGTTCTTCGAGATGACGATGCTGGGCGCGCCGCAGTGGTTCATCGCGCTGCTGAGCGCCGCCCTGGGCCTGGTCGCCGCGAGCCTGATGTGGCGCCTGCCGGTGATCCAGTCCTGGGAGGCGCAGCCCGACCAGCTGGCGATCCCGCCGCTCGAGCGCGACCCCTACCCGAACGCCCCCACTCCTCCCGGGCCGGCAGGCACCCCGGACCGCGAACAGGAGACCCGTGTTCTCCCCGCCGACGAGGAGACGAGGATCATCCCGGCCGAGGCCGACCTCCTCGACGAGGAGGAATGATCGCCGGGCCCGGGGCCCGGTACCTCAGACGTCGCAGTCCGGGTCGTCCAGGGTGTGGCGGATCCCGTCCGCGACGTCCTCGAGGACCCTGGCGACGCGCTCGGCGTCACCTTCCGGCACCAGGTCGACGAACGTCTCGGCGAAGACCTTCTCGCGCACCGGATGCATCTTCGCCAGGGTCTCCCGGCCCGCGTCGGTGATGACGAGGAAGGTGCCGCGGCGGTCGGAGGGGCAGTAGGTCCGTTCGACGAGACCCGCCTTCTCGATCCGGTCGACGAGCCGGGTGAGGCCGGACTTCGTCACGTTGACCTTGCAGAGCAGGTCTCGCGGGCGGCTCGGCTCCGGCGCTTCGTCCAGGGCGAGCAGCACGCCGTAGAAGCCGAGGTCGGGCAGGCCGGCGTCGGCAAGCTCCTTTTCGAATCGTTCCGAGATCAGGAGGTAGGCCGAGCGCATCGCCTGGAAAGCGGCTTCGTGGGCCGAATCCTTGCCCGGCTTGCGCTGGATTTCCGTAACCGTCGCCTGTGCCATGAAGCAATTGTAGCGCAGGTAGTTGACAACGCAACTACTTTTGCTATGGTGTCCGCACAACAGTTGCTCAGGCAACCTTTGAAGACACAACTTCAGGCGATCACGCCGGACAGAAAGGGAAATCGAAATGAGCACCACCGAACAGGCAGTACGAATCGAGACCGGCACCTACGACATCGACACCGTCCACACCCAGGTCGGTTTCGAGGTGAAGCATCTCGGCATCTCCACCTTCCGCGGCAGCTTCAAGGGCTTCGAGGGCAAGATCACGGTCGGCGAATCCGGCATCGAGGCCATCGAGGGTTCGATCGACGTCTCCAGCGTCAACGTACCCGAGGAACAGCTGATCGGCCATCTCCTCAGCCCCGACTTCTTCGACGCCGAGAACCACCCGAAGGGGACCTTCAAGTCCACCAAGGTCGAGAAGACCGGCGGCGAGACCTACGAGGTCACCGGCGACCTGACCCTGCGCGGCACCACCAACCCGGTCACGCTCAAGGTCGAGGTCGAGGGTGCCGGCGTCGGCATGGACGGCAGTTCCGTCCTCAGCCTGAAGGCCGACGGTGAGGTCAACCGCAACGACTACGGCATCTCGTGGGGCGCCTCGCTCGACAGCGGCGCCGCGGTGGTGGCCGAGAAGGTCCGGCTCGTACTCACGGTCGAGGCCGTCAAGGCGGGCGAGTAACGATGAAGGTCCTCGCAATCACCGGGTCCCTCAGGGAGGATGCGTTCTCGACTAGGCTCGTCCACGCGGCCGCCGATCTGGCCCCGGACGGCGTCGAGGTAACCCGCTTCGAGCGACTCGAAGAGATTCCCGGCTTCAATCAGGACCTCGAGTCCTCGGTCCCGGAGCCGGTCGAGGACCTTCGACGCCAGATCGAGGCGGCCGACGCTCTCCTGGTCATCACACCGGAGTACAACGCGTCCATGCCCGGACAGCTGAAGAACGCGATCGATTGGGCCTCGAGGCCCCATGGCGAGTCGGCACTGGCCGGCAAGCCCGCGGCGGTGCTCTCCTCGAGCCCGATGCCGTTCGGAGCGATCTGGGCCAACCAGCAGGTACGGAAGGCGTTCACCATCACGGGCACGCCGACCGTTGAACGCGAGGTGGCGATCGGCAAGGTCGACGAGAAGCTCGACGACACCGACCGGCTCACCGACGACGCGGCCCGCGCGGAGGTCGCCGCCCTGATGGCGGAACTCAACGAACTGGTCGCCGTGATCGCCGACCAGCAGGAGGAGGCGGTCGCCGCCTGAGCCGACGGCGAACCCTCCCCTGCGGATCGAAGCCCGCCACCTCCCGAGGTGGCGGGCTTCTTCGTTTCGGGTCCGGTCGGCCGCGGGAGCCCCGCGGATCCGGGCGACCCCCCGACCTCGGCGAGGGGCAACCCGTCTCCCACCTGCCCGATAATCGGGGCATGGATCGACACGCCCCTCCTCCCACCGCCTGTGATTTCGCGGTGGCGGGTGGCGGCATCATCGGCCTGGCCGTCGCCAGGGAACTGAAGCTGCGCCACCCCGAAGCCCGGATCTGCCTGATCGAAGCCGAGGATTCGCTCGCCTCACACCAGTCGTCGCACAATTCCGGGGTGGTCCACGCCGGGGTCTACTACGAGCCCGGTTCGCTCCGCGCGAAGCTCTGCGTGGAGGGTGCCGCCAGGCTCGCCGCATACTGCGATGCCCGCGGCCTCCCCTGGAGGACCAGCGGCAAGCTGATCGTCGCCACCCGTGAGAACGAGCTGTCGAGCCTCGACGAGCTCGAACGCAGGGCCCGGGCGAACGGGGTGCCCGGCCTGGAACGGGTCGGGGCCGAGGACATCCCGAAGATCGAGCCCGGCGCCCGAGGCCTCTCGGCCCTCCATTCGCCGGCGACCGCGGTCACCGATTTCGCCGCAGTCGCCGGCTCGTACGCGGACGACTTCGAGGCGGCGGGCGGCACGATCCACCTGGGGGCGCGGGTCACCGGAGCGCGGCCCGCCCCGGGCGGGAGTTCGTCCGCGGTGCGGATCGACACGAGGGCCGGCGCGGTGCTCGCCGACCGGGCCGTGTTCTGCGCTGGCCTCCAGTCGGACCGGCTGGCGGTGGCGTGCGGGGGAGCGCCCGAGCCCCGCATCCTCCCGATCCGGGGCGGCTACCTGCGGGTCCGCAAGGACCGCGAGACCCTGGTGCGGGGCAACCTCTACCCGGTGCCGGACCCGGAGCTCCCGTTCCTGGGCGCCCACCTGACCCGCACCTTCGACGGTTCGCTGCTGATCGGTCCGACCGCGATGATCGCCGGTGCCCGCGACGCCTACCGGATCTCCAGGGTCAGGCCACGCGACCTGGCAGACACCGTCGGGTGGCCCGGCACGTGGCGCCTCATGCGCCGCCAATGGCGGGCGTCGGTCCGGGAGGCCACGCACTCGCTCCGGCCCGCCCGGCTGGCCGTGGAGGCGGCCCGCCTCGCCCCCGGGATCGGACCCGCGGACGTCCTCCCCGGGCCGGCCGGGGTACGGGCACAGGCACTCGGCCGCGACGGCCGCCTGATCGAGGATTTCCTCATCGAAGAGACCGACGCGGCGATCCACGTTCGAAACGCCCCCTCCCCCGCGGCCACCTCCTCCCTGGCCCTGGCGGACCTGATCGCGGACCGGGTCCTGGGAGCGGCAGCGAACGCGGGTTGACCCCCGGACGAATCGACTGCCCGAAGCCCGGAAGAAGCGGACTCTGAGGGGAGGGGGTTACGGGCCTTCGTGGCTGCCTGGGCTCCCGGGAATGGTTCCGGAGGGTGTGACGAGACCGCAGATC
>Ga0182743_1000243_pt1 | contig 81935 bp, 75 predicted proteins | sample eDN3rd30CKraftOP_FD_128522 | JGI IMG/M metagenome (GOLD analysis project Ga0182743, IMG submission 128522) | Enriched Organic Plus compost microbial communities from Emeryville, California, USA - eDNA 3rd pass 30_C Kraft OP (version 2) (version 2) ... | reverse complement strand
GGTGACGGCGGGCGATGTCAACGGGCGGCGGGCATACCTGAGCTGCTCGTGCGCGGAGAGGGCGGTGACGGGATGATTGGGGCAATGTTTGCGGCCTACCCCCACCCTTGTTCCCTCCCCACAAGGGGGAGGGAGACCTGCTGGCTTTATGGTGCCCCGTCGCCTCACTCCCCCTTTTGGGCAGAAATCGAGGGTGGGGCTGCACCATGACCCATCCGATCACCTCCCTCCAGTCGGCGCTCGTCACAGCCCTTCGCGCCGACGCCGGGCTCACGGCGCTCATCGGGGTCGATGCCATCTTCGATGCACCGCCGATGGGCAACACCGGTAGCTATATCGTGGTGGCCAGGCACGACATGCGGCCGCGCGACGGCGACCTGATGCCGGGTAACGAGCATCGGATGCTGCTGCACATCTGGCACGCCGACCCTTCGCGGAAGGCGGCGCTGGAGATTGCCGAGCGCGTGACGGCGCTGGTGTTCGAGGCCGATCTCGACGATGCCGATCTCGTCGTGACGCACCGGCGCCACGAGGGCACCGAGACGACGATCGACAAGGATACCGGCAGGGCCCGGGCGGCGCTGGCGCTGCGCTTTTTCTCAGAACCCACATCCTAGGAGGATCGCATGGCAGCCCAGAGCGGCAAGGACATGCTTTTGAAGCTCGATGCCGACGGCTCGGGCAGTTTTTCACGGTCGCGGGACTGCGCACCCGGACGCTCGCCTTCAACGCGGCGGCCATCGACATCACGGACGCCGAAAGCGCCGGGCGCTGGCGCGAGCTGCTGGCGGGGGCGGGGGTGAAGAAGGCCTCGGTTTCGGGCTCGGGGATCTTCAAGGATCAGGCCTCGGACGCGGCGATCCGCGAGCTCTTCTTCGGCGGCACCATCCGCAGCTGGCAGTTGATCCTGCCCGATTTCGGGGTGGTTGAGGGACCGTTCCAGATCACCGCGCTCGAGTTCAAGGGCGACCATGCCGGCGAGGTGACGTTCGACCTGGCGCTGGAAAGCGCCGGGGCGTTGGCGTTTACGGCGGTTTAGCCTTTTCCGCCGGAGCGGTTCTGCGCGGCGTGATAGACGCGAGTGATGGTAATGACCTGCATGCTTTCGCTTTGGCCCAGGTGATAGACGATCACGTAGGGAAGGCCGGGAACGATCTTTTCGAAGAGATCGCCTCTGCTGCGGCGCCCGCTGACGAAGAGCGCGAGGCCGTCGCCGGTCTCGCGCAATATGTCGGCAACGCGGATCGCCGCAGTGCGGTTGTCCCGCGCGATATAGATGAGCTGGTTCTTGATGTCGTTGAGTGCACTTTCAGACCACTGAACCTTGCGCTTCAAGCCGACTTTCTCCGGCTAGCCTGGTCGATCGCAGCATAGATTTCGGCCATCGCCTCTTCGTGAGAGACCACTCTGCCGGCTTCGATGTCCTCAATTCCCTCCAGGATGCCTTCGATGATCGGCAGTTCGATCGCGACAAATGCTTCGATCGCCTCCGCCGCGACGTAAGAGAGGCTGCGCTTTCCGGCCTCGGCGATCTTCTCGAGCTTCGCCTTTGTCTCTTCGGGAATTCTGACGGTGATCGTGGTGGTGGCGGCCATGGGGCGCACTCCTTGTGTTCACTTGTACACAACCTAACACAAACACTTCAGGGAGACCATAACATGGCCAATCCGCAACGGGGCGAGATCGAGGCGGTGATCGGAGGCGAGCGGCGGGTGCTGTGCCTGACGCTGGGGGCGCTGGCGGAGCTGGAGGCGCGGCTGCAGGCCGGCGACCTGGTCGGCCTCTCCGAGCGCTTCGCCGGTGGACGCATCTCGGCACGGGATCTGACGGCAATCATCGGGGCGGGGCTGCGCGGGGCGGGCAATGCCATCGCAGATGACGACCTGGCGCGCATGGCGATCGAGGGCGGCCTCAAGGGCGCCGCCGAGGTGGCGGCCCGCCTGCTGCGGGCGACGTTCGGGGAGGCGGTGGAGTGAAGCCGTTTCCCTGGGACGATGCCATGCAGATGGGCTTTGGCGTCATGCGCCTCTCCTCGCGCGAATTCTGGGGGCTGACGCCGCGTGAACTGGCTGCCGCCTTCGGCGCGCTGAGCGGGCCGGCGACGGCGCCGCCGCGCGAGCGGCTCGACGAGATGATGCTTGCCTTTCCGGATCGAGGGAGAAGTTGATGGCCGACACTGCATTTCCGGATGGATTCCGGGGCGAACTTGACGGGGTTTCCGGTGAACTTGAGCGGATCGGGTCGCTCGCCGACGGGGTGGCGCGGTCGCTCACTAACGCCTTCCGGGGGGCGATCTCGGATGGAAAGTCGCTTAACGGCCTGCTGGGGGACATCGCGCGCAGCTTCGCGGACATCGCGCTCAAGGCGGCCTTCAAGCCGCTTGGAAACCTGGTCTCGGGGCTGATCGAAAATGTCTTCGCGGCGACCAACCCGGTGGTGCAGGGCGTGACGCCCTTCGCCAAGGGCGGAGTAATCGCCGCTCCCAGTTACTTTCCGCTCGGGCGGGGGGTGGGCGTGGCGGGCGAGGCCGGGGCCGAGGCGGTGATGCCCCTGATGCGCGGCGCGGACGGGCGATTGGGCGTGGCCGGTGGCGGCGGTGCTGTGAACGTGACGTTCAACGTGACGGCCAGCGACGCGCGCAGCTTTGTCGGCGCCGAGGCGGAAGTAGGCGCGATGCTGTTGCGGGCAGTCAGGCGCGGGAGCAGGGCGAGCTAGGCGGCACTGGGTTTGGGGTTTCCGTTCGTCCGACTCTTTTTGGAGGGGGAGGTCACCCCCACCCTTGTTCCCTCCCCACAAGGGGGAGGGAGACCTGCTGGCTGGGGTGGTGCGACGCCTCGTCTTCGGCACTCAACAAAGAAGGATCGAAAAGATGTCCTTTCATCCAGTCCGCTTCCCTCTCGACATCGCGCTGGGAGCGCGTGGGGGGCCGGAGCGGGCTACCGATATCGTCACGCTGGCCTCGGGGCGCGAGGAGCGCAATTCGCGCTGGGCGCGGTCGCGGCGCAAATACAATGCCGGGTATGGCGTCAAGTCGCGGGCTGACATGCAGGCGGTGCTCGCCTTCTTCGAAGAACGGCGCGGGCAGTTCCATGCGTTCCTCTGGCGCGACGGGCTCGATTACTGCTCGGGCGGCATGGTGCCAGGCGCGACCGACCAGGCGATCGGCACCGGCGACGGGGTCAAGACGTCCTTTCAGCTGGTGAAGCGCTACGGCGCCGATTTTGACCCCTATCTACGACCGATCACCAAGCCGGTGCCGGGTTCGGTGCTGCTGGCGGTGGACGGTCTCGAAACCGGTGACTTCGAGGTGGACGAAATCACCGGCGTCGTGACCCTGGAGACCGCGCCCGAGGCGGGCGTGCAGGTGACGGCAGGGTTCCTCTTCGATGTCCCGGTGCGCTTCGATACCGATCGGCTCGATATCGAACTCACCAGTTTCGATGCGGCCGAGGCGCCGAGCATTCCCTTGATCGAGGTGCTCGAATGAAGGCGTTCGAAGCAGCCTTCGCCAGCCACATCGCCACCGGGCAGACAACGCTCGCTTCCTGCTGGCGCATCACGCGGACCGATGGCGTCGTGCTCGGCTTCACCGACCACGATGTCACACTCAGTTTCGAGGGCACAGACTTCGTGCCCGCCCATGGGCTAGACGCGGGCGAGGGGACGGCCAAGCTTGGGGCGCAGGTCGATACGTCCGAAGTAGTGGGTATTCTCCATTCCGATGCGATCGCCGAAACCGACATCCTGCTCGGGCGGTTCGACGGGGCGCTGGTCGAGACCTTCAGGGTGAACTGGCGCGACACCGCGATGCGCGCGCTGATGCGCCGCGACACCATCGGGGAGATCGTGCGCGAGGACGGTGCTTTCCGCGCGGAACTGCGTTCCGGGCAGCAGGCGCTCAACGTGCCCAGGGGGCGCATTTACCAGGCGCTTTGCGACGCCGAACTGGGCGACGGACGTTGCGGGGTGAACCTGGAGGTCGACGCGTTCCGGGCCGCCGCCGGCGTGGCGGCGGTGCACGATCGTTTCCGCCTCGAGGTGACGGGGCTCGACGGGTTCGACGAGGGCTGGTTCTCGTTCGGACGGGTGGGCTGGACGAGCGGATCCCGCATCGGCAAGCGCGACCGTATCGTCAGCCACGCGCGGATCGGCGGCGCGGATGTGCTCGCCTTCGATGCGCCCGTGGGGGATTGGGTGGCGGTCGGCGACGCGCTGACGGCGTTCGCGGGTTGCGACAGGCGGTTTTCGAGTTGCCGGGGCAAGTTCGCCAACGCCGCCAGTTTTCGTGGATTTCCGCACATTCCGGGCAATGACTTCGTGATGCGCTACCCCAAGTCCGGCGACGTGCTCGAAGGGCAGGCGCTGGTCAAATGAGCGTGGCAGCGGATCGGATCGTCCTCGAGGCCCGCCGCTGGGTGGGCACCCCGTACCGGCACCAGGCATCGACCCTGGGGGCGGGATGCGACTGCCTGGGGCTGGTGCGCGGGGTCTGGCGCGAAATCTACGGCAGCGAGCCGATGGCAATCCCCGCCTATCGCGCCGACCTGCGCGATGTGGCCTTTGCCGGCGCGCTGGAGGCGGCCGCGGACCGGCTGCTGGTGCGCGCCGAAGGGCTCGCCGCCGGACGGGTGGTGCTGTTCCGGCTCAACGGCGCTGTAGCGGCCAAGCATTGCGGCATCCTCGTCGGAGGGGGCCGTTTCGTCCATGCCCAGGAGGGGCTGGGCGTGGTGGAGGCCAATCTCGAAGGCTGGGGCACGCGGGTGGCGGGAGTGTTTGAGTTTCCGTGAGAGTTTTGGAGTTGGGGCTCACCCCCACCCTTGTTCCTTCCCCACAAGGGGGAGGGAGACCTGCTGGCTTGGTCGTGCCCCATCTTCTCGCTCCCTTGCAGGGAGGGATTGAGGGTGGGGTGAGCCCGCAAGGGGGGGAGGCGTTTCGATCCAGTTTTTCGTGGGTGGCAACGCCCCGTCCCGCATTCGTCGATTATTCATCTCAGGAGCCGCAATGGCTACGTTAGCACTCTCGGTTGCCGGGCAGTTCGTCGGCGGGTTCGTGGGCGGTCCGATCGGGGCGACGATCGGGCGGGCGCTGGGGGCGCTTGCCGGCGCGGCGGTGGACAACGCGCTTTTCGGCGAGAAGCCGCAGCGGCGCGCCGGCAGCGACTTCCAGCTCCAGGGCTCGCTCGAGGGCGGCGCGGTGCCGCGTCTCTACGGGTGGGGCCGGGTAAGCGGCAACATCATCTGGGCCACCGAGCTCGAGGAGATGACCAGCGAGGGTTCGGGCGCCAAGGGTTTCGGGCAGCAGACCAGCGAAAGCGAGATCTTCGCCAATTTCGCGGTGGGCCTGTGCGAAGGCGAAGTGCACCGCCTGGGGCGGGTCTGGGCCGACGGCAAGCTGCTCGACCTGAACGGGCTCAACGTGCGCTTTTACCGCGGCACCTCCGGGCAGGGCGTCGACAGCCTCATCGAGGCCAAGCAGGGCGCGGGCAACGCTCCGGCCTATCGCGGGCTCTGCTACCTCGTATTCGAACGCCTGCCGCTCTCCCAGTTCGGCAACAGGATTCCGCAGATCTCGGTGGAGCTGTGCCGGGTGGTGGGGCAACTCGAACCCTCGATCAAGGCTGTGACGGTCATTCCCGGAGCAACCGAGTTCGGCTACGACCCCGTGGCGCGCGTGCGCGTGGTCGGCCCGGGAGAGACCGCGGCCGAGAACACCCACATGGCCGCCGGCATCTCGGACTGGACGCTCTCGATCGATGAACTGGTGGCGCTGTGCCCCAACCTCGAACACGTCTCGCTGGTGGTGACCTGGTTCGGCACTGACCTGCGCTGCGCCCAATGCCTCATCGAACCGAGGGTCGAGGGCACCGGGCGCGTCATCGAGGGGACCTCGTGGAGCGTGGCCGGGCTGACCCGCGCCACGGCAGGCGTGGTTTCGACCCACGAGGGCGGCCCGGCCTATGGAGGCACGCCCTCGGACGCGGCGGTGCTGGCGGCGATTGCCGATCTCAAGGCGCGCGGCCTCAAGGTGACGCTCTATCCGCTGGTGATGATGGATATTCCGCAGGGCAACACCCTCACCGACCCCTACTGGGGCGGCTACCAGCCCGCCTATCCCTGGCGCGGGCGCGTGACGTGCGACCCGGCGCCCGGGAGCGCAGGATCGCCCGATCGCAGTGGCGCGGTCCTCGACCAGGTCGCGGACTTCGTCGGAACGGGCAGCGATTGGCGCTACCGCCGGATGGTGACGCACTACGCGAGCCTGGCGGCGAGCGCGGGGGGCGTCGACGCCTTCATCATCGGCTCGGAAATGCGTGCGATGACCACCCTGCGGGACGCTTCAGACGGCTTCCCGTTCGCAACGGCGCTGGTGGCGCTGGCTGCGGAGGTGCGGTCCATCGTCGGCGGGGCGACCAAGCTCACGTATGCCGCAGACTGGTCCGAGTTCTCCGGCTACCAGCCGGACGGGGAGAAGTTCTTCCATCTCGATCCGCTCTGGGCGAGCGCCGATATCGACGCGGTGGGGATCGACAATTACATGCCCCTCACCGACTGGCGCGATGGCGACGACCATCTCGACGCGGCCGAAGCGGATAGCCTCTACGAGCAGGATTACCTCCAGAGCCGGATCGCAGGCGGGGAGGGCTATGACTGGTACTATGGCTCCGACGGCGCACGGGTGGCGCAGGTCCGCTCCCCGATCGGGGATGGGGTTTATGGGGAGCCCTGGGTCTGGCGATTCAAGGATATCGAGGCCTGGTGGAGCAACGCGCACCACGATCGCCCGGGCGGCGTGCGCTCGGCGTCGACCACGAGCTGGGTGCCGCAATCCAAGCCGATCTGGTTCACCGAACTGGGTTGCGCGGCGGTGGACAAGGGCGCCAACCAGCCCAACGTATTCGGCGATCCGAAAAGCTCGGAGAGCGGGCGGCCGTATTTTTCGAGCGGTCTGCCCGATCCGCTCGGGCAAAGGCAGTTCCTGCGGGCGCAACTGGACTATTGGGGCGGGGCGGCAAACCCCGCCTCAAGCGTTTATGGCGGCCCGATGGTCGCGCGCATCTACCTCTGGACGTGGGACGCGCGGCCCTATCCCGCCTTTCCCGCCGATACCGCAAGCTGGAGCGATGGCGCCAACCACGCCACCGGCCACTGGCTGACGGGTCGCACCGGAGCCATGGCGAGCGACGAACTGATCGCGGCCGTCGCCGCCGACTACGGAGCTGAACTGGACCTGGTCCAGCCGGTGCAACCCTTGATCCACGGACTGCGCATAGAAGGTCTCGCCTCGGCCCGCGAGGCGCTGGGCGAGGTGCTGGCCGTGAGCGGGCTGTCGGCACGCGACAGCGCCCAAGGCCTGCAATTCCGTCGCGGCAATGCACGAAACGCCATTGCGGCGGGCGAACTGGTGGCAGACGACGGGCCGATCCTGTCGCGGCGCCGGCCTGACCCCGGGGAGGCCCTGGGCCGGGTGGCGCTCACCTATTTCGACCGCGAGCGGGCCTACCTCACTGGAACAGTGACGGCGCTGCGTCTTGCCGGCGGCGCGGCGGGAGCCGAAGCCTCCAACCTCGTGCTCGACCTCGCCGGGGCGCGGCATGCCGCCGAACGCATCCTGCTCGATCGCAGCGCCGCCGCGGAAACGTTGGAATTCTCCCTGCCGCCCTCGATGGCGGCGGTGGAGGTGGGCGATGTCCTCATGCTCGAGGGCGTCGCGGAAGGCCCGTTCGAGGTGACGGAAATCCGGGACGGGCTGGCGCGCAAGATCTCGGCCCGCGCGATGCCCCCGGCGATGACTGCTGCCATCACCTCCGATCGCCCGCAGGCCTCCATGGCGCTGACCGGGGTGAAGTCCATGCCCATCGTGCTCGCGGCGCACCTGCCGCCGCTGCCCGACGCGCCATTGCGATCCCGCCTGGCGTTTGCCGCCTCCGCCAGGCCGTGGCCGGGCGACGTGACGATCAGTGACGAGGTGACCGGCTCGACCCTGGCGCGCCTTTCGGGCGCCACGGTGCTTGGGGAACTTACAGCTGACCTGCCGGCAGGGGCGTTCGGCGACTGGGACGACCTCACCACGGTGCGGCTGCGCGTCTATTCGGGGCACTTTTCCTCGGTGAGCGAAGCGGCCGTGTTTGGGGGGAGTAACAGGCTGGCGGTGCAGGGCAACGACGGGGAATGGGAAATCCTCGGCTTTGCCGCGGCGGAGCTGCTGGCGCCGGGGCTCTACGTACTCAGCCACCTTCTGCGCGGTATGGACGGCTCGGCGAGCGGGGCAGCAGCGTCCGGCAACGCCCTCTTCGTGCCCGATGCGCGGGCCGCGGTGGTGCCCGTAGACGCGGCCTGGCTCAACACGACCCTTGACCTTCGGGCTTTCGCCGGGCGCTCCGACCTGACGGGGCAGGCACTCGCGGTACCTCTGACATTGGCACCGGTTCTACCCCTTGCGCCGGTTGAGCCGGTCGCGAGCCGTGCTCTGCCATCGGGCGATGTGACGATCACCTGGACGCGCAGGAGCAGGGGGGACCCCAACGGCACCGGCGCCGGCGTGCCGCCGCTCGAATACGTGCCCGAAACCTACCGGGTGACGGTGTTCGACGCGGGCGTGCCCGCGCGGGTGGTGACCGTCTCGACCACCTCATTTGTCTATTCGTCCGCTGACCAGACCAGCGATTTCGGGGCCTTGCCGGCGGACTTCGCCTTCGAAGTCGCCCAGGTGAGCGCCGGCTACGGCCCAGGACACCCAGCCCAGGGAGATTTCCATGCCTGAACCGACAGACCGCTTCTCGGCGTGCCTCAAGATCGTGCTGGCCCAAGAGGGCGGCTATGCCGATCATCCCGCCGATCCGGGTGGCGCCACCAATATGGGCATCACCCGCAAGACACTGGCGCGCTGGCGCTCGGTCTCGCCCTGGTGGGACCTGCCCAAAAGCGCCGTCCAGCAACTGAGGAGCGAGGAAGCCGCCTCGATCTACAAGGCCTCCTACTGGGAGCGCAGCAACGCGCAGTCGCTGCCGGCGGGACTCGACCTGGCGCTCTTCGACTATGCAGTCAATTCCGGGCCCGATCGGGCCATCAAGTCGCTCCAGAAACTGCTGGGCGTGGTCGCCGACGGGCAGGTGGGGCCACTGACGCTCGCCGCCATCCGCACGCGCGTGGCCGCCGCCGGGGTGGCCGGACTGATCGATGCCCTCTGCAACCAGAGACTCTCGTTCCTCACGCAACTGGCGACCTTCGCCGTCTTCGGGCGCGGATGGCGGCGGCGCGTCGAGGACATTCGCAAGGCCGCCTTCGCCGATGCCGGCGGGCCGCCCCGTACCCCTTCCACTCAACCGAGCATATGGAGCGAAGTGATGAATATCCTGGCAGGCTACAAGACCTATATCGTGGCCGCGGCAATGGTGATTGCCGGGCTGGCGCAGGTACTGGGCGTCGAGATTCCCACGCTGGAAGGCCATTCGGCCGGGCAGCTGGTGCTCGAGGCCATTGCCATCATCTTCCTGCGCAAAGGCATCAAGAACGACATCGGCGGGGTCTGAAGACCCGCCTTATTTGGGCCTTTCTTGATTGGTCATCTGGCGGAAGGGAAGATTCCGATGCGGTCACCCTCCCGCCTTTTCCGTTCATGTCCTGTTCAGCACCCGACCCTTAGGGTGTCGGCATGAACAAGGTACTTTTGACATTGATGGCCGGAATGCTGGCGGTCGGAACGATGCTTCCGACCTCGGCGACGCCTTCCCTGGCACAGGCTTGCCTTGGGAAACGCGAGATTCAACAGGCAGTCGCGGACGGACAGATTCTGCCCCTGGCTCAAATATTGGCCGCGGGGGGGATCGATGCCTCCAGCGTCGTCTCGTTCCAGGTCTGCGACCGGGGCGGGGGCCTCGCCTACGTGCTTCAGGTCTATGAGGGCGGCGAGGCGAAAACCATTGTCTTGAATGCGGCAACCGGCTCGCAATAAAGTACATTTTGCTGAACTGCGGGGCGATACATGCGCATTCTGGTGGTTGAAGACGATACGAATCTCAATCGGCAGATCAAGGACGCACTGATCGATGGCGGATATGCCGTCGACGTGGCCTTCGATGGCGAGGAAGGGCATTACCTGGGCGACACCGAGCCCTACGATGCCGTGATCCTGGATATCGGCCTGCCGCAGATGGACGGACTTTCCGTGCTCGAGCAGTGGCGCCGCGACGGCAAGACCATGCCGGTGCTGCTGCTGACCGCCCGCGACCGCTGGAGCGACAAGGTGCAGGGCATCGATGCCGGCGCCGACGATTATGTCGCCAAGCCTTTCCACATGGAAGAACTGCTGGCGCGCCTGCGCGCCCTGGTGCGGCGCGCCGCCGGGCACGCCTCAAACGAAATCACCGCCGGCCCGGTGCGGCTCGACGTGCGTTCGGGCAAGGTGACGGTCGATGGCCAGGCCATCAAGCTGACCAGCCACGAGCTGCGCCTGCTCAGCTACCTGATGCACCACAAGGGCAAGGTGATCTCGCGAACCGAACTCACCGAGCACCTCTACGACCAGGACTTCGACCGCGATTCCAACACCATCGAGGTCTTCGTGGGCCGGCTGCGCAAGAAGCTGCCCGAGGAGGTGATCCAGACGGTGCGCGGGCTGGGTTACCAGATCGTCGAATAGCCGATGCCGCAGCGCTCGATCGCGACGTCGCTCTTCCTGTTTTCGGCCGTCTGGCTGATCGTGGCGTTGGCCGGAACGGCCTTCCTGCTGTCCGGCCTCTATTCGCAGGCGCTAGACACCAGCCTCTCGGAAACCCTCGATTTCCACCTCGAGACCCTGGTGGGCAGGACGCTCGAGGCTGGCGATCCGCGCAGCGACGCCATCGACCTGGGCGATCCGCGCTTCGACCGGCCGGCCTCCGGCTGGTACTGGGCCATCCGCGATCCCCAGGGCAACGTGCTCAACCTCTCCCCGTCACTGGTGAGCATGCAGGTCCCGGTCATTTCCTCCCCGTTCGACGCGACCAGCAAGCGCACCGAGGCGACCAAGGACGATTTCGGCACCGAGATCCGCGTCAACGAGCGCGAAGTCACCGTCAACGGCCAGCCACTGCGCGTGCTGGTGACGGGCAATCTCGACGAGATCTTCCAGCTCGTGGACGATTTCCGCAGCCAGGCGCTCATCGTGCTGGGCGCGGTGGGCGCCATGCTCGCCATCATGAGCTTCATAGTCGCCCGTTTCGCGCTGCGCCCGATAAACCAGCTCCGCACCGCCGTCGAGCGCGTGCGCGAAGGCGAGAGCGAAAGCGTCACCGGCCAGTTCCCCCGCGAGATCGCGCCCCTGGCCGACGAGGTCAACCAGCTCCTCAATTCCAACGCCCAGATCATCGAGCGCGCCCGCAACCAGGTGGGCAACCTGGCCCACGGCCTCAAGACCCCGCTGGCCGTGCTGCGCAACGAAGCCGCGGCCGCGCCCAAGGACGGGCTCTCGCGCATCGTACTTTCCGAATCCGACAAGATGACCCAGCTCGTTTCGGCCTATCTCGACCGGGCCCGGCTGGCGGCCCGCACGGCCATCGTGGGCAAGAAGGCCGACGCGGCCATTCTCGTCTCCCGACTGGCGCGCGTGATGCAGAAGCTCCACCCCGACCGTACCATCGATTTCCGCCGCCCCGACGCTTCGCTCCCCTGGTTCAGGGGCGATGAGGGGGACCTCGAGGAGATGGCGGGCAACCTGCTCGACAACGCCTGCAAATGGGCCGGCGACCAGGTGCGCGTGAGCCTGGTGACCGACCGGCGCGAGGCTACCCCCATGCTGGTGGTACGCATCGAGGACGACGGCAAGGGCCTGACCGAGGAAGAGGCGAGCAAAGTGTTGCGCCGCGGTGTCCGTCTGGACGAAAAGACGCCGGGAAGCGGTTTGGGTTTAGATATCGTTAAGGAATTGGTTGACGTCTACGGTGGTTCGCTGCAATTGGGGCGATCCGACCTCGGCGGGCTCAAGGCGGAGCTGCGGCTCCCCGCCGCGCGCCCCGGACGGAACTGATCGGACTTCCGCCGCATTGCGGCACTGAAACCTGCGGTACAACGGGACTAATATGCAAAAGCTCACTCGCGCTCTTCCGCTCCTCGGTCTGCTGGCTCTGGCCGGCTGCTCCAGCACTGGCCCCGTGAGCCAGCCCGTGGCTACGGCCGCCGCCCCGGTGGCGACGGCGCCGATCCTTTCCGGCCCGAGCCCGGCCCAGCAGGTTGCCGCCGCCCAGACCGCCACCATGGTGGACGCCTATGTCGACCCGGCGGTGCTGCCTCTGATGAGCCCGAAGGAAAAGGCCGACGCTTCGAGCGCCCAGTTCTACGCCCTGCAGTTCGGCCGCCCCGGCGCCCCGCGCACCTGGAGCGGTTCGGGTTCGAGCGGTTCGATCACCGTGGGCCCCTATGTGCGGGTCAACAACCTCGATTGCCGCGACTTCACCAACACGGTCACCGTCGCCGGCAAGCCCTACGTCCGCAAGGGCACCGCCTGTCGCGAAGTCAACGGCACCTGGTCGGTCGCTTCCACCGCCGGCTGACGCGACCGGGCATTGGAGATTTTCTTTACGATCGCGGGGTAGGTTAGGGGCAAGTTCCTCAACCACCCCACGACCAATGCCACAAGCCAGCACGCAATCTACCCATGATGCGCCGGCACACGATGCCAAGTCCGCCGTGAGAGCGCAGGGAAAGCCCGCGCCCTTCTTCGGCCTTCTCGACCCCATCATCGTCGAAGACCCGGCCGAGTTCCTCTTCGATGGGGCGCTGCCGCGCGAGCATGCCGACCATATCTGGACGTGGATGGTGCGCGACGTGGCGCCCGACATGCTGATGCCCGATGGCGTGCTGATCGACGCGGCCGCATTCGAGCCCATCATGCCCGCCTTCATGGCCCGCCTGCGCGATGTGCTGGACATGGCCAAGGACGGCAACGAGGACGGGCGCCGCCTGCGCATGCAGATCGGCGGCGAGGAAAGCTACGAGCGCCTGCCGGTTGCGCTCAGCGCCCTGCGCCAGCGCGCCCTGCTCGAAAAGGCCAAGGCCTTCGGCCGCGCCACCAATGCCACGGCCGATGAGGCCGCACTCATGGCCGCTCTCCAGGCCATGCCGCTCCAGGACCACGGCGCCACAGCGCTGCTGATGCAGGCGGCAGTCGGGCAGATGGCCAATCCCAACAAGCTCATGGCCGCCGTCGTCCGTATCGCCGGGGCGCCCTCCGAGGCCGCCGTGACGCGTGCCGGCTTCGGTCCGCTGATCGACGCGCTGCTCGCGCACGCGCAGAACCAGCTCTTCTATCTTTCGCCGATGGGCGCCTTCGCCGACATCGACCTGACCTGCCGCGCCCTCGATCGCTTCCACAAGCTCGTGCGCGCCATCAACGGCTATGTCGAGATCAACCGCTCGGGCCGCTGGGCCCAGGTGCTCGCGGGGCTGACCAAGGCCGTGTCCGGCCGCATCGAGCCCAAGCTGCGCGAAATCATGCCCGACCTCAACCTGGCCATGCGCCGCCGCGAAAGCGGGGACCGGGTCGATTCGGACCGCATGCTCTCGGCCATCAGCGGCATCTACCTGCTGGCCACGGTGCGCGAATGCCGCGACTCGCTGGCCCTCAACGCAGCGTTCGAGCAGACCTGGAACCAGGTCGGCCAGGCGCTCGAGGTCCACATCAACCGCAACCTCGACGCCATCAAGGCCAATCCGGCCGATGCCGTCGCCGGCGAGCGGCTCGAGGCGGGCATCAAGATGGCCGAACTGCGCTTCAACCGGGAATATGCCGACGTGCTGCGTCGCGCCCGCGAGGCAGCGGTGCGCCGGACCCCGACCAGCGGCGCCTAGAGCTTTTCGACCAGCCTCACCGAGACCTGCCGGCTCGTGTCGCGCAGCACCAGGCGCCTGTCTGCCTCGCCATCGGCGACCAGTGCGATGGCGCCCGACTGGCCCTCGGCCGCCGGACCCAGGATCACGCCGCACGCGCTCAGCGGATCGGCCGCATCGGTATTGCGGTAAAGAAGGTTGCCCGCTTCGAAATGCCGGGGCTCGTCGCTGGCGACGCGCCACACGGCCTGCTCGGGTCCGAAGCGCTCATTGAGATAGTGCGGATAAGGCGTCTCGCGTTCGCGTGTCGGCGGCGCATCCGCCTGCGGCAGCGGCGCAGGGTCGATGCAGCGCTCGGCGGCGACTGCGCTAGCCTCCGAGACGGGAATGAGCCCCAGCGCAATGTCGGCCGCCAGATCGCCAAGGCTGAGGGCATGGGCGGATTCGGAAAGCGTCGGCGTCCGCCGGTTGCGGCTGAGAAGGCTCAGACGCGAGGGGCGTTCGATCCGCGGCCGCTCGGCAAGGCTCGCGCCGTCATCGAGATAGGCGGCGACTTCGTCCTCGGCGCGGGCCAGAACAACGCTCGCGGGCGCATCGGGCGATTCGTAGATCGGGTCGATCTCGATGTCGAAGACCGGGACCGCGGAGCGCCCGAAAAGCGTCGCGACGGCGGCGATGCCGCTCTGTGCGCAACCCGAGAGGCTCCGGTAGCCGGCGACGGATCCTGCAATGGCCATGCCGTCGATCTGGCCATCTGCGCCGAGCATGGCGGTATCGCCACGCCAACGCGCCTTGCCGCCCGCCGAAAGCCAGAGATTGAGAGCAGGCTGCCATCCGCCCGACACCACGAACTGGTCGGCTACCACGGCCGGTTCGGGCCGGGCATAGTTTTCCATCTCGAGCGAGAGGTGGATCTCCAGCCCGCCATGCCTGTGCGCCCCGACGCTCTGCGGCACCAACCCCGACGACAGCGGAATGCCATAGGCCTTGCTGAACTCGATGAAGCGCGACTGGGGCCGCAGGCGCGTGTCGCTCATCTTGGCAACCGCTACCTCGCTGTCGAGCGCCAGCATGGCGAGGCGATAGGCGGGATTGGTCGCGGTATTGAGCGCGAGGCGCCGACCCGGCCGAATGCCGAAACGGTCGGCCCTGTCGAAGGCCTCGAGGAGCCCGACGACGCCGGGGAGACGGTTGCCCGAAAACACCGGCAGGCGGTCGAGCGCTCCGGTCGCCAGAATGATGCGGGAACTCGAAATGGCGAGCCGGCGCGGCGTCAGTCCGCCCTCGCTGCTCTGGACCTGGTGGGCGTGGACGACCGGGCGCGAGACGGCCAGCGCCTCGGTCATGGTCAGGACAGTGACATTGGCAAGGTGCGCCAGCGCCTTGGCGAGACGCCCGATGACGACATCGGGCGCTTCCTCATCCTCGACAGAGCCGAAGAGGCGGGCCGAACCGCCCAGGTTCTGGCGTCGCTCGATGAGGATCACGCTGCTGCCGGATTGCCCGGCGGCCACCGCCGCCGACATGCCCGCCACGCCGCCCCCGACGATAACGAGATCGGCCTCTATCTCCGAGACGGGCGAAGCATCCCGCCAGGGGATGGTGCGCGTCGCCGGATCGTCGAACCTGATGCCGAGGCTGGGGTCGTTGCGGGGCAGAAGGCCGAGGAACCCGCGCCTCGGATGCCCGCTGACCGTGCGGAACTCGAGCCCGTCACGGGCCGGAGTTCTTTGCATCGGAAGGGCCCGTGACGGATCGGCGGCCAGGGCAGCCGGAGCAATGGCCGGCGCGAACCGTTCACTCAGGGCAATGGCATGGCCCTGGTGAGTGCCGGCAGTATCGATGCCCGAAGCCAGCAAGGCGCTTAGTACGGTGTCGCCCGCAAATCCATTGACCACGCGTCCATCCAGGGTGAAGCGCAGCGGCGCCCCCCTGTCGATCTGGGTCCCGGCAAGCGGGGCGGCATCGGATTGCACGCGGTTCGGCTGACCCTTCATGAGGCCACCTCCGCAACCAGCGAGCGATCCGCAAGGGGCGAACGCGCGTCGATCCACGCCGCCTCCTGCGTGGTCGCGGCTCCAGCCAGGAACCGGGCTATCGCGGGGGCGAGAAACGCCCCGGTCATCCCGAGGCCGGCAATGGTGAAGACATTGGCCTCCGATAGCCCGAGCATCGGCGCGCCATCAGGAGTGGTTGCCGCCAGGAACCGCGCTTGCCCGGCCAGCCGGGCCCTTTCGCCCAGCGCGGCACCCGCCATGCCGGTGGCGTTGGTACCTTCGCCCCGGACGAGAGCCGAGACGCCGCCGCCCGCGAGCTGGCGCATGGCAAGGCCACGGTCGATGAAGGACATCACGGGGGCCGGCAACGCCGGCAGGGGTTCGGTCATGAGCGTCAGCGACGGCTGCGGTTGCAGCAGGCGCGAGCCGCGGGCGAGGGCGGCCTCGTCGTCAGCGAGCACCGTGAACTCTGCCGTAGCGTCCGGCGCGTCGAGGCGGCGCACCCCCACCGATTCCAGCCACGGCATCAGCGCGGCTTCGAGGAACGGGCGGTTGATCAGCACGGCATCGCGGAAGCGGTTGGCGACGGCGCCGTCGGGCAGCGCGGACGATGCGGGCTCCGGCTCAATGGCGTGCCCGAAGCCGAGCGCAACATGGCGGACGTGTCCCAGCGCGTCGCGTCCGGCAGCGGTTTCGGCGACGACCAGGGGATCGATGCGGTCATAGGCCAGCTTGCCGGCGACGCGCGCCAGGAGGCGCACCGTTTCGGGCACTGTCGCAGCGAGCAAGGCCCAGGTTTCGGGGCGGGTGAGGGGGGCAGCCGAAAGATCGAGCCCGGTCGGTAGCCGGAAGGCGGCGTGCGACTGGGCCACGAGGCACACCTTGCGCTGGTGCCGCGCCGCCAGCAACCCGGCCAGCAGCAGGGCCAGCGGGCTCGACCCGACTATCGCAAAATCGAAAGCGTCTGCCCCCATAAGTGCCTAGCTTCTCGGCGCTGCGGCAAACAGTCCACAACACGGATACGTGTTCGCGTGCATTTTTTGTCGAAATCGCCCTATAGATGCCACCGTCGCCGACCGAGACGAACCTGCGCTGATGCTATTCTGGATACTCGCCATCACGATCACCGCCATTGCGTGCGCCGCACTTTACTATGCGGCTGCCGGCCGAACGGTCAACGCGACCGTGGCTGCACAAGGCGATGCTACCGATGAGCACTACCGGCTGCAACTGGCTGAAATCAATGCCGATATCGCTTCGGGCCGTCTGGGAGACGCCGAAGGCACCGCCGCCAAGGCCGAACTCGCGCGCGAACTGATTCGCCTGCAGGGCGAGGATGGTGGCAAGAAAGCGGGCGCATCCGGCCCCGTGCTGCTGCCGCTGGCAGTGCTGGGCGTGGCCGTCATCGCCTTCGGCAGCTACGCCATGATCGGCAATCCGAGCCTGCCCAGCCAGCCGCTGGCATCGCGCGAGAAGCCGCTCGAAGAGACCATCAACGTCGATGACGCCGTCAAGCGCATCGAGGCGCAACTGGCCGAGACTCCCGACGATGTGCGCGGCTGGACCGTCCTGGCCCCGGTCTACATGCAGATGGGCCGTTACGAAGACGCCGTCAAAGCGCTGCGCAAGGTCAACGAACTGGCCCCGCCCACGGCCGACAGCCAGACCGACCTCGCCGAAGCGCTGCTCATGATCAGCAAGGGCGACATGACGGGCGAGCCGCTGGCCCTGCTCGAAAACGCCGCCAGGCTCGACCCCAAGCACGTGCGCTCCCACTTCTACCTTGCGGGCTACGCGACCCAGACCGGCGACTATGCCGGTGCCGTGGAACAGTGGAACGCACTGATCAATTCGGCCGCGGGGACCGAGCCCTGGATCGCCACCGCCAAGGAGGGCCTGGCTGCCGCCCAGCGCGGGCTCGAGGGCAAGCCGATCGAGGAGCCGGCCTCCCAGGATTCGGTTTCCGACGAGACCATCAAGTCGATGGTCGAGGGGCTCTCGACCCGGCTGATGCAGGATGGCGGTACCCTGGAAGAATGGACGCGGCTGGTGCGCTCGCGGCTGGTGCTCGGGGATACCGCCGGAGCGCAGGCCGCCTATGACGCCGCCAAGGCGGCCTACCCGGATGCCGGCCAGCGGTCCGAGCTTGACGCGACCGCTGCGCAAGGAGGACTAAAGTAAAACATGGCCATGACCCGCAAACAGAAGCGCATCTCGATCATTGCCGGCCTCGCCGTGGTGCTGGGCCTGGCAACGACGCTCGTGCTCGTGGCGCTGCGCGACCAGATCGTCTTTTTCTATACGCCGACCGAAATGCACGAAAAGGCAGTGGCGGCCGGAACGCCCGTACGCCTGGGCGGTTTGGTCAAGGTCGGTACCTGGCACAAGAACGGACAGGACAACGACTTCGTGGTGACGGACGGCAAGAGCGAGATGACGGTAAGCTATGTCGGCATCCTCCCCGACCTCTTCCGGGAAGGGCAGGGCGTGGTTGCCGAAGGCAGCATCGGCACGAACGGCGCCTTCACCGCCTCCAACATCATGGCCAAGCACGACGAAAACTACATTCCCAAGGGCATCGTCGATGAACTCAAGGCTCGCGGCGAATGGAAGCCTGACGATCCGGCCGGATCGCTCAAGGCACTGAGCGGAGGCTGATCTTGTCTATCGAACTCGGCCATTTCGCCCAGATCCTCGCTTTCGCCATCGCCTGCGTCTCGACCGTCATGGGCTATGCCTACTGGCGCAACGAGGGGCGGGTGACGACGTTCCTGCGCCAGGCTGCGATCCTGCAGTTCCTGCTGATCGCAGCGAGCTTTGCCGCGCTGATCCAGGCCTTCGTCACCTCGGATTTCTCGCTGCTGCTGGCCTACAACAATTCGCACTCGCTCCAGCCGCTGCTCTACAAGGTCACTAGCGTCTGGGGGAACCATGAGGGCTCGATCGTCCTCTGGATCCTGATCCTCGTCGCCTTCGGGGCGGCGGTCGCCATGTTCGGTCGCAAGCTCCCAAAGGACCTGCTCAACCTGGTGCTGGCCACCCAAAGCCTCCTGGTTGCCGCCTTCACCGGCTTTGCGCTCTTTACCTCCAATGCCTTTGCCCGACTGGACCCCGCGCCCTTCGAGGGCAAGGATCTCAACCCGATCCTCCAGGACTTCGGCCTCGCGGTGCATCCGCCGCTCCTCTACACGGGCTATGTGGGCTTCTCGATCTGCTTCTCCTTCGCCATCGCGGCGCTGATCTCGGGCCGCATCGACGCTGCCTGGGCTCGCTGGGTGCGCCCGTGGACGATGCTTTCATGGACGTTCCTCACCCTCGGCATCGCCATGGGCTCCTATTGGGCCTATTACGAACTGGGCTGGGGCGGCTGGTGGTTCTGGGATCCGGTCGAGAATGCCAGCTTCATGCCCTGGCTTGCCGGCACCGCGCTCCTGCACTCGGCGCTGGTGATGGAGAAGCGCAATGCGCTCAAGGTCTGGACGATCTTCCTGTCCATCATCACCTTCTCCTTCTCGCTGCTCGGCACTTTCCTCGTACGTTCGGGCGTGCTCACCTCGGTGCACTCCTTTGCTTCCGATCCGACGCGGGGCCTCGTGATCCTCGCCATCCTCGCCGCTTTCATCGGCGGCGCCTTCACGCTCTTTGCGATGCGCGCCTCGTCCCTGCGGCAGGGCGGCCTCTTCGCCCCGATCTCCAAGGAAGGGGCGCTGGTGCTCAACAACCTCTTCCTGGCGACGGGTCTGGGGGCGGTGCTGGTGGGGACGCTCTATCCGCTGGTGCTCGATGCGCTTACGGGCCGCACCATCTCGGTGGGCGCCCCGTTCTTCGATCTCACCTTCGGTACGCTGATGGTGCCGCTTCTCATCCTCGTGCCGTTCGGGCCTTTCCTGGCCTGGAAGCGCGGCGATCTCGTCGCGGTGACGCAGCGCTTGGCCGGTGCCGCCGTGCTGGCGCTGGTCGCCGCCATCGCGCTCTTCACGGCCACCGGCGCCCATGTGTCGCTGGCCCCGCTCGGGCTGCTGCTGGGCTTCTGGGTGATGTTCGGCGCCATCGCCGAACTCGTCGACCGCTCCAAGCTCGGCCGCATTCCGCTCGGGGAAAGCTGGCGCCGCCTCAAGGGCCTGCCGCGCACCGCCTTTTCGACCGCCCTCGGCCATTTCGGCCTCGGCGTGACGGTCATCGGCATCGTGGTGACGACCGCCTGGCAGAGCGAACTCATCACCACCGTCGGTACCGGCGAGACGGTGACGCTCAACGGTTACCAGGTCCAGCTCGTCAAGCTCGACGAGGATGTGCCGGGCCCGAACTACACGGCCGACCATGGCGAGTTCGTCATCACCGCGCCCAATGGCGGCAAGCGCGACGCGGTTGCCGAGCGCCGCACTTACATCGCCAGCGGGCAGCCGACCACCGAGGCGTCGATCCAGACCTACGGGTTCTCCCAGCTCTACCTGCAACTGGGTGAAGACGAGGCGGCCGGCCGTCACGTGCTGCGTGTCTGGTTCAAGCCCTACGTGACGCTGATCTGGCTGGGCGCGCTGCTGATGTCGGGTGCCGGGTTCCTGTCGCTGAGCGACCGGCGCCTGCGGGTCGGGGCACCCAAGCCGCGCCGCACCCCCGCGCTCGAGGCGGCTCAATGAGGCGCCTCTTGGCCGCCCTGGCGATCGTCTTCGCGATGGGAAGCGCCGCCATGGCGCTCAACCCGAGCGAAATCCTCAGCGATCCGGTGCTCGAGGCGCGGGCGCGCGACATTTCGGCGGGCCTGCGCTGCCTCGTCTGCCAGAATCAATCCATCGAGGACAGCGACGCCGACCTCGCGCACGACCTGCGCGTGATCGTGCGCGAACGGCTGGTGGCCGGCGATACCGACGAGCAGGTACGCGACTACGTCGTCGCGCGCTACGGCGAGTTCGTGCTGTTGCAGCCGGTCCTGGGGCTGCACACGCTCGTCTTGTGGATTGCCGCACCCTTACTGCTCATTGCCGGGATCATTGCCGTGGTCGTAGGGATTCGCCGGCGGCGCGCCCCGATGCCGGCTGCCCTGACCGCCGAGGAGCAGGCTGCCCTCGACCGGCTCGAAGAACGCCAGGAACATTGAGCGCCTTCAGGGCGTTATAGAAGGTTCGATGCAAGTCGGCCGGCAGTCGCGGTGGGGCAAAACGGATGGGAATCCGGCCCACCCAAATTCCCGCCGCGAACCTTTCCAATTCCTGCCGCGAGCCTTACCAACTTGTAATCCTAGCGAAACATGCCGGAAATATCGGGTCCTCCATAACGTACGCATTCTGTTGGGGAGCCGTTAGGAGAACATATAAATGCGCTCGACAACCATATCCCGTGCACGCCGCTGGGTCGGGGCTTCCGCCTTGGCCATCATCGTCGGGCTGGGTGGCGTGTCCACGTTCGTGGCCACCAGCCAGACTGCCAATGCCCAGATCTCTGCGCCCACGATTGCCGCTCCGAGCTTTGCCGATCTCGTAGCCGCCGTGAAGCCGGCCGTCGTCTCGATCCAGGTCGAAGGCGAGGAGACGACCTCCCAGAACATTCAGGGTGGCCGCAACTTCCAGTTCCAGATTCCGGACCTGCCGGACGATCATCCGCTGAAGCGCTTCTTCGACCAGTTCGGCAACCAGTTCGGCCAGCAGGGCCCGGCGACGCCGCGTAAATACATGGCGGCCGGCTCTGGCTTCGTCATTTCCGCCGACGGCTACATCGTTACCAACAACCACGTGGTCAAGAACGCCGACAAGGTTACGGTGATCTTCGACAACGGCGACGAGATGTCGGCCAAGGTCATCGGTACCGATGAGAAGACCGACGTCGCGGTCGTCAAGGTGGATGGCAAGGACCTGCCGTTCGTCGAATTCGCCGCCGACACTATCCGCGTGGGCGATTGGGTCATCGCCGTGGGTAACCCGTTCGGCCTGGGTGGCACCGTCACCTCCGGTATCGTCTCGGCCCGCGGCCGTGACATCGGTGGCTCGTCCTATGGCGACTTCCTGCAGATCGACGCTGCGGTCAACACCGGCAACTCCGGTGGCCCCGCCTTCGATACTTCGGGCAAGGTCGTCGGCATGAATACTGCCATCTACTCGCCCAATGGCGGCAATGTCGGCATCGCCTTCGCGATTCCCGCTTCCACCATCAAGCCGATCGTCCAGCAGCTCATCGACAAGGGTTCGGTGACCCGTGGCTTCCTCGGTGTCCAGATCCAGGACGTGACCCACGACATCGCCAACAGCGTCGGCCTCAAGAACGCCAAGGGCGCTCTCGTGACCGAGCCGAGCGACGGTGGCCCGGCCCAGAAGGCCGGTATCAACTCGGGCGATATCATCACCGCCGTCGACGGCACCCCGATCGACAATGCCCTGGCGCTCTCGCGTACCATCGCCAACAAGACCCCGGGTACCAAGGTCGAGCTGAGCGTGTGGCGCAACGGCAAGGAAGACAAGGTCAGCGTGACCCTTGATACCCTTAAGGACCAGGCAGCCCCCACCCAGCAGGAGCAGCCCGCCCAGCCGGAAGCTCCCAAGCCTTCCAGCGTCGGCATCACCCTGGTCCCGAATTCGGGCGGTGACGGCATGCTGATCCAGGACATCGATCCGAGCAGCGTGGCGGCCGACAAGGGCTTCACCGTCGGTGACGTGATCCTCGAAGTGGACAACAAGAAGGTCTCCACGGTCGACGAATTCGAGAAGGCCATCCAGGGCGTCAAGGATTCGGGCCGCGGTACTGCCCTCATCAAGGCCAGCCGTGACGGCAATACGCGCTTCATCGGCCTGCCGCTGGATGCAGGTAAGTAACCAATTGCAGATTATGCCGGTCCCGGAGTTCTTCTCTCCGGGGCCGACCCTCCCTATATCGGTCGCATCCCAATCCTGATGGGGCTATGCCCATGAAAATTCTGCTGATTGAAGACGACCGGGAAGCGGCCAGCTATCTCATCCAGGCACTGGACGAAGCCGGGCACGTGACCCATCATGCCACCGATGGCGAAACCGGCTACGCGATGGCCTCGGGCATGGACTACGACGTTCTTGTTGTCGACCGCATGCTGCCGCGCCGCGATGGCCTTTCCATCATCGAGTCGCTTCGCGCCGAAGACGACAAGACACCCGTCCTCATCCTCTCGGCCCTCGGTGAGGTCGACGACCGCGTGACCGGCCTGCGCGCCGGCGGCGACGACTATCTCACCAAGCCCTACGCCTTCACCGAACTGCTGGCCCGCATCGAAGTGCTGGCCCGGCGTTCCAGCCCCTCCGAGGCGGCTACCAGTTTCCAGGTGGGCGATCTCACGCTCGACCGGCTCTCGCGCAAGGTCGAACGCGGCGGCGAAGTCATCATGCTCCAGCCGCGCGAATTCCGCCTGCTCGAATACCTCATGAAGAATGCCGGCAAGGTCGTGACCCGCACGATGCTGCTGGAAAACGTCTGGGACTACCATTTCGACCCCCAGACCAACGTCATCGACGTGCATATGTCGCGCCTGCGCTCCAAGATAGACAAGGGTCATGCCACCTCCCTGCTGCAGACGATCAGGGGCGCCGGTTACATGATCCGTGACTAACCGTTTCGCCCAACTCTGGCGCACCACCACCGTTCGGCTCACCGCGATTTTCGTCCTGATCTTCGTGGTGTTCTCGGTCCTGCTGCTGGCGGTGATCTCCTACCAGTCCAGCATCCAGATCCAGCGGCAACAGGCCGCCGACATCGATCGCGAAATCCGCCAGATTACCAAGATCGACGAACGGCAGGGCTTCAGGGCCTCCATCATCGCCGTCGAGCGCCTGTCGCGCCAACCGGGCCCAGGCATCTATTTCATCGGCGATCCGACCGGCCAGCTCATCGTGGGCAACGTCACCACGCTGCCGCCCGAAGTCCTGCTCGAGCCGGGCTCCTATACTTTCAACTACGATCGCCAGCGCCCCGGCGATCCGGACAGCACCGACGCCCCCGAGCCGCCGCCACCCCAGGGCAACGCCATGGTGCGTTCGGTCGTGCTCTCGAGCGGGCTGCACCTGGTGGTCGGACGCGACGTGGTGGAGCGGCGCGGCTTTACCGCGATCATCCTCCAGAGCTTCCTTTACGGCGTCGGCGGCATCGTGCTGCTCTCCATCATCGCCGGCCTCATCAACTCCCGGCGCGTGCTGGCGCGGATCGACTCCATCAACGTCACCGCCAACAAGATCATGTCCGGCAATCTCTCCGAGCGCATCCCGATCACGCAGCGCAACGACGAGTTCGATGGCCTCGCCACGAGCCTCAACGCCATGCTGGACCGCATCGAGCAACTGATGCAGGGGCTCAAGGAAGTGACCGACAACGTCGCCCACGACCTCAAGACGCCGCTGACCCGCCTGCGCAACCAGGCCGAGTCCGCCCTGCGCGACAGCGCCCACGAGGAGGACCGGCGCAAGGCACTCGAGACGACCATCTCGGAGAGCGACAAGCTCATCCGCACCTTCAACGCGCTCTTGATGATCGCACGGGCCGAAGCAGGGGCACCTTCCGGGGCCTTTGCCGACATCGACGTCAGCGCCATCGCCGCCGATGTGGCCGAGCTCTATGCGCCCGTCGCCGAGGAAGAGGGGATGGAACTCGTGAGCGAGGTCGCCCCCGGCATCCGCATGCGCGCCAATCGCGAGCTCATCGGCCAGGCGCTGGTCAACCTCGTCGACAACGCCATGAAATACTACCGCGCCAACGGCGAGGACAGCTCCGGCAAGATCACCGTAACCGCGCGTGAGGTCGGCGGGCGCGTCCTCATGGAGGTCGCCGACAACGGACCGGGCATTCCGGCCGCCGACCGCTCGCGCGTGGTCGAACGCTTCGTGCGCCTCGAGCAGAGCCGAACCGAACCCGGGTCGGGCCTCGGCCTGTCGCTCGTCGCCGCCGTCGCCCGCCTGCACAAGGGCGAGTTCCGCCTGGAGGACAACAATCCCGGAGTGCGTGCCGTGATCGACCTGCCGGCCTGAGACGGCTCCGGGCGAGCTTGCCGCCCGCCACCACACCGGCTATCCCATTGCCATGACGATCGCTCTCGCCCCCTTGCCGCCGGTCCCGCACCCCGCTTTCTCCGATTGGCTCAAGAGCCTCGAACCCGGCGTGCGCGGGTCCATCGAGGCTGCCGCGCCGACGCTGGCGAGCCTTTTCACCGAGGCACCCTATCTGTTCGATCTCGGCCGGCTGCATGCCGGCTGGCTGGCGCGCGTTCTCGTCGGCGATGCCGATGCCGCACTTGCGGGCGTCCTGGGCAAGGTCCGTGATGCCGGGCGCGCGGCGTCCGAAGAGGAGGAGCTTTCGGCCACCCTGCGGCAGGCCAAGGGGCGCGTGGCGCTGCTGGCCGCCGTGGCCGAGGTCGGCGGCGCGTGGTCCACCGAACAATCGACCGCGGCCCTGTCGGACCTGGCTGACGCGGCGCTCGATGCCTCCCTTGATTTCCTGATGCGCAAGGCCGCCGACAAGGGCGACCTCGTGCCCGGCGTCGAGCCGAGCGCCGCGGCCTCCGGGCTCGCTCTCTTTGCGCTGGGCAAGCACGGTGGGCGCGAACTCAACTACTCGTCCGACATCGACATCGTCGCCTTCTTCGACCCCGACAAGGGCGTGCTGGTCGACCCGATGGAAGCCACCAAGTTCTATACCCGCATCGTGCGCGGGCTCGTGGCGCTGATGCAGGATCGCACCGCCCACGGCTACGTCTTCCGCACGGACCTGCGCCTGCGCCCCGACCCCGGCTCGACCCCCGTGGCCATCTCCTTTGATGCCGCCATCGCCTATTACGAGGTGCGCGGGCAGAACTGGGAGCGCGCCGCCTGGATCAAGTCGCGCCCCTGTGCCGGCGACATCGCGGCCGGTGAGAGCTTCCTCAAGGAAATGGCGCCCTATGTCTGGCGCAAGCATCTGGACTTCGCCACCATCGCCGACATCCAGGCCATGAAACGCCAGATCAACATTTCCAAGAATGTTGGCGACGTGCGCGTGGAAGGCCACAACGTCAAGCTCGGCCGCGGCGGCATCCGCGAGATCGAGTTCTTCACCCAGACCCAGCAATTGATTGCAGGGGGACGCGACAAGACGCTGCGCGTGCGCCCCACCGCCCAGGCGCTCGCCGCGCTCGCGGCCGCCGGCTGGATTTCCGAAAAGACCGCCAGCGACCTCACGGACACCTACTGGTTCCTGCGCGCCGTCGAGAACCGGCTGCAGATGTTGCGGGACGAGCAGACCCAGATGATGCCCGAAACGTCCGAGGGCGTGGCGGCGATCGCCCTGGTCATGGGCGAGCGGGACCCCGCCGCCTTCGAGCGGCGCTACCGGGAAGCGCTCAACCTCGTCGTCGGCTATTATGGCGAACTCTTCACCGAGGGCGAGACGCTTGGAACGGGCGAGGGCAACCTCGTCTTCACCGGCAGTGACGACGATCCGGCGACGCTCGAGACCCTTGCCTCGCTCGGCTTCAAAGACCCCGCCAAGGCCTCCCAGACAGTGCGCAAGTGGCATTATGGCGGATACGGCGCCACGCGCGCTTCTGCCGCCCGCGCGCACCTCACCGAACTCCTGCCGGCACTGCTGCGCACCATTGCCGGCGCCGGCAATGCCGATGAGGCGCTGGCGCGGTTCGATAACTTCCTGTCGCGCCTGCCCTCGGGCGTGCAGCTCTTCTCGCTGCTGCGCAACTACGAGCAGTTGCGCCGGCTGCTGGTGGCCTTCATGGCCTCGGCGCCGCGCATGGCCGAGGCCGTCATCCACCGGGCGCACGTCATGGACGGGCTCATCGATCCCGCCTTCGCCAACGAGGTGTCACGCCGCAGGGCGCTGGTTTCCAAGGTCGATGCCTTCCTGGGGGAAGGCCGCGCCTATGAGGAGGTAATCGACCGCGCCCGCATCATCGGCCAGGAGCAGAAATTCCTGATCTCTGCCGGGCTGCTCTCGGGCACCGTCACCGCCGCCAGGGCAGGGGAGCAGTTCACCACCCTCGCCGAAACGCTGGTTCAGCGGCTATTCAAGGCGGTGCGGGTGGAGTTCGAAAAGCGCCATGGCGTCGTGCCCGGCGCGCGCACGGCCCTGCTCGGCTTCGGAAAGATGGCCAGCCGCGAAATGACGGTCACGTCCGACCTCGACTTCATCATGCTCTACGACGTCAGCGGCGGCGCCGAGGAGAGCGATGGCGAGCGTCCACTCAGCACCAACCACTATTTCACGCGCCTGACCCAGCGCCTGGTCGCCGCCGTCACGGCGCCCACTTCGGAAGGCGTGCTCTACGAAGCCGACATGCGCCTGCGCCCCTCCGGCAACGCGGGGCCCCTGGCCACGGGCCTCGGGGGCTTCCGCCGCTACCAGATGGAGGAAGCCTGGACCTGGGAGCACCTGGCCCTCAGCCGCGCCCGGGTGATCGTGGGTGACGGCGACATGGAAGCCTCGGTGCGCGAAACCATCGGGGACATCCTCGCGGCGCCGCGCAACAAGGGCAAGGTGATAGACGATGTCGTCTCGATGCGCGCCCTCATGGCTCGCGAGCGCAAGCCGCGCCACGCTTTCGATCTCAAGCTCGCCTCGGGTGGCCTGGTGGACCTCGAATTCATTGCCCAATCGGCTCAGCTCGTCGCAGGGGCCACGATCGCCCGGCCGCAGGCACCGACGCGTGAAGTGCTGACGCGGCTGGACGAGACCGGCCTCGTGCCGGAGGGCGCGCGGCTGGTCAAGATCCACGATCTCTATTCTGCGGTCCTTCAGGTGATGAGCGCCGCGCTCATGGACCCGTTCAAGCAGGAAGCCTGGACGAATGCCTTCAGGGAGCTTCTGGCCGGCCTCACCCACTATCCCAGCTTTGAGCTGCTGGCGCTCGACATCGAGCAGATGCGCGCCGAAGTGAGTGCGGCTGCCGAGGCGTGGTACGCCCGGGCGCGCGACCTCTAGCCTGGCCCCCTCGGGCCAGGCTTTGCGTCAGGCCACTTCGCGCAGGAAGCGCGCCGGCCGGCCGGAGACGACCCTATAGGTCGCCGCCGCACCGAAAAGGGCCAGCAGCACGATGGCGCCGACGTTGACATAGAGCAGCGTCAGGGCATCGAACGAGAACCCGACATCGACCAGCAACTGCGCCAGCACCCAGGCGAGGGCGATGCCCACTGGGGTAGCGAGCACCGCCGCGATCAGCGCCAGGAGCATGTATTGCACCAGCGTGGTGGCGGTGACTTCGGCACGGCGCTCGCCGATGACAGTCTTGATCACCGCCTCGATCTCGCGCTGCCTGCGGCCGGCCGCGAGGCTGCCGATGACCACGAGCAGGCCGTTGCCTGCGGCCAGTCCACCCACCAGCATGGCGGCCAGCGAGAGTTGGCCGAGAGCGGTGGTGATCTGCCCGAGCGTCTTGCCGATGGCGATGAACCGCACGTCCGGCAGGCTCTCCGAAATCAGTTGCCCCACCGCGTCCTCGTCGCCCGGCGTTGCCGTTATCGTGGCAAAGAGCGTCGCCGGGAAATCCGAAATCGCCCCGGGCGAGAACGTCGCCAGGAACTCGATGCCGCCCTGCCAGGCATAGTCGCGGAAATTGGCGACCTTGGCGGTTATCTCCTCGCCGAAGATGGTGAAGGTCACCTCGTCGCCCACCGATACGCCCAGGCCAGACTTGAGGCTCTGGTGCAGCGAGACCAGCGGCGGGCCTGAATAGTCCGGCTGCCACCATTGCCCGTCGACCAGCTTGGAGGTCGAAGGCATCTCGGTGCGATACGTCAGGGGCACGTCGCCGGACAGCAGGAACGAGGCTTCCGGACCGCGGGTGGCAACGCTTGTCACCGGCTTGCCATTGATGGCCGTCAGCGATCCGCGCAGCATGGGCGTCGCGGTGACCAGCGACATCGTCGGATGGTCTTTCTTCATGGCGACCAGCGTATCGAGTTCGTCCTGGAAAAGGTCGGTAGCCACGAAGGTCGGCGCGTCGAAGACCGAGGCACCCAGGAATTCGTGGCGCAGGTTGACCTGCAGCACCAGCACGACCACCAGCATCGCCAGCGTCATCCCCACGGCCACGATGACCGAGGAGGTGATCGTCCGCGCCCCCGAGATGGCCCAGAGCGCCTGCCGAAGCACGCGGTTCTCCGGCTCCCTGATCCGCGCGAGCACCCATTGCGCCAGCGCCACCGCGCCCACGAACAGCGCCGCCGCGATGATGCAGGCAATGGCGAAGATGGCGATGAGCGTGGGATCCTCGACCATGATGTTGGCGAGCCACAGGAGGGCGATTGCAGAGACCAGCAGAGGCAACGTCTGCGACGGCTTGAGAAGCGTGCGCCAATCGAACGGCGTGGATTCGAGGCCGTTGGAGCGGAACAGCAGGGCCGGGCTGATCGTCTGGACCCGCTGGAGCGGGAGGTAGGAGAAGGCGAAGACGACGAGGAGCCCGATGCCGGCGGCCACCAGCAGTGGCTGGAGATGGACCACGGGCGGCAGGCTGACCCCGATCGCCGAGCCCACGGTCGGCAGGATCAGCAGCGTGATCAGCGAGCCGACGATAACGCCGATGGCGATGCCCACTATGGCGACGGTGGCGACCTGCGTGAAGAAGTGCAGCAGGATGCGGCCGCGATCGGCCCCGATACTGCGGAACACCGCGATGATCCCGGTGCGCTCGGCCACATAGCTCGAAATGCCCGTACCGACGCTTACCCCGCCGATGAGCAGCGAAGCCAGGCCGGTGACGATGAGGAAGCGCATGAAGAGGTCGTAATAGCGCACCATCGGCCCGAGGCCATCGGCCGCGGTTCGCACCGACCAGCCACCGTCCTTGAGGCCCGCCTCGAGCTCGTGGCGCGCGTCTTCGGCGCTCTTGCCGTTGAGCAGCACCTTGTAGCGGAAGAACGTGCCGAGGCCGGGCAGGGGCGAAGTGAGGTCCGAGACCTTGGCGAGGCCGTCCGTGGAAATCATCACCGGCAGCCCGAGCCGCAGGCCGCGCGCATTCATGTCGGGGATGTCCCCGAGCGTGCCGCGCACCTCGAACGGCGTGCCGCCCAGCTCGATCATGTCGCCGACGCCGATGCCCAGTTGCGAGAGCATCATCGCGCTCACCAGCGCGCCGAACGCATCGTCCTTTTCCGCAAGGAAATCGAAGACGCTGGAGTCCGCCGGTAGCTCGGGGCTCGACACGCGGCCAAGCAGGGGGTAGCCCGGCCCGACCGAAATCAGGTCGACGAAGGCGTCCGCGCCGTTAGCCTGAGCGCCGATATTGCTGTCGACGACGCGCGCGGTCCTGCCCAGCGTGTCGATGAACGCCAGCTCCTCGCTGCTGCCGGGGCGATCGGCACGCGAGGCCTCGACGTCGCCGCCCATCAGCAGCGCAGCGTCCTTGTTGACGGCCTGGCTGATGCTCAGCCCGACCGAGTTCACCCCCGCTATCAGCGCGGTTCCCACCGCCAGGCAGACCAGCACCAGGCTGAACCGGCGCAGGTCGCCCCGCATGTCGAGGAGACTGAGATAGATGGCGGCCCAAGTCCCACGCATCGTCTTACTTATCCTTGCGGGTAGTCTCTACCAGCTCGCCCTGTGTCATGGTGAAGACGCGGTCGGCCTGGGCGGCCAGGTTCGGGTCGTGCGTGATGAGTACGACGGCCGTGTGCTTCTTGCGCGCCAGATCGAACATGATGTCGATGACCATGCTGCCCGTCTTCTGGTCGAGATTGCCGGTCGGTTCGTCCGCTAGGAGCAGGCGCGGATTGGCGATCATGGCGCGGGCGAGGCCCACGCGCTGCTGTTCGCCACCCGAAAGCGCGCCCGGACGGTGATGGATGCGGCTGCCGAGGCCAACCGCCGCCAGCGCCGATTCGGCCGCTTCGCGCGTTTCCTTGAGCGACAGCTTGGGTTCGGCGATGCCGAGGGCCAGACTCACATTATCGAGAGCCGAGAGCGACGGGATGAGGTGGAAACTCTGGAAAACGATGCCCAGCGAATGCCGCCGGAAGAGGGAAAGCCCGTCCTCGGTCAGCTTGCCCAGCTCATGACCGTTGACGACGATCTTGCCGGACGTGGCCCGCTCAAGTCCCGCCAATAGCATGAGAAAAGAGGTCTTGCCGCTACCTGACGGACCCACGATGGCAACCACCTCGGCCGGCTCCACCCGCATGGAGACGTCCCTGAGGATGTGCAGGGGGCGCGACGCCACGTCCAGGGTGTAGTTTACCCCGGCAACGTCAATTATCGGTCCGGTTGACTGCCCCTGGGGTCGTGACACAGGGTCGGGATCATGCTCTGCTTTGGCGTCCGAACGTTGCTGGTTCGGCGTCAGCGTTGAGTTTTCGTCTACGGCTTCGTTCACACGATTCCCCCGGGCCCCAAGCGAATTATCTGGCTTCCTGCCCATGGCTAAGCCAAAATGAGGTAAGAGTCATGGCCCAAGTCACCGGTGTTCGGGGGGAATTGAGCAAGTGACCGTCCATGGGAAGGTAGATGGGTACTAGAATTTCGCGCATTGTGTTGCCGGTCCTTTTGTCGGCAGCCTTTTCGGGTCCGGCTTTCGCGGCAGACGCAGAGCTGGCGTTCCTCAATTCCTACATAGGCAACTGGCGTGGCGAGAGCGTGCTGACGGGCGGGGAGAAGCCCGAGCCCTTCCGCTGCCGTCTCAACATCGCCAAGGGAAACCAGAACAAGATCAACTACGCCGGCCGCTGCACGTTGATTAACATGAACCTTTCGGTCAGCGGCACGATCGCCTTCAGCGACCAGAACCAGCGGTTCGAAGCTGCCATGAGCTCCAATGCGGGCTTCAGCGGCGTTGCCGTCGGCGTCAAGCAGGGCGACCGGATCAGCTTCGACCTCAAGCAGCGCCAGGCCGACCGCGGCGGCAACGATGTCCGCATCGGCTCCAAGATCATTCTCTACGGAGATTCGATCACGGTGAACTACGAGGTCGAGTTCAACGATTCCGGCGACGTCCTGGTGGCCTCGGTTCCGTTCTCCAAGTAGCGGCGTCTCGGCGCTTTCCTGATTCGGCGTCATATGAGGCTTTGGCCTGCGTGCTGAGGCGGATGACCGGTTTGGTTGTCGCCCTCGTCCGTCGCCTCCAGAGCTTGTCGAAGGACGAGGTGCGACAGTCATCCGGGGCCACTCTTCGACAAGTGGAGGGTCCCGGGTTCAGGCTGCCCGTGCGGGCAGCAATTCGTTATAGCCGCGCAGCGGCAGCGAGATCGCCACCGTCGTGCCGAGTGCCGGGCTGGAATCGATGGCCAACCGGCCACCGCTTTGCTCGGCGATGGCGCGAGCAATGGCGATGCCCAATCCCGCGCCGGTCTTGCGGGTGAAGGTCGCGTCGCCCAGCACGAACGGCTGCGACAGGCTGGCCAGCCGCTCCTCGCTCATGCCCAGGCCGGTATCGGAAACCTCGATGACCACGCCGTCCTTCGCCGCGAAGGCGGCGAGCTTGACGCACCCGCCATGCGGAGTGAAGCGGATGGCGTTGTCGAGGATATTGGAGAGCATGCGCTCGATGGCCATGCTGTCGGCGGTCACCGTCGCCTCGCAACCCAGCCCCACGTCGAAACGCAGACCAGCGCGCTTGGCGCGAGCGCCGAAGCGCTGGGCGGCGCCGGCCAGCAGGCGGTCGATCTCGACTGCTTCCTCGCGCATGGCCTTCTGGCCGCCTTCGAGTTCGGCGAGCTCGAGGATGGTGGCGAACGAGTCCAGAAGATGCTCGCCCGATTGCTTGATGGTCTCGACATAGCCCAGGTAACGGCTGTCGCCGAGCGGCCCATAGGTCTGCTGCCGCACCAGTTCGGCGAAGCCGATGATGTGGTTGAGCGGCGTGCGGATGTCGTGGGAGAGGTGGGCGAGAAAGTTGGTCTTGGAGCGGCTGGCTGCTTCGGCGCGCAGCTTTTCCTCGTGATAGCGGCGAGCAAGCTGGCGCTGTTCTTCGCGAATGGCGTTGATGGTGGCCAGCAGGTGTTCCATCTGCTGCTGGCTCTGCGACGGCCGGCGTTCCCGTCGGTAGGTCAGGGCGATGAAGACCGCCGCCGCCACCAGGGCCCCGGCCGCCCGAAGCGCCAGGCCGCCCACCAGCCGCTCGAACTCGATCTCGGCGGCAGTGGAGCCCAACGAACGCGCGTCGTGCAGCGTGCGGACGATGTCGAAAAGCACGAAAAGCGCCACCGCCAGCAGCGCCGTTAGGGCCACGGCCCTCGTCACCGGAGAAATCTCGGAGACGCCCGAACGCACCGCGGCAAGCCAGTTCGCCTGGCTGGTAGTGGAGAGGTTTCCGCGGCCGAATTCAGCCGACACGAATCCCCTTGCCTCGACGCCGGATGTCTCCGTCGACCGCATCCAATTCTCCGAAATATTGTGAGGCGAAAAGCCTGTCCCGCAACCCGATATCAGGACTGTGAATCAGCCGTGAGCGTCTGACAAGAGGCTGGTTCGGGGTCGCACCGCGCGACCCCGAAATTCATGAGTCACCTGAATCACTTAGCAGGCGAGAAAAATTCTTCCACAGGTAAGGATGCGTTAACCAGCAAGCGTCCTTCCGAGGATGTCGGCCGTATTGCGCGACAGCGAGCCGGATTCCGCCAATGATTTCAACGCCGATTCGGCCTCTGCGCGTCGGACGGGCTCGTAGTTCCGCCAGATGCGGAAGGCGGTGAGAACGCGCGCTGCGACCTGCGGATTGCGCTTGTCGACATCGGCCACGAACTCGGTGACGAAGCGGAAGCCGGACCCGTCCGGGCGCGCGAACTGAACCGGGTTTGCGTTGGCGAAACTGCCCACCAGCGAACGCAGCCGATTGGGGTTGTTCCTGGGGAAGCTGGGGTCGGCCAGGATGGCCTTGACCCGGTCCAGCGTGGCCTCGTCGGGCACCTGGGCCGAAAGGCTCAGCCACTTGTCCAGCACCAGCGGGTCGGCGGTATAGAGGGTCCGGAAATCGCCGAGGAGCGCCTGCGCCACCGGCGCGTTGGCATGCACGAGCGCCGCGAGGGCCGCCATGCGGTCGGTCATGTTGGTCGCGGTGCGATAGTGGGCCTCGGCAAGGCTATAGGCACCCTCGGTTCCACCGGCCACCAGTTGGGTCAGGCAGGCATTGCGCAGCGAACGCCCCTGCGTCGCGGCCTGCGCGGTCGAGAACGGGCCCTGGTCTGCCAGTGCGTTGTAGACCGCCAGCAGCTTGTCGTGGAGCCTGTTGCTGATGGCCTTGCGCAGGGCGCTGCGGGCATCGTGGATCGCCTGCGGGTCGACATCAGTGCCGATGGCCTGGGCGATGTTGTCCTCGGTCGGCATCGCCAGCGTCAGCGCCTTGAACGCCGCGTCCCCGCTATTGCCTTCCAGCGTCTCGCCCAATGCCGTGGCGAGGGCGTCGACGCGCCCCTCGTCGGTCAGTCGTCCCCCGGCCTTCACCGCGTCGAGGAGAATGCCGGTGGCAACAGTTTGCAGCGCCTGCCAGCGGTTGAACGGATCGCTGTCGTGCCGGGCGAGGAATAGCTGATCCTCGGCGCTCAGCGAGGTCGTGAGCTTGATGGGAGCCGAGAACTCCCGGAAGAGCGAGGGAACGGGGCGATTGGCGATGCCCTCGAAGGTCAGCTCGGCCTTGCCGGTATCGAACATGATGAGGTCGCCCTTGACCTCGGCTCCAGAGACCTTGCTCCAACTCATCGGGCTGCCATTGGGGCCGATCAGACCGAACTTGACCGGGATCAGCATGGCCTGCTTTTCGGGCTGCCCCGGGGTCGGGTCGGTCTTCTGCTCAAGAGTGAGTCGATAGGTCTGGCTGGCGGCGTCGTAGCTGTCGCTCACCGTCACCTGCGGCGTGCCCGCCTGCAGATACCAATGGATGAACTGGTCGAGATTGACCTGGTTGGCGTCCGCAAACGCTGCGATGAAATCCTCGATGGTTGCGGCCTGGCCGTCATGCCGCTCGAAATAGAGATCCATGCCTTTGCGGAAGCCGGCTTCGCCGAGCATCGTGGCGAGCATCCGCACCACCTCGGCGCCCTTCTCGTAGACCGTGGTCGTATAGAAGTTGTTGATCTCGCGGTAATGGTCCGGCCGCGGCGGGTGGGCGAGGGGCCCCGCATCCTCGACGAACTGCGCCGAGCGCAGCAGGCGCACATCCTCGATGCGCTTGACCGGACGAGAGCGCTCGTCCGAAGAGAACTCCTGGTCGCGATAGACGGTCAGCCCTTCCTTGAGGCACAGCTGGAACCAGTCGCGGCAGGTGACCCGGTCGCCGGTCCAGTTGTGGAAATATTCGTGCGCGATGACGCGCTCGACATTGTCGTAGTCGGCATCGGTCGCCGTCTCGGGAATGGCAAAAACCAGCCGGTCGTTGAAGATGTTGAGACCCTTGTTCTCCATCGCCCCGAAGTTGAAGTCGGAAACGGCGACGATGTTGAAGACATCCAGGTCGTATTCGAGCCCAAAGCGCCGTTCGTCCCACGCCATCGAGCGCTTGAGCGCGTCCATGGCATAAAGGCACCGGTCTTCCTTTCCGTGCTCGCAATAGATGGCAAGCGCCACCTGCTTGCCGGAGCTGGTGGTGAAGCTGTCGTGGATCGAGCCCAGGTCGCCCGCGACCATGGCGAAGAGGTAGGAGGGCTTGGGGTGGGGATCTTCCCAGACCGCGAAATGCTTTCCGTCCTCGAAATCGCCCTGGCCGACGGGATTGCCGTTAGCGAGCAGCACCGGAGCCAGTTTCTTGTCGGCGATCATGGTGACGTTGAACGTCGCCAGGTTATCCGGGCGGTCGAGGTAATAGGTGATGCGGCGGAACCCTTCCGGCTCGCACTGCGTGCACCAGGTGCCGTTCGACCGGTAGAACCCCATGAGCCTGGTGTTCTTCTCCGGTTCGATCGTCACCGTCGTTTCGAGCACGAAGCGGCGCAGGGGCGGTTCATGGATGATCAGGCTCGAGGGCGTCGCCTCGTAGGCGAGCAGTCCGAGCGGGGCGCCATCGATGGCCACGGAATTGAGCAGCAACTCGTCCCCGTCGAGGACGAGCGGCGTGCCGGGCTCGGTTCCCTCGCGCGGCACCACGTGCAGCAACGAGTGGATGACCGACTTCTCCGGCGCGATTTCCACCTCCATTTCAACCCGATCGATGAAATACGGGGTCGGCGCATAGTCCTTGAGGAAGATCGTGTGCTCGGTCTCAGTGCGCATGAAGGGCTCCGCAGCTCTTATTCTAAACTATTGAAATTGCTGTTGCCCGTTGGCTACAGCAGACTCGCCGGCTTTGTGTATTCTGTGCGGCTGGCAACCGTTCCTGCTATCTTTCCTGCCGAATCCGGCAGTATTGGGAAAGGGCTGAACGGCCCGCCGGCACGCACCTCGCCTCAGGCCATGTTCCGCGTCAATAGGTGCGTCATCCAAAAAACATCTGGCGGACAAATGTTTCCGCCAACCGCCTTGGTTGAGCTGAACCTCAAACCTACTTGAGGGCGTAGCGCACGCGCTGCACTTCTCTTTCCGGGCGACAACAATGGTGACGGCTATGCTCAAGTGGTTTGAACGCCGCTTAAATCCTTATCCACTGGACCCGCCGGCCGAGCCGCCCAAGGGCCTCGTTGCTTTCTGCCTGCACTACAGCCACGGCGCCAAGAAATGGCTGTTCCTGATGGCCGTCGCCGCCGCCGCCATTGCGGCGGGTGAAATCCTGCTGTTCGGCTTCATCGGCGATGTCGTGAACTGGCTGGCGGAGGCCGATCGCGCCACCTTCATCCAGACCGACGGCTGGAAGCTGGCGCTCATGGGCGCCGTCATTCTTATCGTGCTGCCCGCCTTTGCGTTCATCAGCACCATGACCATGCACCAGACGCTGCTCGGCAACTTCCCGCAGCGCATCCGCTGGATGACCCATCGCTACCTCATCCGTCAGTCGATGACCTATTTCCAGGACGAGTTTGCCGGCCGTATCGCCACCAAGCTCATGCAGACCTCGCTCGCCGTGCGCGAAGTGGTCATGAAGCTGCTCGACATGCTGGTCTACGTGGTCGTCTACTTCACGGGCGCCGTGTTTCTGGCCGCCTCGAGCGACTGGCGCCTGGCCATCCCGTTCCTCTTCTGGCTCGTCGCCTACGTGCTGCTGATGCGCTACTTCATCCCGCGACTGGGCAAGATCGCCGAGTCGCAGGCCGATGCCCGCTCGACCATGACCGGTCGCATCGTGGACAGCTACACCAACATCGCCACGGTCAAGCTCTTCTCGCACTCCAACCGTGAAGAGACCTATGCCCGGGAAGCCATGGACGGGTTCCTCGACACCGTCTACCGGCAGATGCGCATGTTCACCGTGCTCCAGCTTTCGGTGAACTACCTCAATGCCGCGCTCTTCGCCTCGGTCGGCGCCATCGGCATCTGGTCGTGGCTGGGCGGTGGTCTCACCCCCGGCGCGCTTGCCGTCTCGCTCGGCCTCGTCATGCGCTTCCAGGGCATGAGCCAGTGGGTCATGTGGGAAATGTCGGCGCTGTTCGAGAACATCGGCACGGTGCGCGATGGCATCAACTCCATCTCGCTGCCGCGCCTGGTATCTGACCAGCCGGGCGCCAAGGCCATCGGACGCGTCAACGGCCACATCCGCTTCGATGACGTCACCTTCGCCTATGGCGGCAAGAAGGGCGTCATCGAGGGGCTCACCATCGACATCAAGCCCGGCGAGAAGATCGGGCTCGTGGGGCGCTCGGGTGCGGGCAAGTCGACCATCGTCAACCTGCTGCTGCGCTTTTACGACCGCGAGAACGGCCTCATCACCGTCGACGGCACCGACATCGCCACGGTCACCCAGGAATCCCTGCGCGAAAACATCGGCGTGGTGACCCAGGACACGTCGCTCCTCCACCGCTCGGTACGCGAGAACATCATCTACGGTCGTCCCGACGCGACCGACGAGGAGATGGTCGAGGCCGCGCGCCTGGCGGAGGCAGAGGACTTCATCGGCGAACTGGTCGACATGAAGGGCAACCGCGGCTACGACGCCCATGTGGGCGAGCGCGGCGTCAAGCTCTCGGGCGGACAGCGCCAGCGTATCGCCATTGCGCGCGTGCTGCTCAAGAACGCCCCGATCCTGGTGCTGGACGAAGCGACGTCCGCCCTCGATTCCGAGGTCGAGGCCGCGATCCAGAGCCAGCTTCAGCACCTCATGCAGGGCAAGACCGTGATTGCCATCGCCCACCGCCTCTCGACCATCGCCGCGATGGATCGCCTTATCGTCATCGATGCTGGCAAGGTGGTGGAGCAGGGCACGCACGCCGAACTCCTCGAACTGGGTGGGCACTACGCCCGCCTCTGGCAGCGCCAGTCCGGCGGCTTCCTCGAACTCGACGAAGACGCCGAAGCGGCCGAATAACCAACCCTTCTATCAACCTCGCACAGGAGAGAGAAATGGCAGGAATTGACAATAGCGCGACCTCGAATTCGGTCAAAAAAGTAAAACGAAAACAATATTGTAAAGCCCAACCCTGATATCAATCCGGGGTGGCGCAACCGAAATGAGAACGAAATGTTCGATCGCGTCATTGCCTATTTCAATACCCGCTACAGCCCCACGGCTCTGGCGAAGGATCCGCAGCCGCCCATGGGGCTGTGGAAGTTCTGCTGGTACTTCATCGGCCAGTTCCGCGGCGCCTTCGCGCTGCGCATGTTCCTCGTAGCCGGCGGCTCCGTCGCCGATGCCATGATGCCGATCTTCGTCGGCCTCATCGTCGGCATGCTCGCTACCACCAATCCCGGCGACATGTTTACGACCAACGGCCAGACGCTGCTGCTGATGGCGGCCGTCGTCATGCTCGTGCGTCCGGGCCTCTTCCTCATCGACACGCTGGTGCGCAATCATTCGATCGTGCCCAACATCGTCAACATCGTCCGCTGGCAAAGCCATTGGCACGTCATCCGGCAGAGCTGGACCTTCTTCCAGAACGACTTCGCCGGCCGCATCGCCAACAAGATCATGCAGACGGGCGAAGCCATCGAAACCGGCATCAACCTGACCATCGATGCCGCCTGGTACGCGCTGGTCTTCGTGGTCGTGGCCATCACTGTGCTGGCCCGGCTCGATCCGGTGCTGCTGATCCCTATCGCCATCTGGGGCATCGCCTACGGGGTGCTGTTCCACATTTCCATGCCCCTCATCGCCCACCATTCCGAGCTGCTCTCGGAAGCCAAGTCGGTGATGACGGGCCGGATCGTGGATAGCTACACCAACATCCAGACGCTCAAGACCTTCTCGACCGGCGGGCACGAGGACGCCTACGTTGCCGACTCGATCGTGGAACACACGGTCGAGTTCCGCCGCCTCATGCGGGTCTTCACCTACATGTGGTCGATCCTGTTCTTCCTCAACGCGTTCCTCGTGATCTCGATCACCTGGCTATCGCTGCGCGGCTGGAACGACGGCACTCTCAACGCCGCCGCAGTGGCCACGGCCGTGCCCTTCGCTCTCCAGATCATGAACATGTCCGGTTGGATCCTCGAGATCGGCTCGAACGTCTTCCGCCAGATCGGCAACGTCCGAGACGGCATGGACACCATTGCCCAGCCGATCACCATGCTCGACAAGCCCGAGGCACCCCCGCTGGCGGTCAATGCCGGCGAGATCGTCTACGACAACGTCTCGTTCAACTACTGGCGAGGCAAGGCCGGCTCGGTCATCGACGATTTCAACCTGCGCGTCGCGCCGGGTGAAAAGATCGGCCTGGTCGGGCGTTCGGGCTCGGGCAAGTCGACGCTGGTCAACCTCGCCCTGCGCATGTTCGACGTGCAGGACGGCTCGATCCGCATCGACGGCAAGGATGTCCGCGACGTCACCCAGGAGAGCCTGCGTGCCGCCATTGGCCTCGTCAGCCAGGACACTTCGCTCCTCCATCGTTCCGTCCGCGAAAACCTCAAGTACGGCCGCCAGGATGCGACCGACGAGCAGATGATCGCGGCGGCCGAGCAGGCGCAGGTGCACGACGTGATCATGGGTCTGGTCGATCCCAAGGGCCGTACCGGCTACGACGCCCATGTGGGCGAAAGGGGCGTCAAGCTCTCGGGTGGGCAACGGCAGCGCATCGCCATCGCCCGCGTCCTGCTCAAGAACGCCCCGATCCTGGTGCTCGACGAAGCGACCTCGGCGCTCGATTCCGAGGTGGAGGCCGCCATCCAGGACCAGCTCCAGAGCCTGATGGCCGGCAAGACGGTGATCGCCATCGCGCACCGCCTCTCGACCATCGCCGCGATGGACCGCCTCGTGGTGCTCGAAAAGGGCCGGATCGTGGAGGAGGGCACCCACGCCGAACTCCTGGCGTCGGGCGGCCACTACGCCCATCTCTGGGAACGCCAGTCTGGCGGCTTCCTCGACCTCGACGCGGTCGAAACGGAAGCGGCGCAGTAACGGGCAGGGGGAGCCACGAACACTGGCTTCCCCACCACCGGAACCCTATCCCCCTTGCCGCCATTAGGTCATGATCTAAGCTCACGACTCTCCAGTCGTTTTTCTCCCCGGCGGCCCGCATGAAGATTATCGACCAGCTCAACCGGACCTTCGAGAACTGGGTCGATCCCTTCGCTCGCAAGGGCGATCTCCAGCCACCGGCGCCGGTCCTCCAGTTCTTCTGGTACTATATCCGACAGGCCAAGCTGCCCTTCTTCGCGCTGCTGGTCCTTGGTGGGCTGGTCGCACTCGTGGAAGCCGCGCTCTTCTATTACGTGGGGCGTCTGGTCGATATTCTCGATTCCTCCACCCAGGCCTCCGGCTGGCCCGGCCTGCTGGCCGGCTTCGGCCCCGAACTGCTCTTCATGCTCTTCGTGGTGGTGGTCGCCCGCTTCGTGATCACCTGGCTCTCGGCGGTGGTCGAAGAACAGACGATCAATCTCGGCTTCTATAATCTCGTCCGCTGGCAGGCCTATGCCCATGTCATCCGGCAGAGCCTCAACTTCTTCCAGAGCGATTTTTCCGGCTCCATCGCCTCAAAGGTCTGGCAATCGGGCGGCGCCGTGGGCGATTTCATGGTCAGCCTGCTGCAGGTGGTCTGGTTCATCGCCATTTACGCGCTCACCACGATCATCCTCGTCGGCCAGCTCGATTGGCGCCTTGCCGCCGCCGTGGTGCTCTGGATCGTGATCTTCTCGTTCATGGCCCGCTACTACGTCCCGCGTATGCGCAAGCGCTCCGCCGCCAGCGCCGAGGCGGCTTCGGCCCTCACCGGTCGCATCGTGGACAGCTTCGGCAATATCCAGACACTGAAGCTCTTCGGCACGTCCAAGGGCGATGACGAGTTCGTCCGCGCCGGGTTCGACAATTACATCACGGCCGTGCGCCGTCTTGCCCGCATGCTGGTCGGCGTGCGCAGCGCCATGGCCATGCTCTCGGGCATCATGATCGCCGGTATCGCCGCGCTCTCGGTGCACCTGTGGACGCAAGGGATCGTCACCGTCGGCGGCGTTGCTTTCACCATGGGCCTCATCCTGCGCCTCTACAACCTGCTCGGCCGCATGATGACCCAGCTCAACGGTCTGATGCGCAACTATGGCACTGCCCAGAATTCTGCCGAACTCATTGCCCGTCCGCTCGAACTCCAGGATGTGCCCGATGCGACGCCGCTGGTGGTCACCCAGGCCGCCATCGACTTCAAGGATGTGAGCTTTCACTATGGCCGGGAGACCGGCGTCATCGACCATCTCGACCTGTCGATCAGGCCGGGAGAGCGCATTGGCCTTATCGGCCGTTCGGGGGCGGGCAAGTCCACGCTCGTCAACCTGCTGCTGCGCTTCTATGACCTGCAGGGAGGCAAGATCTTCATCGACGGCCAGGATATCTCCCGCGTCACCCAGGAATCGCTGCGCGCCAATATCGGTGTCGTCACCCAGGACACCTCGCTCCTCCACCGCTCGGTCCGCGCCAACCTCGTCTATGGCCGGCCCGAGGCGTCGGACGACGAAATGATGGCTGCCGCCGCGCTCGCCGAAGCGGACGATTTCATCGAGGCGCTGATCGACCAGAAAGGGCGCACCTCCTACGACGCTTATGTCGGGGAGCGCGGCGTCAAGCTCTCGGGCGGCCAGCGCCAGCGCATCGCCATCGCGCGCGTACTGATCAAGAATGCCCCCATCCTCGTGCTCGACGAGGCTACCTCGGCCCTCGACAGCGAAGTCGAGGCCGCCATCCAGCAGCAGCTCGAATCCCTGATGGAGAACAAGACCGTCATCGCCATCGCGCACCGTCTCTCCACTATCGCCGCCATGGATCGGCTGGTGGTTCTCGACAAGGGCAGGATAGTGGAGCAGGGCACCCACGCCGAATTGCTGGCTCTCCACGGTCACTACGCCCAGCTCTGGGAGCGCCAGTCCGGTGGCTTCCTCGATAGCGCCGAGGCGGCCCAATAGCTGGTTAACGCCGGGCAGAACTTCTTAACATTTTCCTTAAATCGCCCTTTTGGCCGGCGTGCCACATTCGCGACCGGTTTTGGGGGCGAATTGACAGAATGTTGAAACGGACGATCCGGGTCCTCGGTCCGGACGGCGAGCAGCTTGCCGTCTATGAAATCGAAATCGATCCCTACCGGCACCCGCACGAACTCGACTTCGCCTCTGAGGCGATGGAGCGCTACCGCAAGGATAGCGGGAAGTCGCACGCTGAGCTGATGGCGCTCACCTTTCTCGTGCTGCCCGAAGGGTAGCGCCTGTCGGTGGAGGGCGCCTTTCGCTCTCCACACGGGGCGAATGCGGCGTCAGTTGCCGGCCTCGAGATCGGCAAAGATCTTGGCGAAACGTTCGTTGGCCTTGCCCGGCTGCTTGACGGCCTTGGCCGCCTCCAGGTTCTCCGGCTCGCCCACGACGATCAGTGCAACCATTCCCATTCCGTAGTGCGGCGTGCAGCGGATGCCATAGGCCCCGGCCTCCTCGAAAGTGAAGGTGAAATCCTTCCCGATGGCGCTCTTGAACGGCTCGAGCCCCTCGGGAAACATGCCCGGGACCGTCTCGGCATTGTGGCCCTTGCTCGCCGCGACGAAGGTCACCGTGTCGCCCGGCTGGATCCTGGTCAGGGCGGGCTCGAAGACCATCGCACCTTCCGCGCCCTTGTTGAGCATCTTCACCTCGAAATCGGCGGCGAACGCGGGCGTGGCCAGTGCTGCCGCGAGGGCGAGGCTGGCCAGGGTGAGCTTGTTGAAATGCATTGGAGTTCCTCAATTCTATAATATGACTTTAATAATCATATTTATTGCACCCCGATCAACCTATGCTCACCATTGGCAGCATCGAGGACTCCGTCTAAGAAACCTCCCGCGCCTCTGAAATCGATTGCGGCGCGGGTTTTCGGGAGGAATTCATGGCGAAGGCCAAGGCCGTTTCGACGGCGAATGCGAGCTATTCTGAAATCGCGCTGTCGGGTGTCTACGCCCTGACCTCACCCAAATACGATGGCGCCTTCGGCATCGACCTGCCGGGCGACGTGCATACGGCGCTGATCGAGGCGGGCGAGATTCCCGATCCCTATTTCGGCGCCAACGAGCAGGACGTGATGTGGGTCAACCACACGCCCTGGAGCGTCGAACGCAACTTCGATGCCGCGCCCGAGGACCTCGATGGTTACCTCACGCTGACGCTTTCGGAAGTCGACTGCATCGCGCGCATCTCGCTCAATGGCGAGTTGATCGCGGAAACCGACAATGCCTTCCGCCGCTACGATTTCGACGTGACGGGCAAGGTCCGCCCGGGCGAGAACCACATTCAGATCGATTTTGCCGTCACTCGCGATGTCGCCAAGGCCCGCGCCCAGGCCCATCCTTTCCCGATCCCCTTTACCAAGAACTACCAGACCAACGGTCTTGAAGGCGTGCACATGAACTTCGTGCGCAAGGTCGCCTGCCATGCCGGCTGGGACTGGGGTATCTGCCTGATGCCGACCGGCGTCTATGGCCGCATGGCCATCCGCAAGAGCCGCCTCGCCCGCCAGGAGAGCGTGCAGGTAGACCAGGCACACGGCAAGAAGTCGGTCGAACTCTCGATCACCACCCGCGTCTACGCCTTCGCTGAAGGTTCGGTCGAACTCGGTCACACCATTGACGGCCAGGTGATCGCGGACAAGGTGGTGGTGCGCCCGGGCGAAAACGTCTTCGTCCACAACGTCACCATCAAGAACCCGCGCCTCTGGTGGCCGAGCGGGCAGGGTGAGCAGCCGCTCTATGATCTCGTCACCACGCTCGATGGTGAAGTCACCAGCCGGCGGATCGGTCTGCGTAAGCTCGAATGGGTCATCGAGAAGGATGCCATCGACCATTCCTTCAAGGTGCGCATCAACGGCCGCGACATCACGGCGATGGGGGCGAACTGGATTCCCGCCGACGCCATCCCCTCGCGCATCACCGAGCCGGTCGTCCGTGACCTGCTCGAAAGCGCCGTCGCCGCCAACATGAACATGATCCGCATCTGGGGCGGCGGACAGTACGAACCCGACTATTTCTACGACCTGTGCGACGAACTCGGTCTCCTCGTCTGGCAGGACTTCATGTTCGCCTGCATGAGCTACCCTTCAAACCGCGAATTCCTCGACAATGTCCGGGTCGAGATCACCCAGCAGGTCCGGCGCCTGTCCCACCATGCCTGTATCGCCCTCTGGTGCGGCGACAACGAAGTGATCGGGTCGCTCACCTGGTACGACGAGACCAAGGCCAATCCCGAGCGCTACCTCGCCAATTACGACCGCATGAGCTCGATGCTCCAGTCGATCGTGGAAGACGAGGATCCCGCCCGCCGCTTCTGGCCATCCTCTCCCTCGCTCGGCTACCTCGATTTTTCGGACGGCTGGCACTCGGACACGCGCGGCGACCTGCACTATTGGGACGTCTGGCATTCGGCCAAGCCGTTCGAGGCCTATCGCACCGTCAATCCGCGCTTCGCTTCCGAGTTCGGCTTCCAGTCCTTCACCTCGATGAACGTCATCGAGACCTTCACCACCCCCGAGGACCGCAACCCCTCCTCGCCGGTGATGGAGAGCCATCAGCGCAACGACGGCGGAAATGCCCGCATCCTCGAAACCATGTGCCGCTACTTCCGCTTCCCGGTCAATTTCGAGCAGATGGTGTTCCTCTCCCAGATCCAGCAGGGACTGGCGATCAAGACCGCCATCGAATACTGGCGCTCCACCAAGCCGCGCTGCATGGGCACGCTCTTCTGGCAGATCAACGACACATATCCGGTGGCGAGTTGGGCGAGCCTCGACTATGGCGGGCAGTGGAAGCTTCTCCATTACATGGCCCGGCGCTTCTTCCTGCCGGTCAACGTCGTCGCCGTGCCTGACAAGGAAAAGGGCGATATCGTCCTCAAGGGGATCAACGACACCGCGTCTCGGGCCGAGGTCAGCCTCGAGGTACGGATCGTCAATGTCGACGGTTCGTCCACGACCGTGCACGACAAGCGCGGCAAGATCGGCCCCGACGCCGCGGCAGAACTCGCGCGCGTGCCGCTGAACAAGCTCGGCGACGGGGACTTCCTCGCCTTCTCCTGGACTGGCGAGGACGGAAATCTGCTGGGCGAGAACGACTTCTTTCCGCGCGCCTACAAATACTACGACGTTCCCGATGCCAGGGTGAAGGCGGCATGGTCCACCCAGGACGGAGCACCGGTTCTGACCCTCACCACCGATCGCCCGGCCTTCTTCGTCACCGCATCGGTGGATGTTCCCGGCTACTTCTCGGACAACGCACTGACCCTCGTGCCGGGCCGCGAAACCCGCCTCACCTTCACGCCGCGCCACGGCGCCAAGGTCACCCAGAAAGCCCTCGCCTCCAGCTTGCGCATCCGGCATCTGCGAGAGACATACTGAGCCTGTCCAGCCCGAGGGGGCGCTGCCCCCTCGCGCGTTGGCTACAGGCCAACGCTCCTTGCGATTGACAACGCCTCCAATCTCCCCCAACGCTAGTTCCGCGCCTTCTCCTAGCGCGTTCGGAACCTGACATGACCATCGCCGTCGCGCCCGTGCAGGAGCGCCGCCTCTATGGCATCGGCCTCGTGCTGATCGCCTATTTCGTCTTCACGATGATCGACTCTTCGGCGAAATGGCTGGCGCAAAGCGGTATGCCGACGCCGCAGTTCATATTCGCGCGTTACGCCGTTCATTTTCTGCTCATAACCGCGCTGATTGCACCCAGGCAGGGCGTTGCGCTGGTCCGCACGGGCAACCTGAAACTGGAAATCCTGCGCGGCCTGCTGCTCCTGGGCGTCACGGTCTGCAACTTCCTCGCCGTCCAGTTCCTGCCCCTCACCACGACCGGCTCGATCAATTTCACCATGCCGCTGATGCTGTGCGCGCTTTCCGTGCCGCTGCTTGGCGAGCACGTCGGATGGCGGCGGTGGACTGCCATTTTCGTTGGTTTCCTTGGCGTTATCGTCATCGTCCGCCCGGGAACCGATGCCTTTCACCCCGCGGCCCTGCTTTCGCTGATGGGCGCCTGCGGCTCGGCGCTCTACTTCATCCTGACGCGAAAACTGGCCGGCGTGGATTCGGCCGCCACCCAGCAGTTCTATTCCGGCCTCATCGCCACGCTCTGCCTGGCGCCGTTTGCCTTCCAGAACTGGATCTGGCCCTCTAGCTCCGCCGATTGGTTCGCCTTCGCCCTGATCGGCGTTGCCGGCCTGACCGGCCACCAGCTCTTCTCAATCGCCGCGCGCTACGCACCGGCGACCACCCTGGCTCCCTTTGCCTACCTCCAGATCGTCTACATGACGCTTTCGAGCTGGCTGATCTTCAACCAGCCGCCCGATCTGGGCATCTACCTGGGTGCTCCGATCGTCATCGGTTCGGGCCTCTACATCTGGTGGCGGGAGCGTTCCATGGGGCGCAAGACCGTAACGGCGATCGGCGAGGTCGAATGATACTTCGGCACCTTTTGGTGCCGTCTTGAGGCTGCCGTGGGCAGGGCTTACCTTGCCGGCATGAAAACCGCTCCCGAACTGTGGCTGCCCAATCGCACCGCCAAACTGCCTGCCGACATCGCCTACCTGCGCGAAAAATATCCGCGCGAAACCTGGGACGAGCACCGCAACTTTGGCCAGACGGCCGCGTTCTGGCTGCAGATGCACAACATGTTCCGCGAACTGGGCGGCATGCTGAAGACAGCTACGCACGAGTTCCGCGAAGGTGCGCTCGACCCCGACGAGTTCCACCGCTTCTTCGCCCCGCGCCTGCGCTACTTTCTCCAGCACCTGGAGGGGCACCACCAGGTCGAGGACTACAACTACTTTCCCCTGTTCCGCAGCTACGACAAGCGCATGATCGTCGGCTTCGATCTCCTCGAGGAAGACCACGAAGTCATTCACGACCTGCTGTTGTCATCCGCCCAGACGGGGCAGGCGATGCTGGCGGCCCTCCATACCGAGGGTGACGCCCGCCGCTTCGCGGCGGACGCATATGCCGACAATTCCGGCAAGCTGCTCAACTGGCTCCTGCGCCACCTCGACGACGAGGAGGACCTGGTCATCCCCTCGATCCTCGAATACACCGAAGGCGCCCTGTTCGGGCATTGATGCCCGAACGGGTGGCCGATGCTACGCTGCCACCGGGCGTGCCTTGAGCGTTTCGTCCTTGGCGCTGTTGATCGAGATGGCCATGCCGGCCGCGATAAGGCCCGTAATGCCCGCGATGAGGAAGGCCAGGGCGTAATCGCCCTGCCATTGACGCATCACCCCGCCGAACAACGCAGCAAACGCCGCGCCCACCTGGTGCCCGGCCACGATCCAGCCGAAAACCATCGGACCATTGCGGTCCCCGAACGCCTCATTGGTGAGCCGCAGGGTCGGGGGCACGGTCGCGATCCAGTCAAGCCCGTAAAAGATCGCAAAAATCGTCAGCGTCCACCCGCTGAACCCGGAGTAAGGCAGGAAGAACAGGGATAGCCCCCGTATTCCGTAATAGACCACCAGCAGCTTGCGCGGATCGAACCGGTCCGTCAGCCAGCCCGAGAATGTGGTGCCGAGGAGATCGAAAATACCCATCAGCGCCAGCAGTCCGGCTGCCTGCACCTCCGGGATGCCCATGTCGCCGCAATAGGCGATAAGGTGCGTCCCAACCAGGCCGTTGGTGGTGAAGCCGCAGATGAAGAACGTGCCGAACAGCAGCCAGAACGTCCGCGTCCTCGCCGCGTCGCGCAGCGTGCGCAGGGTCGCTACGACGAAATTGCCCTTCGGCGCCTGCGGGAGCGGCTCATCCTCGGTGGCCCCGAATCTGCGCTGTCCGATGGAAATGGGCCGCTCGGGCACCAGGAGATAGACGATCGGCGCCATCACGGCCGCCGCGATGCTCACGGTGATCACGACCGGTTGCCAGCCGCCATACTGTGCGAGGGCCGCCAGGACCGGCAGGAACACCAGTGTTCCGGTGGCGGTGCTCGCCGACATCAACCCCATCATCAGCCCGCGATTGGTCTTGAACCAGCGGTTGACGATCGTGGCGCCCAGCACCGTCGCCGCAGACCCCGTCGCCAATCCGGAAATGACGCCCCAGGTGAGGACAAGATGCCATGGCTCGCTCATCATGAGGCTGGCTGCCGTTGAAGCCGACATGATCAGCAGCGCGCTCACCAGCGTGCGCCTGAGCCCTATGCGATCCATGAGCGCTGCCGCAAACGGGCCGGAAAGACCAAAGAGGAAAATTCCGATAGCAGCGGCGAGCGAAATGGTGTCGCGCCCCCATCCGAACGCCTCTTCGAGCGGCAGCATCAGCACGCCCGGGGAGGAGCGAACCGCGGCGGAGACCAGGAGCACGAAGAACGTCACTCCAGCGACCACGAAGGCATAGTTCTGGCCAAAGGGCCGCTTGCGGGCTATTGTCATGTTACTAACCGGTACGTATCTGAGGTTGGCGACGGTACGTACCGGTCAGTAACATTGTCAAGAGACTAAGTGATGGCTTCCTCAACCGAAGTGCGCCCGCCTCGCGCGGCCGACAAGATCCTCGATACGGCCTGGGACCTGTTCTATCGCATCGGCATCAGAGCCGTGGGCGTGGACGAAATCGTCAAGCGTGCAGGCGTCACCAAGCCGAGCCTCTATCGCAGCTTCCCGTCAAAGGATGAACTCGCTGCGACTTATCTGCGCCAGTACGACGCCGACTTCTGGGCCCGTTTCAATAATGCCGCCGCCGCCCATCCGGGCGATCCACGAGCTCAGTTGCGTGCTTTTCTGGAGCCCATAGCCGAAAGGGCGCGCAAGACGGGCTCGCGCGGCTGCGGGCTCACCAACGCCATTGTCGAATACCCCGAACACGACAATCCCGCCCGTCAGGTGGCCGTATCCAACAAGGTCGAACTGCGTCGCCGGCTGGTCGAGATGGCGCGGGAGATGGGGGCCGAGGAACCCGAAGTTCTGGGAGATGGCCTCCACCTGCTGCTCGAGGGTGCCTACGTGACCAACCAGATGTTTCAGCCCGGCGGGCCCGCTCGCCACCTCGTCGAGGCCGCCGACCGCTTGATCGAAGCGAGCCTGAAGACCAGGGGCGCCGGTTGAGGCAACTCAAAGCGGGGTGGGCGCGTTCCTGCACCGCAATGGAGGGAACGACCATGTCCCAGGAAATCAAATACGAGATCGTCCAGCACGACGGCGGCTGGGCCTATAAGCTCAACGGCGTCTTTTCAGAGCCTTTTCGCACGCACGATGCCGCCCTTGCCGCTGCCCGCGAAGCCCCTTCCCGTCAGGAGCTTCCCGACGAAACCCGCGATATTCTCTACGAAGATGATCGCGGCGTCTGGCACAGCGAGGAGTCGGAGGGCGACGACCGGCCCGACGCCGAAGTGATCCCATGATTGACGACCGGGCGCCGGGAGAGCGTAAGACTCCCTGGCGCCCAAGTCGGTAACGGCGTCACGCTGCCGTTGGCTGCTGTACGCCTTCCTGCCACGGATTATAGGTGCCGATGCACCACAGATACCCTTCAGGGTCGTAGCAGAAGAACGAGTCCCCGCTTTCCGTGTCGCGGCGCAATTCGCCAACGATCATGCCGCCGGCAAGCGCGACCTTGTCGAAGACTGCCTGGGCGTCATCGACCACGAGATAAGGGCTCTGCGTCACCCCGCGGAGGGTCTTGGGCGTTGACTGCAACTGGTTGAAGTCGTTGTCCTTGGGCGAACCCAGCATGATCATGCCGTCGCCCAGGGTGAGTTCTGCATGCGCGATCCCGCCCTTTCCGTCCTCGAAAACCGCACGCCTGGTAAACCCGAACGTATCGCAGAGCCAGTCGACCATGCGCGGTGCATCTTCGTAGATCAGGGAGGGGATGATGAGGCTTCCCATTTTGCTCTCCTAATGTTTGGTGGGTCGGTCGAAGTCCTTGCGCAGTTCGTCCTTGGCGGCCTCGAGCGTCTTGCGCTTGTCGGCGTCGAGATTCTTGCCTGCGCGGTTGATGTAGAACGTCAGCATCGACATCGCGGACTGGTAAGGGCTTGCCTTGCGCCGATGGCTTTCCTCGGCCGACCGTTTGAGGGAGTCCGCGATTTCTTTCGGATCGTCCGAGGCAAAAATGTTTGGCTCGAGATCGAGCGCATCGCTGTGTTCGGTCACGTCCGCTGACCATTTCTTTTCGGTCCGCGTCATCGCGTCGTCCTCCCATTGTGATGAGAGCAAAACCCCTCCAGCAGCGCTGGGTTCCAAATCGTTTGATTGTGACGGTCGAGTGCCTTCTGGTGTCCTGAGGAACGAGGAAGCGTCGAATGCCCTTCAAATTCAACGCCGACGAGACGGTCGAAGCCGGCTTGCGGCGCATAGTGATCGAGCAGGCACAAAAGGCCTCGCAGGCCGCGCGTGGAGGCGCGGAGGACCCGCAGGCGGCCATCCACTCCATCCGCCGGCGCTGCAAGAAAATCCGGGCGGCGCTGCGGTTGGTCCGGGCCAGCTTCGATGACTATCGCAAGGAAAACATCGCGGTGCGTGATGCTGCCCGCAAGCTGGGCCAACTCCGCGACCGACCTGTCGCCCTCCAGACCTATGACATGCTGGTGCGCGAGGAGGCGGCGTCACCCGATCCGAAAGAGCGCGAGAACCTCCTGGCTCAACTCGCTACGACCAGCACCGAAGATCCAATTGCGGCGCTCATCGATTTCGCTGCTGCTATCGATGCGCTCTCCGAACGCGCCCAGCGCTGGACGCTCCGGCGCAGTGGCTTCAGGGCGTTGCAGGGAGGGATCGGGCAAACCTACCACCGCACGCGCAAAGCCCTGAAGCGCGCGCGCAGGCGCCCGACTGCGGTCAATCTTCACGATTGGCGCAAGCTCACTAAATATCACGGTCACCACCTGGGCCTGATCAGCGCGAGCGCGCCGCATGTTCTCCTGGCTTCGCGCAGCGCCGCCAACGACCTGGCCGACGTGCTCGGCCGCCATCACGACCTCGACATGCTGGCCGGATATCTCGGCGAGGACACGGTGTTGGCCCGCGCCCTGGTGCGCCGCAAGGCCGAACTGGAAGCGGAGAGCTTCCGGCTTGGCGCCGAATTGACCGCTGAATCCCCGGAGGCTTTCCGGGCCCGGTGTGCCAGCTACTGGGAAGAATGGACCGCCGAAAAGCAGTGAGCGGGCCAGGCGGCCCGCTCTTGCATGTCCTTAGGGCCGGTGTTCCCAGCGCCCGCTCGCATCGCCCTGGGTGATGAGCCGGGCGCTGCGGCGCCCGGAGAGCAACTGCAGCAGCCAGGTGATCGACACGAAGAGCCGGTTCTTGACGCCGATGAGGAAGTAGATGTGGGCCACGCCCCACACCCACCAGGCCAGGAAACCCTTGAGCTTGAGCCAACCGAAGTCGATCACCGCGGCACGCTTGCCGATCGTCGCCAGGTCGCCTGCATGCTTATAGACGAAGGTGGGCGGGGTCTCGCCTGCCACGCGCGCCTTGATGGTCGCCGCCGCATGCTTGCCGCCCTGCTTGGCAGCATCGCCCACGCCCGGCACCGGCCGCCCATCGGCGCGCAGCGCCAGGGCTGTATCGCCGATCACGAAGATGTCGGGATAGCCGGGTACAGTCAGGTCCGGGTTGACCTTTACGCGCCCGGCACGGTCGGATTCGACGCCCAGCCACTTTGCGGCCGGCGATGCCTGAACGCCCGCCGCCCAGATCACGGTCTTGGTCTCGAGCCGCTTGCCGCCATAAACAACCCCGCTCGGATCGATCTCGGTCACCGCATGGCCGAGTTCGACTTCCACCCCAAGCTTGCGCAGCGCATCGAGCGCGTAGGCGGAAAGCTCCGGAACGAAGTTGAGGAGTACGCGATCCGCTGCTTCGATCAGCACGACCCGTGCCTCTTCCGGGCGGATATTGCGGAATTCGCCACGCAGGCTGGCTTCAGCCAGTTCCACGATCGTGCCGGCCAGTTCGACGCCGGTCGGGCCGGCGCCGATGATGACGAAGGTCAGCAGCGCCTTGCGGCGGGCCTCGTCGGGCTCGCGCTCGGCCTGTTCGAAGGCAAGCAGCAGGCGGCGACGGATCGCCGTGGCGTCTTCGAGGGTCTTGAGGCCCGGCGCATTCGGTTCCCACTCGTCGTGGCCGAAATAAGCGTGCCGGGCACCCGTTGCCAGGATCAGGCTGTCATAAGGCACCCGGGCGCCGTCTTCGAGGATGACCTGCCTGGCCTCCTTGTCGACGCCAGCCACGCTCCCGAGCAGGGTCTTGATGTCGTTCTTGCCACGGACCAGGCTGCGGATCGGCCAGGCGATGTCCGAAGTCGTCAGCGCTGCCGTTGCCACCTGGTAGAGCAGGGGCTGGAACAGGTGGTGGTTGCGCCGGTCGATCAGCGTGATGTCCAGACCGCTGCCGGCGAGCTTCTGGGCGGCCATGAGGCCGCCGAAACCGCCGCCGACGATGACGACCCTGTGTGTGGAATTGCCAGTCATTTTATTGAGCCCTCTGACGTCGCTCAACCCATAGGTATGCGCGACCCTCGTTAAGGCAATCCCGTCCCCTTCAAGACTGCCATGCGTTCATTCGGCAGCTTCAAGGGCTGCCTCCTCGATCGCTTCCTGCTTGCGGGTCGATCCGCCCAGCCACGACGCAAGCGCCGAAAGCAGGTAGAGCAGCATCGAGATCGAAAACGCGATCTTGATGCCGACCATGAACGGTCCGGAAAGCAGGTCCGGGAAGAACTTCTGGCCCGTGATGACGGCTGCATGATCCGGCGAAAGTGCCGAAAGAGCCGCTGCGGGGATCAGCTCACCCATTGGATTGTAACCGAGGAAGGCTGCAAATAGGCTAGCAACCGGCGGAGCGCTAGCGACTTGCGCTGCGACATCCTGAGGCAGGCCCTCCGCGACGAGCCGCGCTTCCATCGTTCCGGGCAGGCTCATGGCAAGCCCGATAATCATCAGCGTAAAGAAGATGCCGATGGATAGCACCTGCCCGGCATTGAGGGTCGTCGCCCGCACGCCCGAGGCCTGGCCGCGCTCGCTGGCGGGCACCGCGTTCATGATCTGCGTGCTGTTGGGCGCGCTGAAAAGCCCGGTCCCGACCCCGTTGAGGAAGAGCAGCGCCGCAAAGATCGGGTAGGGGAAATCCGCATCGAGCAGCATCATTCCCAGGAACGTTACCGCCCCCAAAAGCATGCCCAGCGTGGCGAAAAGTCGCGAGCCGAAGCGGTCTGCAAGAAGCCCGGCAACCGGTCCCGCCAGCAGGATGCCCAGGGTGAGCGGCAACATGAAGATGCCGGCCCAGAGCGGAGTGCTTTCGAAGGAGTAGCCGTGCAAGGGCAACCAGATGCCCTGCAGCCAGACGATCAGCATGAACTGCAGTCCGCCGCGACCGATCGAGGACAGCATGCTCGCCGAGACACCCGCCGTGAACGGCCGGATGCGGAAGAGCTTGAGATCGAACATCGGCAGCGCCACGCGCTTTTCGATGGCGACGAACGCCACCAGGAAAATCAGCCCGAAACCGAGCTCGGCCAACACCTTGGGGCTACCCCAGGCCATAAGCGATGCTCCGTCAGGCTGGATGCCGTCATTGACGCCGACCAGCACGAGCACCAGGCCGATGGCAAAGGTAATATTGCCCCACCAGTCGAGCTTGCTGCGCCCCTTGGGTGCCACGCGATCGCGCAGCATCATCAGGCCCCAGGTTGCTCCAACGACGCCGATCGGCACGTTGATCCAGAAGATCCAGCGCCAGTTGATGTCCGCCAGAACGCCGCCCAGGATGAGGCCGATGAACTGTCCGGCAATCGCCGCCATCGTGTTGATGCCCAGGGCGAAGCCGCGCTCATGGGGCGGAAACGCATCCACCAGGATGGCGGTGGACGTGGCCGTGATCATCGCCCCGCCGACGCCCTGCAGAATGCGCATCCACACCAGGTAGGCTGCCGCATTGGAGCCGGTTGGCATGAAGCTGAGGAAGAGGGCGGCGATGGTGAAGATGACGAAGCCGATATTGTAGATCCTGGCTCGGCCGAACATGTCGCCGAGACGCCCGAAGGTCACCACCAGCACCGAGGTCACCACCATGTAGCCCATGATGGTCCAGAGCAGCGTGTTGGTGTTGCCGGGGTCGAGCGGATGCAGGCCGATGCCGCGGAAAATCGCGGGCAGGCTGATCAGGATGATCGAGGAGTTCACCGCCGAGGCGAGAACGCCCAGCGTCGTGTTCGATAGCACCATCCACTTATGGGTGCCTGGTTGTGCTGATGTCATTGCAGGAAACGAAATGTCGGTTTCGGCTGCCGGGCAGGGGAGGCGGCCCGGATGGTCGTGTCCCGCGGTAGTCGGAGGGAATCGGAACGTGCCCTCGTCACGCATTTGCATGCTTATAATTAGTATGCTAATTAATTGCTATGACTGATTTTGCAAACCTGCTACGCGATTTCACCGCGGACATCGCTGTCAGCCACCGGCTGTGGAAGAAGATGTCGCGTCACGTGGTGGTCACGCATGGCGTCACCGAAGCCCAGGCGATTCCGCTGGTCTGGATTAGTCGCATGGGGGAGAACGTCCATCAGAACGTCCTGGCCGACCGTTGCGGTATTGAGGGGGCGTCGCTGGTCCGCCTGCTCGATGATCTTCAGAAGGCCGGTTTCGTGACCCGCACGCCGGATCCGGACGACCGCCGCGCCAATCTTTTGCGCCTGACCGAGCAGGGCAAGACCGCGGCCCGCAACATCGAGACGGACATGGATCGCTTTCGCGAGGATCTCCTCGCCAAGGCCGACCCGGCAGACATCGAGGCGGCCATGCGGGTTTTCGCGCTGATCAAGGCGGCTTCCGAAGCGGGCAAATCCCTCGATCCGGCCGCCTGACGCATAGCTGCCTGACACCTGCGTGTTTTGCGCTCGCGCCGCAAATTGTGTATGGCCAGCGCCATGAGCTTCGATCTCGCCACAGCGCGCCGCTTCAGCGTCGCCCCGATGATGGATTGGACGGACCGGCATTGCAGGATGCTGCACCGGCTACTGACCCGTCGCGCCCTGCTGTTCACCGAGATGGTCACCAGCGCCGCGCTCGTCCATGGCGATCCCGAGCGGCACCTGCGGTTTTCGTCGCTCGAACAGCCGGTCGCAGTGCAGCTTGGGGGCTCCGATCCAGCCGAACTGGCACGGGCCGTGGCGCTTTGCGACGAGTATGGCTATGCCGAAATCAACCTCAATGTCGGCTGTCCATCAGATCGGGTGCAGTCGGGCAAATTCGGCGCCTGTCTGATGGCGGAGCCCGACCTCGTGGCCGAGTGCGTGCGGGCCATGCGCGATGCCACCGATACGCCGGTCACGGTTAAATGCCGCATCGGCATTGATGACCAGGACACCGAAGAGAGCCTCGATCGTTTTGCCGCCAGGATGGTCGATGCCGGTGTCGAAGCGCTCTACGTCCACGCCCGAAAGGCCTGGCTCAAGGGCCTCAGCCCCAAGGAAAACCGCACCATCCCGCCGCTGGATTACCCGCGCGTGCATCGCCTCGCCAAGCGGCTGGCACCCCTGCCGACCATGATCAATGGCGGTATCGAGACCCTGGACGACGCCGTCACCCATCTTGAGCACATGTCGGGGGTGATGCTGGGCCGGGCCGCCTACCACAATCCCATGCTGCTCGCTGAAGTCGACGCGCGCATCTTCGGCGAGACGGCGGGCGCAATGTCGTTGCGCGAAATCATGCTCGCCATGGCCGCTTATGCCGAGGGCGAACTCTCGCGCGGCGCGCGCATCAACCAGATCACGCGGCACATGCTCGGCCTGGCCAATGGCATGCCCGGGGCACGCGTATTTCGGCAGATCCTGTCGGTGGACGCCTGCAAGCCCGGTGCCGGTCCCGAAGTTCTCTTCAAGGCCCTCGATGCCGTCGAGGCTGCCGCGCAGAGACGCGAGCCCGAACTGCTGACGGCCTGATCAGTCCACCAATTCCAACGAATTGCTGCTGACAGCGTAGCGCTTGAGCGTTTCCAGGAACGTCATGCCCAGAAGGCTGGTGTCCAGCGCATGCTCTTCGGCGACGAAGGCGCGCACGCCTTGCCGCTCGATGCCGCCCACGTTCATGTTATCCAGCCGCACGCTGGCGGCCTTGCCCATGCCGTTGGCGGTGGAAACCGAAACCGTGTAGCGCAGCGCGTCCGTATCGATCCCCGCCTTGCGGGCATCTTCCGACGTCAGCACCACCGCGCTGGCGCCCGTGTCGAAGATAAGGGGGATATCGGCGCCGTTGATATTGGCGCGCACCTGGAAATGCCCGCCCATGCCGCGCCGGAACGTTGCCGTGCCCGCATCGGAATCCACCACCGCTATACCCGGGGACAACTCGCCGAACACCCGGCCCGCCAGGCCCTGGATGTCATCGCGAAGGGTGTAGCCGACGATGGCGACGCCAAAAATGCCGACCCAGAGAACCAGCCCGCCAAAGAGCTCCGCGAACCGGCGTCTGCGCGAGAACATGCCGCCGGCGACCACGATCAGGATGATGAGTAGCGGCACCAGCTGCCCTGTCTGCTGCTGGTTCAGCCCGATGAGGGTTCCTGCGTCCGCGCTGATCATGAGCGCGAGCCCGGCGGCAACCAGCAGGGCGACTCCGATAAAGATCATGCGCGGCGATGCCTCGTCGTGTTCACACCTTCCATAAAGGTTGGCTTTGCGGCGAATTCAAGTACCGGCCGGGGGCTTTTCGAGAAGAAGACGGTTGAGCAGCTCGATCTGCTGCTCCTGGTAGCGCACGAGTTCCTCGAGCTGTTTGGTGCGAATCTGGTCGAGCTTCTCATGGAGGGCAATGATTTCGATTTCGGCCTTGAGGTTCACCTCATAATCATGGGCCGCCGCCTCGCGATCCTTGGCGGCCTGCCGGTTCTGGCTCATCATGATCACAGGGGCCTGGAGGGCGGCGAGCATCGAGAGGAGCAGGTTGAGGAAAATGAAGGGGTAGGGATCGAAGGCTCGACTGGCGAGGAGGAGATTGGAACTCGTCCACGCCAGCAGAACCAGTCCGAAGAGGATGATGAAGCTCCACGATCCGCCGAACAGGGCGACCTTGTCGGCCAGCCTCTCCCCGAATGTGAGTTCGCTTTCCTCTTCGAGGAGCGGCCTTGAAATCGGCCGCCGACCCATTGCCTTGCGCAGCACGCGCAGTTCGCTATCCAGCAGCTCGTCCGGCCGCTTGCCGAACCATCGATGTGCGGCCTCTTCGAGTGCCGCCGGGGTAATCTGGCTCATCTGGCTCTCCGTTGAGCGTTTGAGACCCGGTTTCTCCAAAATCCGGGTCACACGGAAGATATTTCGCGATCGCTCGCTGTGTGTGGTTGCGGAGTTACTGGAAAGGAGTTGGTTCCTGATGGTAACTATGGATGTCTTAACTAGGCGACTCGTCGCAACAAGGATGCCGCAAATATGGCAAAGCTTACGCTCATCAGCTTCCCCACCTGTCCATACGTCCAACGGGCCATTATCGCGCTCAAGGAAAAGCAGGTCGATTTCGATGTCGTCTATATCGACCTTGCCAACAAGCCGGACTGGTTCCTGGCCATCTCCCCGCTCGGCAAGGTGCCTGTGCTCAAGGTGGAGCAGGACGATGGGCGCCAGGGCATCATCTTTGAGAGCGCTGTCATTCTCGAATATCTCGAGGAAACTGCACCGGGCGCTAGACTCCACCCGGCCGATCCCCTCGAGCGCGCGCAGCATCGCGCCTGGATGGAGTTCGGCTCGCAGGTCCTGGGCGACATCTGGAAGCTGAGCGCTGCCAAGACAGACGAAGAACTCGCGGCGGCCGAGCGCGCGCTGGATGGAAAGTTCGTTCGTCTGGAGGACACCGTGGCTGGCCCCTATTTCGCCGGGCAGGAGTTCAGCTACGTCGACACCGTCTTCGCCCCGGCCTTCCGTCAGATCGACGCAATCGAGTCGGTGTCCCCCACCGGTCTGCTCGATGCCTTCCCCAGGCTGGGCGTCTGGCGCAAGGCGTTGCGCGAGCGCGCGAGCGTTCGCGATGCCGTCCCGGCCAATTTCGTCGATCTCTACCTTGAGCGCCTCAGGAAAAGCGAGGCCGTCGTCCTCCGCAAGGCGGCCTGATCAGACGAAAACCAGGACCGCCAGGAAGATCGCGACTTCGATCAGCGCCTGGAGGGCGCCGATCAGGTCGCCGGTCTGGCCGCCCAGCAATCGCCGGCAGAGCGCACTCCAGCCCAAGGCAACGCCGATAGCGAGGATTACCGCCACGAGGAAGGCCAGCAGGCCGGCGGCGGGTGCCAGGAACACGAACCCCAGGGCAAGCGCGAACGCCATTCCAATCGCGAAGGCTGTCTTGCCGACCCGCCCCGCGACCGCCGAGGCGCCATCCGCCCTGGCATTGGGAAGCGAAACCGTAAGCCAAAGCGCGCCCGAACGTGCCAGGATCATCGCCGCCAGCCAGATCGCGGCCGCCTTGAGCGGGTGGATGGTAACCAGCGTACCGAGCGCGGCCACCCGCATCACCAGCAACAGGCACAGCGCCGCCACTCCATAGGTGCCGTGCCGGCTGTCCTTGAGAATTTCGAGCCGCCGCTCCCGGGTCGTGCCGCCAAAGAGCCCGTCGGCTGCGTCTGCCAGCCCGTCCTCGGCCATGGCTCCCGTCACCAGCACCCAAAGCGCCACCGCAAACGCGCCCGCGAAAAGGCCCGGCAGCGCCAACCAGCCGCAAAGCGCAAGAACGGCCACCGGCGCGAGGCCGATGACAAGGCTGGCGAAGGGCAGGATTCGCGCGATCCGATTGAGATCAGGTTTTTCATGCTCCCTATCGCCAGTCGGCAGACGCGAGAAGAACCGCAGGGCCATGACAAGGTCGTCGACCATCCGCACTGGTTTTGGTGGACGCGGGTGGTTGTCGTTGCTCTTGCGCGGAATGGGGCGATCGCTTTCGGTGGGCGGTGCGACGTCCAATTGTCCTCGGTCTCCGGATTCGGTGTGCGCTAACATCGCATCGCTTCGACTTCCCGGCAAATTAATGGCAATGAATGCAGGCCCCGAGTCTTAAATTCCGCACGCACAGTCTGGAGCAGCCATGCCCGCACCCGCTTATGCCGATATAGTCGATTTGCTTGCCATCGTTCCCGATGGCGACGAGAGCGCGGTCGAGACCGTGCGTGCCCGTGAGGCCACGCTGACCAAGCCGCAGGGTTCTCTGGGCGAATTCGAGGATCTGGTCTCGTTCCTTGCCCGCTGGCAGGGCAACGGACATCCGACACTGGAAAACCCGATGGTGGCCATATTCGCCGCCAACCACGGCGTGACCGACCAGGGCGTTTCGGCCTTCCCACGCGAGGTCACCGCACAGATGGTCTCCAATTTCACCAATGGTGGCGCCGCTATCTCGCAGATTTGCGCGCTTCACGAGATCAACCTGCGCGTCTTCGAACTCGCCCTGGACCTGCCCACCGGCGACATCACGCGCGCCAATGCCATGGACGACAAGATGTGCGCCGCCACCATCGCCTATGGAATGGAGGCCATCGCCGGCAAGCCCGACCTGCTATGCCTGGGCGAGATGGGGATTGGCAACACCACGGTTGCAGCCGCCATCTACGCCGCCCTCTATGGCGGCACCGGCGCCGACTGGGTCGGTCGCGGCACCGGCGTCGATGATCAGGGACTGGCGCGCAAGGCGGCCGCCGTCGACAACGCGCTGTTCTTCCACGCCGGCCACCTCGAAGATCCGCTGGAAATCCTTGCTCGTGTCGGTGGGCGCGAGATTGCCGCGATGCTTGGAGCTCTCATCGCCGCGCGCCATCAGAAGGTGCCGGTGATCGTGGACGGTTTCGTGGCCACTGCAGCAGCAGCCATCGCTCACGCGGTCAATCCTGAGGCCATCGACCACTGCCTCTTCGCCCATGTCTCGGCAGAAAGCGCCCACGGCAAGGCTCTTGAACATCTGGGCCGCAAGCCGTTGCTCGATCTGGGCATGCGCTTGGGTGAGGGTAGTGGGGCCGCGCTTGCGGCGGTGCTGGCAAAGACCGCGCTTCACCTGCACAACAACATGGCGACCTTCGATGAAGCGGCGGTCAGCAATCGCGCCAACTGACGCCCTGCGGCGCGCTCAGCCGGCTTCCGAGTAGATCTCGAGCCGGTTGCGCCGCTGGACGACCGGCGCCAGCGCATCCATGACGCGCGCCCGCGGGAACGTAGCGATGACCTCGGTCCCGAACCTGAGCTTGGAGAACAGGTCGAACCGTCCCTGGTGCAGTTCCATGATCTTCTGGACGATCGGCAGGCCCAGTCCCGCACCCTGCTCGGCGGTCTTGTGAGCCAGCGAACCCTGGCCGAAGGATGAGAGCACCGTTTCGATCTCTTCCTCGGGAATGCCCGGACCGTTGTCGCGTACCGAGATCAGCTGCCCGCCGTCGCCTGAACGGGCCACCGTCAGGAACACCTTGCCGGCCTGGGGCGTGAACTTTACCGCGTTCGAGAGCAGGTTGAGGATTACCTGCCGGATGGCGCGCTCGTCGCCCCAGATCTTGGGCAGGTTGTCGGCATAGCTGAAATTGAGTTCGATGCCTTTGGCCTTGGCCCTGATCTCGACCATGCGGCGGCAGTCTTCGGCGATGTCCACCAGCTGCACGGCTTCTTCGTTGAGGTCGTACTTGCCCGCCTCGATACGGCTGAGGTCGAGCAGTTCGTTGATGAGGTTGAGCAGGTGCTGGCCGCTGGCGTGGATGTCGCCCGCGTATTCCTTGTATTGCGGCACGTGGTGAACGCCGAGAAGCTCGGACTTGAGCACTTCGGAGAACCCGATGATGGCGTTGAGCGGCGTACGCAGTTCGTGGCTCATGGTGGCGAGGAATTGCGACTTGGCGACATTGGCCTGCTCAGCGTGTCGACGCGCCTCGTCCGACATCTGCCGGGCGACCTTGAGCTCGGTGATCAACGCATCCTTCTCGGCCTGGTGGGCGACCGTCTCGAGCTCGGATGCATGCAACTGGCGCGCCAGGTAGATGAAAAACACTTCGCCGCCGATGGCCACGGCCGCGAGCGCGTAGTTGAGCGTCCCGCCCAGCACGACGAGGTTGATGCTCACCGTCAGGACCGCGGGGAGGGTGCTGACCACCGTCGCCGCGGGCAGGGTGCGCGTTGCCACCGCATTGGTCGCCGCGCCCACCAGCACCATCGCAAAAAGCGCCACGGCAAGATTCTGCCCGCCACCCGTCAGCGTGAAGAGCGCGACCAGCGCCCAGGCTATGCCGTAAACCGTCTCGGCCGCGACGAACCCGGCGGTTGCCCTGCGGGCGTCGAATTTTTCCCGATCCGCCCCCACGAAGCGCCGGCACACCAGCACCACTCCGAGGTGTGCCGCGATCACGCTGCCGGCCCAGGCAGCGGCCACGAACGGTGGTACCCAGAGGCTGGAGAACAGGGCCAGGATGATGAGGAGAACCGGCATGGTCAGCGCGCCGGAAATGCGCGAGCCGGCATAGTCGGCGAGCAGTTCGTAATCGTAGGAGGCAAGCGTGCCAGAGCTCGAGGTAAGCCGCTCGCGCGCCTCGAATACGGCCTTCTGGGCCGTACGGCGCGGCTCCCGGCCCATCATGGACCGGACATCGGTCTCACTCGTCGCCGGATCGAACGGCATGAACTCTACTCGATTACTGACTATGCGAATAAGAAACGCTTTCGCTACTGTGGGGTAAAGCCTTGCCACGTCGTAGTTAATGGTCGGTGAAAGATTGGCCCCAAGTCGCAATTTGAGATCACGCCGAGGTGGGCTTCTTCAGTTCCTCATGGTGGTCGCGATCCTAGCGGGCGGGGCTGTCCTCGTAGCGCTGCTCGATCGCTCGGGCGGCGGGCTGGCCGGTCAGGCTCATGTCAGCGATGGCGACACCATCTCAATCAATGGCCAACGCGTTCGCATCGTGGGCATCGATGCGCCCGAACTCGACCAGACGTGCACCGACAAGGCTGGCAGCGCGTGGCGCTGCGGCAGGGAAGCGCGCGAACACCTCGTCGCGCTCATCGGCAAGGCTCCGGTCACCTGCGCATCCGAAGGGCGCGACAAGTATGGGCGGGTGCTAGGGCGCTGCGAGGCTGGCGGTGCTGATCTCGGCGCCGCGATGATCGAAGCGGGGTTCGCTGTTTCCTACGATGACTACAAGGTGCGCGAAACGCTGGCCCGCATCGACCGGCGCGGTATCTGGGCCGGATCCTTCGAAACGCCTCAGAAATGGCGCAAGGACAAGGGCGCCGAGGAGCCCGCTTTCGATCTCCTTGGCTGGCTCCTGTCCTGGCTGGGGAATTGACAGGCGAAAGATTATTGCTTTGATACCGCCCGTGCAGTACGTGTCATGCCAATAATCACGAATTTCTTTCCAAAATTCGCAAACTGATTTCGGGGGCTGTAATGGCGCTGGATAAGATCGATCGCAAGATTCTGACGCTTCTTCAAAAGGATGCGACCATGCCGGTGGCGGAAATCGGCCGCAAGGTCGGCCTGTCCACTACCCCCTGCTGGCGTCGTATCCAGAAGATGGAAGAGGACGGGGTCATCAAGCGTCGCGTCGCGGTCCTCGACCCGGCCAAGGTTAATGCCGGTGTCACCGTCTTCGTGGCCGTCAAGACCAACGAGCACAACGAAACCTGGCTGCGCAAGTTCGCCGCCGTGGTGGAGGATTTCTCCGAAGTCGTCGAGTTCTACCGCATGAGCGGGGACGTCGATTACCTGCTGCGGGTCGTAGTGCCCGACATTGGAGCGTACGACACGTTCTACAAGAAGCTTATCGGCAAGATCGCGCTGACCGATGTCAGCTCTTCTTTCGCCATGGAGCAGATCAAGTACACCACCGCCCTGCCGCTCGAATTCGCCATCGTCAGCGACGAGTAGGGTCAGCCGCCCGTAACGCTCATGTGGCGCTTGAGGGCCGGCTCGCCATGGGCGCGGTCGAGCACGAAGTCGTGGCCCTTGGGCTTGAGCAGCATCGCTCGGTCGAGCGCCGCATCGAGCGCTTCGGGCCCGCCTTCGCGTAGCGCCAGCCGCAGGTCGACCATATCTTCCTGCCCCAGGCACATGAAGAGTTGGCCAGTAGCCGTCAGGCGCACCCGATTGCAGCTCTCGCAGAAATTGTGGCTCATCGGCGTGATGAAGCCCAGCACGCCACCCGTTTCCTCCACTCTGACGTAACGGGCCGGGCCTCCTGTCGTCTGGTCGAGCTTGGTAAGGGTGTAGCGAGCGGCCAACCGGTCGCGCAGTTCCTTTAGCGGCAGGTATTGGTCGACGCGGTCCACACCGACTTCGCCCAGTGGCATCCCTTCGATCAGGGTCAATCCATAGCCGCGCGAATGTGCCCAATGCAGCATGGGCTCGATCTCGTCATCGTTGACCCCGCGCATGGCCACCATGTTGATCTTGATGGCGATGCCCGCCGCGCTGGCGGCCTGGAGGCCTTCGAGCACATCCTCCATTCGCCCGCGTCGCGTGATGGCCGCGAACCGCTCGGGGTCGAGCGTGTCGAGCGAGACGTTGATCCGCCGAACACCGGCTCGATGCAGCCCCTCGGCGTAGCGGGAAAGCTGGCTGCCATTGGTGGTCAGTGTCAGTTCCCGCAACCCGTCGGCGCCGATATAGCCGCCGAGCTTGTCGACCAGCGCCATGATATCGCGCCTGACCAACGGCTCGCCGCCGGTCAGGCGGACCTTGCGCACGCCACGCGCGACGAACGCGGAGACAATCGTGTCGATCTCTTCAAAGCTCAGGACGTCCTTCTTGGGCAGGAACGTCATGTGCTCGGACATGCAGTAGACGCAGCGGAAGTCGCAGCGATCGGTCACCGATACGCGCAGGTAGCTGATCGTGCGGCCATAGCGATCCACGAGGGCGCGCTTCGGGACGCTTTCGATATCTGCCGATTTGAAAAGAACCGTCATGGCTGCATTTCTATCGTGCGTCGCAACAAACAGAAAGGGCCGGCCCAAAGGCCAGCCCTGCAAATTCCGGTGTTTGACTACCGCTTACTGGTGCACGACCACCGTGGCGCCGACCTTGGCGCGCTCATAGAGATCGGTCACGTCGTCATTGGTGAGGCGAATGCAGCCGGACGAAACGGCCTGCCCGATGGTCCAGGGCTCCGAAGTGCCGTGGAGGCGGTAGAGCGTCGAGCCGATGTAGAGAGCACGGGCGCCGAGCGGGTTGTTCGGGCCGCCGGGCATGTAGGCCGGCAGGTCGGGAACGCGCTTGCGCATGGCCGGGGGCGGGGTCCAGCCGGGCCACTCGGCCTTGCGGGTGATCCGGTGCGTACCGGACCAGCGGAAGCCGTCACGGCCCACGCCGATGCCATACTTCACGGCCTTGCCGCCGTCCAAGACGAAGTAAAGGCGGCGCTCGGACGTCTCAACAACAATGGTCCCGGGCGCGTACTTGCCGCTGTAAGAAACGACCTCGCGCTTGATCGGCGAGCCGCGTTTGCTTCTGGTCGCAACGACCGATGCATCTTCCCAGGTATTGGTATCGGGGTTGTAGATACGAGCCGCGGAAACCGGGGCGACCAGGGAAATACTCAGCAAAGCCGACAGCGCAACTGCTATGACGGTCTTCAAGGAATTCATTTGTCTGACTGTGCCTCTGACAGTAAAGCCGCCGCGTCTACACGCGAGGGCCAGTGATTCCGGTTGCTTACCCGGTTTCGGGTGAAGTCGCAAAGTGCATGCCATGATTCGGCCACATCCCGGTAAGGTTACAAAGACGTGTGTTGCTAGGAAGTTACAGATGACGTTCACCACGGCGTGAACGCCGCGGTTGACAGGGGCTTGCGGGCCTTCTAGCAGCCATGCTTGAAAGCAGCGAAAGCGGGGGTCCCGTGAACGAAGATCTGAAGCGCGAAGCGGCCGCCATGGCGCTGCTCGAGGTGCGGCCCGGGATGAAGCTGGGGTTGGGCACTGGTTCGACCGCCAGGCATTTCGTGGATTTGCTCGGCGCCAAGGTCGCCCAGGGCTTCGAGTGCCTCTGCGTGCCGACCTCCGAAGCCACCGCGGCCCAAGCCCGCAGCCTCAATATCCCGCTCACCGACCTTGAAAGCCTGCCCCATCTCGACATGACCGTTGATGGCGCCGACGAAATCGGGCCCGGCCTGGCGCTCATCAAGGGCGGCGGCGGAGCGTTGCTGCGCGAAAAGATCGTTGCCGCGGCCTCCGATCGCATGGTGGTCATCGCCGACGCGACCAAACTCGTCGAGACGCTCGGCCGTTTTCCCTTGCCGATCGAGGTCAATCCCTTCGGCCTTGGCGCCACGCAGATCGAGCTGACCCGCATCCTCAAGGAATTCGATGCCGAGGGCGGGCTGTCCTTGCGACACGACAAGGCGGGAAAAACCTTCGTTACCGACGGCGGGCACTACATTTTCGATGCTTCTTTTGGCCGTATTTCGCAGCCAAAAGCGCTCTCCGATGCCTTGCTGGAGGTGCCCGGTGTGGTGCAGCATGGCCTTTTCCTGGGCCTGTGCAAGCGCGCCTACGTCGCCGGAGCCGACGGGATCAAGACTTACGACGCCTGACGGCGCAACCAATGGGTGGAACAACTCAACATGGGTAACAACGCAATGACCAGTTTCCGTAAGCGCGCCGCGCTCGTTTTGGTGGCCGCGCTGTCGCTGGCCTCTATCGCCTTTACCGCCCTGCCGGCCGCCGCGCAGGAACTGGCGCCCGAGCATCTCGCTCTCGCCCGCAAGTATGTCGACCTCACGGACAAGTCCTCGGTCTACGAGGTCGCCCTGCTCGAGACCGGCGTGCAGGTGATGCGTCAGCTCATCGTGCAGAACCCGGAAGTTTCCAAGCAGCTCGACGCCGCCATCACCAAGACCCTGGACGAATACAAGGCCAAGAAGGGCGAACTGCTCGACCAGTTCGCGCGCATCTATGCGCTGCGCCTGTCGATGGAAGAACTCCAGCAGATCGTGGCTTTCTACGAGTCTCCGGCGGGCTCCAAGCTCGCCCAGGTCAATGCCGAAGCCAACCAGGACCTCCAGAAGGTCATGCAGGTCTTCCAGAACAACCTGCAGATCGAATTCATGGCCAAGGTCCGCGCCGAACTGAAGGCTCAGGGCGTCAATCTCTGATCTGGCTGCATTGCTGCCATATGCGACTGATGAAGGCCTCGCTTTGTGCGGGGCCTTTTCTTATGTAAGGGCACCATTGTCGCAAGCAGGAGTCGACCCTTGAGCCAGACCTATGATCTCGTCGTGATTGGTGCAGGCTCCGGCGGGGTACGCGCGGCGCGCATCGCGGCCAACCTGGGCGCCAAGGTTGCCATCATCGAGGAATATCGGGTCGGCGGCACCTGCGTGATCCGTGGCTGCGTTCCCAAGAAGCTGTTCGTCTATGCCAGCCGCTTCACCGACATGTTCTCGGTGGCCGAGAGCTTCGGCTGGCAGGTCGACGCCAAGTTCGATTGGCCGACTCTGGTCGCCAACAAGGACAAGGAAATCGCACGCCTCGAGGCGGCCTATGTTGCCGGGCTCGAAAAGCCCGGTGTCGAGATCATCCGGGATCGCGGCGTACTGGTGGATGCCAACACCGTGCATCTGGTCAACGAAGGCAGGGACCTTTCGGCCAAATACATCCTGATCGCCACCGGCGGGCACCCCTACGTCCCCGACATTCCGGGCAAGGAGCATGGCATCACCTCCAACGAGGCCTTCCATCTCAAGCGCCTGCCGCACTCCATCCTCATCGAGGGCGGTGGCTATATCGCGGTCGAATTCGCCACCATCTTCGCTGGCCTGGGCGTCCAGACAACGATCAACTATCGCGGCAACCAGATCCTGCGCGGCTTTGATGCCGATGTGCGCACGAGCCTGGAAGCGGGCCTGGAAGCACGGGGCATAAAGCTCATCTACGAGACCACCATCCGCTCCCTCAAGCGCCACGATAACGACGTTGTGGTCGAGTTCAGTGATGGTACCACCGCGCCCTATGGCGCCGTGATGTTCGCGACCGGTCGCCGGGCAAACGTTCATGGGCTCGGTCTGGACAAGGCCGGCGTGGCCATGACGCCCGACAACTTCATTTCGGTGGATTCCTTCTCCAAGACTTCGGTAGACAGCATCTACGCGGTGGGCGACGTTACGGGCCGCGCTGCCCTGACCCCTGTCGCCATCCGCGAGGGCCAGGCCTTTGCCGAGACGATCTTCGGCGGCAACCCCACTTCGGTCGATCTTTCGCTCCTGCCCACCGCCGTCTTTGCCGAGCCGGAGGTCGGAGTTATCGGGCTGACCGAAGAGGAGGCCCTGACCGGGCACCCGGATCTTGAGGTCTATGTCACCCGTTTCCGGCCGATGATGAACACCCTCTCCACCCGCAGCGAGCGCGTCATGATGAAGCTCATCACCGCCGCCAACGGTGGCAAGGTGCTGGGCGTCCATATCGTGGGGCCGAGCGCCGCGGAGATGATCCAGCTTGTTGCCATACCCATGGCGATGGGGGCCACCAAGGCCGATTTCGACCGCGCGATCGCCGTGCATCCCACCGCGGCCGAGGAACTGGTGACCTTCAAGGCACCGACCTACCGCTACAAGGATTGTGTGAAGGTCTAGCGCCTTCACACTACCAATTGCTGCTTGGCACCGCCGTCTTGTCGCTGTAAACCGCCATCCCGGCCCTCGTGAGGGGCCAAGCAAGGCGAGTTAGCAGCAAATGAGCACCTGGACCCCCGCAAGCTGGCGCAACAAAACCATCTCGCAGGTCCCGGCCTATCCGGACCCGGCGGCACTTGAAGACGCAGAGCGTCAGCTCGCTTCGTTCCCGCCGCTGGTGTTCGCCGGCGAAGCGCGCGAGTTGAAGGCCTCGCTGGCCGAAGTCGCGCGCGGCAATGCCTTCCTGCTCCAGGGCGGTGACTGCGCCGAAAGCTTTGCCGAGCACGGTGCCGATCACATCCGCGACTTCTTCCGCGTGTTCCTGCAGATGGCGGTGGTTCTGACTCACGGCGGCAGCAAGCCCGTGGTCAAGGTTGGCCGCATCGCCGGCCAGTTCGCCAAGCCGCGCTCGGCCGATACGGAAACAGTCGATGGCGTTTCGCTGCCCAGCTATCGCGGCGACATCATCCACGACATCGCCTTTAACGAAGAGGCGCGCCGGCCCGATCCTCAGCGCCTGCTGATGGCCTATCGCCAGTCGGCCGCCACGCTCAACCTCCTGCGCGCCTTCGCCTCGGGCGGCTATGCCGACCTGACCCGCGTCCACGAATGGACCGTGGGCTTCATGAAAGGCTCCAACTGGTTCCCGCGCTACGAGGAAGTGGCCCAGAAGATCGATGACGCCATCCACTTCATGGCGGCGCTCGGCCTCAACCCCGACAACACGCCGGCCCTGCGCGAGACCAAGTTCTATACCAGCCACGAGGCGCTGCTGCTCGGCTACGAGCAGGCCCTGACCCGTCGTGACTCGATCACCAATGACTGGTACGCCACCTCCGGCCACATGCTCTGGATCGGCGACCGCACGCGCCAGCCCGACCAGGCGCATGTCGAGTACTTCTCCGGCATCAAGAACCCGATCGGCATCAAGTGCGGTCCCTCGCTTTCCAGCGATGACCTGCTGCGCCTCCTCGAAAAGCTCAACCCCAGTGACGAGGCCGGCCGCATCACCCTCATCGGACGTTTCGGCGCCGACAAGGTGCGCGACAACCTTCCGCGCCTCATCGAGACGGTCAAGAAGGCCGGCCGGACGGTCGTCTGGTGTTCCGATCCCATGCACGGCAATACCGTCAAGGCCTCCAACGGCTACAAGACCCGCCAGTTCGACAAGGTGCTCGACGAGGTGAAGTCGTTCTTCGATGTCCATCGCGAGATGGGCACCTATGCCGGCGGCGTGCATATCGAGATGACCGGTGACGACGTGACCGAATGCACCGGCGGCGTGTCGGCCGTGACCGAGGCGAACCTCAAGGATCGCTACCACACCTATTGCGATCCGCGCCTCAACGCCAGCCAGGCCCTGGAACTGGCCTTCCTCGTCGCCGAGGAAATCCACGCCCAGCCGGCTCGCCCGGCCAAGATCGCTGGTCTCTGAGGAGGGTAGGGTTGCCGCGCCCGGGTGGCGCGGCGCCTAGGCCGCCGACTCGAAGAGCTGCAGGCTGCGCGGCGGAATGTCGTGCTCGGCGACGCGCCGGGCCACGGCGTAACGGATAGCCTGGCGCAGCTCGGAATCCGCGACGGGTTTGGTCAGCACGCCAAGGGTGCCTGGGACGCCTTTGCCCAATTGCTCGGGATTGGCGGTCATGAACAGCACGGTGATGCCGCGCTCGGCCAGTTCACGCCCGATATGGGGACCGGTCGCGCCATCGCGCAGGTTGATGTCCACCAGCGCGATGTCGGCCTTTTCGGCAATGCGCAAGGCACCGGCCTTGTCGGCGGCGATGCCGACGGGCGTCAGGCCCATTTCGTCCAGAACGCTTTCGATCTCGATGGCGACGAGAATTTCGTCCTCCACCACCATCACGCGTTCAGCAGTATGCTCAGGTTGTTTTTGCATCTTCATTCACTTTCAGCCGCCCAACCCGCGACTCAGCGATATGGTTGCAACGATGAACGCTCAATTCACTAAGATTGAAAACAATAGTTACTGAAAATCTGTGAACGGATGCTTCGAGGTCGCCTCACACGTGCTCGAATGGGACGGCGGGCCAGCGCTTTCAGCGACTTAGTACAACATTAACCCTAATGGGCGATGAATGGAGTGTACGGGAGACCGCCATGGGGGCGGCGAGCCGGAGGACGCCATGTATCGTTTGGTCCCAGCCCTTGCCTTGTCAGCTTTCGCGCTTTGCGCCGCGGCGCCGGCCCTAGCGGCGGACTATCCGGACGGGTTCCGCCCCAGCTACCCCGACAATTTCGATACCTACGAGCCGCTCGGCTTCGAAGCGGGCCTGCGTTACTGGTATTCCTGGGGGCAGCAGAAGGCCGATCTCGGCAGTGGGCAGCTCAACTCCGATGATCGGACCAGCATCGTCGAAGGTCATTTGCGGATCGACGACTACTCGACCCAGAGCTACGTGAAAGGCCTGGCTGGCTACTCCACTGTCATCAACGGCAACTATCAGATTGGCGCCAACGCTCCCGGCTCGATCGAGGCAGGGCGCGTTGCCTATGCCGGTGCCGATTTCGGCTGGTCACCCTTCGGCTGGGCTCCCGGCGGCAATGGCGTCTACGGCTTCCTGGGCTACCAGTACTGGAATGACTCGCCAGAAATGGGGCGTGGCCCGTTCGTCGTGAGCCTCGATGGCAGCGGCAACCCCAATGCCTTCGACAGCGCCGTCAACAATCTCGACATCAGCGCGCTGCGGCTGGGTCTGGCCGGACGCGCCGATTTCGGCATGTTCGACGTCACCGCGGAAGTCGCGGCCATTCCATACGCTTGGATGTCGGGCACGCTCGGCACCGGCTCGATTTCGCCGTTCAACTATGGCGGCAACACCTACTACCAGGCCTCCGCCACCAATGTGAGCGGCTGGGGCTATGGCGCCATGGGCGAGGTAATGGTCGGGGTCAAGCCCATCGAGAACATGGCCATCCGCGCCGGCGCACGTGCCTGGTATGTCGGGGGCAACCTCGACTACACCTACGAGGCCATTTCCGACTCTGCAGGTCGCCAGGGCTTCATCGGCAAATCCTGGGTTTCCGCTTTCCGCTACGGCCTGCTCGCCGAACTTACCTACAAGTTCTAGGGCCGGGATCGTTCCTGCATCCCTCGCGTTTCCGCATCCGCTTGCCCTTGCCGGGGTGAGCGGATAAGTCTTTGCCGTCTTTGAACCCGGACCGTTTTCCGTGACAGATCGCCTCCGTATCGCCCTTGCGCAGCTCAATCCCAAGGTTGGCGACCTCAAGGGCAACCTTGCCCTGGGGCGCAAGGCATTGGCCGATGCCGTCGAGGCGAAGGCCGATATCCTGATGTTTTCCGAGCTGTTCCTGACCGGGTATTTCCCCGAGGACCTGTTCTTCAAGCGCCAGTTCGTGGATGACGCCATCGCCGCTGCGCGCGAGCTCACCGCCGCGACCGCCGGTACCAATGTCAGCCTCGTGCTGCCGACCGTATGGCGCGACGAGGAAGGGCTGCGCAACGCGGTGATCCTGGCAGAGAACGGGCGCGTCACCGCCCGCCGCTTCAAGCGCGAACTGCCCAACGACGACGTTTTTTACGAACGGCGCTACTTCGTGCCGGGCGAACTCGCCGAGCCGGTCACCATCAAGGGCGTCTCGATCGGTATCCCGATCTGCGAGGACATCTGGCACGCCGACGTCTGCGAACACCTGGTCGATAACGGCGCGCGCCTGCTGCTCTGCCCCAATGGCTCGCCCTATTGGCGCAACAAGCAGGATATGCGCAAGGAACTGGTGCTGGCGCGCGTCAATGAGGACAACGTCCCCTTGCTCTACCTCAACCAGGTGGGCGGGCAGGATGAGCTTGTCTTCGACGGCGCCTCCTTCGCCATCGAGCCCGGCGGGCGCCTCGCCCTGCAGGGAAAATCTTTCGAGGAAGATTTCATCGTCAGCGACTGGGTGCACACCGACAACGGCTGGCGTTGCGAGAACGGGCAGGTCGTGCCGCTGGTATCGAGCGACGAGGCGCCCTGGCGCGCCTGCATCCTCGGCCTGCGCGACTATGTCTACAAGAACGGCTTCAAGCAGGTGGTGCTCGGCCTCTCCGGTGGCATCGACAGTGCCGTGGTCGCCACCATGGCCGTCGACGCGTTCGGTCCGGAAAACGTCCACTGCCTGATGCTCCCTTACCGCTACACCTCCGAGGAAAGCCTGCGCGACGCGAAGGATTGCGCCGAACGGCTCGGGGTGCGCTACGACATCGTCTCCATCGGCGCCCCGGTCGATGATGCGCTCGAGGAGCTTGCGCCCGTCTTCGGCAACAAGCCGCAGGACCTCACCGAGGAGAACATCCAGTCGCGCATGCGCGGCCTGGTGCTCATGGCGGTTTCCAACAAGTTCGGCTCGATGCTGCTCACCACCGGCAACAAGTCCGAGATGTCGGTCGGCTACGCCACGATCTACGGTGACATGAACGGCGGCTTCAATCCGCTCAAGGACATGCTCAAGATGCAGGTCTACCGGCTGGCCCGCTGGCGCAACGAAAACCTGCCCGGCAATGTGTTGGGGCAGCGCGGCGAAGTCATTCCGCAAGCGATCATCGACAAGGCGCCTAGCGCCGAACTGCGTCCCAACCAGACCGACCAGGACAGCCTGCCGCCCTATCCGGTGCTCGACGCCATCCTTGAGGGATTTGTCGAGGAGGAGCTTTCGATCAAGGAACTGGTGGCGCGTGGCTTCGAGCTCGAGACCGTCAAGCGCATCGAAAAGCTGCTCTACATCGCCGAATACAAGCGGCGCCAGTCTGCCCCCGGCGTCAAGCTGACCGCCAAGGCGCTGGGCCTCGGCCGCAAATACCCGATCACCAACGGCTATCGCGACGATAGCGGGAACATCAATTGACCACCGTCCGCTACGCGCCGTCCCCCACGGGTCGGCTCCACCTGGGCAACGCGCGCCCCGCCTTGCTCAACTGGTTCTTCGCCCGCTCGCATTCGGGCACCTACATCTTGCGGATGGACGACACCGATACCGCCCGCTCGACCCGCGAGTTTGCCGACGGCATCGAGCGCGACCTCGCCTGGCTCGGCATCGTGCCCGACGCGCTGGTCCGCCAGTCCGAACGGACTGCCCTTTACGAAACCGCCAAGCTCAAGCTCATCGAGAGTGGGCGCCTCTACCCCGCCTACGAAACTGAAGACGAACTGGACCGCCGTCGCAAGCGCGCCCGCGCCATGGGCAAGCCCCCGATCTACGATCGTGCCGCGCTTCGCCTGACCGCGGAGGATCGCGCCAGGCTCGAAGGGGAAGGGCGCAAGCCGCACTGGCGTTTCAAGCTCGATGGCAAGCCGGTCCATTTCACCGACCTCATCAAAGGCGAGCAGACCGTCAACACCGCCTCGATGTCCGATCCGGTGCTGGTGCGCGAGGACGGCTCGTTTCTTTACACGCTCCCCTCGGTGGTCGACGACATCGACCTGGGCATCACCCATGTGATCCGGGGCGAGGACCATGTGTCCAACACCGGCACCCAGATCGAGATCTTCGAGGCGCTGGGCGGCAAGGTGCCGTTCTTCGCCCACCACAACCTGCTCACCGATGCCGAGGGCCAGGGCTTTTCCAAGCGCCTGGGTTCGCTGTCGCTCTCCGATCTGCGCGAGCAGGGCTACGAGTCGCTGGCGGTTGCCGAAATGGCGGCCCTGACTGGCACCTCGCTCCCCATCGAGCCCTACGAGAGCCTCGACGCCATTGCCTCCCGGCTCGAACTCTCCATGATCTCGCACGGCTCGGCCCGCTTCGATCCGGCCGAACTGGATTCGCTCAACGCCCGCATCCTCCACGCCATGCCCTATGAGCTGGCGCGGCCACGCCTTGAGGAACTGGGGCTGGCCAGCGAGCCGCTTTGGCTCGCCAATCGGCAAAATTTGAATAGATTTTCGGACATCCAGGAGTGGGCCAAACTGATCTCCGGCCCGGTCGTGCCGATCATCGAGCCTGAAGATCGCGAGTTCATCGACCTGGCCCGCGACATGCTGCCTGCCGAGCCCTGGGACGAGGCCACCTGGATCCTCTGGACCAACGCGCTCAAGGAAGGGACTGGCCGCAAGGGCAAGTCACTGTTCCTGCCGCTGCGCATGGCTCTGACGGGCCGTCACGACGGCCCCGAGCTCAAGGCGCTGCTGCCGTTACTTGGGCGTAGGGTGTGTCAGGACCGACTATCCTGACGGTCTTGTCCCCGAAATGAATGATCCGCTCGCCGGCCTCTGCCGGCTGGGCGGTAACCGTCGGCGCGACCGTGCCGGGACGGCGCCGGGGCAGGGGAACGTCCACCGAAGCGATGCTGGCCATCTGAACGGGGGCGAGCGTGGTAATCTGCTGGCCGCGCCGGGGATCGCGCTTGGGCATCGGAAACCCAAGGTCGGCGAAGTTGACCACCGATTGCGCGTCTTGCCCGTCGCCTCCCGCTCCGATCACCGAGACCGAGCCCTGCGCAGGCGCTACGTTGCATGAAGCCGTCAGGTCCACCTGCTTGCGATAGGCAAAGGCGAACGGCATCGAGGCATAGGCCGAGCCATCCAGGTTCACCATCTGCTCCGGCTCCTGGCCGGGGTTCTTGTAGTAGTAGAGGTCCACCGGCGTGCCGGGGCAGGTCTCCTGGCACTGGTAGGCGTCCTGGCCCAGGTAATCGGGCAGGGTGGAATAGCTGATCGGCCAGAAGTAACCGTCGCTCTTGCGCACGCACACCGTGCGGATGGTGCCGTAGCCCATGCCGGTATACTGGTCGCCCACGATGTCGCCTTCGGTGAACTGGCCCTGCTGGTTGGTGTAGCCGCCAAAGAGGCGATCGAAGAGGCCGCCACGATTGGTGTTGTCCTGCTGGGTGACCGTGGCCTGCGAGCCGGAATTGCAGCCGAAGCGCATCATTTCCTGCAGCACGGTTTCGCGCTGCTGGCTGACCGCCGCGGCGGTGTTGACCGAGTTGGTCAACTCGTCGCGCTGCTGGCGGCCCTTGATGATGGTCCGCGCCAGCGCCTGGCATTCCCGGGTGAGTTGCTGGCCCGCCTTGGCGGCTGCGTTGCAGCCCGTGCGCACGTAGGCGCTTTCGGCATCCTGCACCTGGCCGGCCACGATCCGCGCCTGCTCCGAATTGCTCTGGCCGAGCCGGAAATCGTTGTTGCGTTCGAGCTGGCTCAACTGTCGCTGCAACTGCGAACAGGCATTGGCCTGGGCATAGGCCTCGGTGACGTCCAGTACCGCGCCCACAGCCATCGCCGCGAACAAGGCGAATAAGCGGATCGCGTTTTTCATTGAAACCTGCATGCCCGGGTGCCTAACTCCGTGGACGGCTAATGTTGGATTGTGCCAAAACCGCGGCTGCTTAAGGAAACCGACAGACAAGCACAGCACTATGCCCACCCGTGGTTAGCCAATAGCGCTGCCGCTGTCACCTCAAAGCGCCGAGAAGTCCCCGCATGAAGCTCGCAACCCTCCGCAACGGCCGACCCGATGGGCAGCTCGTCGTCGTCTCGGGTGACCTCACCCGCTGCGTCTCTGCGGGCAAGATAGCGCCTCACCTGCAGGCGGCGCTGGACACCTGGGAAACCAGCGCTCCCGCGCTTGCCGAGCTGAGCCGCGCCCTCAATTCAGGAGCGATCGCCGCGCAGGCTTTCGACCCCGGCCTGGCGCTTGCGCCGCTGCCGCGCGCCTATTCCTGGATCGACGGGTCGGGCTACCTCAGCCACCTCGAACGCGTGCGCACGCTCGCGGGCAGCAAGGATGCCGAGCTGCAATCGGCCCGCCCGCTGCTCTATCAGGGCGGTTCCGATTCGCTGCTGGGTGCCACCGAACCTATCCTCGTCAGCGACGATAGCCTGGCGGTGGATTTCGAGGCCGAGATTGCGGTCATCACCGGACCGGTCCCCATGCGCGCCACCCGCGCGGAAGCCGCAGCCGAGATACGCCTCATCACGGTATGCAACGACGTCTCGCTGCGCCGGCTCGTGGCCGACGACCTGCAGAACGGTTTCGGCTTCTTCCACTCCAAGCCTTCCACCGCCTTCGGGCCGGTTGTCGCCACCCCCGACGAGTTCGGCACGGCCTGGCGCGACAACAAGCTCCACCTCAAGCTGCGCGTCACGGTCAACGACGCTCTCTTCGGCCAGCCCGACGCCGGCGTCGACATGCATTTCGACTTTGCCGACCTCATCGCCGCGGCCAGCGAAACGCGTCGCCTGATCGCCGGCACCATCGTCGGCTCTGGCACGGTCACCAACCGTCACGATGAAGTGCCCCCGATCAAGCGCGACGGCATCGGCTTTTCCTGCATCGCCGAGGCGCGCGCGGTCGAAAAGCTCAAATACGGCAAGGCGCGCACCCCGTTCCTCAAGCAGGGGGATCGCTTGACCATCGCGATTGTCGATCCCGCCGGAACCCCGGTGGTCGGCAGCATCGACCAGCGCGTGGCTCTCTACCAACGTTGAAACAGCTTGATTTCCGCTCCGTTCGGGGTCAAACATGCGCGCCATGAAAACCGTCAACGCAATCTGCATTATCGACTGCATTATTATCCGCTAACCCATCGGGCGCGGCGCGGTTTTCTTCACCTAAAATCCTGACTACCGAAGAGTCCGCGCCCGCGTGAAATCCGTTCTGTGGCAGGAATACTCATGGCTTCGGCTCAAGACACTCGACTGCGCCTCTACAATACGCTCACCCGCTCCAAGCAGGACTTCGTCCCGCTCGATCCGGACAATGTGCGCATGTACGTGTGCGGCCCGACGGTCTACGACTTTGCCCATATCGGCAATGCCCGCCCGGTCATCGTCTTCGACGTGCTGTTCCGCCTGCTGCGCCATGTCTATGGCGCCGAACACGTGACCTACGTACGCAACATCACGGACGTGGACGACAAGATCAATGCCCGCGCCGCGCGTGACTTCCCGGGCCTGCCGCTCAACGAGGCCATCCGCAAGGTCACCGAAAAGACCGCCGCCCAGTACCAGGCCGATACCGCCGCCCTGGGCGCGCTCGAGCCGACAGTGCAGCCGCGCGCCACCGAAAACATCGATGAGATGCAGGCTCTTATCAAGGCGCTGATCGAACGCAGCCACGCCTACGAGGCCAAGGGCGAAGTGCTGTTCGCCGTCGATTCCATGCCTGACTACGGCCAGCTCTCCGGCCGCAACCTGGAAGACCAGCTCGCCGGCGCCCGCGTGGCGGTGGAAAGCCACAAGCGCAATCCTGCCGACTTCGTGCTCTGGAAGCAGTCCTCGAGCGAGGAACCCGGCTGGCAGAGCCCTTGGGGGCGCGGCCGCCCTGGCTGGCACATCGAGTGCTCGGCCATGAGCGAGCGCTACCTCGGGCGCACCTTCGACATTCACGGAGGCGGGCTCGATCTCATCTTCCCGCACCACGAGAACGAGATCGCCCAGTCCCGTTGCGCCCACGGCAGCCACGCGATGGCCAATGTCTGGATGCACAACGGCTTCGTGCAGGTGGAAGGCCAGAAGATGTCCAAGAGCCTGGGCAACTTCGTCACCATCCACGACCTGCTCGACACCGAAATGTTCGGCGGTCGCAAATGGCCCGGTGAGGTGCTGCGCCTCGCCATGCTCATGACCCATTATCGCGAGCCCATCGATTTCTCCCTGGCGCGGCTCGAGGAAGCCACCCAACTCCTCGAGAAATGGGAGCGCTTCGCCAAGGGACACACGCCCGCAGCCGATATCGACCCCGAGGCCCTCGCGGCGCTGGCCGACGATCTCGATACCCCCGGCGCGATCCGGCGCCTGCACCGGCTCATCGTCGATGATGGCCAGCCCGCCGCCGGTCTCGCCATTGCCGACCTGCTCGGCATCAAGGTGCTGCGCGAAACCGTGGTCGATGCCGGCACGGAAGCCCTCGTTGCCGCGCGCCTCGCCGCGCTCAACGGCAAGGACTTCGCCGAGGCCGACCGCATCCGCGCCGAACTGGCCGGGCAGGGCGTTCAACTGATGGACTACAAGGACGCCGAAACCGGCGAACGCCGCACGCGCTGGGAAGTCAAACGATGACCCTGCGCCACCCCACCTTCGTTCCTCCTCGGGATCTCCTGCCATGAGCGCCATCATCGACCATGTCGGCCTGTCGGCAACCGACTTCGACAAGTCCAAGGCCTTCTATACCGAGGCCCTTGGGACGCTCGGGATCAAGCTGCTTGCCGACTGGACTTTCGGGGACAGACGCATCGCCGGGTACGGCGTGGATCGCGCCACCTTCTGGCTGCACTCGGGCAAGCAGGTTCGCGGCGACGCCCATCTTGCCTTCCGGGCGCGCAGCCATGCCGAGGTCAATGCCTTCTACTCGGTAGCCCTGTCGATGGGCGGCACCGACAACGGCGCTCCCGGGCCGCGCCCGCACTACCACGCCAATTACTACGGCGCCTTCGTGCTGGATCCGGACGGGCACAACATCGAGGCTGTCTGCCATGACCCCGAGTGAAAGCCTGACCGGCGGCTGCCAATGCGGCGCGGTGCGCTTTCGCGCCGGCCGGCTTGGTCGTCCGTCCATTTGCCACTGCCGCATGTGCCAGAAGGCCTTCGGCAGTTTCTTCGGGCCGTTGGCGACAGCCTATGACGTCGTCTGGACCCGGGGCGAACCCAAGCGCTTCCGCAGCTCCAACAAGGTGCAGCGCGGCTTCTGCGCCGATTGCGGCACCCCGCTGACCTATGAGGTCGATGGCGAGCCGACCGTCGAACTGGCGATCGGCGCCTTCGATCATCCCGAGGTTGCCGCCCCCCTCATCCAGGTGAACCACGCCGACAAGCTGCCGTTCTTCGACGGGCTGGCCGCGTTGCCGGTCCATCGCCGCGCCCCCGAGGCTGAGGCCTTCTACGCCGACATCGTCGGCCTCCAGCATCCGGATCACGATACCCACCGCGAAGGGGACAAGCCATGAGCGAAAGCTTTTCGGGCGGCTGCCAGTGCGGCGCCGTGCGCTTCCGCGTCGAGGGGCCCGTCCACCACGCCTCGATCTGCAACTGCCGCATGTGCCAGAAGGCCTTCGGCAACCTGATGGCGCCCTTTGCGAGCTTCAAGTCCCCGGTCGAGTGGACACGTGGCAAGCCCACGCTCTTCCGTAGCTCGCAGGCCGTGCAGCGCGGCTTCTGCAACAAGTGCGGCACCCCGCTGACCTATCAGGTCGGGGACGGCAATCCCGCGCTTGCCATCGGCGCCTTCGACCGGGTCAACGAGATCGTCCCGACCATCGAATTCGCGCGAGAAAACCGCCACCCTGTGATGGACAACCTCGATACCCTGACGCCCGAGGACCTCGGCTCGACCGACGAGGAGCGCAACATGCTGGCGATCCTCAAGTCCTTCCAGCATCCCGACCGCGACACCGACAACTGGCAGCCCCAGGGCTGAAGCTTGATGACCAAAGAACGCCTCTACCTCTTCGACACCACCCTGCGCGATGGCGCCCAGACGGCCGGCATCGAATTCTCGCTCGAGGACAAGATTTCGGTCACCGCGCTCCTTGAGGATCTTGGTGTCGACTACATCGAGGGCGGCTATCCGGGCGCCAACGTTGTGGACACAGAGTTCTTCTCCCAGAAGCGTACGCGCCGGGCCACCTTCACCGCCTTCGGCATGACCAAGCGGGCAGGGCGCTCGGTGGGTAACGATCCGGGCGTGCAGGCTCTGCTTGACAGCCGTGCCGATGCCACCTGCTTCGTCGCCAAGGCCTGGGACCAGCAGGTCGTGCTCGCGCTCGGCATCACGCCCGAGGAAAACCTCGTGGCGCTGGCCGAGACCATCAAGGCCGGCGTAGAGGCGGGCAAGGAAGTTCTTGTTGATGCCGAACACTTCTTCGACGGCTACAAGTCCAATCCCGGCTACGCCGCCAGTTTCGTCGAGACGGCGCTGGAGGCCGGCGCCCGCTGGGTCGTCCTGTGCGACACCAATGGCGGTACCATGCCGTTCGAGATCGAGGACATCGTGCGCGCGCTCCCCGTCGACCACGCGCGTCTGGGCATCCACGCACACGATGACACCGGCCAGGCCGTCGCCAACACGCTGGCGGCCGTGCGCGCCGGAGTTCGCCACATCCAGGGCACGCTCAACGGCATCGGCGAGCGCTGCGGCAACGCCAACCTGATGACCATCATCCCCACGCTGGCGCTCAAGCCCGGCTTTGCCGACCGGTTCGAGATCGGGATCGACGCGGCGCGCCTGCACGACATCACCCGCATCTCCCGCACGTTTGACGAATTGTTGAACCGCGCCCCCAGCCGCCAGGCACCCTATGTCGGCTCGTCCGCCTTCGCCACCAAGGCCGGCATCCACGCCTCCGCCCTGGCCAAGGACCCCTCGACCTACGAGCACGTGCCGCCCGAAAGCGTCGGCAACGAGCGTTCGGTGATGGTGTCCCAGCAGGCCGGCAAGTCGAACCTTCTCATCACGCTCAAGCGCCACGGCATCGAACTGGCCAAGGACGACCCGCGGCTCGATACGCTCCTGCGGCACGTCAAGGAGCGCGAGGCACGCGGCTATTCCTACGACGGCGCCGACGCCTCCTTCGTGCTCCTGGCGCGTAAGACCTTGGGAATGCTGCCCGAATTCTTCGATGTCGAGAATTACCGCACCAGCGTCGAACGTCGCCACAACGCCCGTGGCGAGCAGATCGCGGTCACCGAGGCGGTGGTCAAGATCCGGGTGGGCGATGACCTGCTGATGTCCGTCGCGGAAGGCAACGGCCCCATCAACGCGCTCGACCTCGCGCTGCGCAAGGATCTGGGCAAGTATTCCGACCAGATCGGGGACCTCGAACTGGTCGACTTCAAGGTCCGTATTCTGGACGGCGGCACGGGCGCGGTCACCCGTGTACTGGTCGAAAGCAGGGATGGCACCGGGGAGCGCTGGTATACTGTCGGGGTGTCCCCCAACATCATTGATGCCTCATTTGAGGCGTTATATGAGTCAATCACCTATAAACTGTTGAAAACCGAGGCACCGGCCCAGATTCCGGCGTAATCGGACTTTCGCGACAACCCGGTTTGTAGGCGCATTTGCGTCTGCGAACCCCTTGGAGGCTAAACTGGCCGAGACCGCCCCGAAACGTCCCCTTGCCGTCACCGTGGGTGCGGCAGTCGCCACGTTGGTCATTATTGCGGGGGTACTGACAGGCCCCACGATCCTGACCTGTTCCGGCAGTCCCGAAGGTTTTGGCGCCTGCTTCTCCGGTAAGCTCTCCGATATCGGCATCCTGCCCAAGCCGGCTCCGGTCGCTGTGGCAGAGACGACCCCGCCTGCGGCAGACACCGCGCAGACGGCCGTCCCTCCGACGACCGAGACACCCGACACGGGCCTGCCAGCCAACATTCCCGACATCATCACGCCGACCTTCGGCCTGCTGCGTGCCGAGCCCGATGGCTCGGTCGTCATCGCCGGTAGCGGCAAGCCGGGCACGGAAGTGGAAGTGTTCTCCAATGACGCTCCGATCGGCAAGGCCAAGGTCGAGCCGAGCGGGGACTGGGTTCTCGTGCCAGAAAAGCCGCTGCCCGATGGCGGCGTTGAACTGACCGTCGGCGAAGCCGGTGGCAAGGATCGCTCAAGCCAGTCCTTCGTGGTGGTCATCGATCCGGAGCACAAGAACGAACCCCTGGTCGTGGCCAGCGCCCCGGGCAAGGCCAGCGAAGTGCTCCAGGGCCTCGCCAAGGCCGGCAGCGAGCCGCCCATGCAGGTGGCCAATGCCGAAACGCCGGCGCCGGCCCATCCGGTTGCCAGCGAAACCGCCGGCAACTCCACCGCGCCCTCCGCTTTCAACAAGCCGGAAGCGGTCCCGGCCCAGCAGCCGACGACCGAGCAGCCCGCTGCGGGCCAGCCGGCAGCCGATCAGCCTGCCGTTGCCGCCGAACCGGCGCAGTCCGCCGATAGCGCCGCGATGCCGACCGCCACGCCTGTTGAGGCCAGCCAGCCTGATGCGCCCGCGACGGTCGCAGCGGCAACGCCGCAGGCGCCTGCGGCCGATCAGCCTGCTCCCGGGACGACCGTTCCTGCCGCCGCAGAAGCTCAGGTTGCCAAGGCCGAGGAGCCCGCTGCCGCCGCGACACCCGAACCCGCTGCTGTCGCCCCGAGCATCGATGCCATCGAGATCGATGGGAACCGCAACTTCTTCGCCGGTGCCGGGCCGGATGGCGCCACGGTGCGCCTCTATGTCGATGACCGCTTCATTGCCGATAGCCTCGTGCGC
>Ga0182743_1000241_pt1 | contig 82173 bp, 83 predicted proteins | sample eDN3rd30CKraftOP_FD_128522 | JGI IMG/M metagenome (GOLD analysis project Ga0182743, IMG submission 128522) | Enriched Organic Plus compost microbial communities from Emeryville, California, USA - eDNA 3rd pass 30_C Kraft OP (version 2) (version 2) ... | reverse complement strand
GATCCGACCGCCGCGCCGACGATGCCGGCGATGACCAGGAGCACCGACAGGCGGTTGGTCAGTTGGCGCGCGGTCACGGTGGGGACGACGAGCATCGCGACCATGAGGATCGCCCCGACCGTGCGGACCCCGATCACGATCGCGACCACGAGCATCGCGGTCATCGCCAGCTCGAGCAGCCGCACCGGCAGGCCGACGGACCCCGCGAAGGAGAGGTCGAACAGGGCGGTCTTCAGCGGTCGGAAGAACGCGGCGACGAGGATCAACGAGACCGCGCAGAGGGCACCCATCGTCACGAGGTCGCTTTCGAGCAGCCCGGCCGCCTGGCCGAAGAGGTACGTGTCGAGACCGGCCTGGTTGGCGTTGTTGAAGTTCGCGAGGAAGGTGAGAAGGACGATGCCGAGCGAGAAGAAGCTCGTGAGGACGACGCCGATCGCCGCGTCCGGCCGGATCCGGCCCGTCCGCTCGATCGCGAGTATCAGCGCCGACCCGATGAAGCCGGCCGCGGCGGCACCGATGGCCAGGGTCGACGCGTCCTTGGCACCGGTCGCGATGAATGCGACGCAGACCCCCGGGAGGGTGGCGTGCGAGAGCGCGTCACCGACCAGGCTGCGCTGCCTGAGCACCGCGAACGAGCCGAGGACGCCGGCGGCTACACCGAGGATCACCGCCCCGATGAAGACCACCGAGTCGGTGTAGCTGAACGGGAGCAGGCGGATCAGCCAGTCCACTCGCCCATCTCCACGTCCGAAGTGGAACCGGTGCCGCCGTACGCCCGGCGGAGCGAGTCGGGCGCGAGCGCTTCCGCCACCGGCCCGCACGCGACCGTCCTCACGTTGAGCAGCAGGGCCCAGTCGAAGCGGGAGCGCACGGTGCCGATGTCGTGGTGGACCACGACCACGGTCCGGCCCTCGTCGCGGATTCCCTGGAGCAGGTCGAGCAGCGCGGATTCGGTGCGGGCGTCGACCCCGGCGAAGGGTTCGTCGAGAAGCATCAGCGGAGCCTCCTGGGCCAGCGCCCGCGCGATGAACACCCGCTGGCGCTGCCCGCCGGAGAGTTCCCCGATCTGGCGCCTCGCGAAGGGGGCCATGCCGACCCGGTCGATCGCTTCCCGGACGACGTCCCGGTCCGCGGCCTTCAGCCTCCGGATCCAACCGGCCTCCCGGTAGCGGCCCATCTCGACCACTTCCTCGACGGTAATCGGGAAGTCCCAGTCCACGGCGTCGCGCTGCGGCACGTACGCGATGCGGTCGAGGGCCTCGCCGGCCGGTCTGCCCTCGATCAGCACGTGTCCGGCATCGACGGGCTGGAGTCCGACGACCGCCTTCAGCAGCGTCGACTTGCCGGCGCCGTTCGGGCCGACGATCGCGGCCAGGCTACCGTCGGGGAACTCGGCGTCGACGTCCCAGAGAACCGGCCGGGACGAGTACGAGGCGGTGAGGCGGCGCACCGCGAGGGCCAACGGCTTCGCGGCCCCGGTCTCACTTCCCGGCTTGCTCATCTGAGTCCCTCCACCAGGTGCTTGACGTTGCTTCTCAACATTCCGATGTATGTCCCTTCCGGAGTTCCCTCCCGCCCCGCGGCATCCGAGAAGAGCTCTCCTCCGACCACCGCGTCCTGCCCCTTCTCGCGGGCGGAGGCCAGCACGGCGTCGATGGTCTGCGGCGGCACGCTCGACTCGATGAAGACCGCCTTCACCCCGCGATCGGCGATCACGTCCGCGACCCGCTCGATGTCATCGGTGGTGGCCTCGGCGGCTGTGGACAGTCCCTGGATCGCCGCCACGTCGATGCCGTACCTCCGCCCGAGGTAGCGGAACGCGTCGTGTGACGTGACGAGCACGCGGCGCCCCGCTGGAATCGACTCGATCTCGCGCCGTATCTCCCGGTCGAGCGCGTCGAGCCGCTTCCGGTACCGCTCCGCGTTCGCCCTGTAGGTCCCGGCACCCTCGGGGTCGACCTCGATCAGGCCGGCCTCGACCTCGTCGACCGCGTACTTCCAGAGTTGCACGTCGAACCAGACGTGCGGGTCGTACTCCTCTTCCTCCGGGGCCCCGGACGGTGCGTCGAGAAGCAGTTCGCGGGGAATGCGGTCGGTCACGGCGAACACGGGCTTTGCCTCCCCCACCTCCTCGAGCACGTCTTCCAGTTTCGCTTCCAGGTAGAGACCCCCATAGAAGATGACGTCGGCGTCGCGCAGGTCCTCGACGTCGCCGGCGCTCGCCTTGTAGAGGTGCGGATCGACGCCGGGTCCCATCAGCCCGATCACCTTCACCCGGTCGCCCCCGACCTGGTGGACGAGGTCGGTGATGAAGTTGGTGGTGGTGACCGCGGTGATCTCGCCGTCCGATCCCACGGCGATGCCCTCGCGTTCGCCGATCGTCGAGCAGGCGGTGAGCGCCAGGCAGGCCGTCAGGACGGAGAGGACCGCCGCTATGAGACGGACCGTGGCGCCGTCCCGAGGTCTGGATGTCGTCGGGGAGCCGATCACCTCGAATAGTTTGACATGCAAGCACAAAAGTTGAGCCGTGCCTAAATATCCCGGAATTCCGGCTCCCGGGTACCATCCCCCGGAACCTTCAGGTCCAACGAACCCCCCGAGAGGAACTAAGTGTCTGTAGACCTCGCTGAAGTGAGCAAACTTGACGTGCAGCCGGGAGAGCTGCCCGAGAAGATGGCCGCCTGGGTCATCCGCCCCGAAACCGAGGGCAACGAGCCGAACAAGGCGTTCCAGTTCGAGGAGATCGAGACCCCTGAACCCGGCCCGTTCGAAGTGATCGTCCGCGTCATGGCGGCCGGCGTCAACTTCAACAACGTGTGGGCCGGCCTGGCCAGCCCCGTCTCGGTCTTCAAGTACGGCGACCACCCCGAGTACGGCCACCACATCGGTGGCTCCGACGCCTCCGGCATCGTCTGGAAGGTCGGCGAGGGCGTGACCCGCTGGAAGGTCGGCGACGAGGTCGTCGTCCACTGCAACCAGGCCTCGTACGAGGACGTCGAGGTCCACGGCCTCGACCCGCTCGCCGCGCCCAGCCAGAAGATCTGGGGCTACGAGACCACCTGGGGCTCCTTCGCCCAGTTCACCAAGGTCCAGGCGCAGCAGCTCCTGCCCCGTCCCAAGAACCTCTCCTGGGCCGAGGCCAGCTGCTACGGCCTGACGTACTTCACCGCCTACCGCATGCTGATGGACCAGGCGAAGATCCAGGCCGGCCACAACGTCCTCATCTGGGGCGCCGCCGGCGGCCTCGGCGTGTTCGCCGTCCAGCTCTGCAAGGCGGCCGGGGCCAACGCCGTGGGTGTCGTCTCCTCCGACGAGAAGGGCGAGCTGGTCAAGCAACTCGGCGCCGTCGACTACATCAACCGCAACGAGTTCAAGGACATGATGCGGACCGGAGACGAGTCCCCCGAGGAAGAGAAGGCCCGGTTCAAGGCCTCCGTCGGATTCGCCAAGAAGGTCAAGGAGATCCTCGGTGACTCCCCCGACGTCGTGTTCGAGCACGTCGGCAAGGCCACCTTCCCGACCTCCGTCTTCGTCGTGAAGCCGTTCGGCAAGGTCGTCATCTGCGGCGCCACCTCCGGTTACAACCTCGACTTCGACGTGCGCCACCTCTGGATGCGCCAGAAGCAGATCATCGGCTCGCACTTCGCGAACGCCTACGAGTGCATGAAGGCCAATCAGCTGATGGCCGAGGGCAAGGTCCAGCCGGTGCTCTGGAAGACCATGGGCTTCGACGGCGTCCCCGAGGCGCACCAGATGCTCCACGAGAACCGCCACCTCGGCAAGATCGCCATCCTGGTCGGTGCCGAGACCGAGGAGGAAGGCCGCGAAGTCGAAGGTCCGGGCGCGATCCGGGCCGAGGTCGGGGCCTAGATCTCTAGAAATACGGAAGAAGGAAGACGATGACTTACATCAACGAGATCTCCTGGCATGTGACCCCTTTCCGGTCACAGCGCTGGATCGACCGTTGGGAACCCACCGCCGCCAAGGTCATGGACTACGGCGCGACCGGCTGGGAGATCTACCGCAACGACGAGGATCCGTTGATCTTCCGGCAGATCACGCGCTGGGAGAAGAAGTCCGACTTCGAGGCCTGGTGGTACTCGGAGGAGACGTCGAAGGCCCGCGAGGAGATCATCGATCTCTACGTGAAGCCCCTCCTTCCGGTCTGGTGCTCCCCGGTCGTATCCGGCTGAGCTCCGGAGACAAGCATCAAGAAAGGGGGCCCGGCCGGGCCCCCTTTTCGTTGCCCGTACTTCCTAGTACGGGTCCGGCATGGCCACCCGGATGTCCGAGAAGGAGCCGATCGCTCCCCTGCCGCCGTTCTTGGCCCCGATCGAGATGCTCGTGTCGCGGCCGGTCAGCTCGTTGCCGCGCTCGTCCGCCGCGACGGCGACCTTGTTGCCGTTGACGAACCCGATCACCTGGGCGCGGCCGTTCGGGCCGTTGAAGGCACGGAGCGTGATCCGGTTGGCCTTGCCGGGACCGTTCACCTTGCGGCCGGCCTTGGCGCTGCCGAGGTTGATGATCCGGCCGTTCGGCATCACCTTCCGGAGTCCGTAGCGCCGCGTCGACGGCCACACCACGAACTGGTACCGGCTGCCGTCGGTGTTCTGACGGAGGCTGACGCCCGCGTAGGCGCGCTTGAGCACCTTCGGCGGGGTCGACTTGAAGATCCTGGCGACCGCGCTGACCTGGAGGTCGCGGCCCACGACCGGTACGCGGTAGAAGCACTCCTCGGCCTTGAGACCGAGCTTGAACCGGAAGGCCTTCGGCGATCCCCCGCGCTCGCACTTGGTCTTGGCCCGCATCTGGAGGAGCTGGGCGCGGCCGTCGGCCGTGTCGAGCCCGTTGCGGTAGATCGTGATGGTGTTGGCCTCCGCGGCCGCGGCGAAGGCCGTGGCGGCGGCTGCCACGGCGGCCAGACCGGCCCGCACGAAGGGTTTTCTGGTGAGGGAACGCATGTGAAGAGCCTAAACACAGCCCGGCGCGAAATGGTGCGCCCCACCCGGCCTGTTCGAAATGCTGCGTGACCGATCTCCACTCCGCGACGGGAGGCCGGGAAACGGCGTGACGCCGGTAGAATCGGCGCCATGAGCGACCACCGTCTGCCCGAACGCGATCGCCCCTGGGTGATGCGCACGTACGCGGGCCACTCCGATGCCCGCCGTTCCAACGAGCTCTACCGGAGCAACCTGGCGAAGGGCCAAACCGGCCTCTCGATCGCCTTCGATCTGCCCACCCAGACAGGCTACGACCCCGATCACGCCCTCTCCCGCGGCGAGGTCGGCAAGGTCGGCGTCTCGGTGGCCCACCTCGGTGACATGGAGACCCTGCTGGACCAGATCCCGCTGGACAACATGAACACCTCGATGACGATCAACGCGGTCGCCGCCTGGATGCTCGGGCTGTACGTCGCCGCGGCCGAGAACACCGGCGTCGACCGGTCGCAGCTCAAGGGCACGACCCAGAACGACATCATCAAGGAGTACCTCTCGCGCGGCACCTACGCGTTCCCGCCGGAACCGTCGATGCGGCTGATCGCGGACATGGTCGCGTTCACGGTCAACGAGATCCCGAGCTGGAACCCGATCAACATCTGCAGCTATCACCTGCAGGAGGCCGGGGCCACCCCGGTCCAGGAGATCGCCTACGCGATGTCGACCGCGATCGCGGTACTCGACGAGGTGAAGGCCCGCGGGCAGGTCTCCGACGAGGACTTTCCGAAGGTGTTCGGCCGGATCTCGTACTTCGTCAACGCGGGCGTTCGGTTCATCGAGGAGATCGCAAAACTGAAGGCGATGGGCCGGCTCTGGACCGAGATCGGCCGGGAGCGCTACGGCGTCACCGACGAGAAGTACCTGCGGTTCCGCTACGGCGTCCAGGTCAACTCGCTCGGGCTCACCGAGGCCCAGCCGGAGAACAACATCCAGCGGATCGTGATCGAGGCCCTGGCCGTCACCCTGGCCCGTGACGCCCGTGCCCGGGCGCTCCAGCTGCCGGCCTGGAACGAGGCGATGGGCCTCCCCCGCCCGTGGGACCAGCAGTGGAGCCTCCGCATCCAGCAGGTGCTGGCCTTCGAAACGGACATGCTCGAGTACCCGGACATCTTCGAGGGCTCGGTCGTGATGGAGGGCCTGGTCGAGGAGCTGATGGCCGGCGCCAGGGACGAGATGGCCGTCGTCGCCGAGAAGGGCGGCGCCGTCGAGGCGGTGCCGTACATGAAGGCCCGCCTGGTGGAATCCCACCGCGAGCGCTTCGCCCGGATCGAGAACGGCGAGCAGACCGTGGTCGGCCTCAACAAGTACACCGAGACCGAGGATTCGCCGCTTACCGCGAGTGCGGACGGCGGGATCATGAAGCCGGACCCGCAGGTCGAGAAGGAACGGATCGAGGCGCTCGAGGAGTGGCGTTCCAGCCGTGACCAGGCGGCCGTGGACGAGGCCCTGGCCGAGGTCGCACGGGTCGCCGGCACCGACGAGAACATCATGCCCGCGACGATCGCCGCGGCCAAGGCGGGCGCGACGACCGGCGAGTGGGCCGCCACCCTGCGTGAGGTGTTCGGCGCGTACCGCGGCCCGACCGGGGTCGGCGGGGCCGCACCCGCCGGGGACCGCGACTCCCTCGCCGAGGTCCGTGCCAGGGTCGACCGGGTTTCCGAGGAGATCGGTCACCGGATCAGGATCCTGGTCGGCAAGCCGGGCCTCGACGGCCACTCGAACGGTTCCGAGCAGATCGCCCTCCGCGCCCGCGACGTCGGCATGGAGGTCGTCTACCAGGGCATCCGCCTCACCCCGGAGCAGATCGTGGAATCGGCGGTCCAGGAGGACGTGGACCTGGTCGGCCTCTCGATCCTCTCGGGTTCGCACCTCGAACTCATCCCGGAGGTAGTCCGCCTGCTCAAGGAGGAGGGCGTCGACGTGCCGGTGGTCGCCGGCGGGATCATCCCGCCGGAGGACGCCGCCCGTCTCAAGGAGGCCGGGGTCGCCGGTGTGTACACGCCGAAGGACTTCGACATGAACGAGATCATGGGCGAGTTCGTGGACCTCGTGGCCGCCAACCGGTCCGAGCCGCAGCCCGTCTAGGCCCCCGCCCCCATGACCCTCGCCTTCCTCGACGACCAGAGGTTCATCCTGAAGCGGGACATCCCGCTCGAGGTGGCCCTGTTCTTCCTGGCCTTCTTCCTCGTGGTGGTCGCACTGGCCGTCTGGGGGTACCGGGCCGGGGGCTCGAAGGGCGAGGGCGTCATCCGCGCCACTTCCGCCGTGCTCTCGGTGCTCGGCCTCGGCGTCGCGGGCTACATCGCCTACAAGACGCAGATCGACAAGGGATCTTTCCAGTGCATCGGCGGCGGGGGCGGCTGCGAGCTCGTCGAGCAGAGCAAGTACGCGAACTTCCTCGGCGTCCACATGTCGATCTGGGGGCTGATCGGTTACACGACGATCCTGGCCGCCGCCCTCTCGAAGGGTGACCTGGCCCGGCTCGCGGCCTTCGGCCTCGCGCTCTTCGGCTTCATCGTCAGCCTCATCCTGCGGTACCTGGAGCTGTGGCAGATCCACGCGTCGTGCCAGTGGTGCGTCGCGAGCGCGGTGCTGATGACCTCGCTTCTGGTGCTCGCCACCTGTCGCCTGGTCGGCTTCTACGGGCTGGACGGATACGACGACGAGATGTCCGGTGAGCCGGACGCCGAAGGTTCCGGCGATCCCGCCCCGGAGACGGCCTGAAGAGCCCGGATCTTCGAGGCGTTTTCCGAGCGCTGTCAGGTAGCATCCCGACGCAATGGCTACCGGACCCCAGCAGAAGAGAAAAGAACTCCGCGAGAAGCGCCTGAAGGCTGAAGCAGCCGCGAAGGGCGCGGATCGCCGTCAGAACCTCGGCAAGATCATCGGCATCGGTGCGTTCCTTGCAGTGATCGCCGTCGTGGTCATCGTGATCGCCCTCTCCGGCGGCGGCGATGGCGACGGCAACAGCAGCGACGCCCTGGCCTCGATCGAGGGCATCCCCCAGAAGGGCAACACCCTCGGCCGGCCGGACGCCAAGGTGACGCTGGTCGAGTTCGGTGACCTCCAGTGCCCGATCTGCAAGCAGTACAACGACGACGTCCTGCCCGACGTCATCAGCGGCCCGGTCAAGGACGGGACCGCGAACTTCGAGTTCGAGAACTGGGCCATCCTCGGTCCGGATTCGCTGCTGGCGGCGAAGGCCGCCCTCGCTGCTGGCGAACAGGACAAGATGTGGAGCTTCATCAAGGTCTTTTACGCCAAGCAGGGCCTCGAGAACTCGGGCTACGTGACCGACGACTTCCTCACCGAGGTCGCCGAGGAGGCCGGTGTTCCGGACATCGACAAGTGGAACGAGGACCGGGAGTCCGAGGCCATCGAGGAGCAGCTCGAGAAGATCGACGAGGAGGCTTCCGACGAGAACTTCACCGGCACCCCGTCCTTCGCCCTGCGCGAGGCCGACGGCAGCCTGACGCCGCTCGAGGACAGCCAGACCACCGAGGCGATCATCGACGCCATCAACGAGGCCGCCAAGGGCTCGGGCGGCAACTCCGGCAACGGCAAGTAGCAACCCGTGGCGCGGGTCTCCTCCCCCGGGAGGCGGCCCGCGCAACAATAGGGTCATGGATTCGCGCATCTCCTCTTGGCTCCGCTGCTACCGCTGCTGGTCCCGAAACCTGGAAGTCCAGGTCCACTACGACGCGATCCGGCCGATCGACCCCGAGACCGGCATCCCCACCGAGGGGGATGACGAGATCCAGGAGTCGGTGGTCCAGTGCCTGGACTGCATGCACGACCAGCCGCACCTGACCTTCGACCGGGACCGCGTCGTCCCGATCGAGGACCGTTGGGAGCGCATGGTCGCCGGCACCCCCTGGGTGGCGTCCTGCACCGTCACGGTGGACGCCGACCAGGTCGAGGCCTGTGCCGGTCCCGAGGCGGTCGAGTCGCTCACCTACGGCGCCTTTGGTGACGCGGGCACCCGGGAGTTCTTCACCCACGTCCGCTTCCACAAACACCACGACGACGAGATCTCCGTCCACCTCCTGGTCGAGCTCTACGCCCGCTCCCCCGAGGAGGCGGCGGAGGTGCTGAACAACGCCGCCAGGGGAACGATCGAGATCACGTCCCTGGCGGAAGAGTCACGCCCCCCGGCCCACGCGTCCGGCGATACCCACTGACCCGTCCGCCGGACGGGCGAAAGGTTCAATTCACCGGAAGATGACACCGGTGAATCGAACGGACATCATTCCTCGCCGGGCTTTTTGTCGCGGTCGATGACCTCTTCCTTGGCCTGCTTCGCCTTCTCGGCGAGTGAGCCGTCTCCGGCGAGGATCTCGCGCAGGTCCTTCGCGTCGCGCTTCAGGTTCTCGGGCTCCACCCGGTCACCGAGCTTGTCCTCGGCCTGCTTCTTCAGACGCCCCACCTGCTGACCAAGCTTCTTGAAATCCATGGGCGGCAGCCTACCGACCAGACCGTCCCGCCCGGGAGATGCCCCTTCTCCGAGCCATGCGCCGAAAAGCGCATCTCGCCGGCCTGGACGCCTGGAAGGCATGCCTCGTGGACTGCCAGACCAAAACGAGAAAGGGCCGCCCTCCCGGACGGCCCTTTCTGACTTCTCCGGCGGCTTGCGCCGGACGGGTACGCGCTATTCGGCGGCGGTTCCCGGGTTCTTCTTCGGGATCAGCGCGGTGCGCTTGAAGTGGCAGACGAGGACGCCGTCCTGGTTGAAGACGCGGGTGTGGACCTTGACCAGGCCGCGGTCGGGCTTGCTCTTCGACTCGCGGACCTCGAGGACCTCGGACTCGCAGAAGAGCGTGTCGCCATGGAACACCGGGGCCGGGTGGCTGAGCTCGTCGGTGGCGAGGTTGGCGATCGCCTTGCCGGAGAAGTCCGAGACGGACATGCCGACGGCGAGGGAGTAGACCAGCGGGCCGACGACGACGTTGCGGCCCTGCTGCGAGGCGTTCGCGTGCACGTCGTTGATGTGCAGCGGGTGATGGTTCATGGTGAGCAGGCAGAAGAGGTGGTCGTCGTACTCGGTGACCGTCTTCGCCGGCATGTGCTTGTAGGTGGCACCGACCTCGAACTCCTCGAGGTAGCGGCCGTACGGGTGCGAGCCGCTTTCCTCCCGCTTGGCCTGGTCGGTGGTGAAGTCGTAGTTCTCTTCGGTCATTGGGTGGGGTTTTCCTTTGGGGTTGGGACTCAGTGGACTTTCTTCAGCTTGGCCCGCTGTTCATGCGCCTCGATGACGCGGATGATCAGCTTTGCCACGTTCGAATCGCCTTCGAAACGGATGTGGCCGGTCTCGGCGGCGCGACGGTACGAGCCGATGGTGCTCTTGTCGTCCGCCAGCTGGTTGAACTGCTGCCGGTCGATCTCGACGCGGCACCGTTCGTCCTCTCCTCTTCCCTTGCTCACCTTCGGTCCGGGAACCTCGACCCGGTAGGTCTGCACGTCTCCCTTCGCACGGAGATCGAGACCGAAGACGAGCTTCAGCTTCTTCAGCGCCGGCACCTCCTCCTGGAGGTTGGTGACGGCCTGCTCGATCATCTGCGCGGTGGTAGCCATGGCAAGGGTGTTTACATGGAAAGGGCCCCGGCGGCAAGCCGGGGCCCCGCTCCGTGGGTGCTTCTAGATCTTGTGACGCTGAAGGAGCTTCTTGCCGATCACCATGCGCTGGATCTCGGACGTGCCCTCGCCGATCAGCAGCAGCGGGGCGTCGCGGTACAGGCGCTCGACCTCGTACTCCTTCGAGTAGCCGTAACCGCCGTGGATGCGGAAGCACTCCTCGACGCACTCCTTGCCGGTCTCGGAGGCGATCAGCTTCGCCATGCCGGCCTCGAGGTCGGAGCGGATGCCCGCGTCCTTCATGTTGGCCGCCTTGCGCGTCACGAGGCGGGCGGCCTCGATCTTGGTGGCCATGTCGGCGAGCTTGAACTGGATCGCCTGGTGGTTCGCGATCGGCTTGCCGAAGGTCTTGCGCTCCTGCGAGTAGCGGAGGGCGAGCTCGAGGGCACGCTGGGCGATGCCGACGCCGCGGGCGGCAACGTTCACGCGGCCGACCTCGAGGGCGTCCATCATCTGCGGGAAGCCCTTGTTCAGGCCGGCTTCCTCCCCACCGAGGATGTTCTCGGAGGGGCAGCGGTAGCCGTTGTAGACGAGCTCGGTGGACTCGACGCCCTTGTAGCCCATCTTCTTGATCTTGGGCGGGACATTGAGGCCGGCGTACGGGCCAGTGTTCTCCTCGACCCACGGCTCCTTCTCGGTGATGAAGCAGGTCATGCCCTGGTGGGGCTTCTCGGCCTGGAGATCGGTGCGGGCGAGGAGGAAGACGAGGCTGGAGCCGAGCCCGTTGGTGACCCACATCTTCTGGCCGTCGATCACCCAATCATCGCCGTCCTTCTTCGCGGAGGTCTTGATGCCCTGGACGTCGGAGCCGACTTCGGGCTCGGAGAGGGAGAAGGCGGCGCGCATCTCGCCGGTCGCCATCTTCGGCAGGTACTTCTGCTTCTGCTCCTCAGAACCGAACTGCTGCAGCAGGTAGACGCCGATGAAGTGGGTGTTGACGACGCCGGAGATCGAGATCCAGCCGCGCGAGAGCTCCTCGACGATCAGTTCGTAGGTGGAGAGATCGAGGCCCATGCCGCCGTACTCCTCGGCGATCGTGACGCCGAACAGGCCCAGCTCCTTCATCTGCTCGACGATCGGCTCCGGGAAAGAGTCCTCGTGGTCGTACTTCTCGGCGTTGGGGATGATCTGCTCGTCGACGAACTGATGGACCATCTCGATGATGGCCTTCTGGTCCTCGGTGATCTCCTGGTAGCTGCTGGCGGACATGGCTCCTCGTAGGTGTTGGGGGCGCAGATGATGAAAGCGCGGCGTGGCGCGGAAAAAGACCCGCGGTCGACGCGGGCTACAGGGACCTCAAAGGATACCGGGAATGGCGTTGTGACGCGGTTTGCGGGATCCGGGCCGGGTTCACGGGAGCGGCGCCGGGACCCGCCCGGTTCGTCACCTTCGTTGCGATCCCTATACCCTCTCCGATGGCGCTGATACTGCCTTTTCGCGCCTGACTGCACTCCTCCAAACGACCCTCAAGGAGAACCTTGCGTAATCCCCGGAACTTCTTCAAGCCCAAGGCGATCGGCGCTCCCGACCCGATCACCGAGGTCCCGTTCGGTCCCTCGCGGATGATCCACTTCTTCGACGCCTCGAACGAGAAGATGGCGGCGAAGGTGCCGGACATGGCCAAGCAGGCGGACATCCTCCTCGGCAACCTCGAGGACGCCGTGCCGGTCGACAACAAGGAGGCCGCCCGCGCCGGCCTGGTCAAGGTCGCGAAGGAAGCCGACCTGGGCGGCACCCCGCTCTGGACCCGCATCAACGCCCTCGAGAGCCCGTGGGTCCTGGACGACCTCACCACCCTCGTCACCGAGGTCGGCGACAAGATCGACGTCGTCATGGTGCCCAAGGTCGAGGGCCCCTGGGACATCCATTACGTCGACCAGCTGCTCGCGCAGCTCGAGGCCAAGGGCAACGTGTCGCGCCCCATCCTGATCCACGCGATCCTCGAGACCGCCCAGGGCGTGACCAACGTCGAGGACATCGCCGCCGCCAGCCCGCGCATGCAGGGCATGAGCTTCGGCCCGGCCGACCTCGCCGCGTCGCGCCGCATGAAGACCACCCGCGTCGGCGGCGGCCATCCCGGCTACCGCTCGCTGGAGGATCCCGACGCCGAGAACCCCGACGCCCCGCGCGTCAGCGCCCAGCAGGATCCGTGGCACTACTCGATCGCCCGCATGGTCGACGCGTGCACCGCGAACGACATCCTGCCGTTCTACGGTCCGTTCGGTGACATCAAGGACCTCGAGGGTTGCGAGGCGCAGTTCCGCGCCGCCTTCCTGCTCGGCTGCGTGGGCGCCTGGTCGCTCCACCCGGCCCAGATCGCCGTGGCCAAGAAGGTGTTCTCGCCGCCGGTGGACGAGGTCCTGTTCGCCAAGAAGGTGATCGAGGCCATCCCGGACGGGCGTGGCGTCCACATGATCGACGGCAAGATGCAGGACGACGCCACCTGGAAGCAGTGCAAGGTGATGGTCGAGCTGGCCGAGATGCTGGCCGAGAAGGATCCCGAGCTGAAGGAGGCCTACGGCCTCTAGCGGCGACCCCGTCGGGCGACGATGCGGAAGGTGGCCTTCCGCTCGTCGCCCGGCCGGCCGCTCGGGTAGAGCGGCCTCACGCGGAAGGTGTGCGAGCCCGGCTTGAGCCGGTAGCTCTTCGAGGACCGGCACGCCGCGTACCTTCCCCGGTCGATCCGGCATTGAAAGCCGGTCGCCCTCCCGGTTCCGCGGAACGCGAAGGTCACCTTCCGGCGCGGCGCCTTCCGACGGTGCCGGGGAACCCCGACCACGACCCGCTTCGGCGGGCGGCGAACCATCCTCACACCCGCCGGCGAGGCGGAACCGACCGCGTCCAGGACGAACTCGCGCACCCTCGAGGTCTCGGCGGTCGGATCCGAGGGATCACCGAGGACATCGTTGATCCCCGCGTGGTCCAACGGGACCCCGAGGACGGTCTCGTCGGGATCCTGCCCCAGCGCCGTCGCCATCGCCCGGTTCGACATCATCCGGAGCGCACGGTTCGATTGGGTCACAAGGAGGAAACGCGGATCCGAGGCGTCGGCGTGGAGGATCGGCGACGCGGCCTCCCACCGGGCGTGGGCCGCCTCCTCCTCCGGGGTTCCGAACGCGTTCCAGATCAGGGCGAGCCGCTGGGGGCCGTTGAACGGGTTCGAGGCATCTGCCTCCTGCCGGATGTCGAAGGCGTCCGTGTCCAGGGCGACCACGCCGACCACCTGTTTCGGTGAGACCCGACGGCCCGGAACGAAGAGGAAACGACCCTTCAGGAAGGAGGGATTGGTCGCGACGAGGGACACCAGGTGCGCGCCCGCGGAATGTCCGGCGAGAACGATCCGATCGGGATCCCCGCCGTGTTTCTGGATGTTGACGGTCAGCCAGGCGATCGATTCGGCCACATCGGCGACGTGGTCGGGCGAGCGGACCCGCAAGGGCGGAAACTGCCCGTCCCAGTCCCCGCTGATGTCGGGTGAGAGCTGGTAGTTGACGCTGGCGACGATGTAGCCCAGGTCGTTGAACAGCCTGGCCTTGTGGGTCATCTTGTTCGACTTGTCGCCGGTCATCCAGGCACCCCCGTGTACCCAGACGACCACCGGCCGGAGTCGCCCGGACCTCGGGCTCGCGTCATCCGGCAGGTAGAGGTCCAGGCTGTTGTAGATCGACTGCGGCGGCGCGAACTCGTCCTGGTTGTAGTTCACGTCCTTTATGACCCTCGGACCCGCGGCGTCCGCCGCAGGGGCGAGAACGACGCCGACCAGGGCGAAGACGAGCGACAGCAGCACCGGGACGCGAGGCCTCATGCTGGTTCGAACCCCGAACCCGGCCCGTTGTCGCGGCATCGCCGGGTTCATCCCTGCCAGGGGTCCTGGAGTCTGAGGTCGAGCCAGCCGGTGAGGGCCCGCGAATAGGTCGCGCTGATGTGGCCCCGGTCGCGGAACTTGAGGATGTTTCCGTGTACGGCGCGACACCGGTTGCCGGGACAGACCTTGGGCAACGGGTCGATGACCTGGACCCGTTTCAGGCGCTTCGCCGCGGCGTAGTCGTAAGCCTCGGAGAGGGGCCGCCGGGCCTTGAACGTACAGGCCCCGGGCCTGTTCCGGTTCTTCTTCACGCAGTCCGACGGCAGGAAGTCCTTCGACATCGGCAGGTCCCGCATCAGGGTGACCTCCGCCCCGGTCTTCCTCAGCGCGAGCAGGGTGTCATACATCCCCTGGCGGAGGATCGGTTCGCTCGCCGCCCGCCCGAGGCGCCTGCCGTTCCGCTTCACGTACACGTTGGGCTGCGTGTTGCTCGCGACGAACACCAGCCCGGGCTTCTCCTCCCGGATGCGGTTCAGGCTGTTGCGGCGCCAGGTGTTGCAGATCCGGTCGATGTTGACGAGGGCGGCCGTACAGTTGCCGCGGAGCAGGGCGACGAGCCTCCAGTTCCGCTCGTTGGCGATGTTGATCAGGGCGGGCGTCCACTGGAGCGAGTGCGAGTCCCCGAACACCACCACCGTCTTTTCCGAGTCCGCCCGTCCGTAGACGCATTCGCCCGAGACGACGGAAGAGCCGTAGAGCAGGCAGCCTTCGCGGAAGACGGGTCCCTTGTCCTTCTTCACGACGGAGAAGGCCGGCACGTAGCGGGCCGCATCCGCGGTCGAGAAGAACGTCCCGGCGCCGGCCAGCACCAGGATCGACCCGGCCAGCACGAGTAATTCTCGAAACCGCTTTCTCATCCCCTCACCCTGATGATCGCCGAACGGGAGCCGATCGGTGAACCGGTGTCACCGTAGGCGGTGACCCGGAGGGTGTGCCGGCCCACCCGCAGATTGAACGACCGTGGGCAGACCCTCTCGCGCCCGGAGTCGATCCGGCAGGTGACCTGCCGGGCCGAGGGCCTGGATCCGATCGTGAGGCGCACCGTGGCGGCCTTCGCTTTCCCGCGGGCCTTCACCGTCCGCCTGCCCCGGATGACCGGCACGGCGCGTTCCCTGGAAACCGCGGCCTTCACGAACCGGATGGCCCGCGCGGTCACCCCCATGTCGTCCTCGGCACCCAGGAGGGGCACGACGCCCGGGTGGTTCGTGTCCACCCGCCAGCTCACGACCGGGAACCACTGGCCGAGCCTCTTCGCCATCCGGCGTGCCTCCGCCCAGCGGTCCGGACTGCTTGTGGGAACCACATGGAAGATCGGGGGATCGGTCGGATCGGCGAACCGGATCGGGGAGGCGGAATCCCACCGCGGAGTCTCCCTCTCCTCGGCCGGGGTGCCGAACGCGTTCCACATCATCCGTTGGAACCCGGCCGAGATCCGCTTGTAGGCAGGAGTCATCATCCGCCGGACGTTGAAGCCCACCGCGTCGAGCGAGAGGACGCCCTTGATCTGTGTGGTCTCGACACCCCGCGCCCGAAGGAAGGCCGGGCGGGTCGCCAGGAGCGACGAGATTTGGCCGCCCGCCGAGTCTCCACCGATCACGAGGCGGTTGGGGCTGCCACCGTACGCGGCGATGTGCCGGTCGATCCAGCCGAGCGCCCGGGCTGCGTCCTTCACGTGGGTGGGGTAGCGCAGCCGGTCGCGGCTGAACGCGAGAGGCCCGTCGAGGTCAGGCGAGAGCCTGTAGTTGATCGAGACGAACACGAACCCCGCCCGGACCAGCGCCCTGGCCTTGGGGGCGATGTTCACGTTTCGCTTGTCGCCGGAAAACCACCCTCCCCCGTGGATCCACACGAACACCGGGCGCCGCCGGGACGAATCCGCCCGCGGCCGGTAGATGTCGAGGAGGTTGGAGCCTTCCTGTTCGTTGGCGGGCGCGTACGCGATGTCCTCGACCAGCGTGTACGGCTCCGCGCTCCGCGCGCGCGAGGCGAACACGGCGAACAGGATGAGGAGCGCGAGCGCCGCGCACAGGAGCGCGGTCCCCCTGCCCTTGTTCCCCGCTAGAAACACGTCGGCAAGATTAGGTGATTTGGCCACGTTGGCTGTAACAGGCCGGGCACCCCGAGGGTGCGCTCGGCGGGCAGGCCGGTCCGTCCGCCCCGCCGGGTCGGGAAACGCGGCGGGCGGGGACGGGACGGGCGCTATGCGATCGTCGGGGCCTCCGGGAGCCGTTCGATCGCCGAGTCGAGCTCCGCCTGGTCGAGCTCCAGGTCCGAGAGCTCACCGGCCAGGAACGCCTGGTAGGCGGACATGTCGAAGTGGCCGTGACCGGACAGCCCGAGCAGGATCGTGCGCTCCTCCCCGGCCTCCCGGGCCGCCTCGGCCTCGGTGATCGCGGCGCGGATCGCGTGAGCGGGCTCCGGCCCGGGGATGATCCCCTCGGTACGGGCGAACAGGAGGGCCGCCTCGAAGGCCGCGACCTGTGGTACCGCGACCGCGTCGACCATGCCCTCCTTGACGAAAGCGCAGAGGCTCGGCGCGTCACCGTGATAGCGCAGGCCGCCGGCGTGGACCGGCTCAGGCACGAAGTCGTGGCCCAGCGTGTACATCGGCATGAGCGGGGTCATGCCGACCGTGTCCCCGAAGTCGTACGCGTACTTGCCGCGGGTCAGGGTCGGACAGGCCGCGGGCTCCGCCCCGAGGAACCTGGTGGTCCTGCCGTTGCGGATGTTCTCCCGCAGGAACGGATTGATCAGACCGGCGAAGTTGGACCCGCCGCCGACGCAGCCCACGACGACGTCCGGGTACTCGCCGGCCATCTCCAGCGCAGCGATCGCCTCCTGGCCGATCACCGTCTGGTGCAGGCACACGTGGTTGAGGACGGACCCCAGCGCGTAGTTCGCGTCGGCGTTGCCCGCCGCGACCTCGACCGCCTCCGAGATGGCGATCCCGAGGCTGCCGCTCTCGTGGGCCGCCTGGGACCTGCCCGCCTCGGTGAGGTTCGACGGGCTGCGGTGGACGGTCGCACCCCAAGTCTCGATCATCGCGCGGCGGTACGGCTTCTGGTCGTAGGACACGCCGACCATGAACACCTCGCACTCGATCCCGAACCACTGGCAGGCGAGCGAGAGGGCCGAGCCCCACTGGCCCGCACCGGTCTCGGTGACGAGCTTCTTCGTGCCGGCCTCCCGGTTGTAGTAGGCCTGGGCGACCGCCGAGTTCAGCTTATGGGACCCCGCGGGCGAGGTGCCCTCGTACTTGTAGTAGATGTGAGCGGGGGTATCGAGCGCCTTCTCGAGGCGGGTCGCCCTGATCAGCGGGGTCGGACGCCACAGCTTGTATGCCTCACGGACCTCCTCCGGGATCTCGATCACCGGTTCGGGCGACATCTCCTGCTCGATCAGGGACATCGGGAAAATCGCCGAGAGATCCTCCGGACCCGCAGGCTGGCCGGTGGCCGGGCTGAGCGGCGGGAGCGGCTCGCTCGGAGCGTCGGCCATGATGTTGATCCAGCCGGTGGGGATCTGGGACTCGGGCAGAATGAACTTCTTGGTGTCCTCGCTCATGGCCTGAATCTAATTCAGTCAGGCGATCGCCGCGATCAGCTCGACGACCGGTCCCATGCTCGGACCGACTGCGGAGATGACGTCACCCATGTGGAGTTCGGCGGCGGAGATCCCGGCGGCGAGATTGCCGACCGGGCAGACCGCCGCGTACTCGAGGCCGGCCTCCCTGGCGAGGATCGCTTCGGGCATGCCCGTCATCCCGACGATCGTGGCCCCGTCGTTGGCGAGGCGGCGGATCTCGGCGGCGGTCTCGAACCGTGGCCCCTGGACGGCGGCGTAGGTGCCCCCGTCGATGAACTCGACCCCGAGCTCGGTGAGTGCGCCGGTGACGCGGTCGCGGAAACCGGGCGAGTACGGGTGGGTGAAATCGAAATGGACGACCGGATCCCCGGGTCGCTGGAAGGTCGATTCCCTGCCCCAGGTGTAGTCGATCAGCTGGTCCGGGACGACGAGCGCCCCGGGGACGCAGGCGGGACCGATGCCGCCGACGCTCGAGACGGCCAGGATGCGGTCGCATCCCGCCTCACGGAGCGCGTGGATGTTGGCCCGGTAGTTGACGAGGTGGGGCGCGATCGAGTGATCGGCGCCGTGCCTGGCGATGAAAGCGACCCCCGGCCCGACCGCGGCGACCTCGACGGGCGCGGAGGTCGGGCCCCAGGGCGTGTCGACGGGACCGGCCGGGGCCGGTCCCGCTTCAGCATCCAGGCCGTAGAGTCCGCTACCCCCGATGACTCCGAGCCGGGCCATCGGAGCCGGGCTCAGGCGGCCAGGCGGCCCTTGAGGGCTTCGAACTGGTTCTTGATCTCGTCGGGCAGCTTGTCGCCGAACTTGGCGAGGTGTTCCTCGATCTGCGGCAGCTGCGCGGCCACGGCCTCGTCATCGACGCTGAGGAGCTGGGCCATCTGCTCCTCGGTGACGTCGACGCCCTCGAGATCGAGGTCCTCGACCTTCGGCAGCAGGCCGAGCGAGGTCTCCACGGCCCCGCCCTTGCCGTCGCAGCGTTCGAAGATCCACTTCAGGACGCGGCTGTTGTCGCCGAAGCCCGGCCACATGAACTTGCCGTCTTCGTCCTTGCGGAACCAGTTGACGTAGAAGATCTTCGGGAGCTTCGCGCCCTCGGTCTTGCCGACGTTGATCCAGTGGCGGAAGTAGTCACCCATGTGGTAGCCGCAGAACGGCAGCATCGCCATCGGGTCGAAGCGGAGCTGGCCCACCGCGCCGGCGGCCGCGGCCGTCGTCTCCGAGGACATGGTGGCGCCGAGGAAGACGCCGTGCTCCCAGTCGAAGGCCTCCGAAACGAGCGGCACGACGCTGGCGCGACGGCCACCGAACAGGAAGGCGTCGATCGGCACGCCGGCCGGATCCTCCCACTCGGGGGCGATGGTCGGGCACTGGGCCGCGCCGACCGCGAAGCGGGCGTTCGGGTGGGCGGCGGGAGCGTCCGAATCGGGCGTCCAGTCGTTGCCATGCCAGTCGATCAGGTGATCGGGGGCCGGGCCGATGCCCTCCCACCAGATGTCGCCGTCGTCGGTGAGGGCGCAATTGGTGAAGACCGTGTTCTCGGTGATCGTGGCCATCGCGTTCGGGTTCGAGTCGGCGCCGGTGCCGGGCGCGACGCCGAAGAAGCCGGCCTCGGGATTCACGGCGCGGAGACGACCCTCGTCGTCGAACTTCATCCAGGCGATGTCGTCACCGACCGTCTCGACCTTCCAGCCCTCCAGCGTCGGGATGAGCATGGCGAGGTTGGTCTTGCCACACGCCGACGGGAAGGCGCCGGTCACGTACTTGACCTCGCCCTCGGGGCTGGTCAGCTTGAGGATCAGCATGTGCTCGGCCATCCAGCCCTCGTCGCGGGCCATGACCGAGGCGATCCGCAGCGCGAAGCACTTCTTGCCGAGCAGCGCGTTGCCGCCATAGCCCGAGCCGTACGACCAGATCTCGCGGGTCTCGGGGTAATGGACGATGTACTTGTTGTCGGCGTTGCAGGGCCACGGCACGTCGTCCTGGCCCTCCTCGAGCGGCATGCCGACCGAGTGGACGCACGGGACGAACTCGCCGTCGTCACCGAGCACGTCGAGGGCACCCTTGCCCATGCGGGTCATGATCCGCATCGAGGCGGCGACGTAGGCGGAGTCGGTGATCTCGACGCCGATGTGGGCGATGTTGGAGCCGAGCGGGCCCATCGAGAACGGCACCACGTACATGGTGCGGCCCTTCATGCAGCCCTCGAACAGGCCGCGGAGGGTTTCCCGCATCTCCTGCGGGTCCTTCCAGTTGTTGGTCGGACCGGCGTCTTCTTCCTTCTCGGAGCAGATGAAGGTGCGGTCCTCGACCCGGGCGACGTCGCCGGGATCGGAAAGCGCGAGGTAGGAGTTGGGACGCTTGGCCTGGTCGAGGGACTGGAACGTGCCGCTCTCGATCAGCTTCTGGGCGAGCTGGTCGTACTCCTCCGCGGAACCGTCGCACCAGTGGATCGAGTCGGGCTGGGTCAGCTCTGCGATCTCGTCAACCCAGGCGAGAAGCCTGGCGTTGTTGGTCGGCGCGGTCACCTGGGTCGTCTCACTCACGGGCGCTTTTCAACTCCTTGGTCAACGCGCCGGCAGGGATAACGGCGCGGGTGTAAGCCGGTGAAGGGATTGTTACGCAGATACGGGCGGCTTGCTGTCTCCCCCGCCCTTCGATTACGGATAACTACTGAGGTTCGTCCACCGGCCGATCAGGGAGCGGTGAGGCTGAGGACCTTGAGGTCCGCGTCGTCATTGACGATCTCGAGTTCCGCGACGGCCTCGTCCCCGGACTCGGCCACCACCCGGCAGGTGAAGCGGGTCCCGACGTTCACGGGGACGTCCGAGGGACAGTTCACGGACTTCACCTCGGTGCCCGTCGCCTCCGGGATGTCGAACTGGAGGGCGATCTCGGTTTTCTGGTCGTCGACGACGTCGCCTGCCCCGCAACCCACGAGTACACCCCCCGCGAGCAGGGCGGTCAACGAGAGGAGGAGGGCGGAGCGGGCCGGCACGAACCGCACGTTACAGGCAGCACCCGATTCCGAGCATCCCAATCGGAATAACCGGGTCTTCGCTTCTGGAATAGATTCCCTCCGCAATGATCTTCTACGAATACGAGGCAAGAAGGATCGTCGAGCTGGCCGGAATACCGGTCACCAAGTACGGCTTCTGCCAGACCCCCGAAGAGGCACGGAAGATCGCCGAGGAGATCGGCGGCCCGACCGTGATCAAGTCCCAGGTGCTGACCGGTGGCCGGATGAAGGCGGGCGGAGTGAAATTCGCCGACACGCCGGAGGAGGCCGCCCGGCACGCCGAGGAAATCCTGAAGCTCGAGATCAACGGCCACATGCCGGTCGGCGTTCTCGTCGACCCGAAGGCCGAGGTCAAGCAGGAGTATTACGCGTCGGTCGTGTGGGACGGCACCGCCAAGAAGCCGCTGATGCTTTTCAGCGACATGGGCGGCATCGACATCGAACAGGTCGCCGAGGAGCACCCCGACCACGTCGGCCGTGGGCACATCTCGAACCTGCTGCCCGTCGGTGACTACGAGGCCAAGCAGGTCATCGCCGCCACCGGCGTCACCGGCAGCCAGCTAAACCGCGCCACCCCGATCCTGGCCAAGCTCGCCCGTCTCTTCCGCGAGAACGACATGGTCCTGGCGGAGATCAATCCGCTGGCGGAGCTGACCGACGGCACCTTCGTCGCCCTCGACGCCCACATGGAGATGGAGACCGAGGCCGAGGGACGCCAGAAGAAGCTGCTGGAGAAGGAACTCGGAATCGACCTGAGCGTCAGCCGCGACAGCTACGTCCCCTCCCAGTTCGAAAAGAACGTCAAGGCGATCGACTCCGCCGACCACCGCGGCGTGATCCAGGGCAAGGACCACGGCTTCGAGGGCAACCTCGGGCTGGTGATCGGCGCCGGCGGCGGTTCGCTCACCCTCACGGACGCGGTCAGGAGCCAGGGTGGCAAGCCGGCCAACTACTCCGAGATCGGCGGCAACCCCTCCGTTGCGAAGGCCTGCGGCCTCGCGAAGGAGGTCCTGAAGAAGGACGGGGTCGAGAAGATCGCCGTGATGATGTCGATCGTCTCGAACACCCGCGTCGACATCGTCGCGCGCGGCGTGATCAAGGCCTGCCTCGAGCTGGGCAAGGACCCGGCCGAGACCATCGCCATCTTCCGCATCCCGGGCGCCTGGGAGGACGAAGGCAACAAGATCCTCGACTACTACGGCGTCGAATACTGCGACCGTTCGGTCTCCCTCTGGGACGCGGCCGGACGAGCCGTCGCCAAGATCCAGGGAGAAGCATGAGCATCCTGCTGAACAAGGACACCACCTTCATCGTCCAGGGCATCACCGGGCGCGAGGCGGTCAACCTGACCAAGGAGTGCCTCGACTACGGCTCGAAGGTCGTCGGCGGCGTCACCCCCGGCCGCAAGGGTCGCGAGGTGCACGGCGTGCCCGTCTTCGACACCGTCGCCCAGGCGATCGAGAACCACGGCAGCCAGATCGACGGCTCGATCGTCACCGTGCCCCCGGGCTTCACCAAGGACGCGGTCATCGAGGCGATCGACAACGGCATCAAGCTGATCGTCGTCGTCACCGAGCGCGTGCCGCGCGGCGACGTCGCCCAGATGGTCGAGTTCGCCGACCTCAAGGGCGCCCGCATCATCGGCCCGAACTGCCTCGGCCTGATCGTGCCCGAGGTCTGCAAGATGGGCGGCATCGGCGGTCCCGCCAAGGACGCCGCGAAGTCGTACAAGCCGGGAGTCGTCGGCGTGATGTCCCGCTCCGGCGGCATGACGACCGAGATCTCCTCCTCGCTCACGGCCGCGGGCCTGGGCGTCTCGACCGCCGTCTCGATCGGCGGCGACGCGATCATCGGTTCGACCTACGCCGAGCTGATGCCGTACTTCGAGGCAGACGAGGAGACGAAGGCGATCGTCATCTACTCGGAGCCGGGCGGCCGGATGGAGGCCCAGCTCGCCGACTGGCAGTCCGAGAACAACTCCCGCCTGCCGATCGTCGCGTTCATGGCCGGCAAGTTCATGGACGACGAGTCGATGAAGGGCATGACCTTCGGGCACGCAGGAACTATCGTCGAGGGCAAGGAGGACTCGGCGACCGAGAAGATCAAGCGTCTCGAGGCCGCAGGCATCACCGTGGTCGAGCGGATCGACGAGATCCCGGACGCAGTCAAGGAAAGGATCGGATCATGAGCGCCGAAACGACGCTGGACAGCGTCTTCATCGACATCGAGCTCGACGAGCCCGCCAAGTCGGACCCCGAGCTCGCGAAGAAGCTCGAAGAGGTTTGCACCGTGGGCATCTTCAAGGCGACCGGGAACGGCGCCGAGATCGTCCGCAGCCAGCTCGACGAGTGCGTCCTCTGCTACCTCTGCGAGAAGGCGGCCCCCGAGGGCGCGCTGCGCATCATCAAGAAGTACGAGAAGTAGCCCGCCGCGAGGCTCGGCTTCGTCCGGGGTGCGGTCCGACCTGGGTTGGCCGGACTGCACCCCGGTTTCGTTTCCGGGGTGTCTAGACTCGACACGTCTTGAACTTCATCGATGACGTGATCCAGCGGTTTCCGTTCTCGCAGGAGGCCGTGATTACCATCGACGCCGAAGGGCGCCGGGAGGTCCACTGCTTCTCCCACCTCTTCGCCCGCTCGCTCGGCCTCTCCGGCGCGATGCTCGACCGGGGCGTGCGCCGTGGCGACGTCGTGATGATCCTGGTCGGCAGCCGCATCGAGTGGGTTATCGCGATGCTCGCCTGCTTCCGGATGGGCGCGATCGCGCTGCCGCTGAACCCGCAGCTCAGCGCCGCCGACCTGGCCTACCGGGTCGGGGTGACCAACCCGTCGCTCGCGATCGGCGAGGCCGGGTACCTGGCGGCCCTGCCGGACGGCATCCCGGCCTTCGACATGGACGACCTGGAGCGGATCTTCGACGAGGACATCGCCCAGGCGACGCCGGCGAAGGTCGCCGACCTCGAGCCCGACGAACCGGCGCTGATCGTTTTCACTTCGGGGACGACGGCCGAACCGAAGGGGGTCGTCCACACCCAGCGCTACCTGCTGGGGCAGGCCGTCCAGGCCCAGCACTGGTTCGGGGCCCAACCGGGCGACCTCTGCTGGTGCACCGCCGCACCGGGCTGGTCGAAGTCGTCGCGGAATTCGTTCATCGCCCCCTGGCTGCGCGGTGCCAGGTCGTTGCTGGTCGAGGGTCGCTTCGACCCGGACATCCGCATGGACATCGTGCGGCAGCAGGGAGTCAACGTGCTCTGCCAGGCCCCGACCGAGTACCGGATCCTCGCCAAGCGGACCGAACTGAAGCCCGCCCCCACGCTCCGCCGCATGGTCTCCGCGGGCGAAGCGCTGAATCCCGAGGTGATCGGCGCCTTCCGCGAGGCGACCGGGCTCGAGATCGCGGACGGGTACGGCCAGACCGAGACCGGGGCGGTCACGGGGATGCGCCCCGGCGAGGCGGTAACCGGGCGCGAAGGCTCGATGGGCCGTCCGCTGCCCGGGATCGAGACGCGGATCGTGGACGGCGAACTCCAGGTCAAGGTGGACAGCTCCCCCACGTTCTTCGGCGGCTATATCGACGGTTCGCGCTTCGAGGACGAGTGGTGGCCGACCGGCGACCTGGTCCGCGAGGACGAAGAGGGATACCTGTTCCACGAGGGACGAAACGACGACGTGATCAGTTCGTCCGGGTACCGGATCGGGCCGGTCGAGGTGGAGTCCGCCCTGCTCACCCATCCGGCGGTGGCGGAGGCCGCCGCGATCGCTTCGCCCGACCCCGAACGGGGTTCGGTCGTGAAGGCCGTGATCGTCCTGCGGGACCGCGAGGGCGACGATTCCCTCGTCGCCGAACTCCAGGAGCATTGCCGCAGGCAGACGGCCCCCTACAAGTACCCTCGGCTCATCGAGTTCGCGGACGAATTGCCGAAGACGGCCTCCGGGAAGATCCGCAGGGCCGAGTTGCGCGCCCGCGAAAACTGAACGAAACGTCAATCGGGGCCTCTCGTTTGTGACGTTTCAGGTCGTCGGGGCGGGGTGCGTGCCGATAGGCTGAAGGCCATCCCACCAACGAGCCAGGAGAGCTATGTCTGACAGTGGCATCGACCCCCAGAAGATCGCCTCGCTGACCGAGGCGCAGCAGGAGATCTACCGCAACCGCACCGGCCAGTCGGCCAAGGAGTACGAGCGCGCGGTGAAGGTCATGCCCGGTGGCGTCCCCTCCTCTTTCCAGATGATGGACCCGTGGCCCGTCTACCTCACCGAGGGCAAGGGTTCGCAGGTGTGGGACGTCGACGGCAACCAGTACACCGACTTCCACGCCGGCTTCGGCGTGATGGTCATCGGCCACGCCAACCCCACCATCGGCGAGGCCGTCAAGGCGCGCATCGACCAGAGCACCCACTTCGCCGCCCCGACCAACGACTCGATCGAGGTCGCCGAGGAACTCAAGCGGCGTTTCAAGCTGCCCCACTGGCGCTTCATCAACTCCGGTACCGAGGCCACGATGGACGCGGTGCACCTCGCCCGCGGCGCCACCGGCCGGGACATGATCCTCAAGGTCGAGGGCTCCTACCACGGCCACCACGACGCCGTGATGGTGTCGGTCGCGCCGCCGCTCGACCAGATCGGCACCCGCGAGAACCCGATCGCGGTCCCGTACGGCGAGGGCACCCCGAAGGCACTGACGGACCTCACCCACACCGTGCCCTTCAATGACGTCGATGCCCTGAAGGCGGTGCTCGAGAACATCGGCGACCAGGTCGCCGGGATGATCGTCGAGCCGGCGATGATGAACATCAACATCATCCCGCCCAAGGAGGGCTACCTCGAGGCGGTGCGCGAACTCACGCAGCAGTACGGCATCAAGCTGATCTTCGACGAGGTCAAGACCGGCGCCACGATCTCTCACGGCGGCGCAACCGGCTACTACGGGGTCACCCCGGACATGATCACCCTGGCCAAGGCGACCTGCGGTGGTTACCCGGGCGGCTCGATCGGCATGTCGGACGAGATCGCGCAGCTGGTCGAGGACGATCGCGTGAAGCAGTACGGCACCTTCAACGGCAACCCGCTCGTGATGGCCGCGGCCAAGGCCGCCCTGACGGAGGTCCTGACGGAAGAGGCATACGAGGAACTCAACGAGAAGAACGAGTACCTGAAGGGTCGCTGCCAGGAGATCATCGACACCTACGAGCTCCCCGCCTACACCGAGGGCGTCGGCGCCAAGGGCTGCGTGATCTTCTCGCCCCGGCGCCTCTACGAGTACCGCGACTACGCCGAGTACGTGAACGCGGAACTGTCCACGCTGGGCTGGCTGTACCACATGAACAACGGCATCTTCATGACCCCGGGCGTCGAGGAGGAATGGACCCTCTCGGTGTTCCACACCCAGGAGGACCTGGACAACTACGCCGCCGCCTTCGAGGCCTTCGCGAAGGACCTCAGGGCCTGAGGCTCATCGCGGATCCTGATTCGATGCGGCCGGTCGCGAGGACATCGCGGCCGGCCGCCGTCGTTTTGGGCCCTACTCCTTGGGCTCGGGCATGTTGATCCCGCCGCCCACCACGTCCCGGAACTTCTCCTTCAGACGCTCGGTCTTGCGGTCCGGCCGGAAACGGTCCTCCGACCGCTTCTGCTTCTCCGGGTTGCGCTCGCCATAGAAGCGCTTCGCCCACCACGAGTTCGGCTTGCCCAGACGGGCGGCCCCGTACCAGCCGATGGGCCAGAACAGGAACGCCATCACGCCGTGCAGGATGCGTTCCTTGAGGAAGCAGGTCGCGACGATGAAGATCTCGAAGGCGATCACGGCGATGCTGATGACGATCGCCCACACAGACCCCGTCTGGAACTCGAAGGGCCTGGCGCCGAAGAAGATCAGCGCACCGACCAGGACCGCGATCACGGTGGCGTCGATCGACCGGCGCCCCTCCTCAGCCCAGTAGACGTCATCCAGGTGGACCCAGAGCGCGAACTCGTCGATGGTCAGGCCGATGCCCACCCCGAAGGCCAGGGCGCAGATCTCGAACCACGGGGCATTGCCCTGCAGGGCGAAGCCCACGGCCCCGGCCAGCATCATGGTGACGATGCCGAAGACGAGGTGATGGATGTGGACCCCGCTCTCGCTGACGATGCTCCCGGGCCACCACGGCACCTTCGGGCTGCGCATCAGGCGTGTGCTCATGCGGATGAACGCGAACGAGACAAGGAATCCTGCCAGCACGCAGAAGATCGATTGCCGGTTGTGTTCGACCAACTGGTCGTGCCAGAAGTCGGTAAAGATCGACGCCTCTATCCCCATGGGGGCTAATCCTGCCATGCCGGGGGCGGCGATGCCCCATGATGTGGGCATGAGCAATCGACTGGCCAACGAGACCAGCCCCTACCTCCTCCAGCACAAGGACAATCCCGTCGACTGGCACCCGTGGGGTCCCGAGGCGCTCGCCGAGGCGAAGGAGCGGCAGGTACCGATCCTCCTCTCCGTCGGGTACGCCGCCTGCCACTGGTGTCACGTGATGGAACGAGAGTCCTTCGAGGACGAGACGACCGCGGCGTACATGAACGAGCACTTCGTGCCGGTCAAGGTGGACCGGGAGGAACGGCCCGACATCGATTCGCTCTACATGGAGGCCGTGCAGTCGATCACGGGACAGGGCGGCTGGCCACTCACCGTCTTCCTCGATCCGGACGGCGTCCCGTTCCACGGCGGCACCTACTTCCCGCCGGACACCTCGCGCGGGATGCCCAGCTTCATGATGGTCATGGAGGCGGTGATCAAGGCCTGGGACGAGAAGCGGGACGAGATCCTCGCCCAGTCGGGCGACGTGCGGACCCGCCTCGGCGCGGTTTCCCTGATCGGTGCGCCCCGGGGCGACCTCGACCCGGAGCTGCCGGCCAAGCGCGCCCTCAACCTCGCCGAGCAGACCGACGGCGAAAAGGGCGGTTTCGGCCCCGCCCCGAAGTTCCCCCCGGCCTCGGCCCTGGACTTCATGCTCGGCCAGGGACAGATCGTCGCCGCCGAGGTGACGCTGGACCGCATGGCGGCAGGGGGCCTCTTCGACCAGCTGGCCGGTGGCTTCGCCCGGTACTCGGTCGACGACGACTGGCTGGTCCCCCACTTCGAGAAGATGCTCTACGACAACGCGCTGCTCGCCCGAACCTACCTCCGCGCGTGGCAGGTCACCGGCCGGGCCCGTTACCGGCGAGTCGCGGAGAAGACCCTGGACTGGGCCCTGGCCGAGATGCTCGACCCCGCCGGTGGTTTCTACGCCTCGCTGGACGCCGACTCCGAAGGAGTGGAGGGGCTGTTCTACACGTGGACCCCCGCCGAGGTGGAGGAGGTGCTCGGCGACGACGCCGCGGACGCGATCGCCGCCTTCGGCGTCACCCCCGAAGGGCACCTGGAGGGGCGAAGCGTCCTCCACGTCCCCGGCGGCACGCCGCCGGACGAGCCCGATCCACGCGTCGAGGAGATGGCCACGCGGCTGCTGGATGCCCGTTCCGAACGGGTCCGCCCCGCCCTGGATGACAAGGTCCTTAGCTCCTGGAACTCGCTGATGATCTCCGCCCTGTCCGATGCCGGCGCGGTGCTCGATCGGCCCGATTACCTGGAGGCCGCCCGTCGCGCGGCCGACTTCGTCTGGGACGAGATGCGAAGCCCGCAGGGCAACCTGCTGCGCACGTGGCGGCGGGGCAAGGCCCACCTCAACGCCTACCTCGAGGACCACGCGTTCCTGCTCGAAGCCCTGCTCGACCTGTACCAGGCGACCTACGATGTGTCGATCTTCAAGCGGGCGCAGGCCGTGGCCGAAACGATGATCGATCGTTTCGCCGACCCGGCCCGGGGCGGCTTCTTCACCACGTCGCACGATCACGAGGAACTCATCGCCCGGCGCAAGGACGTCGGCGACCACCCGATCCCGGCCGGCAGCTCGTCGGCCGCCTACGGACTCCTCAAGCTCGCGGCGCTGACCGGCGAGAGCAACTACCGCCGCAAGGCCGAAGAAGTGCTGAAGCTGCTCGCCCCGGCGACCGCCCGGCAACCGGCCGCGTTCGGACACCTGCTCCAGGCGCTCGCCCTCTACCACTCGTCATCGCCCGAGCTGGCGATCGTGTGGCCCGAGGGCGAGGACCCGGAATCGGCTTCGCCGCTGATCTCGGAGGTGCGCCGGGAGTTCCGCCCGAACCTGGTCATGGCCGGCGGGCCGGAGGGTTCGACCGCCCCTCCCCTGCTTCGGGAACGCACGACGGTGGACGGCGACCCCGCCGCCTACGTCTGCGAGGGGTTCACGTGCCGCGCCCCGGTGACCGACCCCGAGGCACTGCGCTCGGAGCTCGCCGCGGCCGCCTAGAGGACCGGCAGGAAGCTCTCGACCTCGAACGGGGTGACCTGGACGCGGTACGCGTCCCACTCGTGCCGTTTCAGTTCGATGAAGCGGCGGAAAGTGTGCTCCCCGAGCGTTCGGAGGACGAGCTCCGAGTCGGCGGCCAGCTCGATCGCCTCCCCGAGGGTGGCCGGCAGCTGTTCGATCCCGCGCTGGGCGAGGTCATCGGGACCGAGGTGGTACAGGTTCTCCTCCATCGGCTCCGGCAGCTCGTATCCCTTCTCGACGCCCTCGAGCCCGGCCTGGAGCATCCCCGCGAGGCAGAGGTACGGGTTGCAGGCGGGGTCCGGGCAGCGGATCTCGACCTTTGCGCCACCGGGATCGCTGCCGTTCTGCTGCGGGACGCGAATCAGCGACGAGCGGTTGCGCCGGGACCAGGAAAGGTAGACCGGGGCCTCGAACCCGGGAACGAGTCGCTTGTAGGAGTTGACCCACTGGGCGTACAGGGGCGCGATCTCCCGGGCGTGGCGCAGCTGGCCGGCGATGAAGGCCTTGGCGGTCTGGGAGAGCGCCCCCGCCTTGTTGCCGTCGAAGAACGCGTTTTCGCCGTCCTTGACCAGTGATTGATGGAGGTGCATGCCGGATCCGTTGGCGCCACCGAGCGGCTTGGGCATGAAGGTCGCGTGCCACCCCTGCTGGACGGCGTACTCCTTGACCACGATCTTCGCGGTCATCACGTCGTCTGCGGTCTGGAGGGCGCCGACCGGCTTCAGGTCGAGTTCGTGCTGCGAGGGCCCGGCCTCGTGGTGGGTCGAGGCGACGTAGACGCCCATCTGCTCCAGGGCGAGGACCGTCTCGCGGCGCACGTCGGAACCGGCGTCGAGGGTGGTCAGGTCGAAGTAACCGCCCTCGTCGAGCACTTCCGGCACGCCGCCCTCGGGACGGGAGGAACGGAAGTAGAAGAACTCCAGCTCGGGCGCGACGACGTAGTCCTCGAAGCCGAGGTCGGCGGCGCGCTCCAGCGCCCGCTTGAGGACCCACCGCGGATCGCCTTCGTAGGCATGTCCGCCCGGCACCTCGATGTCGCAGTACATGCGGGCGACGGCGTCCGTCCCGCCCGGCCGCCACGGGATGAGGGTGAATGTGGAGGCGTCCGGGCGTGCCACCATGTCCGACTCCTCGACCGGGTTGAAGCCGGTCAGGGAGGCGCCGTCGAACCCGATTCCCTGCTCGAAGGCCCGTTCGAGCTCGCTCGAATTGATCGAAAAGCTCTTGAGGTTGCCGAGGACGTCGGTGAACCAGAGCCGGACGAAACGAACGTCGTGCTCACGGACTGCTTCGAACACGTCATCCGGGGTATTGGTCTGTACTGCCATCGGACTCCTTGAAGGGCGAGGAAATGACTTGCGAGCCGGGATTTGGGATCTGCAGGGCCGAACGATACGCGAAGAGGCTTGAAAGACGCCGGAGAACGGGGTATAACTTACTTGCAGTAAGTAACTAGCTAAAAGTAAAGTAATGGCCTGCTAAACGACAAATAAAGGCGAGGGCGGGCCTTCACTTCAAGAAAAACTGGGAAGCGTGACATCGTGACCGTAAAGACAGAAGTCAGCCGATTCCATATCCACGACGAACTGACCGCCCCGGAGGAGAGTGCTCCGATCCTGAAGAGCATCCAGGTGGGCGGACGCCAGGTGAACAAGCTCGTCGGCGTCCTGGCCGGCTCCCCTGCGGTACTTCGCGCCTATACCCGGATGCGGGCCGAGCTCCAGCAGGGCGAGCTCCCCGTGCCCACCCGGCACCGGATCGCCCTTGCCGTGGCCGAGCACCGCGGCGATTCGTACAGCGTCGTCCAGTACGCCAAGTCGGCTCGCAACGCAGGGCTCGGCCTCGACGAGGTCTCGAGGGCCCGCAGCTTCGCTTCCAGCGATCCGCGCGAGCAGGCCCTGCTCACCTACCTGAAGGCAGCGCTCGAGGCCGAGGGCGATCCGCCGATCTATCTCCACGAGGAAGCTCGCGAGGCCGGCTGGGACGACGAGCAGATCCTCGAGGCCCTGGCCCACGTGGCGATGGGCGAGTTCCAAAGCGTGATGGCCGCGGCAGCGGCCCTCCCGAAGGATCAGGCAACGCCCCGGGTCTTGCCCGACGCCGCCTGATCCCCTCCTCCAGAAAGGGACGGCCCGTCCCCTCCCTGCGGACCTCCCACACAGAAGCAAGAAGAAGGGCGGCCTCCGGGCCGCCCTTCTTCTTGTGTTGCTCCTCCCGAAAACCGATCAGCGGCTCTCGACCCTGATCCCGTAGGTGAGGGCGCCGTTAAAGCGGCAGCCGTACGGCATGAGGCTGCCGACCTTGACCTGGGGCTGCGAGGTGTTCTTGTTGATCACCTTGGCGTTGCAGGTGCTCCGCTTGCGGCTCGCGATCCAGTTGTTGTTGGCGTTGAAGGTGTCGCACACGGCCTTGTTGACCATCTGTCCGTTGATGACCTGACAGGCACGCGGCACGGACAGTGCGGGAGCCCAGGTGGGCACGATGAGTGCCAGGTAGTCGCCCTTGTTCACCTTCACCGGCTGCGGCAGGTCGAAGGTGGCGGTCTTGCCCAGATAAGGAGTCAGGTCCTGAACCTGGGTTCGGCGCCGGAGCTTGTAGACGACCTTGCCGTCGACGACCTTCTGCGCGAGCACGCCGATGGCTGCCTGCGGCTTCTGGCCGAAGCGGCTCGTGAAGAACCTGGTCTGCATCTTGTTCGGGGCACCGAGCTTGATCCGCCAGCGGGTCATGTTGCCGACGAAGGGCACCTTGTAGGCGTTTCCGACACCACCCGCCTTGGCCTGGAATCCACTGACGATGGCGAGGCCGGAGCAGCGCTCCGGGCAGAGGGGGATTCGCTTCGCGTTGGCCTTGCCCAGATACACGGCTTCACCCGGGGCGGCGTCCGCGCTGTTGCCGGGGCCGGTGAGGATCGCCAGGCCGCCGAGCAGGGCCACGAGGCCCGCGAGGGCGGCTACGAGCTGCGTGCGGCGACCGACCATCGAGAAAGTCCTAGCTGGCATGGGTTACAGATTGCTCCTTGTTTAGGGTCTCGCGGCGCGGATGTCGTTCTCGCGCGGCGGGTCACGGTACAAACAGGGGAAAACCGAGGATGGTTCGGTTTTGCGCTGCAATGAATTCGCCGGGCGGTGGATCCGATCGCAGGCGGTGGCGCCGGACGGGCGGGGCCACTCTCGAGGGCGCGAGGAAGGGCCTGCGCCCGGGTTACTTGCCGCGGCTGAGGATGGCGTGACGGACCCGGGCGATCCCGGCGCTGGTCATGCCGATCGCGTCCGAGGCCGCCTTGGTGAGGTCCCATGTGCGCCCGGCAATGTAGGGGCCGCGGTCGATGACCGGGGCGATCACGAACTTGCCGCGATACCCGATCAGGACCCGGGTACCGCACGGGAGCCTCTTGTGGGCGATGCCGATCGTCCTGGGCCGAAGGGTGACCTTGCCGCAGGCGGTGCCGTTGCCGTAGAGCCCGGGCCCGTACCAGGAGGCCTCGGACATCCTGAGGGAGCCGATGAGCGCGCGGGCGGTGCGCTTGTTCACCACGCCGCTGAGGCCGATGCTGGCGGAGCGCTGGAAGCGGCGGACGGCGCTGGTGGTCGGCCGGTCGAACTGCGGGTCCAGGCGACCGGTGAGGAGCCGCTTTGAGCGGACGATCCCCTTCAGGATCCTCACGTCGGGGCCCGACATTCCTTCGCGGAGTGTGCGGGCCCCGAAGCGAGTACCTTGGGCCGGTTGTGGCGCCGGAGAAGTCTTGGTTGCTATGCCCACGCCTCCCTGGGCGGCGGAGGCGGATCCGGTGCGGATGCCGACCACGAAGATCACGGCCGCCATTAGCAGGACGAGGCAGGCGATCACTCCCGCCCCGAGCAGGGTTGCCGAACTCGAGAGCGTGTGTTCATCATTCGTTTTTTCCAGCCGCAGGCTGCGTTCCATCCTTCGTCTCTCTTTCGGAAGCTTGCGGGGTTAGCTGTCGGGCTCGCGCTGAAAGAGCAGCGCTACCTGGCAGGTCGCCAGTGATTCGCCCCTGGACCTTCGGTCCGTTGGGTCCCCCGTTCTCCGCGAATATTTGGCGGAGATTCAGCAGAAGGTGAGGAAACGTTAGCAAATGCTTACGGAGGAACGGTTCCCGATCCCATGTGATTTTCGTACGTTTCCACGATCCAGAAACCACAGGTTTACGAAGAATCGCTCACACAATTCAGGAGAGGACGCCGGCACTGTCCTGGAATTCGTGGCAGCAAGCCGGTTTTCGACGCGTCGGAGCGCCGAGGTCCGCGGCGACCGGGAGCACCCCGGACGGTCATGTGGATGCCGGTTCGGAACATGGAAAGGGCGCCCGGAGGCGCCCTTTCTTTAGCGAGTCTGTAAGCCGGATCCTGTCGTGAACGACCATCTATCTCACCGGTTGATCAGACCGGAGGGCCACGAACGTGGCCTGCGACCTACCTGGATCTCGCCGGGCCGGGTCGACGATCCTGTTTGGTCTTGCACCGGACGGGGTTTACCTGGCCGCCGTGTCACCACGACGCCGGTGCGCTCTTACCGCACCTTTTCACCTTTGCCTGATCGCGACTCACGTGTGGTCGCGCCATCGGCCGTGTATTTCTGTGGCACTTTCCCGCGGGTTTCCCCGGGTGGGCGTTACCCACCGTCCTTGCCCTGTGGTGTCCGGACTTTCCTCGAGGAGTTTTCTCTCTCCCCGCGGCCGTTCAACTCGCAAAGACCATGGTACCCGGGAGCTCAGAAGCGAAGCATCTGACCGGTCGAGCCTCGGCCGTCCTGAGCACGAGAGGGTGTTCAGCCGCCGGGGGCAGCAGCCCAAGACGAGAAAGGGCGGCCCGCAGGGCCCCCTTTCGACGCAACAGCCGAGAAAAACGGCCCGTCCCTAAACCTTGCGGAACACTCCTATTACCTTCCCCATGACCTGGGCATCGCGGGTGATGATCGGTTCCATGGTCTCGTTCTCGGGTTCGAGGCGGAAGTGGTCGGATTCCTTGTAGAAGCGCTTGACGGTGGCGTCTTCGTCGTCGAGGAGAGCGACGACGATTTCCCCGTCCCGGGCGACGGGCTGGGGGTGGACGATCACGTAGTCACCGTCCATGATGCCGGCGTTCTTCATGCTTTCGCCACGGACCTCGAGGACGTAGTCCCCTTCGGTGCCGCCGATCATCTCAGGGACTTCGACGTAGTCCTCGATGTTCTCCTCGGCGAGGATCCCGGGGCCGGCGGAAACACGTCCGAGCAAGGGAAGGCCGGAACGTCCGCCGGCTGCGTTCGCGACGGAGTCGACCATGTCGCGGGCACTGTCGCGCATGCTCTCCCCCGCGCTCCTGGCCTTGCCGACCAGGACCTCGAGCGCGCGTGGCTTGCTGGGGTCGCGGCGCAGCACACCGGCTTTCTCGAGGTTCGCGAGGTGCACGTGGACGGTTGAGGATGAGGTGAGCCCGACGGCTTCACCGATCTCGCGGACCGTGGGCGGGTAGCCCATCTTGTCGGTGTACTTGCCTATGAAGTCGAAGATCTCGCGTTGTCTCTTCGTCAGATCAACCACGTCGCTCCTTTTCGGCTCTGAGGCCTTGTTCCTGAAACACGGTCCGGCTCGGGGTGGCGAACCTGTGTTCGTAATCTAGCTCGCCGTGCGGACGTATGTTCGTGCGTGGCCGGTGCCCGCAATTTCCCGACCGGGGTGAAGTCGAGGTGCGACACGGGGCAGAGCGCGTGCGCGGGGTCGCTTCCCCTAGAATCACCGCACCTCAGGCGGCTGTGGCGGAATTGGTAGACGCGCAAGCTTGAGGGGCTTGTGTCCGCAAGGACGTGGAGGTTCGACTCCTCTCAGCCGCACCATACGAACGAAGTCAGGACCCCTGCCCGGTCGGGCGGGGGTCTCTTTCGTCCGGGGCCGAGCGACCACGAGATCGCCTCAAGGGCGAGGTGTGTTTCGAGAGATCCCGTACACACGGGCCCGGAGCCGGCTCCGCTCCGGCCCGTTGCTGTTCAATGGGGGGAGATGCGTCGAGTTCTCCCCCTCCTGCTGGGATTTTTCCTGCTCTGGGCCCCCTCCCAGTCCGAAGCCGTGACGATGAAGACGACGCGCTTCGTGGCCGCCTTCGAGGGTTTCGTTCCCTGCCCCTACGCCGACCCGGCCGGGCACGCGACGATCGGCTACGGACACCTCATCCATTACGGACCGCCGACCAGGGCGGACCGCAGGAAGTGGGGTTGCCTCACGAAGGCCGAGGCGCTCGCGCTGCTGAGGAAGGACCTCCGCCGCTTCGAGAAGGAGGTCCTGGCCCGGGTCGAAGGAACGCCGGTGAACGCCCTGATGCTCCAGGCCCTGACGTCGTTCGCCTTCAACCTCGGGGCCGGCTACCTTGACTACCAGCCGCGGCGGGGTTCCCGGCCCGCGACCAACATTTCGCGCGCCATCCGGGTCGGCCGGTACTGGCGGGCCGCCAGGCAGATGCTTCATTTCGACGGCGTGATCGTCAACGGCAAGCGCTACGAACTCGAGGGACTGCGGATCCGGCGCCGCAAGGAATACCGGGTCATGGCGGCGGGGATCAGGCAACTCAAGGCCTGCGGCGGCGTGTGCGGCAGTGAGGGCAGTGGCGGCCTGACCGCCGGCTGAGTTGCTCTGTCTCCGCCCGGCGGATCCCGGTCCCCGCGGGTAGGCTGGCCGGGTGCGTCCCCTCCCCCGACTTCCGTCCACCTTCGACCAGGAGATCATCCGGTGCGCGGAACCGGAGATCCAGGCGGAGCTCTCGGATCCGGAGCGCCTCGTCAAGATCCGCGCCGAGTTCGAGGAGGGTTTCCGGATCATGGAACCGGTCGGCCCGGCCGTCTGCGTCTTCGGGTCGGCCCGCACCAGGCCGGGCCATCCCGAGTACGAGCAGTCCCGGCGGGTCGGGGCGGAGATCGCGCGACGCGGGTACGCGGTGATCACCGGCGGGGGCCCGGGCACCATGGAGGCGGCCAACCGGGGCGCCAAGGACGAACAGGGTCTCTCGGTCGGCCTCAACATCGAGCTGCCGCACGAGCAGGAAGCGAACCCGTTCCTCGACATCGGCAAGGAGTTCCACTACTTCTTCGCCCGCAAGCTGATGTTCGTCCGCTACTCGTGGTCGTTCGTGATCTTCCCCGGCGGCTTCGGCACCCTGGACGAGACGTTCGAGGTCCTGACCCTGATCCAGACCAGCAAGGCCCGCCCCCACCCGGTGGTCCTGGCGGGAGCGGATTTCTGGCAGGGGCTGATCGACTGGGTCGCGGAGAAGCTCGCCGGCGAGGGCCGCATCTCACCGGCAGACATGGAGCTCTTCACCGTCTGCGACGAGGATGACGAGATCGTCGAGCAGGCGCTCATGGGCCTCCCGGAAGTGCCGTACGGCCACGCCTGAACCGCGGCGCCCGGCGCGCTTTCGTTCAGCCGTGCTCGACCCTGGCGATCGCTTCGTGGGTCTCGGCGGCGAGGTCGGGGGAGCCGAGATCGATCCCGGGCGGCAGTTCCACGTGCAGGTCGTCCGAATGCTGGATCCGGATTCGGGCGGTCTCCAGTTCCAGGTCGAGGACGTGCCCGCCCCGCCGCCTGTCGCGGTCGACGAAGTGGAAGTGGTACCCGCCGATCTCGACGCCCTCCGCCCAGGACGGGAAACGGAAACCGACGAGCGTCCCCTCCACCGGCCCGAGCTCGAACACCCGCTGCTCCCCCACCACCTCGGCCAGCGGCCGGTACGGCGGGTGCTGGCGCGGCACGGACCTCGCGCGCAGTGCCGGAAACCAGCCATCGATCCGGTAGACCGCGACCGGTGCCTCGCCGCGGTCCGCGTCCAGCAGGGCTTCGAGCCCGGCCAGATCATGCGGCTCGTCGAGATCGATCTCCCGGTCGGGCCGGAACCGGGTGACCACGGCGAAGGGGGTCTTCTCGGTCGGACCGATCCGGTTCAGGGTCCCGTCGGCGGCCGCCCGGAAGAAGTCGCCGTCGATCGCGATCATCTCGCCGTCGAGCCCGTTCAGCGTGCCGAGGCCGGTGTCTCCCTCGGCGGCGAGCTCCGCGAACGTCAGGTCCCCGTCGTAGGCACCGTCGAGCAGGGCCGTGACGGTGGAGGCCTGGAACAGCGCGTGGTCGTCGTGCCCGGTGTGGAGGTCGGCCCGCCGCATCGCCTCCACGTGGAGCGAGCGGAGGGTCGATTCCTCGATCACGGCCGCACCTGTTCGAGCACCGCCTCGCAACCCCGTTCCAGGATGTCGAGCACCTCGGTGAAGCCGTCGTCGGCGCCGTAGTACGGGTCGGGCACGTCGAGTTCCCCCTCCCCGGCCATCTCCCGGAAGAGCCTCACCTTTTCGGGGTCCGCGCCTTCCATGGCGAGCAGGTTGGCGTGGTTGTTCCGGTCCATGGCGAGGATCAGGTCGAACTCTTCGAAGTCGGACGGACGGACCTGACGGGCAACCCCTTCGATCGTCACGCCTCGCGCCGCGGCCGCCGCGATCGCCCGCTCGTCGGCTGGATTGCCGACGTGCCAGTCACCGGTGCCGGCCGAATCGACCTCTATGCCCTCCAGGCCTTCCCCCGCGATGAGCCCGCGCATGACCGCCTCGGCCGAGGGCGACCGGCAGATGTTGCCGAGGCAGACGAAGAGGATCCGCACCTTCGTCACTGGCCGGTGAGACCACGCAGGTTCGCGACCTGGCGCTGGAGCTTCTGAACCTGCCGGTTCGTCTTGTTGATCCGCGAGTTGAGCTGGCCGTACTCGTTCGCCATCTCGTTCTCGAGCTGGTTCAGCTCGCTGGTCAGCTGCCGGTCGCGATTCTTCAGGCTGTTGACCTGGTTGCGTAGCTTGCGTACCTGGCGGCGCAGCCGGTTGGTCGCCTTGTGGCCGCCGTTGATCTTCCGCAGGAGGTTCTCCTCTCCCTTGGTGAGCTGGTCGACGAACTTCTCGGCTTCCGACTTCTGGCTCTCCTCCAGCTGGTCCTGGCGGGCCTGGGCCTCGTTGAAACGCTGGTCGACCACGGCCTGGACCTCACTCGTGAACTCGGATTCCGAGTCCACTGCGTCCTTCGCGTTGTAGGCGGTGATCGTGCCCAGGGCCCCGAGGAGGATCCCGACCACGCCGAAGATGATCGCGAGTGTCGTCTTGGTGTTGCCGCTCATGGCGGTGACACTAGACGAGTCCCGCAGGCCGGTCGCGCTAGAGCTTGATCAGCAGGATGGTGTTCAGGGTGAACAGGATGGCCGTGGCCACCGTGGCACGGTCGAGGTTCCGCTCGACCATGGAACCGCCACCGATCGAGCTGCCGCCACCGCCGATGCCGAAGGCACCGGAAAGGCCCGCGTCCTTGCCCGAGTGCAGCAGCACCAGGAAGATCAGGAGCACCGAAAGAAAAACCTGTATGACGGCCATGATCGTGTACATCGGCCCGCCAGTCTAGCTGCCTTTGCCCTTGAGCGCCTCGAGCCGGTCGAGGATGTCCACCGCCTCGCTCTTCAGCTCGGCCTCGAGCTCCTTGAAATCGGCCTCCGAGAGCTTGCCCGCTTCGCGGTCGATCTCCGCGTCGCGGATCTCGCGGTACTTGGCTTCGCGGGCCGCCTCCAGCGCGGCCATCTCGGGGTCCTCGGTGCGAGATGCGGACTTTCGTGCCCAGAACGGATAGCTCACGAAGAGGGCCAGCGGCACGAGCATGACGAGGAACCAGACGACGGTCATGACTTCGCCCTCCGTTTGAGGAGTCCGCCGGGCCACGCGGCGAACAGCGCCCCGAGGATCGCGATGATCGCCCCGATCCAGATCCAGGTCACCATCGGGCTCACGATCACCCGGATCGTGACCGGGAAGTCGTTGCCGTCCTCCTCGTACACGCCGATGATCTTGTCGGTGGCAAGGCTCTGGATCTCGGCCAGCTTCCTGCTCATGGGGCCGATCAGGGCCGGTCGTTCCTGGATGGCCGGCTGGACGACCTGTCGCATGTAGGCGGCGAACCGGGAGTCGGCGACCTTGGCCTGCCGCTGGATCGCCTTGGTGCTGGGCTCCACCGCGGTCCAGAAGTCGGACCGGATGCCGGCCTTGAGACCGACCTCGCTGGTCGCCTCGCCGTCGAAGTAGGTGGCGATGCCGCGCGGGCGCCCGTCGGTCACCTGGTGGTACTGGCGGGTCGGGTGGAGCGTGGCGAAAGGCTTGCCGTCCCGGTCGACCTGGAGCCAGGCCCCGAAGACCAGGGCGCGTTCGTTGCGGTCGGCGGTCGGCCTGACGTAGGTCACCGTGTAGTCCTCGACCTCGGCGGATTGCCCCGGGCGCAGTTGGATGTCCCGTTTGGTCTCGAAGCTCGAGGAGGCGGCGATGCCGATCAGGATGATCACGAGGCCCAGGTGCACCGTGTACCCGCCGTAGCGGCGCCGGTTCCTCACCGCGATCGCCCAGACCGAGCCGGGGATCGAGCCACCTACCGCGCGGCGGCGTGCCGCGGCCGCGCGCCAGGTCTCCTGGAAGAGGGCGACCACGGTGAACGCGGCGATCGTGAACACGGCGAGGGCCCAGAAGCTGTCGGCCGCGTCGGTGAACAGGAGCAGCGACACGAAGGCGATGGCCGCTGCGATCAGCGGCACGGTGAAGACCCGTTTGGCCCCCTCCCACGAGATCCGGCGCCAGGAAAGCATCGGGCCGATGCCGGTGAAGAGGACGAGCACGACCGCGACGGGCGTCGTGTACTTGTCGAACCAGGGCGCGGCCAGGGTCGAGCGGGTGCCGGTGAAGAGTTCCGATATGAGCGGGAAGAAGGTGCCCCAGAAGACGATGGCGCAGAGGGCGATCAGCAACAGGTTGTTGATCAGGAAGACCGCTTCGCGCGAGGCGAGGGAGTCGATCCGCCGGGGGGACTTGAGGATGTCGAGGCGCGAGACGATCAACCAGGTCGAGCCGATCACGACCAGGCCGATCAGGGCCAGGAAGTACGGGCCGACGGTCGAGTCCCCGAAGGCGTGGATGGACTGGAGGACGCCGGAGCGGACGAGGAACGTGCCGAGCAGGGCGAGGCTGAAGCTGGCCACGATCAGGCTCACGTTCCAGACCTTGAGCATGCCGCGCTTCTCCTGGACCATGATCGAGTGGATGTAGGCGGTGGTGATCAGCCAGGGCATGATCGAGGCGTTCTCGACCGGGTCCCAGGCCCAGTAACCGCCCCAACCGAGTTCCGTGTAGGACCAGCGGGCCCCGAGGATGATCCCGATCGACAGGAAGGTCCAGGCGATCAGGGCGAAACCGCGGGTGGACTTGACCCACGCAGCGTCGACCCGCCGGCTTACGAGGGCGCCGATAGCGAACGCGAAGGGCACCGTCAGGGAGACGTAGCCCGTGTAGAGCATCGGCGGGTGGATGATCATCGACGGGTGCTGGAGGAGCGGGTTCAGCCCACTGCCGTCGATCGGTACCTGGTCCAGGGTGGCGAACGGGTTGACGTCGCCACCGAGGAGCATCAAGCCCGTGAAGAAAACTGCGACACCCATCATCACCGCGGTCGCCCAGGGGACGAGGTCGCGCAGCTTGTGCCGGGTCACCGCGAGCGCGATGGTCGAGACCACGCCGAGGATGAAGGCCCAGAGCAGCAGCGACCCCTCCTGGCTCGACCACATCGCGGTGACCTTGTAGAAGACCGGCGTGTCGATCGAGGAGTGGCTGGCGACAACGCTGAAACCGAAGTCGTCGGCCAGGAACGCGCGCTCGATCACGGCCACGCAGACGACCATCAGGGCCATGTACCCGTAGACCGCGCGGCGGGACACGTCGACCCAGCGGCGATCGCCGCGGGTCCCGATCAACGCGGAGGCGACCGCTGCGAGGGCGGTCAGGAAGGCAAGCCAGAGAGCGGCGTTGCCGAGGCTACTGATTCTTCTTCTCCGAGAACTTCGACGGGCACTTGGTCACTAGCGTGTCCCTTTCCCCCACGAAGACCCCGTTTTCAACTGTGCCCGTGAGCACGATCTCGCGCCCTTCGCGGAAGGGATCGGGCACGACCCCCGAGTAGGTGACGGGCAGCGTCTCACCATGACCGTCGCGGTCGCGGACCTCGAACCTGATGCCGTCCTCGGTCTTCTCGATCGAGCCCTTCACCACCTTGCCGAACATCTCGTAGCTTTTGCCGGGCACGGCATCGGTGAGTTCACTGGGCTGACGGGCCTCGGACGAGGCGTTGAATGAGGTGTAGATGAGGCCTGTGGCCAGAAGGAGCGCCGCTCCGAGGGCCACGAACAGGCGCACCTGCCGCTTGCGCTGAACGTCCATAACGACGGGGATTATCGCAAGCCACGCGGGTTTTCGTCGCCCCCTGCCAGAATCGAACCATGAGCGACGACAAAGTGCTTCTCATCACCGGCGCGAGCAGCGGGATCGGCCGGGCCACGGCGAAGACCATGGCCGGCGAGCGGCGGCTGTCCCTGGCCGCTCGCAGGCGGGAACCCCTCGAGCGGCTCAGAGACGAACTGGAAGGGACCGATGCCCTGGTCAGCGTCTGCGACGTCGGGGAGTGGGACCAGGTCGAGGCCATGACCGCGGCCACGCTCGACGCCTTCGGGCGGATCGACGAGGTATTCGTCAACGCGGGCTTCGGCGCCACCCGCGGTTTCCTGGAGGAGACGCCGGAACACTGGAAGTCGATGGTCCAGACGAACGTGCTCGGGGCGGCCCTCACCATCCGCTCGACCCTGCCCCACCTGCTCGAACGCGGCACCGGCCATTACGTGATCACGAGTTCGATCGCGGGGCGGCGCGTCCTGCCCGGATCGCTCTACTCGGCGACCAAGCACGCCGCGACGGCGATCGGCGAGGCGCTTCGCCAGGAGCTCCGCGGCCGGGACGACGGCAACCGGATCAAGGTGACCCTGATCGAGCCGGGCATCGTCGACACCGATTTCTTCGACGACCGGCCCGGCGACACCGCGCTGGCCGACGTCGACATCGCCCGGGCGGTGAAGTACGCGCTCGACCAGCCCGGGTCGGTCGACGTAAACGAGATCCTGATCCGCCCGATAACCCAGGCGACCTAGCCCGGGAGCAGGGCCTTCACGGCCTGCCAGTACGCCCGGAGCAGGGTCCGGACGATCCCCCGCCTCGCGAAGTCCGGGATCAGGTCGGAGTCGAGGTCGGGGGTGAGCTGATCGGCGAACTCCCGCGGTCCGATCCGGCGGGCCGCCCGGATCTCGCGGCGCTCCCTCCCCAGGCGGGGCAGCCAGCGGAAAAGGTCACGGTAGGCGCCCAGCTTGGCTCCGAGCCAGCCCTGCCTCGCGGCGACGAGCAGCAGCACGATCTCCGTGGCGAGGAGCGCCGGCGCGAGCGGCCACAAGAGTGCTCCCGGGTAGGTCCGGATCACCGTCGCCAGCCGGTTCCTCTCCAGCCAGAACCACTTCCGCTCGTTCGCGCCGAACTCGTAGTCGTGATCGACGATCGCGGACGGCTCGAAGCCGATCCGATGACCGGCCGACCGGATGCGAAGCGAGAGGTCCACGTCCTCGTGGTAGAGGAAGAAATGCTCCGCCAGTCCCCCGGCTTCTTCCCAGACCTCGCGCCGGACGGCAAGAGCGGCCCCCGATCCCGTCGCGATCTCGCGGGGCCCGTCCACCTCGGCGAGCGGCCTGCCGTGTCCCCCGGCCCACGCGATCCCGGTGAAGTGGACCGGGTTCTCCCACGAGTTGACCACCTTCTCGACGCCGATGTGGCAGGCCACCAGGCCCATCCATGCCCCCCACTCCGGGCATTCGGCGTACGGGCGCCTGATCGCCTCTCCGAAGCCGGGTTCGGGCAGCGCGTCCGGGTTCAGCATCAGCACGATCTCGCCGGTCGTTTCGGCGGCACCGCGATTCGTCGCCACGGTGAAGCCGGCGTTCTCTCCCAGCTCGATCAGCCTCGCTGCGGGCAGGTGTTCGGCGATCACCGGGGCGGGCGATGACGTCGAACCGTTGTCGACGACGACCACCTCGTCGTCCGGACCGACCTCCCGGGCGAGTCCCGGGAGGGTGCGGGCAAGCTCGTCCGCCGACTCGAAGGCGACGAGCACGACCGAGAGTCGCGGTGCTCGGGATCCGGTCAAAAGCGGACGACGGGTCTCGAACCCGCGACCTCGAGCTTGGGAAGCTCGCGCTCTACCAACTGAGCTACGTCCGCGAAGCGGGTTGGACCTTAGCGCGAACCGGGTGCGGGAAGCAGGCGGGGAGCGGACCGGGCACGAGCTTCTCCATAATCGGTGGGAAGTGAACTTCAGAACGACAATCGTCGTGGTCGCCGTGGCCGCGCTCCTGGGCTTCCTGGTGTGGGGTCTCGTGAAGAAGGGCGAGTCCGGCCTCGCCGCCGGAGATCCCGTGCCGGCCATGACCCTCCCGACGCTGCCGGAGGGTGGCGAGGGCTCCCTCGCCGACTACCGGGGCGAGTGGGTCCTGATGAACGTCTGGGCGTCGTGGTGCGCGCCGTGCCGCGAGGAATCGCCGGCCCTGGACCGCTTCGAGAAGAACAACCGCGACCGCATCACGGTGCTCGGCATCGACACCAAGGACCTCAGCGGCGACGCCCTGGATTTCCTGCGCGAGTTCAAGGTCGACTACCCGCAACTCCGCGACGCGAGCGGGGACTATGCGGACGGGGAGCTCGAGACCACCGGGGTGCCGGAGTCCTTCCTGATCGACCCCGAGGGCAAGCTGGTCGCCCACTACCCCGGGCCGTTCAAGGACGAAGCCGCGATCGACCGGTTCGCCGCTCCCGCACTCGAGGACACCGGTCCGGGCGAGGCGAAGTGAAGCGCCTGGCCGCCGTGCTGACGCTGCTCATCGCCCTCGCGGGACCGTCGCTGGCGGCCGCGGATGACCCGCCCGTGCGTGCCAGCCTGCCCGAGATCGAGGGCGAGGTCATGTGCCCGGTCTGTGGCACCCTCCTCGGCCTTTCCCACTCCCCCGCGGCCGAACGGCAACGGGTCTTCATCCGCCGGCTGATCGCGCAGGGCAAGGACAAGGAGGAGATCAAGGACGCGCTGGTCGCCGAGTACGGCGGCCAGGTGCTGGCCCTCCCCGAGAACCGGGGCATCGACGTGTGGGCCTACGCCGTGCCGGTGATCGGGTTCGGGCTGGGCCTGATCGGCGTGGCCTGGGCGATCGTCGCCTGGCGCCGGCGACGGCCCGACCGGAACGACCGGCCGCCGACCGAAGGTCCGAGCGGCGAGGACGCGGAGCGGCTCGACCGGGACATGGCCCGTTTCGACCTCTGAGCGCCCCGGCGGGACGCGACCCTACATCCGGTCGGGGGCGGTGATCCCGAGCAGGCCGAGGGAGCTCCTGATCGTGGCGGCCGTCGCTTCGCAGAGCTGCAGGCGGGCGGCTTCGACGCCGTCGCCCTCGGCCCCGACCACCAGACAGTCCCGGTAGAAGGCGTGGAAGGCGGCCGCGACGTCCGTGGCGTAGGCGCAGATCCGGTGCGGTGCCCGCTTGATCGCGGCCTCGTGGACCTCGGCCGGATACTCCAGCAGCTTCGTGACCAGCGCCTTCTCGGAGGGATCGACCGGCGCCGCGAGCGGATCGCCCCCGCCGGCGCCCTCGTCGGCCGCCTTGCGGAGGATGCTCTGGATCCGGGCGTGCGCGTACTGGACGTAGTAGACCGGGTTCTCCGAGGACTGGCTGCGCGCCAGGTCCAGGTCGAGGTCGATCGTGCGGTCGTGGCTCCGTTGGAGCAGGAACCAGCGGGCCGCGTCCACCCCGATGTCCTGGGTCAGCTCGTCCAGCGTGACGATGTCGCCCGCCCGCTTGGACATCTTCGCCCGTTTGCCGCCCTCGATCAGGTGGATCATCTGCATGATCTCGACCTCGAACTCGGCCTTGTCGCCCTCGAGGGACCGGATCGCGGCGGCCATCCGGGCGACGTACCCGTGGTGGTCGGCACCGAGCACGTCGATCAGCCGGTCGTTGCCACGCTCGATCTTGTCCACGTGGTACGCGACGTCGGCCCCGAAGTAGGTGACCTCGCCGGTCGACCGGATCAGCACCCGGTCCTTGTCGTCGCCGAAGTCCGTGGTGCGAAGCCAGACCGCTCCGTCCTGCTCGAACACGTGGCCGGCGGCGCGCAGCCGCTCGATCCCCCGGTCCACGAGGTTGTCCTCGTAGAGCGAGCGCTCGGAGAAGAAGTCGTCCATCTCGACGCCGAAGTTCTCGAGCGAGCCGCGGATCCCCTCGACCATCCACCCGACTCCGGTCCGGGCCAGGCCCTCGAGGTCGTCGGGCCCGAGACCTTCCGCCCTGGCCCGTTCGGCGAGCTCGTTCACGTAGGTGCCCTTGTAGCCGTCCTCGGGCGGTTCGTCGCCGGTCATGCGGGCGGCGATGGATGCCGCGAAGTTCTCGACCTGGGTCCCGCCGTCGTTGACGTAGTACTCGCGGGTCACCGTGTGGCCGACCGCCTCGAGGAGGCGGGACAGGGCGTCCCCGTACGCGGCGTGCCGACCCGAGGCCGCGGTGAGCGGCCCGGTCGGGTTGGCCGAAACGAACTCGACGATCACGCGTTCCGGGTCCGTCACCGCCGGCACCGGAGCGGCGCCGGTGGCCGACATCGAGTCGACCGCGCCGCGGTACCAGGAATCGCCGAGGAAGAGGTTGATGAACCCCGGCCCCGCCACCTCGGTCTTCTCCAGGGCCTCACCCAGCTCGGTCTCGATGGCGGCCGCCAGCTCGGCCGCGATCTCGCGCGGCGGGCGCCCGAGCGGCTTGGCGAGCATCATCGCGGCGTTGGTCGAGTAGTCACCCATCTCGGGACGAGGGGACGGATCGAGGGCGGGCGAAACGGAATCGTCGCCGGACATGGCGCGGGCCGCGCCCGTCACGGCGGCCTGGAGCGAGGCGACTGGATCTGAGGGGCTGTTCACCCGCGGGATCTTATTCGCCCGCCGGTGGGGGTTACAGGTGGTACCGCTGGCCTGCCAGGATCTTGTTGGCCCGGAACAGTTGCTCCAGGAGCACGATCCTCGCCAACTGGTGGGCCATGGTCTGCGGACCCAGCGAAAGCCGGTGGTTGACCGTGCCCGCGACCTCTCCGGGCAACCCCTCGGGCCCGCCGATCAGGAAGGTGAGCCGGCGCCCCTCGTGGCGGCGGTCCCCGAACCACTCGGCCCATCGTTCCGAGGTCATCTCGCGTCCACCCGCCTCGAGCGCGATCAGGGTCCCCGGATCCGGCCTGCTTCCACCGGTTGCCCGGGCCGCGCTCACCGTACGGACCAGGGCGTCGTCGTCCTTGAGCTCGGTCACCTCGACCGGCTGGAGCGGCTTGAGCAGCTTCAGGTAGTGGGCTTCCGCCTCCGTGAACGGCGGCTTGATCTTCCCGACCGCGATCAGCTCGACCTTCAACGGTCCTCCTCTGCGCCTTCGGCGATCGCGATGCGATCGAGGGTCGAGGGATGGGTGCCGAACAGGAAGTGCCAGGCCACGGGTGGATCGACGTCCGAAAGGTTCGACTTCGCGAGCTTCACCTGCAGGTCGACCAGCCCCCGGGGCCGGTCCGTGAGCTCGATCGAGGTCCGGTCGGCCTTGGCCTCGACCTGCCTGGAGAGGGCGTTTCCGGGGATCTGGAGCACGAACACGGCCAGCGTAGCCGTCAGGGCCAGGGCGGGCACCACGGCCGGTCCCCGCGGGTCGTCTCCGGTCCGACGCACGGCGGCGATGGTCGCGAGCTGCACGAAGAGCACCCCGAGCGGGATCACCAGGAGCGCGAAGCCCAGGCCGCGCCTGAGGTCGGCGCCCTCGACGTGTCCCAGTTCGTGCCCGACGAGAGCCGAGAACTCCGCCGGGGTCAGCCCGCGGATCGCGTTGTCATAGATCACGACCCGCTTGGAGGAGCCGATCCCGTTCACGTACGCGTTCACCAGCGAGGATCGCCGGCTCGCGTCGACCACGTACACCTCCCCCACGTCCACGCCGGCGCGGTCGGCGAGCCTCATCACCTCCCGGCGGGCGGGGCCGTCCCGCAGCGGTTCGAAGTCATTGAAGAGCGGCGAGACGAGGACGGGCCAGAGCCAGGTCGAAACCACGGCCCAGGCCCCGACCAGCGTCGCCCCGGCCAGCCAGAACCGCCCGCCGAGCCGACGCCAGAGCGCCATCGCCGCGAGCGCCCCGCCCCCCGCCAGGACCAGCCCGATCACGGTGGATATCGCCCAGTCGGACAGGCGCCCGGTCAGTCCCTGGCCGATCAACCCGTAGTCGGAGCCGAGCCGCCATGAAGCCAGGTCGAAGGGCAGCCCGACCAGCGCGAGAGCGACCGAGATCGAGGCACCGAACGCCACCGCGCCCGGCAGCGGACGCCGTCCGAGGAAGGAGATGAGCCGCCGCATCGGGCGGCCCCGCCAGAACGCCAGGAAGAGCAGCAGCGCGAACTGGGCCGCGAGGGAACCCATCCCGATCGCCCGTCCGAGTGAGCGGTAGCGGTCGGCGCGTTCCAGTTCGGCCTCGGAGAAGCGCTCCGAGATCACCCGGGAAGCGGTCCCGGGATCAGGATCGGGCGGGCCCTGCTCCGGTGAGAGCAACCACAGGGCCACGAGCGAAACCAGGACCGCCGCGAGCGCGGTGCCGGCGAGGGCGTAGCCGTTCACTCCGCCTCGAGGCGCCGGACCCGGATTCATCGCTCAATACGATATTGGGCGGGCCCACCATTCCATGAACGTCGCCGTCATCTCGGACATCCATGCCAACCGGCACGCCCTCGACGCGGTGCTCGAGTCCATAGACGAGGCCGGCGTCGACGAGATCTGGTGTCTCGGGGACGCTGTCGGGTACGGCGCTTTCCCCTCCGAGTGCGTGACGACCCTCCGCGACCGGTGCTCGGTCTTCCTGCTCGGGAACCATGACCTGGCGGCCCTGGAGCAGATCGATGTCCGTACCTTCAGCACCAGCGCCGCCATCTCCGCCTACTGGACCAGGGAACAGCTCACCGGGGAGGCCCTGGAGATCCTGCGAGGACTGGAGGGAACCTCGGCGAGCCGCGAGGGATTCGGACTGTTCCACGCCTCTCCCCGGGACCCGGTCTGGGAGTACGTGGTGGACAGCGACCTGGCAGAGGACAACCTGACCTTCCAGGAGGAGCGGATCGCCCTGATCGGCCACTCGCACATCGCCCTCTACTTCACTCGGGTCGAGGAGATGGCGCGGGTCTCCTCGGTGCTGGCCCCGGGGGGCACGAACCTCGAGATGACCGAGGGGAAATGGCTGGTGAACCCGGGCAGCGTCGGCCAGCCCAGAGACGGGGATCCGCGGGCGGCATGGGCCGAGCTGGACACGGAAAGCTTCCGCGCCCGGTTCCACCGGGTCGCGTACCCGGTCGCCGAAGCGGCCGAAGCGATCCGGGAAGCGGGCCTGCCGAGCCACCTCGGCGACCGCCTGCTCAAGGGTCACTGAGGTACCGGGCATACATCACGAAGGCCACCGGATCAAACATCTAGACTCGCCACGAATGCCTTTTCCGACCCGACCGACAGCTCGCCGGGGCAGCTTCGCTGCCCTTCTCGCATGCGCCGCGATCGCGCTGCCCTTGTCCGGCTGCGGCGAGGATCGCAGTAACCTGATCCCCAAGGAGACGGCGGACAGCCTGATAGCGAACCTCGACGAGATCGATTCCCTGGCCGCTTCCGGCGAGTGTTTCGCGGCGGCCGACCTGGCCGAGGAGACACGCCTCGAGATCGAACGGCTCACGGACGTCGACGCCGAACTGAAACGTTCCCTGATCGACGGTGTCACTCAATTGACGGTCTTCGTCGCCGACCCCGAAAAGTGCGACGAATCCGAGACCACGACGACCGAGGAGCCGGAAACCGAGGATCCCCTGGAGGGCACCACGGGAATCACGGGCACCACCGGCACGGAGACGACCACCGGTGACCAGGGGACCACCAGCGATGAAGACCAGGATTCAGATCAGAATCAGAACCAGAAACAGGGTGGCAACGGCCAGAATGGTGGCCAGAACCCGACCCCGACGCCCAGGCCCAAGCCCAAACCGAACCCGACCCCGAACCCGACCCCCACGCCGAATCCCAACCCCACGCCAGATCCGACGCCGACCCCGACTCCGTCTCCCGGACCCGGTTCCGGCGGTCTGACCCCGGACTGATCCCCAGATGGCCGAACCGACCGTACTCGCAGACCGATACGAGCTCCATGACAAGTTGGGGTCCGGTGGCATGTCCAACGTGTACCGGGCTACCGACCGCATCCTGGAACGCACGGTCGCGGTGAAGGTGCTCGCCGAGCACCTCTCGGACGACGACCGGTTCGTCGCCCGCTTCCGGCGCGAGGCGCTGGCGGTCGCCAAGCTGATCCACCCGAACATCGTCCAGGTCTACGACACGGGGGTGGACCACGGCCGGCATTTCATCGTCATGGAATGCGTCGAGGGCAAGTCCGGGGCGCAGATCCTGAAGACCGAGGGCCTGCTCGACCCGGAGACCACGGTCGAGATCGGCGTCCAGGCCTGCGCCGGCCTCGAGTACGCCCACCGCCACGGAATCATCCACCGCGACGTGAAGCCCGGGAACCTGATGGTCATCGGCGGCCCGGTGGGCGGCGGCGAGATGACCTGCAAGCTCACCGACTTCGGCATCGCCCGCGCCGCCGAACAGACCCGGATCACCCAGGTCGGGTCGGTGGTCGGTACCGCGGCCTACCTCGCCCCGGAACAGGTCCGCGGAGAGGAGGCCACCCCGTCCACCGACGTGTACGCGCTCGGCGTCGTGCTCTACCAGTTCCTGACCGGCCGTCTGCCGTACGAGGGTTCTTCGCTCGCCGAGCTGGCCGTGCGCCAGCAGAACGAGAAGCCCCTCCCTCCCCGCACCTACAACGCCGACGTGCCCGAAACCGTGAGCGCCGCCGTGATGCGCGCGCTGGAGGGCGACAAGGCGTATCGCTTCAACACCGCTGCCGCCCTCTCGGACGGGCTCCAGCGGGGCCTGAGGGGTGAGGACGTCACCCTCCAGATGAGCGAGGAGCCGCCGACGCCGCCTGAGTTCCCGCAGGCCGAGACCGCGACCCGGCCCCTCGAGCGGACGGCCCGAACGGCCCACCGTCCCGCACCGCCCCCGCCGCGCTACACGCTGCCGCAGGCCGCCGCGCGCCCGAAGAAGCGTTCGTTCATGCGTTCGTTCGGCCGGTTCCTGATGGGGGTGATCGCGTTGATCCTGATCGCCGCGGTCGTCGCCGGCACCGTGATCGTCCTCACCGACCGTGCCGCCACCGTCAAGGTGCGCGAGTGGACGGGCAAGTCCGTCGACAAGCTCACCGACGAACTGAAACAGGCCGTCAAAGACAACACGCAGTAGCCCTTCGGGGCCTGACGGCTACTTCACCTCGGAGGCCAGGGTGCGGGCGATCCCCGCGACGATGAACGCCAGGATCCATCCCGCGAGCACGAGCGCGGCCAGCTCGGACGAGTTGGTGGCCGTGGTCTCGAAGATCCCCTCCGACTGTTGCCGGATCGCCAGGTCGACGTCGGTCTGGGCGACCCCGATCGTGTAGTCGCCGACCTTCGGGATCAGTGACAGGAGTCCGTCGATCACGAAGAAGAAGACGAAGGTCATCGTCATCCCTCCCGCCATCGAGCGGGTCAGGAGCGTCAGCGAGAGCGCCACGGTCGCGTAGGTCACGTTGGTGACGAGGCAGGCCGCGACGATCCGGAGGGCCATCGCGAAGTCGAAGGAGGTCTCGTGCCCCGAGCCGGCGAGCGGGTACACGATGAGACCCGCGAGCATGAGCACCAGGGTCGCGACGGCCACCACCAGGAGCACGGTCGCGAGCTTGACGAGGACGAGGTGGATGCGACGGGGGTCGGCCGAGAGTACCCGCCGCAGGGTGTTCTGGCCGAACTCCACCCCGGCCAGCCAGGATCCCAGGATCAGCGATCCGATCGAGGTCGGCACGCCGATCGCGACGTCGAGGACCGCGTCATCCTCGCCGACGCCCCAGGCGACGGACGCGGCGATGCCGCCGGCGAAGCAGACCAGCATCGCGACCCCGGTCCAGAACGGGGTCGGCATCGAGCGGATCTTGAGCAGTTCAGCCCTCACCGCCACCCCCGTCCGTCAGCGACAGGAATACGCGTTCGAGGTCGGGACGCTCGCGCATGAGGCCGCGCAGCCAGATCCCGGACTCGGCGAGGATCCGCGTGATCTCGGAATCGTCCTCGATCTGGCCCCTGGCGACGAGGCTTCCCTGCCCCTTGTCCTCGACCTCCAGCCCGGCCCGTTCCAGGGCGACGATCGCCGCCTCCGACTGGGAGATCCGCACGTACACCTTGTACCCCTCGCCGACGCCGGTGGAGCCGAGGATCTCGTCCATGGTCCCGTCGGCCACGAGCTTGCCCTTGTTGATGATGGTGGCCCGGTCGCACATCAGCTGGACCTCGGAAAGCAGGTGGGACGACACCAGGACCGTGGCGCCGCGTTCCGGCAGACGCTTGATGAGTTCCCGGATCTCGACGATCCCCGAGGGATCCAGCCCGTTGGTGGGTTCGTCGAGGATCACCAGCCGGGGACGGCCGAGCAGGGCGAGGGCGAGACCGAGCCGCTGCTTCATGCCCAGCGAGAATCCGCGCGCGTTGGTGTCGGCCCGGTCGGAGAGTCCGACCAGTCCGAGCAGTTCCCGGATCTCGGTCCCGGCGTTCCGCAGGCCCAGGGTGGCCGCCTGGATCTCCATGTTCTGCCTGGCGGTGGCCCGACCGTAGAGCGCCGGACCCTCGATCAGGGAACCGGTCTGACGCACCGCGCCGATGAAACCTTCGGTCCCGGGCACCATCCCGAGGAGCTGCGCGCTGCCCGCGCTCGGAGGGGTCAGTCCCAGCACGATCCGGATCGCGGTCGTCTTGCCCGATCCGTTCGGTCCCAGCAGGCCGCAGACCGTTCCCTCGGGGACCTGGAGGGAGAGCCCGTCGAGCGCGGTGACCCTGCTTCCGAAGCGCTTCGTGACGCCTTCGAGCTGGATTAGGGGGGCGGCCATCCGCCCCGCACACTACAGGGCGTCCCAGGGGGCGGAGCCGGAAAGGACCTGGTCGCTGTATTCCGCGTATCGCCCGGCGGTGATCGCTTCGCGGGCACCGCGCATCAGCCGCTCCATGTACGTGAGGTTGTGGTCGACCAGGAGCCGCACCGCCGTGAGTTCCTCCGCCTTCGAGATGTAGTTGAGGTAATCGCGGTCGTAGTCGGCGCAGGCCGTGCACGGACAGCCGGGCACGAGCGGTTCGCGGATCCCGACCTCGCGAGGCTTGCGGACATCGATCCGGAAGCGGTTGTCGGGCAAAGGGGCGAGGGCCATGCCATGCCGGGCGAGACGGGTCGGCACGGCGCAGTCGAAAACATCGAGGCCCATCGCCACCCCGCGCATCAGGTCGTCGACCTCGCCGATCCCGAGCAGGTGCTTCGGCGCCTCCACGGGAAGGTTCGGAACCGTGAATCCGAGCACCTCGGCCATCTCCTCCTTGTCGCGGCCGAGCGTGCCGCCGATCGAGATCCCGTCCACGCCCGACGAGGAGACGGCCTCACAGGATTCCTTCCGCAGATCGGCGTGGGTCCCGCCCTGGATGATCCCGAACACCGCCTGGCGTTCCGGTCCGTGCTCGGCGTGCCAGTCGAGGCAACGGGCGAGCCAGCGGTGGGTCCGCTCGGTGGAGCGGGCCGTGTACTCACGGTCCGCATGGAACGGGGTGCACTCGTCGAAGACCAGGGCGATGTCGGACCCGAGCGCGGCCTGGACCCGCATCGACTCCTCCGGGGAGAGCATCAGCTCCGACCCGTCCTTGTAGGAGCGGAAACGAACGCCCTCCTCCTCGATGCCGAGGGTCTTCGCGAGGCCGTGCATCTTCCGCCCGGAACCCTTGATCTCCTCGGCCACGCCCCCGTGGGCGAGCGAGAACACCTGGAAACCGCCGGAGTCCGTGATGATCGCCTTGTCCCACGCCATGAACCCGTGGAGGCCGCCCGCCTCGGCGATCCGTTCCGGGCCGGGCGCGACGAGCAGGTGGTAGGTGTTGCCGAGGATGAGCTCGTAGCCCATCGCCTCGATCTCGCGCGAGGCCATGCCCCGGACCGATCCCTTCGTCGCGAGCGGGATGAAGGCGGGTGTCTCGATCGGCCCGTGCGGGGTGTGGATCGTGCCACGGCGGGCGGCACCGTCGCGGGCGTGGATCTCGAAACTCAGTCTGGCCGGATCGTGGCGCACCGGGCCACCCTACGCCTCAGTCGCGAACGATGAGTGAACGACCGGTCATCTCGACCGGCTGTTCGATGCCGAGCGCGTCCAGGATGGTCGGGGCGACATCGGCGAGGATGCCGCCGTCCGCCAGGGAGAACCCCTCGGCGGTGACGATCACCGGGACCGGGTTGAGCGAGTGGGCGGTGTTCGGCGACCCGTCGGGCTCGAGCATGTTGTCCGCGTTCCCGTGATCGGCGGTGATCAGGCAGGCGCCGCCTGACTCGAGCACGGTCTCGACCACCCGGCCCAGGCACTCGTCCACCGCCTCGATCGCCTTCACCGCGGCGGGAATCACGCCGGTGTGCCCGACCATGTCCGGGTTCGCGAAGTTGATGATCCCGAAACGCGGCGAGTCTTCCTTCCAGCCGGCGATGAACGCGTCGGCCGCCTGGTTGGCGCTCATCTCGGGCTTGAAGTCGTAGGTCGGGACGTCGCGGGGCGATTCGACCAGCCGCCGGTCCTCGCCGTCCCATTCCTCTTCCCTGCCGCCGTTGAAGAAGTAGGTCACGTGCGGGTACTTCTCGGTTTCCGCGACATGGAGCTGGCGTCCGCCGTCCTCGGCGATCACCTGCGCCATCGTGACCGCGGGACGCTCCTCGGGGAAGGCGACCGGGTAGGGCCAGCCCTCGCGGTACGAGGTCATCGTGGTCAGCGCGAGCAGTGGGCCGCCGGACCGCGTGAACTCGTCGAACCCGGGCTCCGCGAGCGCCCGCGTGAGCTCACGGGCCCGGTCGGGCCGGAAGTTGATGAAGATGGCGGTGTCCCCCTCCCGGGCGCCGTCGTAGCCGCCGATCACCGTCGGTTTGATGAACTCGTCGGTGAGGTCCGCGGCGTAGGAATCGGCGATCGCCTCCCCGGCGGTTGCCGCGGCCGGGCCGGCGCCGTGGACGATCGCGTCGTAGGCGAGCTTGACCCGGTCCCAGCGGGTATCGCGGTCCATCGCGTAGTACCGGCCCGAAACGGTTCCGATCCGTCCCGCGGAACGAAGCCAGCGCTCGAGCTCCTCGACGTACTTCCGCCCCCCGTGCGGGAGCGTGTCACGCCCGTCGGTGATCGCGTGGAAGATCACGTCCGGCACGCCCTCCTGCGAAGCGAGCTCGACGCAGGCCTCGAGGTGCTCCCAGCCCGAATGCACCCCGCCGTCGGAAACGAGGCCGATCAGGTGGAGCCGGCCGTTGCCGTTCACCGCGCGCCGGCACGCGTCGACCAGGGCCGGGTTCTCGAAGAAAGAGCCATCGGCGACCGCCGTGTCGATGCGGGCGAGGTCCTGCTTGACGATCGAGCCGGCACCGAGGTTGAGGTGACCCACCTCGGAGTTGCCCATCTGTCCCTCCGGCAGGCCGACGTCGGGTCCCTTCGCGCTCAGCTGGGTGGTCGGATAGCGATCCCAGAGCCGGTCGAAGTTCGGGGTTTCGGCGAGCGAGATCGCGTTGCCGGGCCCGGGCGGCGCGAGTCCCCAGCCATCGAGGATGACCAGCGCCATCGAAGGGACGGGAAGTCCTGCCATGGCGTCTCCTACTCGCCCGGGGCCGCGGCGACGATCGCGCCGAAGTCCGACGGGTCGAGGGCGGCGCCGCCGACGAGGGCGCCGTCGATGTCCGGGAGGGCGAGGAGCTCCGCGGCGTTGCCCGGCTTCACCGAGCCGCCGTAGAGGATCCTGACCGCCTCGGCCTTCTGCGGGTCGCGAGACCGGAGCAGGTTGCGGATGAAGTTGCAGGCCTCCTGCGCCTGTTCCGGCGAGGCGGTGAGCCCGGTGCCGATCGCCCAGACGGGCTCGTAGGCGATGACCACCTTGTCGAGGTCGTCGGTGTGGACCTCCGCCAGGTCCGTCAGGACCTGGTGGGAAAGGACGGCTTCGGTGTCGTCGGATTCCCGTTCCGCCCGGGATTCGCCCACGCACAGGATCGGTTCCAGGCCGGCCTCGATCGCCTTCGGCACCTTGCGGGCCAGGGCCTCGTCGGTTTCACCGAAGAACTGGCGGCGTTCGGAGTGGCCGAGCACGACGCCGTCGACCCCGATGTCGAGCAGCATCGGGGCGGACACCTCGCCGGTGAACGCACCGGAATCCTCATAGAACATGTTCTGGGCCGCCACCCGCACCGGGGTGCCGGCGCAGCGCTCGGTGACACGCTGGAGCGCGAGCCACGGCGGGCAGAGGACGACCTCGGGGCCATCGGCGCCCTGGGTCGGCAGGAAGGCGTCGAGGAACTCGTCCGCCTCCCCGGCGGTCTTGTTCATCTTCCAGTTGGCGGCTACGTACGGTCGGCGGCTCATGTTCCTACTCTCTCGGTTCGTCAGTTGTCGTTGAGTGCGGCGACGCCGGGGAGCTCCTTGCCCTCCAGCAGTTCGAGCGACGCGCCGCCACCGGTCGAGACCCAGTCCACCTCGTCGGTGAGGCCGAACTTGGCCAGGGCGGCCACCGAGTCGCCTCCGCCGACCACCGTGTATCCGGGGGCGGAGGCCACGGCTTCCGCAACGGTGCGGGTCCCGGCCGCGAACGGATCCAGCTCGAAGGCACCCATCGGACCGTTCCAGAGCACGGTCCCGGCCGAGGCGACCCGCTTGGCGTAGCCGGCGGCGGAGTCGGGGCCGATGTCGAGACCCATCCAGCCGTCGGGCACGTCGATGCCCTCCAGGTGATCGGTTTCGGTGTCGGCCGAGAACTCCCGGCCGATCGTGAGGTCGGTCGGCAGCACCAGGTCGCAGGTGCCGGCCGCAGCCTTGTCGAGGGCGTCCTGGGCCAGCGGGATGTCGTCGTCCTGGCACAGCGAGTTGCCGATCGCATGCCCCTGCGCCTTGAAGAACGGGAAGCACATGGCCCCGCCGATCAGGATCTGGTCGGCCACCTCGAGGAAACGATCGATCACACCGACCTTGTCGGAAACCTTCGAACCCCCCAGCACCACGACGAGCGGGCGGGCCGGGTCGGTCGCGACCGAGGTCAGGTTCTCGACCTCCTTCTCGAGCAGCAGCCCCGCGTAGGCGGGGAGCTTCGCCGCGACGCCGGCGGTGCTGGCGTGGGCCCGGTGCGCGGCGCCGAAAGCGTCGTTCACGTAGAGGTCGGCCAGTCCGGCGAGCGCCTCGGCCAGCGCTTCGTCGTTCTCGGTCTCACCCTTCTCGAAACGGGTGTTCTCGATCAGCAGGATCGAACCGGGTTCGAGCGCCTCCGCCCTGGCCCGGGAGTCCTCCCCGGCCACGTCGCTCGCCAGCTCGACCGGCTTGCCGGTGAGCTCCGCCAGGCGGCGGGCGGCGGGAGCCAGCGACATCTCCGGGACGACCCGTCCCTTCGGCCGGCCCAGGTGGGAGCAGAGGATGACGCGGGCCCCGTGCTCCGTCAGGTACTCGATGGTCGGCAGCGCGGCCCTGATCCGGGTGTCATCGGTGACCTCCGTCCCCTCGAGGGGGACGTTGAAGTCGACCCGGACCAGGACCCGCTTGCCGTCGACGTCGGCGTCGCGGACCGACGCCTTGCCGAAAGCCATGCTCAGCTCCTCGCGTGGGGAAGGTCTAGAGGACCTTGCCCAGCAGCTCGACGCAGCGGTTCGAGTAGCCCCACTCGTTGTCGTACCAGGACACCGCCTTCACGAGGGTGCCGTCACCGATCACCTGGGTGAGCGACGCGTCGAAGATCGACGAGTGCGGGTCGCCGACGATGTCGGTCGACACGATCGGGTCCTCGGTGTAGGCCAGGATGCCCTTGAGCGGGCCCTCGGCGGCCTCCTTGACCGCGGCGTTGACCTCTTCCGGGGTGGTCGCCCTGGAGGGGGTGAAGGTGAGGTCGACGACCGAGCCGGTGATGACGGGGGCACGCACCGCGAAGCCGTTCAGCTTGCCGGCGAGCTCCGGGAGGACGAGGCCGACGGCCTTGGCGGCACCGGTCGTCGTCGGGATCAGGTTCTGCGCGGCGGCGCGGGCCCGGCGGAGGTCCTTGTGCGGCATGTCCTGGAGGCGCTGATCCGACGTGTACGCGTGGATCGTGGTCATCAGGCCCTGCTCGATGCCAACCGTGTCGTTGATCGCCTTCGCGAACGGGGCGAGGCAGTTGGTGGTGCAGGAGGCGTTGGAGATGATGTTGTGGTTCGCCGGGTCGTAGTCATCGAAGTTGACGCCCAGGGCCACCGTCACGTCCGGATCGGTCGCCGGGGCCGAGATCACGACCTTCTTCGCGCCGGCCGAGAGGTGCTTGGCGGCGTCGTCGCGCTTGGTGAAGAAGCCGGTGGACTCGAGGACGATGTCCACGCCGAGGTCACCCCACGGCAGGTCGGCGGGATCCCGCTCCGCCAGGACCTTGATCTCCTTGCCGTCGACGGTGATCGAACCTTCACCGGCCTCGACCTCACCGTTGAACCGGCCGAGGATCGAGTCGTACTTGAGCAGGTGCGCAAGGGTCTCGGTGTCGACCAGGTCGTTGATCGCGACGATGTCGAGATCGGCACCCGCATCGTGCGCCGCCCTGAAGACGTTCCGCCCGATACGGCCGAAACCGTTGATTGCCACCTTGACGCTCATTCGCTACCGCCTCCTGAAAAGGGTTTGGGAAATGCTGGATAGGGGCTGCCATTCTATGTCCGAACCGGGGTCCCGGGCTTTCACCTCCCCGGCCTTCGGCGAGCCTCCCGGGCAAATCCGCCCCCTCCTCTGGCATTCCCGGATGGAAGGGGCTCCGCGACCGGGCGAAGCCCGGCGCGGCTGCAGGTCTGCGAACGGTTTCGTCCGACCTAGTCCGACGAAACCGTGAGTTCGATGTCGTGGCCGTCCGGGTCGCGGAGGAAGGCCGAGTAGGAACCCGAGCCGTGGGCGCTGGTTTCACCGGGCTTGGCGACGTTGCTACCGCCCGAGTTGACGCCACCTTCCCACGATGCCTTGACCGCCGCGATGCCGGGCGCGCCGAGGCTGACCATGGTTCCTTCGGCCCGGACGCCGGTCCGTTCGGTGATGAACAGGATGGGCCGCGAGATGCCGTAGCCGATGGCGTCGGTCTGGTTCACGTGCCGTCGCCAACCGAGCGGCGAGAGCAGTGCGTCGTAGAACGCCGAGGCGCGAGGGAGGTCAGAAACTTCGAGAACGATGTGATGCAGCACGGCTTCAGGCTAGTCGAGAACGCGGTGATGCCGACGGCTCGCGAATGCGCTATGGCGTTTTCGGGACTACTGGCGGGGCGTCCAGCGGAAGTACCTGAGGGTGATCAGGAAGCCCGCGAGACCCCAAATCGCGACGACCAGGAGGTCGCCCCACTCGAACCCGGATCCGACGGTTTTCGGGCTGTACGCGGTGAAGAACGACTCGAAGAAATCCCGGACCGGGAAGTGGTTGGCGAAGGACAGCACCCCGTCGGGGATCTCGTCCTCGGGGATGAACACGCCGGAGATGAAGTAGAGCGGCAGCGTGATCGCGTTGGTGATCGCGGAGGCCGCTTCGCGGGTCGGGATGATCACGGTCATCGCGAGGCCGAGGCAACTGAACGCGCTCGCCCCGACGATGAGCGTGACCAGGACGGCGGGGATCCTGCCCCAGGGGATCGGCGAGTCGTAGAGCAGCTGGCCGATCAGGGTGACGGCCACCAGCATCACGGCGCTGATCACGATCGCGTTTCCTACCCGGCCGACGATGAACACCCACGGCGGCAGGGGAGTGCCGCGACCCCGCTTGAGCAGCCCCTCTTCGCGGGCGATCGTCACGTTCATCGCCAGGTTCACCATGGTCGCGGACACGACGGCGAGCGTGACGATTGCGGGGATGTAGTAGGTGGTGACCTTGACCCCGCCGAGTTCCTCGATCTCGTCGCCGCCGAAGATGGTCGCGAAGATCACCAGGAAGATCACCGGGAGGAGCGCGGTGAAGAACACGGATGCCGGGTTCCGCCAGAAGACCTTCTGGGCGAAACGGAACTCGTGGAGGGCCAGGGAGACGGACCTCATGATTCGGTCAGCTCCAGGTAGACGTCCTCGAGACTGGGCCGACGGACCTCGAGCTGGTCGAGATCGATCCCCCGCTGGAGGGACCAGGCGGTGAGGCGGCTGAGGACCTCGACCGCGTCGTGGGTCTGGATGGTGACCATCCGCCCCCCGTCCTCGGCCTCGGTGTACCGGAACCCGTCGAGCGTGGCGATGCCGGAGGGATCGCTTCCGGGCGCGAGGTGGAAGGTGATGGTGCTGGGGAGGCGCCTCCGGTCGCCGAGGTTCTCGGGAGTGTCCTGGGCGACGATCCTGCCGTCGGCGATGATCGCGACCCGGTCCGCGAGGGCCTGGGCCTCATCCATGTAGTGGGTGGTGAGCAGCACGGTCTTGCCGAGTTCACGCAGTCCGGCGACCATGTCCCACGCCTGGCGACGGGCGGAGGGGTCGAACCCGGTGGTCGGTTCGTCCAGGAAGAGCAGGTCGGGATCGCCGACGAGCGCGATACCGACGTCGAGGCGGCGCTGCTGGCCGCCGGAGAGTTTCCGGGCCCGGGTGTTCGCCTGCTCCTCGAGGCCGACCAGGGCGATGACCTCGTCCACGTCGCGGGGTTCGCGGAAGTAGCCGGCGTATTGCCGGAGCGACTCCCGCACGGTCAGGGCCGGTTCGAGGGTGGTTCCCTGGAGCACGATCCCGATGCGTTCGCGCCAGGCCGGCGTCGGCCGGGCCGGGTCGACCCCGAGCACCGAGACTTCGCCGGCGTCGCGGTCGCGATATCCCTCGAGGATCTCGACGGTGGTCGTCTTGCCGGCCCCGTTGGGGCCGAGTACGGCGAAGATCTCCTCCGCGTTCACATCGAGGTCGATGCCCTTGACGGCCTCCAGTTCGTCGTACGACTTCCGGAGGCCCCGGATGGTTATGACCGCTTCGGACACTTGCGACGATCCTACGGATTCAAGGGATGTCGCGATGGGTGACCCGCACCATCACGTCGTCCCTCGAAGCGAACTCCCGCCAGATCCTTTCGGCCACGGTGACCGACCGGTGGCGCCCGCCCGTACACCCGATCGCGATCGTCAGGTGGCTCTTCCCCTCGGCCACGTACGCCGGGATCAGGAACTCGAGCAGGGGCAGCAGCCGCCCGTAGAACTCACCGGCGACGGTGCCGGCTTCGACGTAGTCGCGGACTTCCTGGTCGAGCCCGGTCAGGGGTCGCAGTTCGTCCACGTAGTGGGGGTTCGGCAGGAACCGGACGTCCAGGGTTATGTCGGCGTCCCGCGGCGGACCGTTCTTGAACCCGAAGGTGAGAAGGTTCACCGCCATGAGTCCGGCGTCATCGGTGCCGATGACCTGTTCCGCGATCCGGCGGCGGAGTGTGGCGGCGGTCTCGCCGGAGGTGTCGATCACGAGGTCGGCCCGGGCCCTGAGCGGCGCCAGGAGTGCCCTTTCGCGTTCGATTCCCTCGAGGATCCGCCCGTCGGGCGCCATCGGGTGCCGCCTTCGGGTCTCCTTGAAACGGTCGGTGAGGATCTCGTCGTGGGCTTCGAGGAACAGCACCTCGGGCTTGATCCCGTCTCCCTCGAGGTCATCGAGGACGTGGTTGAGTTCCTCGAAGTACTCGCGGCCGCGGGCGTCGGAGACCACGGCGGCCCGTTCGACCCCGCTGCCGGGAAGCCGGAACAGCTCGCCCAGTGCACCGATCATCTGGGGCGGCAGGTTGTCCACGCAGAAGAATCCCGCGTCCTCGAAGGCGGCGATCGCCTCGGATTTGCCCGCGCCGGACAGGCCCGTGATGACGACCATCTTCACGGGGTCGCCCTGCTGCTCGCCTGGCTCCGCCATGCCTATCCGATCCTGTTCAGTTGCTCGTGGATTTCGCGGGCCACCTTACCGGGCAGGCCGGGCACCGCTTCGATCTCTTCGCGGCTCGCTTCGAGCAGGCGATCCGGGGAGCCGAAGTGCTTCATCAGGAGCCGTTTCCGGGTCGGCCCCACTCCCCTCAGGCCGTCCAGGACGGATTCGGTCATCGCCTTCCCCCGGCGTCCGCGATGGTGGGTGATCGCGAAGCGGTGCGCCTCGTCCCGGACCCGCTGGAGGAGCATGTTGGCTTCCGAATCCGCCTTGAGGTCCAGCGGCCTGGAGCTCCCCGGGGTGAAGATTTCCTCTTCCCGTTTGGCGAGGCTCACGACGGTCACGCCCAGGTCGATGAACTCCTGCAGGGCCCTGACCCCGGCCGCCAGCTGCCCCTTGCCGCCGTCGATCATGATCACCGACGGCAGGGAGGCGAAGCTCTCGTCGCGGTCCCGGTCGTGGGGCGAGAGGTCGACCTGTTGCCGGTACTGGTTGATCCGCCTCGTCAGGACCTCCTCCATCGAGGCGAAGTCGTCCGGGCCCTTGTGTCCTTCATCGCCCCTGACCCGGAAGCGCCGGTAATCGGACTTCTTGGGCCGGCCGCCCTCGAAAACCACCATCGAGGCAACGGTGTGCTCGCCGCCGATGTTGGAGATGTCGAAGCCCTCGATCCGGACGGGCAGTTCCTCCATCCCGAGGGCCTCACCGAGCTCGGCGAGGGCCTTCACCCGCCGTTGCTGGCGGTGTTCGCTCCGCAGGCGGTCCTGGTCGAGGGCGAGCCGGGCGTTCCGTTCGGCCATCTCGCGGAGGCGGCGGGCGTCGCCCCGTTCCGCGATGCGCACCTCCACCCCGGCTCCGCCACGCCGGTCCGCGAGGAAGGTCTCGATCTCGTCCCGGAGGCCCGCCATGTACGGCCCGAGCACGATGCGGCGCGGAACCGCAGGCGAGGCCCCGTAGTACTGCTCGATGAATTCGGCGGTGACCTCGTCGATGTCGCGCTCCGCCGGATTCTCGAGGTAGAAGGACTGTCGCTCGGCGAGGATGCCGTCGCGAACCTGGAAGACCTGCGCGTTCGCGTCGGTGCCGGTGACCGCCACGCCGATCAGGTCGGCGGTACCGACCTTGGAACCCGAGATCCGCTGCCGCTCGAACAGCGACTGGACGGAAGCGAGACGGTCGCGGAACACCGCCGCCGCTTCGAAGTCCTGCTCGGCGGCGGCCTCCTTCATCCTCGCCTCGAGGTCCCGCTCGATCTGGTCGTACCGGCCGGACAGGAAGTCGATCACCCGGTCGATGTTGGCGCGGTACTCCTCCTTGCCGATGTAGTCGACGCAAGGCGCCCCGCACCGTTTGATGAAGTAGTCGAGGCAGGGACTGCCGGAACGGCGGCCGGGCTCCTTGCCCTCGCAGGTCCGGTACTGGAACAGCTTGCCGAGCAGGTCGAGGGTGTCCCGAACCCGTTTGGCGGAGGAGAACGGGCCGAAGTACGCCCGGCCCGGACGGTGCCGTTCGCGGGTGAAGTAGACCCGCGGGTAGTCCTCGTCGAGGCTCACCGCGATGTACGGGTACGACTTGTCGTCCCGCAGCTTGATGTTGAAGCGGGGCCTGTACCGCTTGATGAAGTTCTGCTCGGCGATCAGCGCCTCGGACTCCGTCTCGGTGGCGAGGAACTCGATCCGCTCCACCTGCCGGGTCATCTCTGCGTTGCCTCCGCTGAAGTGCGAGGCGACCCGTTTGCGGATCGAGATCGCCTTGCCGACGTAGATCACCTCGTCGTCGCGATCGCGGAAGAGGTAGACGCCCGGGGCGTCCGGCAGGGCACGGCGCTCGGCCGCAATGCGGGCGTCGCGGGCGTCGCGGGCGTCGCGCTTTTCTCCATCTGTCGCCGAATCGGCCACTCCACAACTGTAAGCATTGAGTACTCTGGCGCCACCCATGGGCGCAACAGAGCTGACACCACCGGAACTGAAAACCATCAAGATCGAGATCGACGGCGAGATCGGGACGATGACGCTGAACCGTCCCGACAGCTTCAACGCCATGAGTCCCGATCTGATCGAGGAGATGGCGACGGCGTTCGCCTGGTTCGCCGATCAGGCGCCGCTTCGCGGGCTGATCGTGACCGGCGAGGGCAAGGCTTTCTGCGCCGGTGGCGACCTCAACTGGTTCAAGGCCGGCCAGTCCGACCCGAGCATCGACATCGTCGCGTCGGTACGCCGGGGTGCCGCCATGCTCCACGAGGGCATCGTCGACCTGCAGCGGATCCCCTACCCGGTGATCGCCGCCCTGAACGGCCCGACCGCCGGCGCCGGGTTCTCGCTGGCCCTTGCCTGCGACATCCGGATCTGTTCCGAGAACGCCTTCCTCGCCTGCGCCTACGGCCGGATCGGGGTGTCACCGGACGGCGGGATGACCTACTTCCTGCCGCGCGTGGTCGGACCCTCGAAGGCGATCGAGATCCTGATCAACGACCCGAACCTGAGCCCCCAGGACGCGCTGGCGGAGGGCCTCGTCTCGGAGGTAGTCGCTCCGGACGAGCTCATGAAGCGTGCCCGTGAGAAGGCGGAGAAGCTGGCCAGGAAATCCCCCTACTACGTGAAGATGGCGAAGAAGCTGGTCCACCAGAGCGTCGACAACAGCATCACGGAGCAGCTCGAACTCGAACGCCACGGCATCGCCGAGGGGATGGGCACGCAGGACTCGAAGAACGCGATCGAGGCGTTCCTCTCGGGCGGCACCGCGGAGTTCAAGGGCGAGTAGCGACTCGCCCGGTCGGGATCAGGCCTGGGCCTTGAGGGCCCGGGTCACGCTCTCCCCCACGAAACACGGCTTCTGGCCGATCTCCCCGTCGGGGTTCCGGACCTCGATCGTGAACCTCGTGATCATCTCGATCCAGCCGTTGCCGAGGTCGTCGGCCGCGATGAGTTCGGCCGAGGCCCGCAGCCAGGAGCCGGCGGGCACGGGCGCGGGAAACCGCACCTTGTTCCAGCCGTAGTTCACGCCGAGCGCGAATCCCGACTTGATCTCGGTCAATCCGAGGCGGAACCCGTCCACCATGGAAAGCGTCAGGTTTCCGTGGGCGATCGTGGTACCGAACGGGCTCTCCTGCTTCGCCCTTTCGACGTCGACGTGGATCCACTGATGGTCGCCCGAGAGTTCCGCGAACTCGTCGATCATCTCCTGGGTGACCTCGCGCCAGTCGGTCGGTCCCACGGTCTTGCCAATCAGCTGTTCGAGCCCTTCGGGGCCCTCGATGACGAGAGTTTCCACGGCGCCAGCCTACAACCCGCATTTCGGCCCGGCGGCTGCGCTGGCTTTCCACGTTGACAACGCGTATTGTCAAAAACCCTCGAAACCGACCGGAACAAGGCAAATGGGACAGGAGCCGATGCTGATCGGCAAATCGAGCATCAAACCGATCCACGGAAGCCAGGGCGTCCAGGACTCGGCGCGGGTCGCAGCCGTCGAGGGACTCGACCTGTTCGACCCCCGCTACCTGCAGGGGTTCGAACGGGTGGCGAAACTGATCTCGAGGACCCTCACCGTCCCGTTCTCGATGCTCTTCCTGGTCGACGGTGAACGACAGGTCGTGATCGGCAGCCATGGCCTGCCCGACCAGGGCCTCGGCGGCACCACCCTCGGCCGCGCCGCCTGCCAGCACGTGGTGGACGCCGCGGGCCCGGTGCTGGTTGGCGACGTCCGGGAACTTTCCGCCTACGGGACGAGTCCCGAGGCCACCGACCTTGGTGTGGCCGCGTTCGCCGGGGTTCCGATCGAGAATCAGGAGGGCGAGCCGATCGGGGTCGCCTGCGCGTTCGACACGGCGCGCCGGGACTGGCAGGACTCCGAACGGGATGCACTAACCGAGCTGGCCGCGACGGCGGGCACGATCCTGGAGTTGAGGTCGGAGATGATCAGGCGCGCTCTCACCGACGACCTCACGGACCTGCCCAACCGCAGGGTGCTGATCGCGGCCTGCGGAGACATGCTGAGCCGCGCGCAGAATGGCAGGAAGGTGGCCGTCCTGTGCGCCGGGGTCGACCACTTCAACATGATCAACCAGGCCTTCGGCACCGAGCGTGCCGACCAGATCCTGAGGACGGTCGGCGAGCGTCTCAGACGTGCGGCCCGCCCGAGCGACGTCTTCGGCCGGTTGCGGGGCGACGTGTTCACGATGGTGGCCCCCGAGATCGAGTCGGCGGACGAGTTCCTCGATCTCGCCTCCGCGATGCGCGCCGCGCTGGAGAAACCGCTCGTCGCGGACGGCGATCCCCTCTCCCTCCAGGTGACCGTCGGGATCGCCGTGGGTGAGTCCGGCTCCTCCGGCCCCGACCTGGTCAGCGAGGCCGCGAACGCGATGCGTGAGGCGAAGCTGCGGCGGGGCAAGATCCACGTCGCGGAGAGCGGCTGGAAAGACACGGCCTCATCCCACCTCCGGATGCGCGAAGCCCTCCACGGGGCCCTGGATCGCGGCGAGATCCACGCGACCTTCCAGCCGATCATCGAGTTGGAGACCGGCCGCATCTCGAGCTTCGAGGCGCTCGCGCGGTGGCGTAGCGCCGAACACGGCGACGTGCCGCCCGACGAGTTCATCCCCCTGGCCGAGGTCACCGGCGACATCGTCCCGATGGGTGAGTGGATCGTCGCCAAGTCGGCCGAGTTCGTGACGAAGGTCTTCGACGAGACCGGCCGCGACATCAGGGTGACGGTCAACGTCTCGCCCCTCCAGATCTCCCAGCCCGGTTTCCACCGGATGGTCTCGAAGACCCTGGATCCCCTGGGGCTGGACGGCCGTCATCTCGGCTTCGAGATCACCGAGGGCGTCCTGCTCGAGGCGGATCGAACCCAGGACGCCAACCTGCGCTCGCTCGGCGACCTCGGTTGCCGCATCCTGCTCGACGATTTCGGGACCGGTTACTCGAGCCTCGGCTACCTCCGGGACCTGCCCGTGGATTACCTGAAGATCGACCGTTCGTTCATCGCCGCGATGGAGGACGACCGGCACTCGACGGCCCTGATCCAGGCGATCCTCTCGATGGCGCGGGCGATGGATCTGGGTGTCGTGGCCGAGGGCATCGAGACGGAGGACCAGGAGAAGTTCCTCCAGCTGCTGGGCTGCCCGTTCGGACAGGGCTACCACCTCGGCCGCCCTGCACCCATGGACGAGGCGCTCCAGCTGGTGCTGGAACAGTTCACCTGACCAGTTCGATCTCCATCGGCATCGGGGAGATCGCAGCCATGCCGCCCAGCATCCCGAGGATCTTCGCCACGTAGGCCTGGGTCTCGGCGTAGGGCGGGATGCAGTTGCAGGAACCGACCGCTCCCGGGCCCGCGTTGTAGGCCGCGAGCGCCAGGGCGGGCGATCCGAAGCGACGGAGCAGGTCGCTCATCAGATGGGCCTGGGCCATGATCGCCGCCGCCGGATCGAACGGATCCTCCAGCCCGTACTCCGCTGCGGCGGCAGGCGTGAAGGCCGCGATGCCGAAGGCGATCCCGTTGCCGGCGTCAGGGTCGAAGTTCGACTCCGCGAAGAGCTGGGCGGCGAGCAGGGCCGGCGACACGTCCCATTTCGCGGCCGCCCGGATCACGAGCGGCTTCACCCAGCCGGGGGTCACGGAAGGAAACGCCTGCGACAGGGCCGGGGAGCGGTCACCGCGTCCGGTGCCGACCGCGTTGCCCGCCTGCGAGCAGGGCGGCGGGCCCTTGGCGAACCCGTAGTGCCAGGCCTCCCAGCTGTAGCGCTGGACGAACCCGAACCGGCTCGCGTTGGCCGCCAGCCAGCCGTAGGCAGAGGGCGGGCCGAGGTCGAGCTCGGTGGCGCACCGGTGTAGCGACTGGCCCGGCGGCGCGACCCAGGTCGGGTCGGGGTTGGCGGCGAAGAGGGCAGCCTGCTCGGCGTCGGACCGGAAGGCCGAGTTGATGGTCAGGTACACGCCCGCGGCGCGGGCCGCCACGGACATCAGGTCGAAGGCTGCGGCCACGTCGGGCCGGAGCCCCTTGCCCTGGCGCTCGGCCAGCGGGCCGGAGTAGCCGCCCCCGGTTGCCATCGAGGGGACCGCACCCATCGACACCGCGGCCCCGACCCGGGCCTCGGCCCAGTTCGGGGACGCCCTTCGGGCCGGGCCTCTCTCCCCGGCCCGGACCGTGGTGGCGATGGAAACCCGGGCCCGGACCGGCGCGTACGAGAAAGCGTCCGGGAATCTGACGGACACGGCGAGCGGCGAGGCCCCGTTCGACACCGCCGCCTTCACCGCGGCGAGCCGGGCACGGCCCAGGTAGACGGGTTTGGGCATGTGGGCCGGATTCGGGAGGCCGTTGGGGAGCCGCGGCGGCGCCAGCAGGCGGGGCAGGTCGTCCTTCATTGACCGGGCCGCGGACATCGCGGCGAGATCGGCCGTGCGCTGCGCCCGCGCCTTGCCGGTGATCGCGCCCGATACCGCCACCAGGGCGGTCGCGCCGAGCACGAGCACGAAGACTCCCCCGAGGACGAGCGGCGTCGCCTGCCCGCGGCTGGACGCGAGTCCGAAGAGCCCCGGGCGGGTGCCCGGGCCGGATCCCGGATCCCTTCCGGCCAGGACCCGCCGGCACTCGAGGCGCCCCGGACGCTCCACGATCCCGGCTTCGCCGCATTCCGACGTCGCCTCGGCCAACACGATTCCGGCGAGCGGGGTTTCCCGGTCCTCCCCGTCCGCGCGGATGAGGACCCGGTCCCAGCCACCCAGTTCGAGCAGGTCCCGGTATCGCGACGGGGGCGTGACGACCGCCACCGGCTGGTCGATCTCGCGGATCAGGCGATCGACCGCCTCGGCGGTTTCCTCCTCGGGCTTGACGAACACGAGCGAACCCCGGGCCTTTGCCACACAGTCCCCACGTCCGGTGAGTTCCTCCTCGAGCGCCTTGGCTTCCTCGGGAGCGACCACTGTGGCCGCCCGCGGTCGCTCGCGTCCGAGTTCGACGATGATCCCGGGCCGGCCCCGCGCGAGCACCTCCCGCGCGGCGACGGCATCGGCCCCGGAGGCTCCGCCGATCGCCGAGACGAGTACTCGCCCGCTCATCCGGGCTTTCCTCCCGCCTCGGCGGACACCGTCAGACCGGCCGCCATCGAGTCGAGCAGTGCCGGTGGACGGAGCCTGACCCGGATCATCGAGCTGGTCCGGGTGACCGAGACCCTGTCCCGCGCCCACCCCGGTAGCGCCTCCCGGACCGCGGGCTCGACCGGCTCTCCCCGGATGAGCGCGACCGCACCGGCCGCCGCGGCACCGTCGGCGATCGTCGCCGTGTATCCGGTCGCGAGCAACTGGAAACAGACCAGGGCGGCCAGCATGAGGACGGTGATCCCCGCCACCGCCTCGACCGTCGCCTGGCCGGAGTCGTTCGGCGAGCCGCCCACCCTCAGTCCCCTCCCAGGGAACTCGACCCGTAGACATGCGTCTCGGGCAGCAGGGGAAGCAGCCTCGGAAGACGCACGCCGACCTCCACGCCGTCGCCCTCCTTCACCTTCAACCCGTCCCGCAGCGGCGGCGGGAGGGCCCGCTCGGCGGCACCCTCGGGCGCCTTTCCCGTGAGCACCGCCCTGGCACCCGACCGGGCGGCGACTCCCGCGGACCAGAGCGCGGCCCCGGCGATGACGATCTGGGCGGCGACCAGGATCGAGAGCAGGAGGATCGGCAGGGAGCCGATCAGCTCGAGCGAGACCGACCCTCGCCGGTCGCTCCAGCGTCCGCTTGTCCACGGAACGAACATGCCCGCAAACTGACGCCGTTCCGCTCACGCGTGGCTCGCGGAGCGCAACGATTCGGCACGCGGCTCAGGTCCCGATGCGGGTCACCACCGGGGCATGATCCGAGAGGCGGATCATCAGGTCGGTGGCCGGGTCGGGGACGTCGCGACGCGCGACCGGCCACGCCTCCGGCCCCTCGAGCCGCTCCACTCCCCGCGCGAGGATGTGATCGATCGACCCCGGGTCCGTCGTCCCGGCGAGCCCGAACTCCGACTCCAGCCGCTCGAAGACCGAACTGGACCGGGGCCTCACATTGAAGTCCCCGCCGAGCACGAGGGGCCTGTCCCCCGCCCGGGTCGCGGCCAGCCGGGCCGCCCGCATCACGTCGCCGGCCGCGTGGTCGCCGGTGCTCGCGTGGAGGTTCGCGACGCAGAGGCCCTCCCCGAGCTCGAGCATCGAGACGACCCGACGCTCCGGAAACCAGGTGAGGGTGGCGCGTCGGTGGTCCACTATCTCGCAGCCGGGCCGGGCACCGTCGGTGCCCGGTACCGCGCCTCGGACCAGGATCAGGTTCGAGCCACCCTCCCAGCTCCCGGCCAGATGGGGACGGAGTCGGGCGAGGGGCGACATGACCGGTCGCATCCAGTTGCGCGAGGTCAGGCTGACCCGGCCCCGGGACCCGGTCGCCTCCGCGAGCCGGTGCGCCCAGCGGGGCGGGACCTCCTGGAGCAGGGCGATGTCCCACCTGGCGGCCGCGAGGAAGGCCGCGAACTCGTGGAAGAGGTCGCGGTTGACCCGGACGAACTCTCGGCCCTCCACCGGCCGTCCCAGCAGCCGCCACGCGAGCCCGCCCCGGGGCACCCCCGGTTCCTCCCCCTGCGGTTCGGGCGGGAAGTCGCGACCGTGGAAGAGGTTCCAGCTGAGGATCCGGAACTTCAGTAGCCGCGGCCTTCCGAGACCACCAGCCAGATGCCGGCCAGCGAAGAACCCATGAGGAGCAGCCAGGCCAGGGTGCCGAGTCCGGTGCCGAACATGCGGTCGGCGCCGGCGACGAGCAGCACGATCACACCGAGCGCCGCGTAGAGGACGATCCGGCGGGAGTCGGGGAGCGACGAGAGGCTGGTCCTGAACGTGTAGAGGAGGCGATACACCGTCCACGAGATCCCGGCGAGGAACGCCATCGAGATCGCGGTCAGCACGGCATCGGCGACGTTGCCGCCGTTGGGCAGGAAGGCGACCCCGAGGGCCAGCACCATGATGATGAGGATGTTCCGGGCCGCAGCCACGGTCTCAGACTACTTGGCCACCATCAGGTAGATGCCGAGGGCGATGATCCCGACCGTGGCCACCAGCCCCAGCACGCCGACGATCAGCGCCAGGGTGGCGTGGAGGGTTCGGCCCTCCTGGTTAAGGTCGACGTAGCGGGCCCCGCCCCAGATGCCGATCGAGGCGACCAGAGAGACCGTCATGGCCCCCACGAACGCTGCGGCCACCGTCTGCCACAACTCCTTGCCGTTGATGACGGAGGCCAGCACGTCCATGGATCAGGCCCCCTCCGCCTGGACGTCGACGACCTCGGTCCGGCGCGACCGGCGGACGAACGCGACCGCGATCAGGGCGAGGGCGAAGATGCTGATCAGGATCGGGCCCAGGGTGCCATTGCCGAACAGGGCCGTGACCCCGAAGGTCGCGGCGCCGATCGCGGCGGCCGCAGGCAGGGTCAGCACCCAGGCGGTGACGATGTTCCCGGCCACGCCCCAGCGGACCGCGGAGATCCGCTTGGCGACGCCGGAGCCCATCACGCCGCCGTTGATGACGTGGGTGGTCGAGAGCGGAAAGCCGAAGTGCGATGACGCCATGATCACGGCAGCACCCGCCCCCTGGGCCGAGAAACCCTGGGCGGTGTCCATCTTGATGATCCTCATGCCGGTGGTCTTGATGATCCGCCAACCGCCGCTGTAGGTGCCGAGGGCGATCGCGGTGGCGGCCGAGAAGATCACCCAGAACGGCGGCGCGGAGCCGGCCGGCAGCACCCCGTCGGCGATCAGGGCGAGCGTGATGATGCCCATGGTCTTCTGGGCGTCATTGGTGCCGTGGGCGAGGGCGAGCAGCCCACCGGTGGCGATCTGCCCGGCCCGGTAACCCCGGTTGACCGGCCCGGGCCGCAGCTTCCTCACGATGCGGTAGCTCATCCCGATCGCGAGCGCGGCAACCACGAAGGCGAGGACAGGGGCGAGGACAGCCGGGATCAGGACCTTGCCGATCAGGCCGGCGGTCTCGATCGCCTGGCTGCCGGAGTCGGCGAGCGCCGCGCCGACGATGCCCCCGATGAGCGCGTGCGAGCTCGAGGAGGGCAGCCCGAAGTACCAGGTGATGAGGTTCCAGGCGATCGCGCCGACCAGCCCCGAGAAGACCACGTTCAGCGCGGTCTCGCCCGAGATGGCCGCCGGGTCGACGACGTCCGAGGCGATGGTTGCCGCGACCTCGATCGAGATGAACGCGCCGACGAAGTTGAGGACCGCGGCGAAGGCGATCGCAGCCTTGGGCGAGGCCGCTCCGGTCGAGATCGAAGTGGCGACGACGTTGGCCGTGTCGTGAAAACCGTTCGTGTAGTCGAAGGCGAGGGCCGAGACCACCACGATTACTAGGATCAGGTGGAAGTCCACTTTCCTAGCTGTTCTTGATCACGATGCCTTCGAGGATGTGCGCGGCCGTCTCCGTGGCATCGATCGCCTTCTCGAGGACGGCGAAGATGTCCTTCCAGCGGATCACGACCATCGGGTCGATCCCGTTGGAGAACAGGGACGCGACCGCATCGCGAGAGACCCGGTCGCCGTCGTTCTCGAGGCGGTGGATCTCGATCCAGTACTGGTCCAGGTCCCGGAAGGAGGGAAGGTTCTCGAGGCCGAGCGCCAGTTGTTCGCAGCAACCGACGAGGATCTTCGTCAGCTCCTGGGCCTGGTCCATCGGGGCCTCGATCTGGTACAGCGCGAGGAAGTCGGCCGCCTCCTCGATGTAGTCGACGACGTCGTCGAGCTTGGTCGCGAGGCCGTAGATGTCCTCACGGTCGATCGGCGTGACGAAGGTCGAGTTGAGCCGGTTCACGATGTCATGGGTGATCCGGTCACCCTCCTGCTCGATGATCAGGATCTCCCGACCGAGGCCGTTGTCGTCGGGCCAGGTGACCATCATCTCGTTCAGCATCCCGGCAGCACGAAGGGTGTTCTGGCCGGCCTCGTTGAAGAGATCGAAGAACGTCCGGTCGCGTGGCAAGAATGAGAAGCGCATCAGGGCGGTGCCAACCTAGCAGCTAGGGGTCAACCCGCGGCCTGGGGCAGCGCCGTCGCGGCGAGAGCCTGATGCCGCTCCATCAGCTCCTCCTGGACGTTCCGCCGCTCGCCGCCCTCGGGATTCAGGCGGGACCAGTTGCCGGAGCTGTCGAGCACCCACGAGTTCGTGTTGTCGGCGAAGCAACGTTCCATGACGTCGAGGATCTGGTCGCGAGCCACCTCGTCGTCCACCGGGGTGACCAGCTCCACTCGCGAGTCGAGGTTGCGGGGCATGAGGTCGGCCGACCCCATGAACACGTTCCACTCCTCCCCACGCCTGAACGCGTAGACCCGGGAATGCTCCAGGAAGCGCCCCACGATGGAGACGACGCGGATGTTCTCGGACAGGCCCGGGACCCCGGGACGCAGGCAGCAGATCCCGCGCACGTTGATCTCGATCTCGACCCCGGCCCGGGACGCCTCGTAGAGCGCCTCGATGCACTTCCGGTCGACGAGCGAGTTCATCTTCATCAGGATCTTCGCCTCGCGTCCGGCCCGGTGGGCGGCGATGGTCGCCTCGATCTCGTCGAGGATCGACGAGCGCATCGAGTGCGGCGAGACCAGTACCCGGCGGTAGTCGGCCGGGCGCGAATACCCGGTTAGGAGGTTGAACATCTCGGCCACGTCGGCACCGATCTCCGGGTCCGCGGTGAACAACCCCAGGTCCGTGTAGAGGCGGGCGGTCGTCGGGTGGTAGTTGCCCGTGCCGATGTGGACGTAGTTGCGGACCGTGTCCCCCTCCCGGCGCACGACGAGCAGCGCCTTGATGTGGGTCTTCAGCCCGGGGATGCCGTAGACGACGTGGACGCCCACCTCCTCGAGGCGCTTGGCCCACTCGATGTTCGCCTCCTCGTCGAACCTGGCCTTCAGCTCGAGCATGCAGACGACCTGCTTGCCCCGCTCCGAGGCCTTGATCAGGGCCGAGACCAGCGGCGAGTCTTGGCTCGTCCGGTACACGGTCTGCTTGATCGCGAGGACCTCCGGGTCGTTGACGGCCTGGGCGATGAATCGCTCGACCGAAGTGGCGAACGAGTCGTACGGGTGGTGGACCAGGACGTCGCCCTGACGGATCGCGGCGAAGATGTCCGGCGGGTCGCCGTTCTCGCCCTGGAGACGCGGCTGCGTGACCGGCTGCCACGGCTTGTCGCGGAGCTCCGGAAAGCCGGGCGTCTTGACGATCTCCCTCAGGTCCGTCAGGTCGATCAGCCCGCCGACGTCGAACACCTCGTTCTCCTGGAGCCGGAGCAGCTCGACCAGGCTTTCCTTCAGCTCCGGGTTCATCTGGTCCGACACCTCGAGCCGGACCACCTCGCCGAACCGGCGGCGGCGCACCTCTTCCTGAACCGCCTCGAGGAGGTCGTCCGCCTCGTCGCTGACCGTGAAGTCGGCGTCACGGGTGACGCGGAAGAACCCGTAGTCGAGTACCTCGACCCCGGGGAACAGCTGGTCGAGGTTCGCGCCGATCACCTCCTCGAGGGGCACGAACAGGTGGTCCTCTTCCCCGCCGATGTCGATGAAGCGGCCGACCAGCTCCTTCGGCACCTTGATCCGCGCGAGGACGCGGGTCGAGGTCTCGCTGTCCCGCAGGAGCACGGCGAGGCTCAGGGAGAGGTTCGAGATGTACGGGAAGGGCCGGCCGAGACCGATCACGAGCGGGGTCAGGGTCGGGAAGATCTGCTGGTCGAAGATGCGGTCCAGTTCGGCCCGCTCGGATCCGGTCAGGGAGTCGAGCGAGGCGAGCTTGATGCCGTGGTCGGCCAGGGCCGGCCGGAGCTTGCCCTCGAATACCGCGGTGAGGCGCCGGTCCAATTCCAGCGCGCGGCTGCGGATCGCCTGGATCTGCTCTCGCGGCGAGAGGCCATCGGGGCCGCGGGCGTCGATCCCGGCATCGACCTGGTCCCATAGGCCCGCCACGCGCACCATGAAGAACTCGTCGAGGTTCGATGCGTAGATCGAGCAGAACTTGACCCGCTCCAGCAGGGGGACGGACTCGTCCTCGGCCAGTTCGAGCACCCGCTGGTTGAAGTCCAGCCAGGAGAGTTCCCGATTGAAGAAACCCGAAGCGTCGACAGTTTCCGTTTTCACGATTCCACCTTCAACGATGTTTCCAGAGCGACCCACACTCCCTGTCTGCTCTGTTCGAGCCAGAGCCTCTTGAACCGTTCGTAGAGCATCCGCCGGCGGGCGAGCAGGTGAACTATGCCGAGTTCGACGCCGCGATAGGCCGCCCGGTTGGGCGCGGCCTGGACCAGGATGGGGTCCAGGTCCCGGCTGCCGCGGGCTCGTTCGAGCAGCGTGCCGACGTCCTCGTTCTCGAGCTCGGTGATCGTCTCGCGGGCCGGCGGCACCGCGAAGTCGCAGTCCCTGATCTCCCCCAGGATCTCCTGGAGGCCCCGGGCGGCCCGGCGGGCGGTGTGGGCCTGGGTGCCGAGCGCGTCCCCCGTCAGCTCCAGTGCGTAGCGCAGCCGTTCGGCGGCCACCCCCATCCCCCGCTGGGCCTTGGCGCTCTCGGTCTCGAGGCTCTTCGGCGCGGCGCTCCGCAAACGTTCCAACCGCTTCGATACGAGGGCGATCGTCACGTCCGGAAGCACCTCGACCGGCCGGTACTCGGCGGCCCGCTCCGCCGCTTCGGTGCCCGCCGACGCGTCGGCGATCTCCTCGATGCGAACCCGGAAGGCCTGCATCCGCCGTCCGTGCACCAGCTGCGCCAGTTCCCGGTTCGCGGTCGACTGCTCGCTCCTGAGTCTGGCGATCACCCGCTCGATGCCCTCGGCCTCGGTCTCGGCCATCTCGGCGGCTATCGCATTGTAGGTCTCGATTGCGACGTCGATCTCCCGGCGTCGGCCCACGGCGCGGCTGAGCCGCATCACTTCCTCACGGCCGGTCCGGTAGTCCATCCGTCCGATGCAGGGGCGGAACACCTCGAGGGCCGCGCGCAGGCGCCGGGTCGCCAGCCACAGCTTCCGGGCCGGTTCGGGGTCGGTCATGTCGAGCACTCCCCTGGCGAGCGCCGAGATTTGGGTCGATCGCTCGTCCAGGACCTGCGACGCGGCGAGCCTGAAGCTGGGATCGAGACTCTCGGTGTTCATCGGGGCAAAACCTAGACCCGGACCGGTCTCATCCGGGCGTCAGCGCGAGATCTGAAACGTCGATTCCGCCGTTCAGCATGTCGAGCACGATTCCTTCCCGGATGCCGCCCTTCCCGATCTGGAGCTCCTGCCCGAGCAGTTCGGACAGCTTCTCGAGGATCAGGACGCCGGTCGGGAGGATGCGCACGCGGACCGGATCGAGCTCGAACTGGCGCCCGACCTCCACGGCCTCGTCGCCGCACAGCACCCTGATCGCGCGTTCGAGCGTCTCGTACTCAAGCCTCGCCCCGACGATCTTCCGCAGCGAGGTCGCGGACCCCCCGACCGCGACCGCCTGGTCGGGCCGGTCGACCCGGACGTCCGCGAAGACCTCGTCGACCCGGTCGCGGATCCTGCGGATCTCCGACGCGGATGGAGGGTCCGAGGAAATCACCTCCTGCGCGAGCTGCCCGGAACCGATCGGCCAGGACCGGACCCCTTCGACCCCGCCCTCGACGGTCCCGATCGTGATCTCGGTCGAACCGCCGCCCACGTCGACGATCGCGATCCGGCCCTCGGTCGGATGCCCGAGGGCCTTGGTGGCCCCGAGGAAGGCGAGCCGCCCCTCCTCCCGCTCGGTGACGATGCTGAGCTGGATCCCTGCGACCTCCTCGATGGCCCTGGCTGCCTCCTGGCCGTTGGGGGCGTCGCGCAGGGCCGCCGTCGCCACCGCGCGAAAGCCCTCGGCACCCACCTCCCGGGCCAGCTTGACCTGGGTTTCGACCACTTCGGCGACCTCGGCGATCTTCTCGTCCGGGATGGTTCCGTCCTCGAGCCGGGACTGGCCGATCCTGGTGTAGGCGCGCTGCTCCATCACCTTCTTCAGCTGGCCCTCGACCGGCTCCGCAACCAGGATCCGGGTTGTGTTCGAGCCTATGTCGATCGCCGCGCAGAGCATGGCTGCTCCCCGATTCTCGCAGGGAGCACGGATGGGGGCCGCAGCGGACGACACGGGCGCGGGTCAACCGAAGCGACCGCTCACGTAGTCCTCGGTCTCCTTCAGGCCCGGATTGGAGAAGATCTTCTCGGTCTCGTCGATCTCGACCAGCTGGCCCGGATCGCCGCTCCGCTCGATGTTGAAGAACCCCGTGTAATCGCTGGCCCGCGCCGCCTGCTGCATGTTGTGGGTCACGATCACGATCGTGAACCGCTTCTTCAGCTCATTGATCAGGTCCTCGATGGCCAGGGTCGCGATCGGATCGAGCGCCGAGCACGGCTCGTCCATGAGCAGGACCTCGGGCTCGATCGCGGTCGCCCGGGCGATGCACAGGCGCTGCTGCTGGCCGCCCGAGAGCCCGCCCGCCGGCTTGTCGAGCCGGTCCTTGACCTCATCCCAGAGGTGGGCGCCGCGGAGCGACCGCTCGACGACGGCGTCCATCTCGGACTTCCTCATCTTCCTGCGGTTCAACCGCAGGCCGGCCGCCGTGTTCTCGTAGATCGACATGGTCGGGAACGGATTCGGCTGCTGGAACACCATCCCGATCTGCCGGCGGACGGCCACGGGATCCACCGAGCGGGAGTAGATGTCGGTCCCGTCCAGCAGGACCCTGCCCTCCACCCGGGCGCCGGCGTTCAACTCGTGCATGCGGTTCAGCGAGCGGAGGAAGGTCGACTTGCCGCAACCGGAGGAACCGATCAGCGCGGTCACCTTGTTCGGATGGATGCTGACCGTCACGCCCTTCACGGCGAGGAAGTCGCCGTAGTAGATGTCCAGGTTCTCGGTATCGATCCGCTTGGCGTCGGCCTCCACCGCCGAAGCCTCCGGCCCCGGGATGGTGGCCACGTGATCGGCCGTACCGGTTTGGGCATCGACCATCGGGTTCTCCTTCTGCGTCGTGGTTCGGGTCATCGGCGAATCTCCACTCCGTAGCGTTTGGCAATCAGGCGGGCGGCGAGGAAGAGGGTCAACACGGTGAGGATGAGCAGGAGCGCCCCCGCCCAGGCGCGTTCGATGTAGGCCTCGGGAGGGACCCCGGGGAACTTGTACTCCTGGTAGACGAACACCGGCAGGTTCGCCATCCGCCCGTCGAACGGGTTCAGGTTCGTCGAGTCGATCGAGCCGGTCGTGATCAGCAGCGGGGCGGTTTCCCCGATCACGCGGGCGATCGCGAGCATCACGCCCGTGACGATCCCCGCCAGCGCGGTCGGCAGCACGACGCGCACGATCGTCAGCCACTTCGGGACGCCCAGCGCGTACGAGGCCTCCCTCAGCGAGTCCGGGACGACCCGCAGCATCTCCTCGGTGGCCCGGATCACGATCGGGACCATCAGCACCATGAGGGCGACGGACCCCATCACGCCGAGCCGGATCCCCGGGCCGAAGAAGATGGCAAAGAGTGCGAAGGCGAAGAGCCCGGCGACGATCGAGGGGATGCCCGTCATCACGTCGACGAAGAACGTGATCGCGCGCTTGAGCCGGCCCTTCCCGTATTCGGTCAGGTAGATCGCGGCCAGCACCCCGACCGGCACGGCGCCCACGGTTGCGACGCCCGTGATGATGAAGGTTCCCATCGCGGCGTGGAACGCACCGCCGCCGTCGGCCAGGACTCCCCGCATCGAGCCGGTCAGGAACTCGGCGTCGAAGCGGGCCAGCCCCTCGGCGACCACCGTGTAGACAAGCGATGCCAGCGGGACCATCGCGAGGACGAAGACCTCGACCACCAGGACCGTCATGGCCCGGTCGAGCGCCCGCCGGCGTCCCTCGACGACGAGCGACCAGGTGGCGACCGCGGCGAGCGAGACGACTCCGGTGATCAGGACCCAGACGAAGGGACTCAGGCCGAGGGCGACGCTGAGCGCCCCGCAGGTCGCCGCGGCGACCGCCGCCACGAGGAGGTTCGCCCTCGGCGGCAGGATCCCGGCCCCCTCCCCGAGCGGCATCGAGACGGCACTACCGGCCACGGGCGACCTCCCTCCGACCGATGATGGTGCGGGCGGCCATGTTGACCGCGAGGGTGATCGCGAAGAGCACGAGCCCGGTCGCGATCAGGACGTTGACGTCGAGCCCGGAGGACTCGGGGAACTGAAGCGCGATGTTCGCGGCGATCGTCGAAGGGTTCTCGGAGCTGATCAGGTCGAACGTGACGACCCCGGAAACCGAGAGGATGATCGTCACCGCCATGGTCTCGCCGAGCGCCCGGCCGAGGCCCAGCATCGAGCCGGCGACGACGGCGGACCGGCCGAAGGGCAGGACGACCATACGAATCATTTCCCAGCGAGTCGCGCCGAGCGCGAGGGCGCTTTCCTGCAGTCCTTTGGGGGTCTGATTGAAGACTTCGCGGGCGACCGCGCTGATGATCGGGAGGATCATCAGGGCCAGGACCATGCCGGCGACCAGCATCGTCCGGCCGGTGGTCGAGGCGGGACCTTCGAAGAGCGGGATGAAGCCGAAGTGGTCGGCGAGCCATTGCGTGACCGGGACCGAGGCCGGGCCGAGCACGGCGATGCCCCAGATGCCGTAGATGATGCTCGGGATCGCGGCCAGCAGGTCGGTGACGTAGGAGACGGACATCGATATCGGCCTTGGCGCGAGATGGCTGGTGAAGAGCGCCACCGCGATCGCCATCGGTACGGCGAGGATGATCGCGATGGCCGAGGAGAGGACCGTTCCGAAGACGAGGGGCCACACGTACCGGGTGAGGCTCTCGCCGTCGGGGAGGTCGGCGACCGGGGCGGTGATCGCCGGCAGGGCCTCGCTGACGAGGAAACCGGCGACCCCCGCCAGGACGACCAGGATCAGGACACCCGCCCCGGTGGCCAGGCCGTGGAAGGCCCGGTCTCCGGGGCGGCGCCGTGCTTCCGAACCGCTCATTTCGCCTGGATCGCCTCCACGGCGGGGGTGATCTGCTCGCGCAGCGATTCCGGGATCGGGGCCGATCCGGCCGTGGTGGCGGCGGCCTGCTGGCCCTCCTCGCTGATGATGTACTCGTAGAAGGCCTTCACCAGGGCAGCCTCATCGGCGCTGTCGTAGGTGGTGCAGGCCATCTCGTACGAGACGAGAGAGATCGGGTAGAGGCCGTCGGCCGCCGCGGTCCGGTCGAGGTCGTACGCGAACACGTACTCGCCCTGGCCCGGGATCCGCTTCGAGGCCTCGAAGATCTTGCCCGCAGCCTCGGCCGTGGGGGCGACGTATTCGTCACCGACCTTGACGTTGACGGTCTTCAGGTCGCCGACCTGGCTCAGGTCCGCATACCCGATGGTCCCGGAGCCGGCATTGATCGCGCTGATCACGCCCGAGGTGCCGTTGGCGGCCTCGCCACCCTTGGTCGGCCAGTTCCCGTCGACCTCGTGGGGCCAGTCCTGCGGTGCCGCCTGCGAAAGGTAGTCGACGAAGTTCTCGGTCGTGCCGGATTCGTCCGAACGGTGGACCACCACGATGTCGGTGTCGGGCAGTTCCGCGTCCGGGTTCTCCTTCGCGATCGCCGGGTCGTTCCACTTGGTGATCTTCGCGTCGAAGATACGGGCGAGGGTTGAGGGCGAGAGGTTCAGATCTTCGATCCCGTCCACGTTGTATGCGACGGCGATCGGCGAGATGTACGCGGGAATCTCGATGTACTCGCCCGGTGCGCAGCGCTCGGCGACGTCGGCCAGCTCGGTCTCGTCCATCGCGGAGTCGGTGCCGCCAAAGGAGGTGCCGCCGGCGATGAACTGCTCGCGGCCTCCACCCGAGCCGACCGGATCGTACGAGATGGTCGAGTCGGGGTTGGCGTCCTGGAAGGCGGCGATCCACGCGTTCATGGCGGCCTCCTGCGAGCTGGCACCGGCTCCGGCGATCTCGCCGGCGACCGCGCCTCCACCGTTCCCGGTACCGGCGTCGGACGAGTCCTCTCCGCACGCGGCCACACCCAGGGCGAGAGCCAGGGTGAGGGGCACCGCGACAAACCACTTCTTCAGTTTCAAGATTGCTCCTTGTAGGGCTTGTTTTTGACGTTTCGTTGCTTGACGGGGCCAGTCAACAAGCACCCGAAGGCTCGGGTGTTACGCCGCTGTTACGTGGTTGTTACGGCCTTGTGAACGCCGCGGAGACCCGCGTCTCAAGCCGGATGAGAGGCGTCCTCGAACTCGCGAAAGAGACCCGAGACGACGAATGCGACCTGCTCGCCCATGTCGACCGCGTTGTCTCCGATCCGTTCGATCGCCCGGGCCGCGAGCAGCATCGTCATGGCCCATTCCCGGCGATCGGGTTCGTCTCCGATCTCGATCGCGAGGCCGAAGCACTCCCGGTTCAGCCGGTCGATCAAGTCGTCCTGCCGGACCAGGTCCTGGGCGGCCGCCTCGTCGCGGTCCGCGAATGCCATTGCAGCCTGGAGGATCTGGTTCCGCGCCTGGCTGCCCATCTCGAGGATCAGGTGGATCATCTCCTCGTCCGACGGCGGCTCGTGGCCGACCAGCGGGATCAGCTTGCAGACGTTCACGCACTGGTCGCCCATTCGTTCGGCGTTCTTGATCACGTGGAGGAGGGCCGAGATGAGGCGGAGGTCGGTCGCGACGGGCGATTGGGTCGCGAGCAGCGTGATCAGACCCTGATGCACCTCCAGGTAGCGGCCGTCGATGCGATCGTCATCGGCCGTGACGAGTTCGGCCAGCGGAATGTCCTGCAATTCGACCGCTTCGAGCGTGCGATCGAGGGCCCGGACGACCAGGTCGAAGGCACCGAGGACCTGGTCCTCCAGGTGGGCCAGCTCCTCCTGGTACTGGATTCGGATCTTGTCTGTCACGGCCACCTCCGCGTCGTTTCCCCGCCGTGCGGGCGGGCTGCGGAGCCAGAGTCGCACCCGCCGGCGCCCGAGTTGTTACCTACGGGTAGACCTGCTGTTAAAGGGTTGTGAACGAAGGCGCACCGGGCTTGCCCGTTCGGGCGCCCGTTCTTCGCCGGGAAGGGGTGCGGCGCTAGACCGGCACGCCGGACGCGTCGGCGTCCGCAGACTTGGTGGCCCGGTCGGAGCCGCCCTCGACGGCCTCGTCGGCCGTAGTCGGTGTCTCGGCCGCGAATCTGTAGCCGACACCGAAGTGGGTGTGGATGTAGGTGTATCCGGGGGAACGTTTTTCGAGCTTCGTCCGGAGCTTGCGCACGAAGACGTCGACCGATCGGTCGCCGTGGGCCATCGCGTATCCCCAGACCCGCTGGTAGATCGTCTCTCGATCGAGGACCTTGCCCTCGTTCTGGCCGAGGAGGTGGAGCAGCTCGAACTCGCGGCGGGTGAGGTCGAGGCTCTGACCGGCGATGAACGCCTGGAACTGGTCCGGACGGATCTCCAGCTCGCCGACCACCAGAGGCCCCTTGTCCAAATCCGCCGTGTGGCGGCGCCGGCGCCGCGACACCGCCTCGATGCGGGCGATCACCTCCTCCGGGTGGCAGGGCTTGCCGATCCAGTCGTCGGCGCCGATGCGGAGCCCGCGGACACGCTGGGCGACCGTGCCCTCGCGCGCACAGACGATCACGCCGAGATCGGGGAGCAGGCCGCAGATGCGTTCCAGGTACTCCCAGCTCCGCTCGCCGATCACGTACGGATCGAGCAGGACGGCGTTCACCTTCATCGCGACCAGTTCCTCCGGCGGAACGGGAGAGG
>Ga0182743_1000239_pt1 | contig 82437 bp, 82 predicted proteins | sample eDN3rd30CKraftOP_FD_128522 | JGI IMG/M metagenome (GOLD analysis project Ga0182743, IMG submission 128522) | Enriched Organic Plus compost microbial communities from Emeryville, California, USA - eDNA 3rd pass 30_C Kraft OP (version 2) (version 2) ... | reverse complement strand
GAAGCGTTTAGAGAAACTAGCTTGCACAGAAAGAAAGATCACTCATTTGATTTTGTGGCACATTAACGAAGTAGAATCGCGAAGGCTTTATGCTGAGCTTGGATTTGATTCTATGTTTAAATACCTCACTCAAAGCTTAGGTTATGGTGAAGACAGTGCTTACCGCAGACTGCAAGCCGCACGACTTTTAAAGCAAGCTCCTAAAGTGGCAGAAAAGCTTGAAAGCGGTGCTTTAAATTTAACGCAGCTCACGCAAATTCAAAAGTGTATTAAGCAAGAGCTCAAAGAAGGTCGTAAGGTAGATTTAAAAACTACGGAAGCAGTTCTAGAAAAAATAGAGAATAAAACAAGCTTTGAAACTCTGAAGTGTCTGGCTAAAGAGTTTAATCAGCCTATTCAGGTCCAGGAAACCGTAAAACCACAACAAGATAACAGCGTTCGCTTAGAAATAACTTTCACGGAGGAACAAATGGAAATCCTCAAGAAAGCTAAAGACGCTTTGTCGCATGTACTACCGGACAACAACTGGGCGGATCTCTTCGTACACTTAGCCAAAAAACATCTGCAAAAAGAATTTGGAAAAGATGCTATTCAAGAATTAAGTCATTCAGAAATGACCAATAAAAGAACTCAACCAGCTGAACCTATCCAACCTCATCAAGGTAAACTCGAGGAAGAAAAAGAAAACCAAAAAAATCTCTCCACAAGTAGTCTCCTTTCGGGCACGACGCCCGAAAGGCAGCCTGCTCACGGATGGCGGAAGCCCGCAAAACAGTCTCAGCTGACCAAGCCGAAAACAGCGTCAGATCCAGAACCAAAACCAACGCAAAGCTTCACGGCTAAGCGGAAGCATATCAAGATAACTTTAAGGCGTGAGCTGTTAAAGAAAGCAAGTCACTGCTGTGAATACATTAACCCAGAAACCGGCCAAAGATGCCAAAGCACGTATCAACTGCAAGTAGATCATCGTATTCCGTTAGCAAGAAAAGGTGCCGATACCTCAGAGAATCTTAGAGTTCTTTGTCGCACGCATAATTTATATTCCGCTAAGAAATGGGGACTCGATCCCGCAGCTGCAATGGCTTACAAAAATAAAAACCTCCACCCTACGGATGGAGGTCATTCTTATAATTCTCACGTGGCCACTGATCGAGATTACATCGTATAGAAAAATTCTTCCTTCACGATTTTTCCGTCGCGGACGGTGTAGAGAGCGACCTCTTCCATTTTCATGCTTTTGCCGTCGCGTTTGTTTGTGACATCGTATTTGTAGTGAACCGCGAAGCGATCACCGAAGGGGAATGGGCCTTCGACTTGCGATGAGTTGACTTGCATGTTTTCGTCCCAGTCACGATTCTTTTTGCGGATGGCATCTAAGCCGCGCACTTTATCCGGCATTCCTGGCATTGAAACCGCTTCATGGCTTTCGATATCGGGAGAATAAAGCGAATCAATCGCTTTCATGTTCTCGCCCTTCTTGCACAACTCAACAAGTTTCTTTCCTACTTCCATTGTTTCTTGGTTCTTCTGCATGTCCATCGCCATAGCGTCCTCCTTACAAACGCGCTTGGTTTCTTTTTTCCCATCCATAGTGAGCTTGTACCTTCCATTCTCAAGATGTATTTAGGCAAAAGGCCCGGGATGACGAAAAGTTCGGCACTTCCCGCAAACATCCCAAAAGCACGCGCACTTAGCGGAGATTCACCGCGGGAATCCCACGCAAAGTGATTAAAGGTTCGACAGAAGAAAATTTTTTTGAAAGTGACTGATTCTATAACTCACTGTGTTTTCGCACACTTAGATTGTCTCACAATGAGATCACTTAAAAATTAAAAAACGAAATCGCACGCTTAGCGTGAATTTCAGTTTCACAACAAATTGCACGAAACTGGGTTCACACGAAGCATGGTGGGGCTCAGGAGGGCATAACCGTATGTACAATCAAATTGCACGCAAAGCACTAATGATGGCTTCCGCAGTGGCAATGCTCGCAGGCTGCAATAAGAGCGCAAGTTCTTATTCGCTCCTCAACGACAGCTCTGATTACAAGCAACAAGCTGTCTTCATTCCAAAGAAGATCGATATCCTTTGGGTGATCGACAACTCCGGTTCTATGGCCACCTCTCAAAACAACCTTGCTTCGAATTTCCAATCATTCATCGCGCGCTTCAATCAGTACAACTATGACTTCCACATGGCCGTGGCAACAACGGACGCTTGGGAAAAGCAATTCAATACCAGCAGCACTAAAGCCCGCATCCGTGACGGCGCAGGCAGCACTCACTCCGGCGTTTTTGTGATGGATAAACAAACTCCTAACCTGAGCAACGTTTTCACGATCAACGTAAAACAAGGTACTGCCGGTAACGGTGACGAACGCGCTTTTGAAAGTTTCAAGCAAGCTCTGCTGGAGCCTTGGAACTCAAACTTCCGCCGCGAGGACGCTTTCTTGGCGGTGATCATCGTGAGTGACGAAGAGGACTTCTCTTCTTCCTCCAGCACTTTCAATGAAAGCTACAGCAATCCGAATCTTTACAGCGTGCAAAGCTATAAAGACTTCCTGGATAGTTTCACGAATGCAGCGACGAACGGTAAGAACTACTCTGTAAACACGATCTACGTGACTGACGACGCTTGCAAAACGCAGCTTTCTACCGACGGCTTTGACCGTAAGGTTTCCACTCGCCTGCCGCAGCTTGCGGATATGACTGGTGGCGTGAAGGCTTCTTTGTGCTCCAACTTCGGCGACACTTTGCAACTCATCTCAGACTCAATCATCCAGCTTTCAGCCGTGTTTAAACTCAGCCGTGAACCGCAAGAAGACACCATCACTGTCACTGTGGATGGCGTGTCTGTTCCAAAAGATGCCAACAACGGATGGACTTACAACGCGGCCGACCTGACCATTACTTTCCACGGAAGTTCTGTGCCGGGGGCTAACGCCAACATTCAAATCGACTACTATCCTAAGTCGATCAAACTCTAAAGGATTGAGTATGGGTGGGGTACAACAACAAACAGTCACAAATTCAGCGCAGTGGTACATTCTTCGTGGGGAAATGAAATACGGTCCCTACGAGTACCGCTCCCTGATCACGATGATCCAAAACGGCGAACTCTTTGATTACAACTATGTTTGGGCTTCGCATATGGAAAATTGGACTCTGGTGGGAGATCTACCGGAGTTTTCCAAAGACCGTCTTTGCCGTTTGATTGAAACCAAAGACCATTTGTCCGGCGCCTTCAAGGAACGCAAGTTCCCGCGCGTGGATTTGGAAACACCCGTTTACGCTCACAACGACCACAACTTCTTTGACGGCCACAGTCTCAGCGTCAGCGAAAACGGTGCTTTGCTTCTTTTGAACGATCCCTTGTTGCAGCTTGGTCAGCGTATTTTAATTCATTTTAGAACATCTGAGGTGAATCCTCAGTCATTCAACGTGCTTTGCGAAATCGTTCGTAAGAATTTCTCAAAGCAAAGACTCAACGTAAAATCGGGTTTGCATTATGCAGTTCGTTTCCTCCAAGTGCAAGACCACGGTATGGCTCAGTTAACAAAATGGACACGCGGTGGCGTTTCCAAGGAGGAAACAAATGGCATTCTTAAAGTTCATGAATGATTCCGGCTTTGTCGGCTGGTGTATTCTTTTAGTGGGTATCGGTTCATTGGTACTCGTTGCGGAGCGCGCTCGTGCTCTCTATAAAGACTACGGCATGAATGTCGAAGAGTTCATGGGTAAAATCCAGAACTTGATCTTGGCGAAAAAACTCGACGAAGCATTGCTTCTGTGCGCGCAGCTTGAAAAGAAACCATTGGCGAGCGCTTTCAAGACGATTCTTGAAAAAGCCGACCGCGATGACGACACGATTTTCCAGGCGCATGATATCGCATTGAGCGAAAACATCCCGCTTTACACCAAACGCCTGCACTATCTTTCCATGCTTGCGAACGTGGCGACACTGCTCGGTCTTCTTGGTACGATCCACGGTTTGATCCTTTCGTTCCAAGCGGTTGCGACAGCCGATCCCGCGCAAAAACAAGCATTGCTCGCGCACGGTATCTCCGTCTCCATGTATACGACAGCATTAGGTCTGGCGGTGGCGATTCCTGCGATGGTGTTCTTCTCTTTCCTGACTGCCCGCCAAAACCAATTGATCGAGCAGATCACGGAGAAATGCTCCAAGCTGACTGAACTTCTCACCAGCGCTCATATCCCGAACCTCACTCGTCAGAATGTGTTTCCGGATCATGTGACCGCTCCGACAATGACTCCTCCGTCTCCGGGCTCGAAAGCTTCCTAAGGGAAGCCCGGGCCTTCGCGGTGGAACTTAATCAAGGATGGATCATTTATGAGACGCATGAGAAAAGTCAAAATCAACCATAACAGTGAGTTCGAGCTGGATTTGGCTCCGCTGCTCGCCGTGATGGTGAAACTGGTGCCGGTGCTTCTTGTTTCATCCGCCTTCGTGCAAATGATGGTGATTGAAACAGAACTGCCCCAAGTCGTGAATGAAGCGATTCAGCGCCAGGAAAAACAAGACATTCCAACCAACATCGCTTTGGAAGTCGACGCCAAAGATGGGATCAACATCGTTGTCACTGAAAAAGGCAAAGACCAGGTCGAAAACGTGCCTCTGAAAAACGGCGCCTTCGATTATGAGGGTTTGCATCAGAAACTGATCGCAGTCAAAAAAGCGCATCCAGAGATTTTCAAGATCGAACTCAACCCTGATGGCAAAGTGCCTTACAGTGAAGTCGTCAAAATCATGGATGAAGCCCGTCAGGCCCGTGACGTCAATGTCAAATTCCCGGTCTTCGACGCCAAACAAGGCAAGAACGTGGAAACAAACTATATGTTTCCAGAGATCGTTTTCGCCAACATGATGGAGGGCTAAGACAATGTCACGAAGACGCCGTTACGAACCGAATTTAAATAAGAACTCCACTTTCACGCTGAACATCACGTCCATGACTGACATGTTCACGATCATGCTGGTGTTCCTGCTTCAGACTTACTCCACGTCCGACGTGCAGATCAATCCTGAGGCGAACTTGCGTCTGCCGAGCTCCGCGTCCATGCTGAACCCGACAGAGGCCGTGAAAATTTCCTTGTCACAGGACGCGTTGAAGATTGATGACACAAAAATCGCCGACGTGAAAAATGCGGACTTCCTGCCGCAGGACCTGGAAGACAAAGATACAAACTTTATTAAACCTCTTTTTGCGGAATTGGATAAACTTGCGAAATCCTCTTCCGATAAGGCACATATAAAGGAAGGCCGCATCCTTTTGCAGGCTGATAAGGAACTTCCTTACCAGACTCTGCGCAAAGTGATGTACACGGCTTCGATGGCCGGCTTTCCGCAGCTCAAGCTTGTGACCATGGTTGGAGACTAAGTTTATGATGCGCACAGTGATTCTGCTTCTTGCATTTCATCTTTTCTCTCTTTATTGCTTCGCCGCTGATAAAAACGCCAAAGGCCTTTTGCCGGAAGTGCGTTTGAATAACAGCAGCGAAGAAGAGGACGATAAAAAAGCCTTCAGCAGCGAGGTGATGATCACCCGTTCTGAAAACAAGGCCATCGAGTCACTGCAAGCGATCATCAAAAAGAAAAAAGGCTCCAGAGAAGAAGCCGATCTTTGGTATCGCCTGGCGGAGCTTTACATGCGCCGCTCAAAATCCGGTCGTTTCTTTGACTTGCATAAAGACACGCCTTTGATGAAACTCTCCCCGTTCCCGCTTCCCAATGAAAAAGGTTCTGAGGCGGTGAAACGCGCTATTAAAATTTATACGAAAATTGAACTCGACTTCCCGTCTTTCAAACAGATGGATGCGGTTTTGTTCAATAACGCCTTCGCGAATCAACAAGTGGGCGCCTACAAGCAATCCGAAGCTCTCTATCAAAAGCTTCTGACCCGTTTCCCCAAATCCCCACTGATCGCCGATGGTACCTTGGCCGCGGGTGAATTGCTTTATGACCAGGGTAAATTCAGAGAAGCCCTGGATCATTTCCTGCGTGTGGAAAAATTCCCGAACAGCCGTGTTTATTCCTACGGTATGTACAAAGCCGCATGGTCTTACTACAACATGCGTGACAGTGAAAACGGTATTAAAAAACTGGTCGACGTGGTGAAAACCAATCCGCCTCTGCAAGACGGTGAAGTTCCTACCAACCGTCATAATCTGCGCCGTGAAGCTTTGCGCGACTTAACTGTTTTCATCGGCGACTCCTATGCCGCCGACAAACTCTTCCCTTTCTTCGAAAATCTTGTCACCGAAGACGAACTTGGCGAAGCCATGGTGGATCTGGCGAAACTCTATGATTCCCACAGCCGTCAAAAGGAAATGAACGTCTTCCTTGGTGAATATATTGATAAACGCCCTTCCGGACCGGATGTGGTCAAAGCGCATCTGTTCCTTGTTGAAGCCAATGAAACTTTGAAAAAACGTGATCAAGTGATTGATCATCTTCAATACGCCAGCGATCTTTGTAAGAAAGACTCCACATGGAGATCGCTGCAACAGCCTGAAGAAGCCAAAGTCTCCTGTGAAGAGGATTTCCGCCGCACCAGTCTGGATATGGCGAAAAAATGGTGGGAGATCTGGCTTAAGAACAAACAAAACGTCGCCTTCTCTGATTTGACTCAGAAGTTATTCAAACTGATCCTGGAAAACGAAGATCCTACAAAACCGGACTTAAAAACCCGCTTTGCTTACGCCGAACTTCTTTTCCAATTGGAAAAATACGACGACGCCAGCTTGCAATATAAAATGGTCGGCGATAAAGCCACCGAAGAACCTTTGCGCCATGACGCAAACTACGCCGCTCTTTATTCTAAAGAGAAAAGCATAGAGAAGAAAAAAGACGCTTTGAAAGAAGCGGAACGTAAAGAATTGGCCACCAATTATTTGACCAAACATCCGAATGGCAAATTCGCGACTTTGGTTAAATTCAAAGTGGGTCATATCGCTTACGAAGAAAACAACTACCCTGAAGCTGAAAAGTGGTTGAAACCTTTGGCCACGCTCAAAGGTGCTGACAACGCTGATATCAAGAAAAAATCCGAAGACTTGCTTTTGGATATCTTGAATATCCGCAAAGACTACACAGGTATTAAAGAATTCTCTAAACAAGTGATGAATTCCACCACCGATGAAACGCGCAAGAAAAACATGAACAAAATCCTGGAAGAAGCGCATTTCACAGAGATTCAGGAATTCGCGAAAACCGGCGACAAAGACCAAGCGTCTGAAAAGCTGATCGCTTTCGCCAAAGAGCATGAAAACTCCAAGCTTTCTCAGGATGCTTTGTGGCAGGCTTTGAGCTTGCTCTATGCTGAAGGCAAAGTCTTTGATGCGGCGGAATTGTCTTTGAAATACGTACAAAAATATCCTGACGACAAACGCAATCTCGATGCTTTGAAGGAAGCCGCCAAAGCTTACGCGGATGTCGGTCAGATTTCCAAATCGGCTGAGACCCTGGTGAAAATTGCAGATCTGGACAAGAAAAATCGCAATGCCCACTTGGAACTGGCTGCGGATATTTATCTGCTGGAAAAGAAAATCAAAGAAGCGCGCGCGGCTTATAACGGAATTTTGAGTGCGGCCGACAATAAAACGCTGACTCGCATCTACGGTAAGCTCTTGGATTCTTATAAAAACGATCCAAAATCCGGTGAGCTGGAAAAACTGCAAAATCAGATTTTGGCCAAAGGCATTGAGCCCTACACCACTCAAATCATGATTGATCGCGCGAAAGCCATGCTGGATTCCGGCAAAACGACCGCGGCGTTTGATCTGGCGATGAAAGCCAACGGCCGTGATGTGGCTCCGGAAGTGCGTGCGGAAGCACGTCTGATCCAGGCTCGCATTTTGGAAAAAGAACTGGCACAACAAAGCGTGAAAGCGCGCGAAGAAAAATTCGCCATGGTTCTTTCCATGAAGACGGAAAAACTGGATAAGGCCCACACCGCTTACTTCACGACTCTGAAAATGAGCAAAGACCCTTATCAGCAGCTTGAGGCAATGCGCGGTATTGACCGCTGCTACGGCAACTTTATCGAAAGTTTGCAAAGCATGCCTTTGCCGGCGACGTTAAGCCCTGCCGACCAAGAGGCTTTGCGTGGTGAGATCGCAAAATTAATCGCACCGATTCAAGAAAAGAAAAACGAAAACGAAGCTAAGCTGAAAGTGTTGGCGGCTTCCAAAGGCCAAGGCGCGAGCACAGAGCGTATTTACGCGAATATCCGTGCGGATCAAACCGTGCCTCCGCTCGTGCAATACCCTGCGCCTGAGAAGATGACTGTTTTCCTTCCTGCCAGCAGCGATATGACCATCGGTAAAGTGTCTCGCTTTGAGACTCGCACTCCGAAAAATTGCGATCGCCGCGCGATTCTCACCGGACAGCTGAAAGGCATGAACGTCTTTGAGACAGCGGGCCATTGTTACTATTCTAAAAACTACGAAATGGTCGAACGCCTGGGTCTGGAGCTTGCGAAAACCAAAGACACCCGCGCGCTGGGCCTTTTCTATGCGAGCGTCGGTTCTGAAGGCAAAGGCTACAACGACAAAGCACTGTGGATGATTGAAGCCGCTTTGAAGGCTCAGCCTGAAGCGTCTCCATTCGTGTACCAAAAAGCCCGTCTCACTTACAAGGAAGACGGCCTGAATGCGGCGATGCCGTTTTTCGAAAAAGTTTTAGACATGCAAATGCCTTCGACGGAAATGAAAACTTTCGCGGGAGTGAAAGCGTTCTCAGAGGGAGACTTTACATCAGCGATTGAAAAATTCTCTTCTCTCTCGAAGGAACAGTTGTATACTTTGAGTGTGGGAACTCTGATGAGTGAAGCGTACGCTCAAAAGGGTGAGGTCGAAAAAGCTCTGAGCACGATGAAGGACCTCTTGAGCTACAAACGCGACAATGCCGACTTCCTCTTGCAACAAGCACACTTGTTTGAGACCTACAAAGAGAGTCCGACGCTAGCGTTGGATTCTTATGAAAAAGCTATTAAAGCCGCCGCACAGCCGGATCTGCGCGAGTGGCTGGGTAAGAAAATACAATATTTGAAAACACAAAACAAAGTCGGTCAGCACGTATTCTCGGGAGACTTGTAGTATGGAGGGTACAAGTGAAAACTTTCATCACAGCGATGATCGCTTTCATTCTCTTGGGGAACGCGACTGCCTTTGCCAAACAAAGAACAGTCCGTAAAGTCCAGGAAGTCAATTTCGGTGAGATGAACCTCAAGGGGACGATTCGCAACCCTGACGGCGCCTATCTTGTGCAAAAAAGAGGTATTAAATTTATGCCTCTTTACGATGTGCAAAAAGATATGGATGGCCGCATCCGTGAATCCGCTCTCTATTTGAATAATTAATTGCTCAGAGGTGTCACATGCTCACGTTGATTGTACGACAATCCCTGAAAAACGGGACCGTCAAAACTTGGAAACTGCGTTCGAACAACGCCACTCACACTTTCGGTTCTTCACGCTTGGCCGATGTTATTTCCATCGCGCCGGAAACTAAAGGCATTCAAGGACTCTTTGAGTTCCGTGACGGCCGTTGGTGGTATGTGAACATGGACATGACTGCGAGCGCGCAAGGCGCGGTCTCCCCGTCTCTGTGCCTGGACCAAGAAAAATCTTTGGAACTGTCCGACTGCACATTGAAATTCACTCCCGTGGAAAAAGAAACGGATCTTTACATCCGTCTTGAAAAAGCGGGACAAGAACAGCGCGATTCCGCCAGAAAATTCCAGCTCTTCATGGTTCGTCAAGGCGGCCGTGTGGTGGAAACCAAAGTTCTGCCCATGAATAAAAAATTCCGTCCGTCCATGGCGGTAACTCCGGTGCTGATCGCCTGCACTCCTTCTCAGGAATGGCAGCGTCAAACCGTCGGTGATTTGGAAATCAGTCAAAGAACTATTTCTTTGGAAAACGCGGCGAAACTGGGCCATATTTCCGTGGACCAATTGGTCGACAACGAATCCAAACGCGGTCTTTATATCGTTTTGGGTGCGGCGTTTTTCCTGCTGACCGTGGGAATCTTCGCGCCGAAATCACAAAGCGTGGAAACCGCGGCCACTCCTCCGAAAGTGGCGCAAAAAATTATTGTTAAAACAGAATTAAAACCAAAACGCAAAAAAGCGGAAGCTCCTCAGCAACAAGTGGTTGTGAAAGAAGCGGCTCCGGCGGCGGGTCCTAAAGCGGAAATGCCGACAAGCAGCGGCAGCCAAAGCAAGGTTTCAAAAATGATGAAATCTCTCGCGGGTGGCCGTATTTCTCAGCTCATCGGTAAAGTTTCCGCGCAAGCCGCAAAAAGCGGAAACGTTGTTTTTGCCAATGGCGTGAAAGCCGGCAGCGGGGCTTCCGGGCGTGCGTTGGCTGCGGTAGGCAGCATGGAACGCTCCGGTCGTGACTGGGGCGCGGAAGGCAACGGCTCCGGTGTGGTTATCTCCACCGCAGGTAAAGGCGGCGGTAAAAACGCTTCCGGTATGGGCGGTCTTGCCGCAGGTAGTACCGGCAACGCGGGTGTTGGTTTGATTGAAGAAGAAGGCGAAATCGTCGGCGGTTTGGACCGTGAGGTGATCGCTCAATATATCAAATCCAAACTCGGTCAGATTCTTTATTGCTATGAACGACAACTCAGCGCCAATCCGGATTTATTCGGTAAGGTCGCTGTGAAATTCACTATCGGTCCTACAGGTGCTGTGGAACAACAGATCATCGGGGACACGACACTGAAAAACGCAACCGTTGAGGGATGTATTTTGAATAAGGTTGCCGCATGGAAGTTTCCGAACCCACAAGGCGGAACTCGCGTGCTAGTGACATATCCATTCTTATTCAAGAGTACAAACTAAGGCGGGGGTTATATCATGTTAAAGAAAACAATTTTAGTCTGCATCCTGATGGCATCTCAGGCTTTTGCGCAACAGCAGCAACCAGCGGCGGAACAACGTGGCAGCGACAAGCTTGACATCAAAAAACTGGAACAAAAATATTGGGCGGCGAAGGACGACGACTTCAGCGTCGTGCAAAACCGCCGTTACACCAAGGCCGAACGTTTTTATCTGACTGTTTCCGGCGGTATTCCGTTCAATGACCCGTACAGCACGGGTACGATCTTTGGCGGGAGCCTCGGTTACTTCTTCAATGAACGCTGGGGTTTGGAAGCCAACTACAACTCCATGGACATGAAGGATAATGATGCCGTGAAACAATTCGTGGATACATACGGCGCGATTCCTGACCATAACGTTTTGAAATCATCTTACTTCCTGTCCGGCATCTGGGTGCCCTTCTATGCGAAGATGAGCGTCGTTGATAAAGCGATCATCTATTTCGACATGGGTATTTCCGCGGGCGTGGGTCAGTTGAATTACGAGATCACGCAAGCTGAAGGAAATATTTCCAAGAACACCTTTGCTTACAAGCTGGGTGTGTTTCAGCAGATCTTTTTCTCCGAGCACTTTGCCGTGCGCGCGGATTTGATCAATACGTGGTCATCACAAGATAAGATGAAATACTACGCACCAGGTACGAGCGTGGGCGGAACGACTGTCACGGGTAATCGCGACCTGGGTTCTGAAACCATCAACGACACATCATTGATGATTGGTATTACTTACTGGCATTAATTTTCTCCATGGGTGGGGGATTTATGTATAAACATCTAAAAATTTTAATAGCCCTTCCGCTCCTCTGCGGCTCAGCCTGGGCGGCGGACCCGGCGCTGACCGTGAAAAAATCCGGTCGCGCTCCCGCTGCAGGCTTGAAAGTTAAATCAAGCTTTGTGCCCACTTTCGAGGTTTATCAAAAGAAAGTGGTCAAAGGAAAAGTGGAAGTTTTCAAAGTTAAAAACATTCCCCTTCTCGACCTCGGCGAAGAACGCGAAGTGCAGGCCTCTGTGTTAAGTCCTTTGCGCCTCCCCGCCTCCCGTGAAGTGAATGTGAAACAATCGCGCCGCCGTGATTCTCCTCCGGTGGTGCAATTCAAGCTGGCGCCTTACAATGTCGTGGTGGAAAATGCGAAAACCGTGACAACGGCGGACGCTTTCAAAAAGATCCCCGACGTAAAGATTCTCAATCCTGTCACCGATCCCGTGACTCAGGACCCTTTGGTGCAGCTGACAAAAATGGATGACATGAAGCCCAACGACTACAAGCTTTTGCAGGCGTTGATCTTCCTTGAAATCCAAAAGAACTATGAATTGGCCATGGGTCTTTTCGCGGAACTGATGGACGATCCTGAACATCGCACGGAATCGCTTTATCACTATGCGATGACAGCAAAAGGCTTGGGGCTGAACTCGGAATTCCGCCAATACATGATCCAAGTGGCGCAAGAGTCGAAAAACAAAGAATGGCAGCAAAAAGCGACGGAAGCTCTGGTGAGCAATATCACCGTGCTGGAAACCTCCGACATCGCTTTGATTGATCCGCTGGTGATTAAATACGATATGGACGTCACCAAAAATGACGACTATCAAATCACTCGCGCTAAATACTATTCTGAAAAAGGCCAACTGGGCTTGATGGAAGACGCTTTGATTTTCATCTCTGAAAAATCCCCGCGTTATCCCGAGGCTTTGCTTTTGAGCGCGCTTTTCAACTACCGTCAAGGCAAGGTGGAAGAAGCCATCGTGCAACTTGAGCGCATGATGCAAGTCACAGAGAACGACAAAACATCCCAGCTTCGTTCCGTGGGTGCTTTGACTCTGGCGCGCATGCAATTCCAAAAAAGCGACTATAAAGACGCGTTTCAGTCTTACTTGAAAGTCGACAAGTCCAATCCTCTGTGGTTGCAAGCCATGGTGGAAAGCGCGTGGACGCAGATTTTGGGTGAAGACTATGAGGGTGCCGCGGGAAATATGTTCTCCCTGCACACGGATTTCTTTAAGAACGCTTTCGCTCCGGAATCTTACGTTGTGCGCACTGTGGGTTACCTGAACCTGTGCCAATACGGTGACGGCGTGCAAGTGCTCAATGAGATGAACAAAAAGTACGCGCCGTGGAAACAGAAACTGGAAGACTACGCCAAGACACACAAAAACTCTTTGAACTATTATGATACAGTGAAAAACTGGATTAAGAACTCCGACTTAAAAGAAGTCGATGGTTTACCTCGCTCTTTCATCGTGGAACTGGCGCGCCACCCGGCTTACATGAGCGTGCAAAAGCAGATCAACAACTATGAAGATGAGATCGTGCGCTTCAACAAGATCGCTTTAACGTTGATTAAGAAAGAGCGTGAACTCATCAGCAAACAAAATGAAGCCAACAAAGAACTGCTCGATGCGAAGAAAAACATCCGCGGTGACAGTCCCTCTCCGATGGTGGTCAGCCGTGTGCAAAATGCGGAGAAAAAATTGCTCAGCTACCGCATCCAGTATCACATCGCCAAGAAAGCGCGTGTTTCCATTAAAAACTTACGCACGACCGGTTTAGCGCGTATTGAAAAAGAAAAATCCGTACTGCGTGCACAAGCCTCTCAAGCTTTGCAATCACGCTTCAACGAAATGCTGGCCAGCCTGAACAAGGTTCTCGATCAGAACGAAGTTCTGCAATATGAACTGTATTCCGGCGCCGGTGAACACATCCGCTATCAAATGGCGGGCGGTGAAATTAATGAAAAAGAGCGTCCTGAACTGAAAGTTCAAAAAGAGAAAAGTTTGAACTGGAAATTCAAAGGCGAAATCTGGGAAGACGAAGTGGGCCATTACCGCTCCTCCCTGAAAAATGTCTGCGCACAAGATAACGTCGCAGGTTTAGCAGAATAAGTAAGGAAAGGATTTCAAGATGAAACTCGCAAAAGCAATGACGACTTTGACTCTGGGTGTTTTGATGAGCCTGCACATGTCTCCGGCCCTGGCGCAAAATTCCGCCAAGGAAGGGCTTGAGCGCATCAAAGCCAATGTGAATAACTCCAAAGCCAATCTTCAGGAATATGAGAAAAATCTGAAGATTGTCGAAGGCAATATCGCCGAAGTCGGTAAAGCCAAGTCCCAGGTGGAAAGCCAGCAAAAACAAGTGCAGCAGCAGATGGAAGAAAACAACCAGGCCATGGGCCGCATCGGCGGGCAGGAAAAAGAACTGACCGGCTATATCAACGATGAGAAAAACAAAATGGCCCAGGAAAATCAAAAGATCCAGGAACTGGAAGCCATGATCGCAAAGATCAAAGAAAACCAGAAGAAGCGCGAAATGAATATCGCCGACTATCAACTGCAGCTTTCCCAGTTGCAGGAAGAAAAGAAAATCTGGTCTTCCCGCGCTTCCAGCTTGAAAGAACAAAACGATCAAGTTCAGCAAAAGATGCGCTCTTTAGCCAGTGAGGAAAACGAGTGGAAAGCCAAACAAAAAGGCTACCAAGGTGAAGTCAAACGCTGGAGCAAAGAAGTGGAACGCCAACAAAAGATCAGCGACAGCTACAACTCTTTAGCGGAAGTGAAATAAGAAAAATCGCATTTCCATGTTTCAGAAAAAGCCGGTCCTTCGACCGGCTTTTTCTTTTTCCGCCTCATTACAAGAATGAAAAAATAGCCCTCAACTTCCTTTGGGATCCATCCGAAACGGTCCGGGTCAATTATTTAGCACCCTAAACAAGAATGAACGTACGAGGTCTTTATGAAACAGTCGTCCTTCCAATCCTGGTTCCATGGAATCAAGGGTAAACTTCTTTTTGCCGCGGCTCTGCCCGTGATCGGCTTTGCCATCGTATTCGGCGTGGCGAAGTCCGGCATGTCATCTCTGAACCACTTTCTCGAAAACGCTCACAAGAACGTTATTCCTAATGTGCAAGCGCTGGGAGAAATGCGCCAAGCCCGCAATAAATTCGGTTATCAAATCTTTGCTGCTATGAGCATGACCACGGCGGAAAAAAGAGACGAGCGCTTGAAAATAGCCACCGAATCCGTGCAGGAATATGAAAACGCCATGAACCAGTACGAAAAAACTCCTTTCGTTCCGGAAACAGAAAAGCTTTTTGCTCCAGCCAAAGCCATCAAAGAGGAATACCTCAGTTCTTTAAGAAATCTCATCAAGCTGGTTGAAACCGGAAAACCTGAGGCCTATGCGGAAGTGCATAAACTGATGGATGGACGTATTTGGGAAATGGGAAAGATCATGTCCACAAAGAGTGGCCGTGCTTCAGCCCGCTAAGCTTGCCGCCAAGCAGGCTGCAGCACTTTCCTCTTCTTCAAAAGATGCTGCGGAAACCGGTGAACGCGAAATTCAGTCTTTGATTCATTCCATGACGGAAATTTCTCAGTCTTCTAAAAAGATTGAAGAAATTATTTCCGTGATCGACGACATCGCCTTTCAGACCAATCTGCTTGCTTTGAATGCGGCGGTGGAAGCGGCTCGCGCCGGAGAACAAGGAAAAGGATTTGCCGTCGTCGCCGAAGCAGTCCGTGCGTTGGCGCAACGAAGTGCCGCAGCTGCCAAAGATATCACAAGCCTTATTAAAGACTCCGTTTCACAAATTGAAAACGGCAGCCGTATCGCCGATAAGAGCCTGTCCTCAGCAATATCGTGAACTCGGTTAAAAAAGTGTCTGATCTCAACAATGAAATTGCGGCGGCAAGCTCTGAGCAAACCACCGGCATTCAACAGATCAGCAAAGCCATGAACCAACTGGATCAAGCCGCGCAATCCAACGCCGCTTCCGCCGAGGAAATTGCCGCGACCAGTGGTGAGATCAACAACCTCGCCTCCACCGCTCAACACTTGACGGTCGAGTTGAACTCCGTGGTTCTGGGTGGAACGCCGGCTTCCGCGGAAGCCGTTCCTGCGACGACGCAAAAAACGTCCGGCGCCAAAGCTGCGAAGAAATCCAATGTGGTTCACTTGAACACGAAAAAAGCTCCCGCCCCTGCGGCGAAACAAAGCAAGGCGTCTGAAGTGATTCCTTTTGATGAAGACAGCCGCGCTAAAGTCGGAACGACGGACGGATTCTAGAAAACTCTTCGCTGCGCAAAAGCGCGGCCAGAGCAAAATAAACAATCACTCCCGCAGCGATTGTTGCAAAGAGGGCTAGCATCTGCAGCCCTCTTGCCATTTCTGCAAACCAAGGCCTTGCTAAAAGCAAAACTGCCGCAAGGCCCGCTCCCGCAATAATCATTTTTATCAGTGATTTAAAAAAAGACGCCGACACAAAAGAAATTCGCCAGTGGAAAAGACTTAAAAACAAAATCGTCATATTTAAAAATGCCGCAAGCAAACCCGAATAAGTCAGTCCCACCAGGCCATACTCGCGCATTAAAAACGGCGCGACAGAAATATGCATGGCCAGACACAAGAGCGAGACCACCGCCGGAAACCACGTATTTTTCACAGCGTAATAGAGCGGCATAAGAACGCGGCTGCAGGAAATAAAAACCAAACTTACAGCATACACTTTTAAAACCGCCGCCGTTGCCAGCAAGTCTTGGTGAGTGAACTTTCCGCGCAAGAATAAAACCTCGACAATGGGTTCCGCCAGAAAAAACAATCCCAAAGCCGCCGGCCAAGCCAGGAACAGATTCACTAAAAAATTCTCGCGGGAAGTTTCGCGGAACTTTTCAAAACTCCGCACTGCCGCTAAAGAACTTAAAGTTGGTAACAAAGCCGCGCCAATGCTCACCGAAATTAAAGAAAGAGGCAGCTCCAACAAACGATCCGCCCAATAAATATAAGAGATCGATCCCTCGGGAAGCGAGCTTGCGAAATACAGATTCACCAGAGTGGAAAACTGCAAAAGCCCCATGCCGATCAAGCCCGGAAGCATATTGCGCAAGACTTGCTTCACATCCGCACTGAGTACACTCCCCTGCCAGCGCGGCAGATATCCCCGGCTGCGCAACGCCAGCCATACCAGCAAGGCTTGCAAAAATCCGCCAATCAGAACACCCCAAGCCAGGCCGTCACCGGGTTGCGGAAACCATTGCGGCGGCAGAAAAGTAAAAATCAGCATCGCGACATTGAGAAGTGCCGGCGCCAGCGCCGGCAGCCCAAAACTCCCCAGCGCATTTAAAATTCCCATGAAGTAAGCATAGGTGCAGACGAAAAAGACGAAACCGAACATGATCCGGCCCATGCGCACGGTGAGTTCCCACTTTTCATGCAAAGAAGTAAAATTCTGCGCCAGAATCAGGCGAAAAAGATCTTCGGTGAAAATCAAACCCAGCAAAGTGAGAACGCCGAGGAAAATCAGCAGCAATGTATAAAGGCCGTTGGCGAGATTGCGAGCGCGGACCCCGCGGGGATCAGCCTCCTGGGCCTCCATAAAAACGGGAATAAAGCTCACAGACAGCGAGCCTTCCCCCAAAAGACGGCGGAAAAGGTTGGGAATACGGAAAGCCGCGGTCCAAGCGTCAGTGACCGTGCGATCAAAAAGAGCCCCCAGCGCAATGTCGCGAAAAAGCCCTAAGATGCGGCTGGCTAAGGTTCCGGAAGCCATAAAAAAAGCCCTTTTAAGGACCTTTTTGCGATCTTCCTTTAATCCGCTTGCTTCCTGAGACACCCTATGTTAATCCCTTTGGTTCTGTTTTAATAAGATTACTGTGGAGGTTATCCCTTGGCAAATCATAAGTCTGCAGCAAAAAGAGCTCGTCAATCTGTTCGCAAAACTGCTGTTAACAACGCTCGTAAGAGCACTGTAAAAACCGTTGAAAAAAACTTGGTTAAAGCGATCCAAGCAAAAGACATCAAAGCTCTTCCTGAGTTGTTGAAGAAGTTCACTTCTCAAGTGATGAAAGCTGCTAAGACTGGCGTTATCAAGAAAGAAACGGCTTCTCGTAAAATCAGCCGCCTTTCCGCACGCATTTCTGCAACGAAGTAATTAGGTTCGCGCAGATACAAAGGCGCGGATTTGTCGTTTGACGGCAAATTCGATATCGTTGAAGCTCAATCCGTGGGTGACTCTTGGGTCACCCTCTTTTTTTTGCGTGGAGCGCACAGTTCCGCGCAAAAATGCGAAAGCTCCCCCGGGCACCTGAAAACTCACGACAAGTTCATGACCTTCGGAAAGAACGTAGTCAGAGACAATGGACATGCCCCCTTCCCCGATTTCACCCGATTCACACACAAAGTAAGTGCCGTCACAAAGCACACCCACTCTGCGTTTCATCGCGCGCCGAGGATACTGACGGCGGAAATAACCTTTGTCTTCAAAAGCTTTGTCCATCAGGACACTTATCGGTTTTTAAGAGAGAAAACTCAATGGGAGGCGTGGGACGAAGCCGCACCACAGGTCTTTAAAACCATGTTCTCAAGCCAGATGTGGCTGGACAATGGTGAAGACTTCAGTGCTTTGTCCGTCTCAGAAAGAACCACCAAAGTTTGTTCCAGTTTTTTGATCGTCCAAAGTCGGGCTTGATCGATGTAGTTCTCAAGGAAATAAGGCGGAATCTGCGCGTAGTGAGCGAGCTTGGCTCCGTGCAAACCCTCATCCATACCGCGTTTCAAAGTTAGCAAAATGCGCACGTGGCGCGCGACCAAAGAAACAATACCGATTTCATTCTGCCCCTGATCCATAAGATGAACCAAGTGCTCGAGCGCTTTTACACGGTCGTTTTCACCGATGGCTTTGGTGAAATCAAAAACGTTTTCTTCTTTAGAGCGAGACACGACTTGCGCCACATCGGCCATTTCAATACGGCGCTGCCCGACATATTCACCGAGCTTTTTCAGCTCCGCTTCGATCTCCGTGAGGTGATGACCGACAAGTTTATGCAACAAATGAATCGCATCGTTACTGATGGTCAGCCCCAGAGTTTGCGCGATGTAGTTGATCCATGATGGGATCTGATTTTCATAAGGCTTTTTAAATTCCACGCAATCGGCTTTATCCAGAAGCTGGCGGATTTGTTTTTTGCGCTTATCAATACGTGAAGCCAGGATCACGAAAACGGAGCTTTCCACCGGGCTTTCGATCAAAGGCTCCAGTTCCGCCCATTCTTTGTCGGTCAACTCTTGCGCTTCTTTGAGAATGATCAAGCGGCGCGCTGCCATCATGGGCAGCGTTTCCACAGCGTCGCGCACGACGTTCACATCGGCATCGCTGGCGTAAAAAAGGCTGTAGTTAAAGTCCACCGCACCTTCGGTGAGAACAGCGTATTTGAAACGTTCCACGGATTGATTGAGCAGATAAGGTTCTTCACCAAAAAGGAAATACAACGGCGCGAGCTGACCTTTTTCAAGGTCTTTGTAGAATTTTTGCGCATCAATCAGAGCCATCGCGTTGCTTAAATCCTCTTAGAAGTTTTCTGTAATACGGTCATGAGCTTCGGTCATAATGTCGTTTGCCATGACGTCAATGTTCTGCCTGCGCGCGGAAAGATTGTAAAGAGGATTTACGGAGTTCACGCCTGCGAGCGTCACTTGCGGGGCCGCATAAGTCCGCTCACCGCTGAAAGACCCGCTCCAAAGTTCAGTTCCATCCGCTTGACGAACGACTTTCACAGTCACGGTCATAAGAATACGATATTCAGAGGCGATCACAGTTCCATTGGGAAGATAAGGTGCGGATGCCTCCCCCGCTTTACGAGGAGAACCGGGAAGATACTGAATGTTATCGATGGAGCCCACCACAGCCACTTCAGAAAGAGAGTTGTCCACAACTCGAGCAATGCGCGACCGCTGAAACTCTTGAATCAAAGCATTGGTGAAAGACACTTCGATACCGGTTTCTTGAGTTTTATTTTTAAACACCGGAACAGAAATCTGCCGGTACCCGCCCGGAATACTGCGTGTGGCCGCACCCATGCGATAAGCGCATCCCGAGAGAAAAACTGTCAGAATAAGAAGGCCTTTAAAGATTGCGTCCACGACCCCAGTTGAGTATAAATTAAGACAGATATCAAGGAAGAAAATGACCTCTCTGGAAGACGATTACAGTTTATTAGCGCCGGGCCCCGTCAACCTCCATCCCGAGGTGCGTAAAGCCTTGGCCCTTCCGATGATTCACCATCGCACGCCCGAATTTGATCAAATTTTAAAGCGCGTTTTGAGCGGAATTAAAACCGTTTTTCAAACAGAGCAAGAGGTCTTCCTTTTGACCGCGACAGGCTCTGGCGGCATGGAAGCGTTGCTGGTCAACGTGCTTTCACCGAAAGACAAAGTCATCGCCATCATTTCAGGCAAATTCGGTGAACGCTGGGCGGATATGGCAAAAACTTTTGGTGCCGAAGTCATCACCGTGCAGGTTCCTTGGGGTGAAGCCGTCTCTGTTTCTGAAGTGGAAGAGCTGCTTAAAAAAAATCCCGACACTCGCGCGGTTCTTTGCCAAGCTTGCGAAACAAGCACCGCCGTCGCACATCCGATTCAGGAACTTGCCGCAGTCATTAAAAAATATCCCGACACTTTGTTCTTGGTGGATGCCATCACCGCTTTGGGTGCCTATCCTTTGCCGATGGATGCCTGGGGTATCGACGGCCTTGTCGCCGGTTCACAAAAAGCATTTATGCTGCCAACGGGAATGAGCTTTGTTTCTTTCTCTAAGAAAGCCTGGAGATTTATTCCAACCGCGCAGTTCCCACGTTATTATTTCGACATCCGCAAAGAGAAAAAAGCCAACGACGGCGGAGAGACTTTTTATTCTTCCAATGTCGCGATCATTCGCGCTTTGGATGTGGTTTTGAATATAATTCAGAAGCAAGGTTTGGATCAGCTCTTTCATACGATCCATCGCCGCGCGGAGTTCACTCGCCATTTCGGGCAAAAGCTGGGGTTTTCTCTCTACGCAAAATCGCCGAGTGATTCCGTCACCGCCTTGACGGTGCCGCCGCAAATGGATGGACAAAAAATCCGCCTGCACTTGGAGCAAGCGCATAAGATCACAATCATGGGCGGTCAGGATCAGGCCAAGGGCAAGATCATTCGCATCGGGCATATGGGGTATATTCAGGATCAGGAAATGGTGCACTTACTGGCCTCTTTAGGTCACACCTTGCGCCACTTTGATCCGGATTTCATGTCACTCGAACACATCAGCAATATCGAAGACGAAGCGAAACTGTGGCTGGAGCAAAATCCATGAAAAAGAAAATTCTCATCACGGATCGCTTTGCGCAAGACAGTTTCTTGTTCTTGCAGCAAAACAGTCAATTTGAGGTCGTGCGCGCCGATCACCCTCACCATCTGCCGTTAGAGCACCTGGTGAGTGCTAATGCGCTGATCATTCGCAGCCGCACGCACATCAACGAAGAGCTTTTAAAAAAAGCGCGCCAGCTTCAGCTTATTATCACCTGCACCAGCGGTTTTGATCATATCGACTTGGAAGCCACGCAAAAATGGGGCGTCACCGTCATGCACACTCCCACGGCGAACGTGGAATCCGCGGCACAGCTGACGTGGGGCTTGGTGATCAATTGTGTGCACAACATCCAGCAAGCGCACAAAATGATGAAGGCCGGCGAATGGAAACGCGATCTCATCACGGGTATTGAACTTGCGGGTCGCACCTACGGAATTGTGGGCTTAGGACGTATTGGTTCTCGCGTGGCCGAGATGGCGCAAGCCTTCGGCATGACTGTGGTCGCTTACGATCCCTACCAAGAAGATGAAGTGTTTGAGCGTCTTAAAATTCCGCGCCTTAGCTATGAAGAAGTGCTGAAGACCGCGGACGTGGTGAGTTTCCACGTTCCTAAAACTCTGGAAACCGAGCACATGCTCAATCGCTCCCACTTTGAGTACATTCATCGCGGCATTGTCTTGATCAACACCTCGCGCGGTTCAGTGATCAACGAAAATGATCTCTGTGAGGCTGTGGAAAACGGCTGGATCCGGTCCGTAGGCCTGGATGTTTATGAAAAAGAGCCCTTGCCGCGAACATCAAAACTGCTCACATATCCCAACGTCGTTTTGACTCCCCATATTGGAGCAAATACGGAAGATGCCTTCTTTAAAGCGTCCCATATCGCAGCTAATAAGCTTATGGCGTTTTTTGTGGATGGCTCAACTTCTGACACCCTCCCGCCAAGGGCCCCTTGGTATGGGGCGGCTCCATTTAAAGGCGAATAAAACTTGCCTGATCCCCTCCTATGAGAGACATTTTTAAGCGCGTATTTTGAGGGGTGTCTTCCATGCCAGGTATTGTTGTTGTCGGAGCCCAGTGGGGCGATGAAGGTAAAGGTAAACTCATTGATGTCTTCGCGGAAAAAGCCGACATGGTGGTGCGCTACCAAGGCGGTGCGAATGCGGGACACACTCTCGTCGTCAACGGACAAAAAACCGTTTTGCACTTGGTTCCAAGCGGCATTCTGCACCCGGAAACAACTTGCGTGATCGCTCCGGGAGTCGTGATCGATGTTTTCGCGATTCGCGATGAAATCAGAAAACTGAAAGACTCGGGCTACTTGCAAAACTCCAAGCAGTTGATGATTTCAGATACAGCGACAATCATTCTCCCTTACCACAAAGCTTTGGACGCCGCTCGCGAAGCGGCTTTAAGCGACGGTAAAATCGGCACCACCGGCAAAGGCATCGGTCCCGCGTACGAAGACCGCGCTTCCCGCCGTGCGGTTTTATTCGGAGATATTTTCAATAGAGAAACTTTGAAAGCAAAAGTGGAACTCGCTTTGCGCGAGAAAAACTTTATGCTTGAGAACTACTACAAATCCCAAGGCTTCAAAGTCGACGATATCGTGCGCGACTTAACGGCTTTAGCGGATGAGTTGGCTCCTTATCGTATCAAGGACACTTCGTTATTTATCAGTAAAACACTGAAGTCCGGAAAACGAGTGCTCTTTGAAGGCGCGCAAGGAACCATGCTTGATATCATGCACGGCACGTACCCGTTTGTGACAAGCTCTTCGACCTTGTCGGCAAATGCCTGCGCCAGTGCGGGTATCGGCCCGATGAACATTCAAAAAGTCATCGGCGTATTTAAAGCCTACGCGACTCGCGTGGGTGGCGGCCCGTTCCCAACAGAACTCACAGATGAAGTGGGACAAAAAATCCAAGCTGACGGAAACGAATTCGGTTCCACCACAGGACGCCCGCGCCGTTGCGGCTGGTTGGACCTAGTGGCGTTGAAATACGCAATCCGCGTGAACGGTATTACAAATCTAGCGATGATGAAATTGGACGTACTCACAGGTCACGATCGCATCGGTGTGTGCACAGCATACAAGATCAACGGTGAGATCATCACAGAGCTTCCGACATCGCCTTACGAACTTGAAAAGGTGGAGCCTGTGATCGAGTGGATCCCGGGTTGGAAAGAAGATCTTTCGAAAGTAAAAACACTTTCGGATCTGCCGAGACCCACTACGAACTACATCGATTATCTGGGTTCACAGTTGGGCACTCCGATCGACGTCATCTCCGTCGGCCCGGGCCGCGAGCAGACGTTGTGGGTGAAGCCTTTGTTCAATAATTAAGCACAGTTACGAGATTTCCAAACGGCCTTGCATAGAGATTATGCAAGGCCGTTTTTTTATGAAAAAAAGCGCCGATTTTTTTAAAAAAGTGCAAGAAATCGTATTGACTTTGTCCCCCTCATACTACAAATTAGCACTTCCTCGACAGACAGTGACTCGCTAGCTCAGCCGGTAGAGCACTTCACTTTTAATGAAGGGGTCGATGGTTCGAATCCATCGCGAGTCACCATTTTAGTTTGTTGCGGTCCTGCACGTTCCCATCGTCTAGGGGCCTAGGACACCTCCCTTTCACGGAGGATACAGGGGTTCAAATCCCCTTGGGAACGCCAAATCTGTTACTAAAAATAAAAAACCCGAATCGCAAGATTCGGGTTTTTTATTTTTACTCACAGCTTGTGCGCCGAAGAAAATCTACCACAACCCCAAATCCCCAAATACCCTCTTCACCACCGCCTTCGCTCTTGGGCCACCGTATCCCTCCTCCGAAGGTTTCAGATCACTCAAATTAGCAACGGCGATATACTCCTGATCACCCTTCTGAAGATGCGCAATGAACCAACCGAAATTCAACTTACGATCGGAATCATAAAAACCAGATCCCGTCTTACCATTTAAAACAAAACCTTTCGGTGAAGTTTCAAGATAAGTGATCTCGCGAGTGAGCTTCATCGCGCGCTTGGAAACCGGCAAAGAATCCGTCCAAAGCTTTTTCATAAACTCCACCTGCTCATACGCGGAAATCTTCAATCCCGCATTCTTGCTGGGAGAAACCAACCATGCTTGCGTGAGCCCCGCCGACATATCGCGATTGCCATATTCAAACCCATCTAAATATTTTTGCACGCGCTTAGCACCCAACTGCGGAGTCAAACGCTGCGAAAACCACACAACAGAATCACGCATCCACGTTTTCGCATTTTGATCGCGTTTTTCCTCAGGGCGCATGCCGGATTTTCCATCCCATTTGTAAACGACGTTTTCATCTTTTAAAACGCCGGAATCAAAAGCCATGACGGCTAAAGGAACTTTAAAGGTCGAGCACGCCGGGAAGCGCTCTTTGCAAACCTCTTCGCCGATGACTTTATCGAAAGCCCCGGTTTTCATATTATAAAGAAGAAAGCAGCCTTTAAGGCCGGTGAAATAATCAGAAGACAGTGACGGCGCAGCCGCGCTGGAAGTTTCGGTTTTCACTCCCGCGCAAGCACTTAGACTGACACCTAAAAACAGCAACGCAACTTTTGAAAAAGAAAGCATGAACACCTCGATGGAAAATCCATGATAAGGTGCTCACGATAAATGATCAAAAAAGAAATTAGTTTTCAGGAGGAACGGCGATAATCCCGGAGCGGTATTTCTCAATGCGCGTCCAGCGCGGAGCTCCTCCGGTCGCCAAAGGATTGAACTCACCGACTTCTAAATTATCGATGGCATCCAAGCGGCGCATACTGTGCGCTTCGATCACTTTGGAATATGAACCTGGGAACACGTGGTATCCAGCATGAGCCACGCCAACAAAGAACGGAGCGGCTTTGAAACTCTCTGGCAGAACGCGGTCAAAACCCACCAAGGTGCTCTTATCATCGACACGGACGGTGTAATAAAGATCGCGCCTCATCACCATGTCATATCTCATCGCGTGCATGCCCCAAGCGGGGTTATAGATAAACTGTCCAAACTCATTACGTACGCCAGAGTCCCAGTTCACTGGTCTTCCCACCGTCAAATAAGGATCTTCGGCGTCCCATTTTTCATTCAGATCAGGGCGAGGGTTCCAGTACAAAACCTTCCAACCTAGCTTTTGCAGATGTTGAATCAGCACCACACCGGAAGTGCCGTTAGCGATAGTATTACGATCAATGCGGGACCACAGATTGATCAAAACAGGATTTTGAGTTGCATCAAATCCCTCTTTCAAACATTTGCGGGTCAGTCCAATGCAGCTCATTCCTTCCAATTGGTCAACGATGGAGTCAGGTGCACCTACACGACGGATCACCGCGAGTCTTTCTTCGCGTGTGTCGATCGCGGGATTGCGATCACCGTAGTATTTTGAAATGCCGTATTTATTAAAAAAATCGAGATGAGTTTTCCAAGTTCTTTGCAAACACTGACTGGCGGTCTGTGAGATGATGTTTTTGTATTGTAAGTACACCGCTTTTTCTTGGGAATTGATGACAAGATCGGAAGGCTTGGATTGCGCAAACGCCACAACTGGAAGCAGCCAGGAAAGTGCCAAAACAAAAACACGCATTACACACCTCTTGAAAGGGTCTTTCTACTTGAAACGCCTGGGCTTTTCCAGTGACCGCCCTTTTCCCCCAAGGAATTTGCAATTTTTTCGGCGGCGATGACAAATAGGGCGCCATTCAGAAAAGCCCTTTGTTCACTGAGCGATTTAGGGAGTCCTCAGATCTTCCCCTGACGTCATTAGATAGTGGAACCATTCCTGGTACCACTCCACTTTAGCAAGAGCGGCTTTTTCCCGGCGGTCTTTCACAAGGTCTTCGGCGTCAATCACATTATTCACGGTGACCTTGCCGGAGCGAAGACGGCGGAATTCGAGGCTCGAGACCCTTTCTGCTTCCTTCACCGCGGCTTCACGCTCAGTCAAACATTCGCAGCTCTCGCCGATCCGACTCGCAGAGCGATTCTGGCCCGCCTTTCCGAAGGTGAAGCCAATGTGTCTGATCTGGCAAAGCCCTTTATGGATGAAATGAGTCTCCCCGCTATCACCAAGCATCTCAAAGTGCTGGAAAAAGCGGGTCTCATCACCCGAACCAAAGAGGCGCAGTGGCGTCCTTGCAAGCTCAACGGTGAGCCGCTGAAAACGGCTTCCGACTGGATGGAGCAGTACCGTGTTTTCTGGGAAGAAAGTTTCGACCGTTTAGATGAATACTTAAAAACCGTGACCGCGAAAAAGAAGCCGAAAGGAAAAAAACATGGCCGCAAAAAATAAATCCAATGAGTTGAAAATCACACGTATTTACGATGCTCCCGTTAAAATCGTCTGGGAGGCTTGGACCGATCCTGAGCAAGTCGCGAAATGGTGGGGCCCGCGCGGCTTCACACTCACCACTCACAGCAAAGACCTCCGCGTCGGCGGCACTTGGCGCTACACCATGCACGGCCCTGATGGCACCGATTGGCCGAACGTCACCGTCTACCATGAAGTCGAAAAGTATTCCCGTCTGGTGTACGATCACGGCGGCAATGAAGATCAGCCTCCTCTTTTCCGCGTGACTGTGAACTTCACTGAATATCAAGGCAATAAAACGCGCATGGATATGACCATGACCTTGCCGACACCAGAGGCCGCAGAACAAACTCGCAAATTCATCAAGCAAGCCGGCGGCGATTCGACTTGGGATCGTTTGGCGGAATACCTTGCCCAGGAAACCGCGGGTAAAGATCAATTTGTTATCAACCGCTCTTTTGATACTTCCGTTGAAACAATGTATGAGATGTGGACCCATCCTGAACACTTGGCACAATGGCTGCCTCCGACAGGATTCACAATGAACATTCTGCGCGAAGAAATGCGTCCGGGAGGAACAAGCTTCTACTCTATGAGTGGCGGTAACATTACTATGTACGGTCGCATAAAATATCTTGAGATGGAGCGCCCGCGCCGCTTGGTTTATACTCAGCAGTTCTGCGATGAAAAGGAGAATATCTCCCGTCATCCGATGCTGCCGGTATGGCCGGCGACGATGGTCACCACCGTGGTCTTCAGCGAAGAAGACCCGTGTCACCGTCACATGGGAACCAGACAGCAAGTCGACTCCGGAAGAAGTGGCCGTCTTTAAACAGCACCGCCCAAGCATGACCCAAGGGTGGACAGGCTCCTTCGATAAATTGGAGAACGTGCTCGCTAAACGCACAGCGCAAGAATAAAAAACATTTAAGGAATTCCTGCTTTCTTCAGGCATGGATCTTGGATATACAGCCCTCACGGAGTTCTTCGGTGTCACCCCGGCACCGGAGCCAACAATGGGGGGGCTGTTTTGATTCGTTTTCAGGCTGTATCTACACGTAAAATTTTCTTTACTCTGCTCAGCACTTTGCTTGTGGTGGCAGGATGTACCCCTTCTAAGACCTCCCAAGGTGATTTACCCAATGCCGCTTTCCTGGACGGCCTTTATGTGACTCGTCCCGAAGTGGAAGCGCCTCTGATCGCTATTCTTAAACTGCAAAATCCCGCTTTGCTTGAAACCGCGAAAAGACAAAACGGTCAGCTTGTCATCGACAAACGACTTTTGGCGGCGATTCAAAAAGAGCAAGACGACACTATCGCGGACTTGCAAAAGATTTCCCCGAAAATTCGCGTCTTGATCCGCTACAAGCTCGTTCTGAATGGTCTGGCGATCTGGGCTCCGGCCGATACGTTTGAAAAAATCAAAGCTTTACCGAATGTGGTGATGGGAGAAAAATCCGCTCCTTTCGCGCGTCCTCACGCGGAGGAAGCCGACACCAAAGGCTTGGTTGGCTCTAAAACTTCTGTGAACTTTATCGGCGCCGACGCGGCTTACGCTCAGAATATTCACGGTGAAGGCATGCGTGTGGGTATCATCGACACCGGTGTGGATTTCACTCACAAAATGTTCCTCGGTGAAGGCACGGAAGAAGCTTATAAAAATGTCGATCCCAGCAAAGCAACGCCGGCATTTCCTAACAAGAAAGTTGTGGGTGGTATTGATATCGTCGGCAGTGAATACAACTCTGGTTCTGAGAACTACACTAAGCGTGTGCCCGTTCCTGACGCCAATCCTATCGATGAAAGTGGGCACGGCACTCACGTTGCGGGATCTGTCGCGGGTCTTGGTGATGGTGTGAACACTTACGACGGTGTGGCTCCGGCGGCTTCCCTTTACGCGATCAAAGTGTTTGGCGCTAAAGGCTCCACCAGTGATGAAGTCGTGATCGCGGCTCTTGAATACGCAGCGGACCCTACTGGAGACCTCTCTTTTAAAGAACAGCTCGACGTCGTCAATCTTTCCTTGGGAAGTGGTTACGGCAATCCGCACATCATGTACAACCATGCCATCCGCAACCTTGTGCGCGGAGGAACGGTGGTTGTCGCGGCGGCGGGCAATAACGGTGATAAAAACTATGTGGTCGGAGCACCCGGCATTTCCGATGACGCGATTTCAGTGGCTTCCGTTTTAGACCATACGACTCAAAACACGGAATTTACGGCGGCGGAATTCAGCTTTAACGGCGGCTCACTTATAACTGAAACTCTCGAAGGCGCGATCACGAAACCCTTGGCTGATGTCAGTGCAGCTCAAGGCGAGATTATTTATCTTGGCTTTGCTGATACGGATTTTGATTCCGCTCTCAAAGAGCAGATCAAAGGCAAGGTGGCCTTCATTGATCGCGGCAAAGTGGCTTTCGCCGATAAGATCAAACGCGCGCAAGACAGCGGCGCTATTGCAGTGATTATCGCCAATAATGCTGAAGGCGATTCCATTGTTATGGGCGGCGACGGCTCTTTTGATATTCCTGGTGTTATGATCACTAAGAAAGACGCCGATGCCGTTAAAGCAGCCTTGCAAAAGGGCGCTGTGCAAGTGAATTTGAAACCGGCGACGAAAATTGAAAAGCCGTGGCTTGCCGATACAGTGTCCCCGTTTTCTTCTCGCGGTCCGCGCTCGGAAGATGGCTTGATCAAACCTGAAATTTCAGCTCCTGGATCTAATATCATTTCTGCCAAAGTCGGCGGCGGAGAAAATGGCGTTCTGAACTCTGGGACATCCATGGCAAGTCCGCATATCGCGGGTGTTATGGCTTTGCTGAAGCAGAAATTCAAAGACCTGAATGCCTATGAATTGAAATCTGTCCTGCTTTCCCACGGCAAGGTGATCTCAGATCCTCAGCATTCTGTTTATCCCGTAGCTCGTCAAGGTGCCGGTCGCGTGCAAGTTGCCGAGTCTTTGAAAGCTCAGATCGTAACTGTGCCTTCGACTCTGTCCTTTGGTATCACCGATTTGGAAAAGCAAAAAACTTTGCGTCAGAATATCACGGTGAAAAACATCAGCGGCAAAGCTCTCAGCCTTAAAGCACAGTGGCGCGGCGGAAAAGCCTTGCGTGTTTCAGCGCCTGACATCACGTTGGCGCCAGGAGAAAGTAAAACCCTGACCGTGACCGCAAAACTGAACGCGACGGATATGGTTCAACCGACAGAAGAACTGGACGGCTTTTTAAATCTCGCGGACGATAAAGATGTGCTGGCTCACTTACCGGCTTTGGCTGTTGTACGCAAGATTTCGCAAGTCAGTGCCAAATCTTTGACTGCACACTCCACTTCTGCCGCGGACTCCGCAGGCAGCGCTGTGGATCTCGTGTTGCGCAACGACGGTGTTAACGGTGGCACAGCTTATCTTTTCAATCTGCTTGGTCGCGATGAGCGCAAGAAAGATGATAAACCGGATCTGGCGCACAATCGCAACTGTGACTTGCAATCGGCAGGTTATCGCATCATTGAAAAAGAAGGCGCTCGTGTCCTGCAATTTGGTTTTAAACTTTATGAAGGGCAAACCACTTGGAACACGTGCGAAGTGAATGTGCAGATTGATGCCGACGGTGACGGTAAGACGGATCAAGAAATCGCCGGACTTGTCGCCGAAGACGTTCCTGGTTTAAGCGGTGAAGATTTTGCCACTGTGGTTTTGGACGGCGAACGCGCCCGTCAACTGCGCCAGCAATTTGAAAAAGACATCGCGGTAAATCCAGCAGCCAAGGAAAACTACACAGAGGCTTTGATTGACCAAAGACCTATGTATGTTTTTGACAATGCGACTTTGGCGATCATCGAAGCGGATGTTTCCGCCCTGGCGATTGCCAACACTGGCGAGTTGAATATTAAAGTCTCCACCACGCACCAAGATGCCGGCGCTATCGAGTATGATGATTATCTGAATGATCAGGCGACGGCTTGGAAAAAGATTTCCTTGAATCCTCAAGCACAAAGCTTCTCGCAAATGCCGGAAGAGATTGAACTTGCAGGACAAGAAACAGTGACAATTCCCCTTCTTAAGGGATATGGCTCTGAAGACTTGATTCTTTTTGCTCCACAAAACCGCGGCGTGCGTGACACGGTTTTGGAGGATTCTCAATCACAAGTCATTCCTGTGACTTACGGTGGCGAAGAGTAGAATTCTTCGCCAAAGCGGATACTTCTTGGTAAGTTGAACTTTCCAAGAGGTGTCCCGATGGCTTACCACGTTCATAGTAATAAACCCGTTTTCGATCTTGTTATTGGCGATAAAACTTTTTCTTCCTGGTCGATGCGCGCTTGGCTTGTGGCCGTACAATCCGGCCTTCCCTTTCGTGAAATCAATGTGCAGCTTGATACCAAAACAACCGCACAACAAATCGCCAAGCACTCTCCATTGGGAAAAGTTCCCGTTCTAAGACACGGCAAAATCACCGTTTGGGATTCCCTGGCGATTGCGGAATATCTGCATGAACTTTCGCCGCAAGCGCAGTTGTGGCCCGCGGATCCTGAACTGCGTGCAATGGCTCGCGGCTATGCCGCTGAAATGCATTCCGGCTTTTCGTCTTTGCGCTCACAGTGCAGTATGGATTTACGTTTAAAAACCAAGCTCACACACCTGCACAAAGGCACTATCGCGGATATCGAACGTATTCTGGAAATGTGGAAAATCGCCTTGAAGGACAACGGCGGGCCTTATCTTTTTGGCGAGTTCTGCATTGCCGATGCGTTCTTTGCTCCGGTCGTCTTCCGCTTTCTATCTTATGGCATTGAAATCAAAGATAAAAAGGTGCTGGAGTACATGGATAACATCCAAGAACACCACGGCGTGCAATTCTGGGTGGAAGAAGCCCGCAAAGAAAAACTGCCTCGTATTGTCTTTCGCTAATCCCATTTTGAAACAGGCCTCAGGTCGAGAGTTCTTAAAGACTTGAGGCGGTTACGTCGATAAGAAAGCCATGAGATGGCGAGCGTCTTTGTCTTTCTTGATCGTGTGGGGCTCTGTCGGTATCGCTTTTGCGCAATTAAGCGAAAGCTATGTCACACGCATCGTGGAAGATGCCAATAAGAAAATCAATAAACCAAACTGCCCTCCCGCTGTGGGCGCGAGCGCTATTACTTTGCGTGCTCCGCAATTTGACGGCCGCGTGAAGTCTTATCCGCTGCAGGAACCTTTTCCCGAATATGAGTCTACGGACAAGGCGGCGGCGGCCTTTATTGATTTTGCGCGCACTTATTTCAAGCAGCAGTTCATCGAATACTGCGCTGAAATCGTAAAAACTCCGCAAGGACATTATACATTCAAAGAAGTCGTTTCAGGAACGCCCAGCAGCTGTCCTTCCCGGGCGAAAGAAAAGGACGTCGCGGCGATTGTGCATACGCACCCGCAAGATCCCGACAATAGAAAAAATCTCAACTCGATTTTTCAAGTTTTCTCCGCCGGAGATGTCGAGGCCGCGGAATGGAAAGACAAAGCGATTGTTTACCTTGGCGCGCCGGGCGGGCACATCTTGCGCTACGATCCGGGCACCAGTCAGTGCCGCGGAAACACAGTGATGAATCCGTATAAGATCGTGCGACCGCCGGATAAAGGCACGCACGGAAAACTGGTTATCGGCCCGCGCGATTTTGTGCCATTTGAAAACGGCAGAAAACCCAGCTATTGCCCTTAAGAGAGAATTTTTTTGAGCTGCTCACGATCTTGCGGCTCCGGCACAAGCCACTCCGCCGGAAGATGTTCAACGACATATTTCCACGAAGCTTGAACCATCGGTTTTGCCAAAGGCTTTGCATGCAAATCCTTGAGCAGTTGCAAGTGTCTTAAAAGAATTGTGCGCGTAGGCTTATAAAATCCCTCTTCGTCCGTTCCCGCATTGGTGACGACATCGGATTCTTCGACCTTCTTAATCAGTCCCTGGAAAAAAGCTTCAAGACTCATGCCCCTATTTGAACAAAGTTGCCGTCGCGGCACCAGAGAAATCTGCTTTTTTACATGCGCTTCATGCTGTGACTTTCATCGGCGGTAAAGAACGCTACAATCTTGCACAACCGAGGAGGATTTTATGCAAAGAAAGGGAACCGCTCTGTGGCGGGGTAATCTTGAACACGGTAAAGGGGAACTGTCCACCGAAAGTGGTGCTTTAAAAAGTGTGCCCTACTCATTCAGCATGCGCTTTGGTGATACACCAGGCACCAATCCAGAAGAGCTGATCGGGGCCGCTCACGCCGGCTGTTTTACGATGGCATTGTCTGGCGCTCTGGCGAAAAAAGGTTTTATCGCGGATACTTTGGAAACATCTGCAACTGTGACATTTGAAAAGAAGGGCGAAGGTTTTGAAATCACTTCTTCAAAATTAAAGCTGCGCGCCCGTGTTCCTGATATTGATGCGAAGACCTTTCAGGAAATTGCTGAGGACTCAAAAAAGAACTGTCCTGTGTCTAAACTTCTCAAAGCGGAGATCACGTTGGATATTGATTTTCATCCGACTTTGCAGAGTTCCGCGAGTGCGCATTGATGAAAGGCGCGCAGGGTGCTGCGCGCTTTATATTTTGATTTGCTTACACCGATTTGAAATCTTAGCGATAAGCTTTGCCGCGACCGTTGTTCCAGAACTGGATGCCGGTCGGAGCGTTGACGTCTTCACTTGTCGTCGGTGAGAAAGTCAAAGCCCGCAGATAAGGATTGCTATCATTCACCACATTAACCAAGTAATACCCAGAAATATCATTCCACACGCATCCAGCGATCTGGCTTCCGCCACCCGGTGTAATCGTAATATTGATATCACCTGAGGTATTCACTGAAGTAGGAACTTCGATAGCTGCGCCGCCATTTCCACCATAATAGCCATTAAAATCTGTGTTTGAGTCGGTACCATTCATGTTACCGAGACCACCAGCACCACCACCGCCACCGTAGTGACCGCCGCCACCGCCGCCGCCATAACCATGATCACACGCTCCGGCACCACCGCCGAAACCAGCGCCAAAGCCACCGAGTCCATAAACGGCCCCCTCAGCGGAGTTATTACCGGGAGCTAAAGCCGTATTCGCGAGAGAGTTGAAATAACACCCATTGCCACCTCTTCCAGCGCCACCATTGGTCGGTGTTACCCCGTCTGAAGAGGGACTATAGCCTCCCACCAGACTTGTACCGCCTGTGACGGAGGTTGCAGCTCCGCCACCGGTTCCACCAGCGCTCGCACCTGCAGTTCCGGCCACAGCTGAGGTAGACGGACCTTCGCCCGCGCCACCGGCGCCGCCAGCTCCAGCATCCGCGTTATTCGTTCCACCGCGACCGCCACCACCACCACCGCCGTAGATCATGCCGTTGTTGAGAATCGTGATTTTGTTGTAAAGACCTTCGATCTTAAACGCGGTTCCACCATGCTGACCTTGTCGGTTTGGACCTGACGTCGCTGCTGGCGCAAGTCCGCCCGCACCGGCCGCTCCGATGATCATACCGTTATTGATAAGACGCACTCGCGCTCCCGTTGAAAGAGAGCCTGTGCGCATTGCTGGAAGAGTTGGATCATTACTATAAACTTTCACTCCGGAGTTTACGGTAACAACGAAAGTTCGGTTAGAAGCGGCCACCGCGGAGCTATACTGCGACGACGCCTGAGCGTAGATATTGTAATTGGCCGTATCCGCTGAAATCGGCGTCAAAACCACGGCATCCGTCATCGTCACGGCAATGCTTGCGACCGCCGACTCATTTGTGCCGCCGCCGTTATCACGGACTTTCACTGTCACCGTGGATGTCGCATCCACACCCGCCGTTGCCGTGAGGTTCACCGTCAACGTTCCGTCACCTGTGCGCGTTTGCGAACAATCCACTGACAGACGCGTTGGATTGGAATTCGTACAAACCAAAGACAATGTTTGTGAATTTTCATTGGCCGGTCCGATATCCACCGTCAAATTGAAGCTGGAAGATGTATTACCGCTCGGATTCAAAAGAATCTCGTGCGTCGTCGGAATAGATGTGATCACGGGCGCATCGTTGACTGGATTGACGACAATTGCAATTTCCTGCGTCACGACTGAGTTGCCAGCTCCGTTTCCGTCGTCAAACCGTATTTTGGCGAAACAAGTGCCGTAGTAATCCGCGCGCGGCATAATGCTAACGGCACCCGAAGTTGAGTCAATTGCGATATCCGTCGCAGGTGTCACGACCACGGAAGTGTCATTACATGCAGTGCCGGTCAAACCCGTGTAGATCAATGAATAAGTTCCGTAGCCTTCATCCAAGGACTGAACATCCGCATCTGAGAGCACTTCCACCAATGACGAGGCAAAGCTTGGATCGTCTTCCGTCAAAACTCGAGGCGTGGCGATTGTAAGTGTCGGTTCGGCATTGTTCACAGTAACCGTCAGAGTTTTTGTGTCCGTTGCACTTTGCGGATCTTCTGTCGTCAAAGCAAGAACACAGCTGCCCACATTGAAGTTCAGTGGAGTTCCTGAGAAAGTCACAGTTCGTCCATCAGACGACACAGTGGTACCCAGCCATCCGCATGTATCTGTTCCATCGCGATAGGTATTCAGAACCTCTGGATCCGGATCCGTGACCGTTACTGTGCAGGTATACGTGACGTCTTCCGTCGCCGTTGCCGGGCACGGTGATAAAGAGTTTGGAATCACCGGTGCATCCTGGGTGTTGTTAACCACAATCGGAACTTCGACAAATCCGGTGGAAGGAAATGAATCCGTCAGTGCAATGCGAATATAGCAGGTGCCTTGATAATCCGCTGCCGGCCAGAAACTGAAAGCACCAGTCGCCGGATCAATAAAATAATTCGAAGCTGTCGGAGCCATCGCGTGATCAGCGCAACGGTCTCCTGCCGTGGTCGGAGTCGCCAGACTGTAAGTGCTGCTGCCGCCTTCTTCGATGGACGAAACATTGGCATCCGATAAAACCACCGCTAAACCTGCGTCCTCCGAAATACTAAACGGTCCGCCCGTGATGTTGATAATCGGTGGAGAATTTTCGACAGTGATGTCCCATGAAAACCGTGTGCTCTCGCCGCCCACGTCGTCTTGCGCGTAGACTTTCACGTTGCATGTTGTACCAACTTCCGCACCACTGGGTGTACCGCTGACAACTCCGGTAGAGCTGTCGATGCTGAGCCAGCCTCCACAAGTTGTCGCCGGATCCAGATGATAAGAAAGCGTCATTGGCGACGGCAGATCGACGTCCGTCGCGGCAATGGTACAGGAGTAGTTATAGTTTTCGCCGATCGTGGCGGGACAAGCCAGTGTTCCAATCACCGGCACATCGTTCACCGGCTGCAAATCAAGAACAACGGTGCCAAGACCTGATTCATTTCCGGCACGGTCGACAATTTTATAAGTGAAAGTATCGTGCGTATCGACGTTTAAGTTCGGCGTATAAAGACAGTTCAAGACATTGCTGTTTTGAACACAACCCGTGAGCGTTCCTTTGCTCGTGGTCGAAACAAACTCGATATGATACTGATCATTTTCAGTGGGAGCATTCAACGTAAAAGAAGTCGGCGTATCTTCCGTCACAGAGATAGTTTGGTCCGCACCGACCACCGGGGGTTGATCATCCAGAAGGAAACTGCCCAGCTCTAAAATATCTGATGACTGACGGATCACGGCGATCAAACGAACTTTGTACGTTCCCGCCGTCAAAGAACTGATATTCCAGTCGTACTCCCCGTCGTTATCCAAATGGGTCTCAACGCTGGTCCATGTCGCACCGTCGTCGTTGGAAATTTCTAAACGCAAATAATCAGGAGCCATCGTGCCGCTGTCCGTGCTCCAGCGCACAGCAATGGTATCACTAGGCTTATAAGCAGGCTGCAAGCTGAACTTGGCTTCGAGCTTGGAAGTAAGAACCTCCCAGCCTGCATTCATACAGCCGGAAAGAAATGCTAGAGAGGTGATAAACAAAATGGTACGTACAAGCATCACATTGATTCTTATCGGTAATTTCCGGAAAATCTGGATTGTTTCCGCGAAAAAAAACTGTCAAGATTGTTTCATCATGAGACTTTTGGTAAATCCTGGACTCGTCTTTATCACTCTTCTTGCTTATTCCGGATCTTCTCTCGGACTTTCGTTGAGTGCTTCTCCTTTGAGCGGAGAAAAACATACAAAGTTTGAATACGCTGAAAGCCCCCTGGCGCTCTCGCAAATTATCAACGCTGACTTCACAGACAGCGTCTTTACTTTAAATACCTGGTTTCAAATCTCGATCAAAAACACCAATTGGATGAAATCCCGTCTGAACGGCACACGCGCGGTCAAAGCGGAATTCTCTTTGGTGCAGTTTATAGATTCGGATCTATCCGGGTTTAAGTGTTCTCTGTGCTTTTTCCGCGACGCCGTTTTTGAAAAAACGCGTATGGATGGCGCCCATTTTTTTGCAAGCCGCTTTGAAAACGTTCGTTTTGTCCAATCAGACTTAAGCCGAGCGGATTTCGTCAGCTCTACACTTATAAACTGTAGTATGGATGAAGCAACGGCAAAAACGGTGCTCGCAGATGCCGCTAAAAAATGGAACTGCGTTGTGAAGGAGAAACCGTGATTTCCTATTGGCGCAAGCAGGTTCACGAAATCGTCTCTTCACGAGCATTGCAACTCTATGGTGGTTTTCTTGCGCTCACGCATCTTTTAAGCGCCTATTTTTGGATGGACCGCTCCGTGGAGTGGGTGGTCAAATCGGGCGTCACATCCAACTCCCTATGCTGGCCTTTTTTGCCGGCATGTGAGGCCTTCCGATTTTCCAGCGCTCTTGGCTCGACACGGTTTTTAGAGATTTACGCTCTTATTGCGATTGCGAGTGCCGGACTGTTCTTTTTTGGTAAAGCGCGCAGTGGCTTTACATTGCTTCTGATCTTATTGCTGATGAAGGTCGGTTTCACATCACTTTCTTATGGATTGATGGGAAATTATCATTACATGACCTTTTTTGTGCATCTGGCATTTTTGTTTTTCCCGCACAAAAAAACTTTGATTCCATTTCTAATTGGAATTTTCTATTGGGGCGCCGGTATACTTAAGTTTGATCCGGAATGGCTTTCAGGGGTGGCCTTGATCACACCAAGCTTTCTGCCCGCCCCCCTTCAGCATGCGAGCCTTCTCTACGCCGTCATTCTTGAGTGCATTCTGGTATTCGGTCTTTACAGTTCTCGGGCGTGGATCCGCTGGTCGGTGCTGGCGCAATTCATTCTCTTTCATATCTTTTCCTGGCACATCGTTGGGTACTTTTATCCGCTCACCATGTTTTTGCTGCTCAGTCTTTTTGTCCTGATCCCTCTCTGTAAAGAGCCTTGGGAAGCTCTTTTTGATGAGCGCGCGTGCAAACAGAAGAGCACCTTCGCATTCTGCGCCGTTCTTATTTTCCTGCAAATCGGCCCCAGCTTTGTCGCACCGGATCCGGCAACCAGTGGTGCTCCACGGATTTTTTCTTTAAATATGCTGGATGCCCGAGTGGAGTGCGAAACACTTCTGATTCGCCACCGTGATAAGAGCGAAGAAGTGTACGACCCTTTTATCAAAGCGCCTTCGACTCGCACTCAGTGCGATCCATTGGTCTTTCTTTCACAGATTCAATCTTTCTGTGCGGATCGCAATGAAAAATTTGATTTCTGGCTGCAGTCCCGCAGAACAACTCAAGACAAATACCGCACCCGCCTGGTTGTGAAAGATGTTTGTTCTAAAGCTCCGGCGGAAATATTATGGGCGGAGGTTTTGTGAGCCGAAAACTTCTTTTTGCCGTATACTGCTTTATTGTTCTTGTCTTTCTTCTCCAAGCGGAACTAAAAACTCTTCCTCTTTTGGAGAAGGATCTGCATTTCGAAAAAATCAAAAAGCCGATCCATGGAGCCACGTTCCGCTATGATCTTGCCGAGTCGTCCTTTTCGGCGCTCTCCACTTACCGTGGCGGAGCCGAGCGCTTAGGACAAGTCACTGTCTTAGCCCCTGAGTTTTCCCCGTTTGCACTTAAATGGAAGGTCGCACAGCTTAACAATGGAATTCACCGTGCCAGTAAAAGTTCTCCGGCGGCGGACCAAGACGGCTTTTATGTCGCGGACGACACGGGTTATGTCCGAGCTTACGACTGGCAAGGCCGGCTGCGCTGGCAGTTTTATAACAATGTGAGTTCCCGTGGATTTCACTCAACACCACTCACCGACAAAAGCAGTCTTTATATCGGCGACTATGCGGGGTATTTCTATTCTTTAAACAAGACCACCGGAAAACTGCGCTGGATTACAAAAGCCGGTATCACTGTCGGCTCTTCGCCATTTCTGCATGACGGGCGTCTTTATGTCGGTGTGGAGTTGGCGGATCCGAATGGATTCTTGCTTGCTCTGGATGCCCGTACCGGTGATTGGGTCTGGACATCCGGATTGGTTGGCAACCATCCGCACTCGTCTCCGTCACTGGATCTTCAGCATGAACAGATTTTGATGGGCTCTAACACGGGAGCGCTGCAAGCTTACGACATAAAAAACGGCAACACCCTTTGGTCGTTCGCCACGCGAAACGATATCAAATGTGCCGCTCTAGTGCATAAGGATCTGGCGTACTTTGTATCGTGGGATGGTTATTTCTATGCCGTACATACTCCGTCCGGTGTTTTGCGCTGGAAGACAGCTTTAGATGACGGCGGAATGAGTTGCCCTTCTCTCAGCGCGGACGGACAGTTTCTCGCTGTCACTGGCGCGAGAAAGAATTTTGTGATCAATGCCACGAATGGTTTGCCTTTGTGGTCGAGCGAAATTCTGGATCGCCAAGCCCGGGCTCAGGCAAGTCCTTTGATTCTTTCCTATCAGCACCAGGAAGTGGTTTTGTTCCTCTGTGAAAATCAAGCCTTGTGCTTTCATGATTTGCGCAGTGGCCGCGTTCTGCAGAAAATAAAACTGGAGAGCGATTTTTCAAGCTCTCCAGTTTATTACGAAGGACATCTTTTACTGGCGACGTCAGGCAAGGACGGCTTGCTGGTTCTTACTCAATAGCCGAGCCCGCAGCTCCCATATTCATTTTATAACCACTTTTTGAAACCACCGCTTTGTCATACTGTGTGCCCACGGTGGCGGTCATGCGCCAGCCCGTTGGACTTGTCGCTTCGTGCACTTCGCCACCGGAACTGCCGATGGTGGTGGCCTCTTTCACCGGAGCATCGAAGACCACGTCTTTTTCAGGATGGAAATCGACGAGATTTTCAAAGCGCAAAGTTTTTATCCCCGAATCCGTTGAGCGCAAGTTGCAAATAGAGATCCCGAAGTTATCACTGGGACTGCATTCAGAGGCAATAACACCGGTGCCTTTGGTAACACTGTATTGTGGAGTGTATCCCGCCACTACCGTGTTATCTGAATTCATAAGGCGAATGGCGAATTGTAAAATGGTCACGCCGTCAGCAATACCGTGCGAACCCACCAGAATTTCAGAATTTAAAAAGTCAGAATTTTCCGGATCTGTAACCACACCGGCCACAGGCCTTTTAGGTAGCTCGATCCCCGGCGGAAGTTTAGGTGCGGAAAGGCCTGCAAGGTTTTGCAGACTTGCTTCAATACCGCAGCCGGTGAGAAAGAGATTTAATATAAGCAGTGCCGAGACGTACCGATTCATGCCTGCCTCCACTTGATACAGGTCTTATCGGACAATGCGTGGATTTTCTTGAGTAAGCGCGGACTATCCTCATATTTCCGTACTCAAGAAAGGGGGGTAAATTTCCGAAGTGTAAAAAGCTATGAATACCCGGAACGTCCTTCTCCTTATATTATGCACTTCGGTAGTGTCCGTAACCACGGCACTGGTGACAGTCCGTTTGGTTCAGAACAATACACCGGCAGCAACAGCCGTGCACACTACGGCTGCTCCGGGAGCTCCTCAGGAAGCTCCGGTGAATATTGCAAAAGGACCCGTGCAGATTTCGCCCTCAGCTGAAAAAATTCCACCACCACCGCCACCACAAAAACCTCCGCAGCCGGTGTTGCCTCCCGTAGTGCCGGCGCCTATCAAGGCCGAAGACTTTGACCGTCCTCGGGACACCCGCAAACCTCTCACCGCATCTCAGGTGAAAGAGAAGTTATTAAAGCATACACCGGATTGCTCTGAGGACTACGACTCCCTTTGCACGAAGGATTTGTTTCTGGCTGAGCATCCACTTGCCTGTTTGCGCCGTAATAAGGAAAAAGTATCGGGTGCTTGCGCGCGCCAAGTGGCTGCTGTTCAGGAAAACTTTTTAAAAACTTGTGCCGAAGATATACAACGTTACTGTCCGAATCAATCTCGCTACTTCGGATGTCTTAAAGAGAGATTATCGGTTCTATCCGCAGAGTGCCGGAAAAACGTGGCTGAGCATTCACGACAATAACGGGTGTTTCACTATGAATCGGTTTTTATATTTATCAGCAACAATTTCCATCAAGGTCTTTATCTCAGCGGGAAATAACCCGATAAGTAGGGTATCGGAATCCATGAGATCCTTTACCAGAACGTGCTTGAAAAGGAACTTATTATGAAAAACCTGTTCAAAAATCTTCTGCTGGCATCAACGACTGCGGCCATTGCCTTTCCCGCCTTTGCGCAGCTGTCACTTTCGGAAGTACCGCAAGGTCTGACAGTTCAAGGACGCATCATTCAGCCAAACGGCTTGCCGCTGGAGGATTCGAACGTTTCCTTTAACATTAAAGTTCTTTCTCCGGGTCCAGAGACTTGCGTGCTGTTTGAAGAAAATCGCACCGTGAATATGACCAACAGTAAAGGTATCGTGAATTTCGTGATCGGTGCTTCTGAAGCCGGCGCATCCGTTGTAAACGTGGGACACGGGCTTCCTGTTCACAAAATTTTAAAAAACAATGGCACTCTTGCGGGACTGACTCAATGTGCGGATGGATATAATAGTTACACTCCGCAAGCCGGTGACACTCGTAAAGTGCGTGTGTCTTTCACAGTAGGATCTGAAACAGTGGCGCTTTCGCCTGACTTTACAATGCGTGCGGTTCCTTATGCGATGGAGTCTGAGAATGCTGTGGCCTTGCAAGGTAAAAAGGCTGATGACTTCGTTCAAAAGTCCGCCAACGTCACTCAAGAAAAAGCAGAAACTCTTTTCTTGCCGTCGAATTTTGACGGACTCTTGGCTTTGCTGAATCCGAGCTCCAGCACACCTAGCACTGGTTCTATCGGTATTCCGACCTCCGATGGCTCGACGACAGCTCCTCGTGATGGTCTTATGCGCTATGATGAAGATTCGCAGAATCTGCAAGTGTCCGTCGGCGGCGTTTGGCAAAATGTCGTGACTGGCAATACCACTGTCGGCTCTTCGAATATCGAAGACGGTTCCATCGGCACTGCAGATCTTGCCAATAGCTCCATTACCGGGGCTAAGATTTTGGACAACGCGATTACCACCAGCAAGCTAGCCAACGAATCGATCACCACCGACAAAATTATGACGATGGCTGTGACCAACGATAAGATTGCGGACGGCGCGATTACGTTTAATAAAATCGCTAACGGTGCCGTAAGTACCAATAAGATTCTGGATTCCGCCGTTAACTCAGCAAAAATTCTTGACGGTTCTATCGCTACTGTCGATCTTGCAAATAGCGCTGTAACTACGGCTAAAATCGCGGATGGTAACGTTACAACTGATAAGATCGCCGATCAGAATGTAACTACTGCGAAAATTGCTGACAGCGCTGTCACCTCTGCCAAAATTCTGGATGGCACGATTGCCACCGTGGACCTTGCCAATAGCGCCGTCACCACAGCTAAAATCGCGGACGCCAATGTCACAACGGCAAAAATCGCGGATGGTAATGTGACCGATGCTAAGATCGCTTCCGTTTCAGGAAGTAAAGTCACCGGAAATATTCCTGGCAATGCGGCTGGTTTCTATGGCGCTCTTGCCGGTGATGTAACCGGAGGACAAAGCACCACAACAGTTCAACGCCTGCAAGGTCGCAATGTCTCTAATGCGGCTCCCGGTGCCGGCCAAGTTTTGAAATGGGATGGTGCCCAATGGGTGCCTTCGACTGATAATAACTCTGGCGGTACAATTACGGGTGTCGTTGGTACCGGAGGGTTGGCAGGTTCGGGCTATTCTGGCGTTGTCAGCTTATATCTTCCTGATACCGGTGTAGGTGCCGGCTGGTACGGTAGCTCTACAGTTATCCCTACATTCTATGTCGATTCAAAGGGACGTATAACTGCGGTAAATCAGGTGGCTGCCGCGGGCGGTGCTGCGTGCGGAGGGACACCGCACGGCTACACATGGGGCTCAAGCTCTTCGAGCTGCGGTGGTACAAGTTATACAATCACTCAGTGTTTTAACGGAAGTACTCATACTGTTTCCAGCTTCTATATTTCTTCCGGAAGTTGCGACGGTGACGGTGACGGATTCTAAAGAATGAAACGGCTCGCATATTATTACGGCACGATTCTCTTCATTGTTATTTTCAGTCAACTGACCCCCTGGGGTCAGTTGCTATTTCCACAGCCGAAAATCAATAGCGTCGTTTTTCCCTCTCAAGACCAGATATTTTCTCCTCTGTTTCCCGTGCTTAATCCTGGACTGGTTCCACAGTTTCCGGCCTCGGATATTATTCTGCAGGAAAGACTCTTTGCCCCGTTTATCGTTTTACAAGGGCAAAATCTCTTTGGACGAAATCTTTCCAAAGCGCACTTGAGCTTTGCAGACTTGCGCAATACAGATCTGCGGAGCGCCGATCTTTCCAACGCGCTTCTTTATGGAGCACGGCTTGAGGGCGCCATTTTTAATGCCAGCACCCGCCTGCCCTTTGACCGTGAGACCGCCATCGCCCTCGGTATGAAGGAGCAGCTATGAAATCGCTGATGGCCGAGCTTAAAAAGTACCCAACGCTGGCTTGGGTCGGTGTCATTCTCAGTCTCGAACACATTCTGACTTTTGCTTTCTGGCTGACCGAACGTCCTTTACGCTGGATTCTTTCAGAGAATACTCCCTCTATATGCTGGCCGCTGTTCCCTGCTTGCGAATCCTTCAAGCCCTCGTGGGGTGTTTTACAAGGTGTTCTTGGTGTTTACTTGGCAGTGGCACTGATCTCTGTCACAGCGTGGGCGTTTAAAAAGTACAAATTCGCCATTCCCGCACTTTGGCTCTTACTTCTGATTAAGAATCTCATTATCTTGCAAGACTATCGCCTGACTGGAAACTACCATTATCTTCCCAATCTTCTGACTCTTGTCTTCCTGCTGATTCCACAACGACGGTACGCTTTACCTATGGCCTTCTTCTTCATTTATTTCACGGCTGGCGTACTGAAAATCGATGGCACGTGGCTAAGTGGTGAAGCGATCAACGAACGACTCTTACCACCTTTTTTCACCAAAGCGGGAGTTTGGTACGTTCTTCTCCTGGAGCTGGGTTTAATATTTTTTCTTTTTGCTAAAAAAGAAAAATGGTTCTTCTTTCTCTTCACTCAACTTGTCATCTTTCATTTGTATTCGTGGCATTTGACCCGCTTCTTTTATCCCAGTGTCATGCTTTTACTGCTGGGAATTCTTCTTATCACACGCCCTTTGGTCGCGGATTGGAGTTTTAAACTCGCTCTTAAAGAAACTTTCGCTTCCCGCACCAGTCAAATTCTGGGGGCCGTCTTTATCGGTCTGCAAGCTCCTCAGTACTTTATCCCTGGGGATGCCGCTTTGACCGGAGAAGGCCGTATGTATGCAATGATTATGTACGACGGCCGGGCTCAATGCCAACCGCACTTGATCATCTGGAAGAAAAACCAAAACAAAGAGGAACTTCCCTTGCAGCCGCCTTGGATGATGACCCGCACCCACTGTGACGCGATGGTTTTCTGGCGCTTAGCTCAAAAAACCTGCGAGTGGACGGAAAAAGATCCATCCGTTCTGCAAGTTGATTTGCGTATTCCCATTCGCATGCAAGGAGAAAAAGAGTGGACGCCTTTGGTCTCTGCGACAGATGTCTGCAAGAAAGAGCTCACCTATTCGAGCTTTTTTCCCAACTCTTGGATCCGCAAAGTCACCAAAAGCAGTCACTAAGTGTGGCGCATGACATCCTGGCGATGTTGGTATTCACGCACAATCTCGTGAACCTTTTTATCGTCCAAATGGCTGAGAGCTTCTTCCACTTTGAGACTTTCGTCGTCACGGCCCGACGTTAAAAGCGCCGCAATTCGCAAGTCTTCATAATAAGCCACGGCGAAATTATTGCTATTGATATCCCCCAGCACTTCCATCCGATCAAAGCTGTCGGAATAACCAACGTATCCCAGTGTAAGATCATAGTGCTGAGTCCAGAAGAACGGCACGTCTTGAAAGCGGATCTTATCGCCCATCATATTTAAAGCCGCGACCTGCCCTTGCCTTTCCGCCACTTCCCAATGTTCCACACGGATGGGCTTCATACTGCGCGGATCGGGCCAGCGCGCGATGTCTCCGGCGGCAAAAATACCGGGCACGCTGGTTTCAAGATAACCGTCGACGATCACACCTTTATCGACCTTGCAGCCCGACTTTTCCGCCAAAGTCGTGTTCGGTTGAATACCTGTTCCGACGATCACAAAATCACAATCAATCACATGTCCATCATCTAAAACCACACTGCGCTCACGGATTTCCTTCACCGTATGCCCAAGGTGGAAATGCACACCGTGCTCTTCATGAATCTTTTTAAGCCGGCTTCCGACGTGCACGCCGACCACTTTTAAAAGAGGCATTTCTTCAGGCGCCACAACGTGCACATCCATGCCGCGCATACGTAATGAGGCCGCCACTTCAAGACCGATGAAACCCGCGCCAATAATCACCACCCTGTGCGCCCAGGCAGTGCGCGCAATAATACGGCGGCAATCCAGGAGAGTTCTTAGCAAATAAACATGTCCATGATCAATACCCGGAATCGGCGGGCGTATAGGAGTTCCACCGGTCGCAATTAGGCAACGATCATAAGGAAGAGTCTTGCCATTGGAAAGATGCACGGTCTTACGATGGGAATCGATATTCTCAGCCCGCACGCCCAACTCCACATGAATTTTATTTTCCTTGTAAAAATCTTCAGGATAAAGAGGAATCCATTCTAGCGGAGCGTTCCCGGCAAGATAATCTTTAGAAAGATTGGGACGGTCGTAAGGCAAAGAGGTGTCTTCGCTGACAATAGTGAGCGTCCCCTGATAACCGTGGCGGCGTAACATCACGGCGGCGGCGGTTCCAGCGGCGCCTCCCCCGATAATCACATATCTTTGGTTTGCCGTGGCTGGGCGTGGAGCAATCACAGCGGCTTTTTTGTCGGTGACAAAGACTTTGCCGTCACACACGTCACAGTGCCAGGCTGAAATCGGATTCAGAGCGGGAGCCCCTGTGGCCTCGCCGGTGCGAATGTCAAAACAAGAGTGATGCCACGGACAGTGCACACTCATGCCGGTGATAATGCCTTCATTTAAAGGACCGCCATAGTGGGAGCACTTGGCGCCGACGGCATAATACATGCCCTCCTGGCGAATGAGCAAAACGGGTTCTCCGCCCACATGTCCAAGCAGACTTTCTCCGTCCTTAAGAATATCGACAAGGACCCCTTTTGAAAAATCCGGGCCGCTACTTTGTGCGCTCACTGCCATGGCCGTCTCCTTTTTCAAGGTCCCATCATATTCATATCGCCGCCCGGTCGCAGGTCTTGTCGGAAACTTATGCAGAAAAACAGCACTGTCGCCAAACGGCCACGCGGACGCAGGCAAGAAGATTTGTCATCCGTCTTAAATTGAGACAATGCAGTTATGAAATTTTCCCAACAGTCTTCAATCCAAGCCGCGGAATTCCGATGAGTAAGCGTTGGATTTGTTTACGCATCTGCCAGGAGGCAACGCTTGAAACAGTGGGTGAAAAAACTCGTCGAGCAGTTTGATATGGACTGGGGCACTCCGGCCCAAGGAAAAGACAAACCGGCACCGTCTTTGACGGAAGACCGTGCGACACTGCTTTACATTTTAGACGTCTACAACAAACATCTTTTCGAAATCCAAAATCATCAAGTGCGCAAGGTGCGCGATAAGCTCGACGCTTTTGCCAAAGAATTGGTGCAAGCCGATCCGGAAGCCGCGGAAAAAGTTCTTTTTAAACTGCGTCAGTTTATTTCAAGCTACCGCATTGATGAGTACACCTACGTGCAAAACACCTTCGATGATTTTAAACGCATCATCTGGGATTTCGCCGATCATCTCAGCGAAGAAGCGCACATTGAAGATTCCGCGCAAGGTGACATCAACCAGAGCCTGGAACAACTGCGTGAAGCCGTGGAATCCAATTCCATCGAAGAGCTGCGCGCCCGCTCCCGCGAGTTCATCAATTTCTATCTGAAGCATCAGAATATTAATAACGAACGCCGCTCTAAACGCATGGAATCGATTAAAAAGAATCTCACCACCGTCAAAAAGCAGCTCATGGAAGCCAACCAAACCATGCGCCGTGACCACCTGACGGGCGCGCACAACCGCAAAAGCTATGACGAGCAAGTCCGCCGCTATTTGCAGCTGCATGATATTGATAAAGATCCGATGACCCTGATCTTGCTTGATATCGACTTCTTTAAAAAGATCAACGATGCCTACGGACACGATATCGGCGACTTCGTTCTTAAAGAATGTGTACGCCTGCTGCAGGAAAGCTTTTCCCGCGAAGAAGACTTTATTGCCCGCCTGGGCGGTGAAGAGTTCGCGGTGATTCTGCCCGGCTGTAACACCGAGGCTGCGGTGAAAATGGCGGAGGAAGCCATGGCCCGCATCCGTAAAGAGGTCTTTGTGCACGAGCACCTGGAGATCCGCTTTACCGTGTCCATGGGTATTGCCGAAGTCACTCCTAATGAAAACGCCGACAACTGGTATAAACGCGCTGATGAGGCTTTATATCAATCAAAACAGACCGGCCGTAACAAGTACACCATCGCCAAGAACCCCGCTATGAAGCGCGTGGCTTAATAAAAATCCACTGTCAAAACTTTCGACACCCGTCGAGAGATCTTTGGTGACCAGAAAAGCCTGAACATTCGTTCGGGCTTTTTTGCTGTTTGGAATTTTCTGAACATCCGCACGCTTTCTCCGAGCGAAATCGAAAACACACGCTTTAAAACTGGCTTCCCGTTTGCTTTGTGTCTCAGGCATGACGACACGAATTCTTTCTTCGAAATTTATTTTGATGTTTTCTCTTCTCGCTTGCGCCGGCCTCCCCTCGCCGGCGCAAGCCTCCCGTGACATCGTGGTGGCGATCATCGACACGGGCCTGGACATCCGCCACCCTTTGTTTCGCGATCACCTGTGGACGAATCCACGGGAAAAAGAAAATGGTTCAGATAACGATGGCAACGGATATGCCGGGGATCTCCATGGATGGAACTTTGTTTCCAACGACAATGACCTGAGCGATAAGCACGGTCATGGCACGCACGTCGCGGGTATCATTCTGCAAAAGGCCCGCTCACAGCGCGTGAAGTTTATGATTCTTAAATACTACGATCCGGAAAAAAGCGGCGAAGAAAATCTGCTTAACACCGTCAAAGCGATTCGCTACGCCACGAAGATGAAGGCGGATATTATCAACTATTCTGGAGGCGGAGATGTCAGAAGCCCGCTGGAGGAAGCAGCCATTCGGGACGCGCAAAGAAATGGAATTCTTTTTGTCGCGGCGGCCGGGAATGAAGGGCGCAATACCGACCGTATCGGCTACTATCCAGCGGGCTATCGTTTAAGCAATATCGTCTCGGTCGCGGCCATGGATTCCAAACGCCGTCTGCTGACGAGCAGCAACTATGGCAGCAAGTCGGTGGACATCGTGGCTCCTGGCAAGAACGTGCTATCCGCCCTGCCAGGAGGCCGTTACGGTTACATGACCGGCACCTCGCAAGCCACGGCGTGGGTGAGCGGCTTGGTGGCGGGGCTGCTCGCGCAGACTGACAAAAGCTGGTCTCCGGAAGAGATCAAAAAAGTGCTCGAAAAAAGCGCTGTCAAAGACCGCGAGCTTTCTCAAAAGGTGCGCACCCAAGGTCGCATCTCAAGCTTGCAAGTCGACAGCGTGACTCTTGCATCCTCACATTCGGACCGCGAACTTCTTGGGCTCAGGAATCCTTCCGGCGCACAATGAGGTATGGACAAGAAATGGTATCGCGAAAACTTCGGCGCCTATCAACCTTATGATACGAGCGCCTTTTCTCCCCTGCATGCTCCCATTGCGGAGAAATTTCGTGTCGAGCATTTAAACTCCATTATAGAAGATCTGCGCGGCAAAGGCTTTCGCGTCGACCATATGGAAGAAAATGACTACGGGCGCTTTGCTTGGCTCTATGATCCCGACGGTGATAAGATCGAGCTTTGGGAGCCTCCCAGCACAAACTCCTTGATCAATTTGCCGGAAGCCGAATAATGGAAAAAAACTGGTTTGAAATTTTCAGCAATAAAGCCCGTGTTCTTTATCCTCCCACGGATCCTGCCCACGATTTCCTGCATATCCGCCGTGTTGTGAATACCGCGAAAATGTTGTGTGAGGCGGAACATGGCAATTGGGCCGTGGTGATGCCAGCGGCCTTCTTTCACGATTATATCAATGTGCCTAAGGGGGACCCGCGCCGCGCCTATGCTTCTCAGCTTTCCGCGGAAGCGGCGATTGAATTTCTAAAGTCCGTGGGCTACCCCGAAGAACATTTTCCCGCTATTCGCCACGCCATCGAGGCACACAGCTACAGTGCCGGCATTAAGCCGGAAACACTGGAGGCAAAGATCGTTCAGGACGCAGACCGCCTGGACAGCTTAGGCGCCATCGGTATTGCCCGCTGTTTTGCGACCACAAGTCTAATGAAGCGGCCTTTTTATGCGGAGGAAGATCCTTGGGCTGAGTCGCGCGATCTCGATGACAAGAACTACGGTCTTGATCACTTCTTTCAAAAACTTTTTAAACTGGTCGAGCACTTGAATACCGACACGGCAAAAAAAGAAGGCGAACATCGTATCGCCTTCATTAAAACTTATTTGGATCAAATCAAACGGGAAATTTAGATCGGTTACTTCTCGTCCATCATCGGCGCTGGTACAGCTTCAATAATGCCGGCGTCTCGCACGAACTCTTTCATCAAGTTGGCAAGCATCAGCGTTTTTTCCGGCGGCATCTTCTGCAAAGAATCGATCATTTGTTCCTGCACGGTGCGCGGAATTTCACCCAGCTTCGTCAATCCTTGAGGTGTTAAAGAAACCACCACACGGCGCGAGTCTTCCTTGGAAACAGCACGAGTGACGAACCCCTGCTCTTCAAGTTTTTTAACAACGACGGAGACCGAACTTTGATGGGTTGTTGTTCGCACCGCCAGATCATTGATGGAAAGACCGGGTTCTTCACGAAGCTTCTTAAGAACAAAGATCTGGGCGGCACTCAGGCCAATCTCTTTTTCAAACTGACTGGAAGAAACGCGCAGAGCCTTGAAGATATGGCGAATGCAGTCCATGACCTCACTCACCTCTGAACGATACTGAAAAAACGAGTCTTTGTTCATGCCCGTTCATTTAGTACGATACATTAAAAACAAGCAACTTTATTTTGTATGCGCTCTCATACATGACATTTTGCAAAGACAACTAAAGAGCGTGCACTTGAATCTTCTCGGGAAGCCCTAAAACCCGCGCCCCTGGCGCTTTTGCGAAGTCTATCTCAAACGCACGAAGAGCGATTCGGTTTGTTCCGTAGTCGACATTGGAACCATAAAGTTTATCGCCAACAATGGGAAAACCGTGACGACTGAGATCAAAACGCAACTGGTGCGAGCGGCCTGTGACAGGCTGTAAATTCCAGATCTGATAGCCCTCGGGAGTCAGTCCCAAAAATTCCGCCAGTGTCAAAGTGGCCTTGCCTTGAGGGCTCTCATACGCACGACGCTTGCCGCGCAAAATTCGTGATTTCCATTCGAAGCGTCGCTCTAACTGCAAGTCAATGGCAGTGCGAGGATTTCCCACCCCGGGTGGAATGTGCGCGAAGCTCTGCCCTGTCGTCCATGCGCGATAAGTTTTTTGCACCGTTTTATTCTCAAACCACGCGTTAGCTTCGCGGTGCGCTTGAGCGTTTTTCGCATACATCACCAAGCCTGAGACTTCGAAATCAAGACGGTGCACAGGATAAATTTGTATCTGCAGCCGCTGTTGAAGTTCGGTACCCAAACAAGACCGCACGTCGGTGTCTTCAAAGCGGCTCGGCGTAGAAAGAACGCCGCTTTCCTTGTCACAAACAACGAAATGCTCGTTTTCAAAAACAATGCGGATCATTTTTTACCGATACCGACGAGGAAGATTTCCTTGGAGATTTTGCGCGTGGAATCCGGCTTCACGGCTTCACACTTATGGAACGACTTTTTAATCTCATCACGCAGCTTGGAGAAATCGTCGCTGTGAAAAAGTTTGCAAACGAAGTGACCGTCTTTTTTCAAAAACCGACGAGCCACATCCAAAGCCAGCTCACAAAGCTCCATGGAGCGCGCCTGATCGGTCAAACGAATGCCGGTGGTTTTCGGCGCCATATCGGAAAGCACAAGATCAAACGGCGGTTCAAAACCATGCTGTTTAAAGATTTCGTCAAGATTCAGATCGCGCAAGTCGGCTTGAATAAAAACGGCGTTTTTCATTTTCACCGTGACGGGACTGAGATCAACCCCCAAAACACGTCCCTTGTCACCCACGCACTTGGAAGCGTATTGAGACCACGATCCCGGCGAAGCGCCAAGATCCAACACCGTTTGGCCCGGCTTGAAGAGTTTGTATTTTTTGTCGATCTCTTCAAGCTTAAAAACGGAGCGCGCGGCGAAGTTTTCCTGTTTGGCTTTCTTAAAATAATGGTCGCGGGGGTTGTATGTCATATCAGGATTTATACTCGAATCCGGGTATAAACTCCAGAGAAGTTCTCCGCCAAGACCTGTTCTTATTCGTGATCAGCGCGGGAAGGCTCTTTAACAGCTGCTAAAAGCAAGCCGCCGAGAATAAACAAGCACAAAAGACCCATCATCCCCAAACGTGAGCTCCCCGTCACCGTCACACCCACGGCCACGACCAGAGGGCCAAAGATCGAAGCAAAGCGGCCTACCAGATTGAATAAGCCGAAGTATTCTCCGCTTTCCTCTTTGCGGATCATGCGCCCGAACATGGAACGGCTGAGTGATTGCACCCCACCTTGGAACATCCCGATCACGGTTGCAAGACCGTAGAAATGCCATGGCTGCGACATCATTGTCGCCGCAACCACCGTGATCGCATACATGGCGATACAAAACAAAATCGGTCCGCGCGTGCCCCAGCGCCGTGTGATCGTACCGAAGTAATAAGCACATGGAAAACCGATAAACTGCGTGATCAGCAAAGCGGCGATCAGATCCTTCGCCTCAAAGCCGATGGAAATGCCGTAGTCCACAGCCATGGTCATCACTGTGTAAACGCCGTCGATGTACAACCAATAGGCCATCATGAAAATCAAAAGATTTTTTTCGTGCACCAGCTTCTTCAGCGTCTGTACCAAAGTGCGCAAGCTTTCTTGGGTGAGTTGCCAGATACCGTGCGCAGAAGGAGGAACCTCCGGTTCCGGCACGTTCTTCGCCAAAGGATATGAAAACACCAGCCACCAGATGGCCACCGAGACAAACGAAAGCTTGATCGCCGTCACACCGTCGGGAAGACCGAAAGTCGCCGGGAACAGATACATAAGCACGTTCACTAAAAAGAGCACTCCGCCGCCGAGGTATCCAAGCGAATAACCCAGTGACGAAGCATAGTCCATGTGCCGGCCGTGAGCGACATAAGGTAAAAGAGAATCGTAAAACACACTGCTGGCGTTAAAAGCCATCATGGCAATACCATAGGCGATCATCGCATTGATCCAATCCCCCATGGGAATAAAGCCCATCCATGCGCACGAGATCACTCCCACCGCCATAAAGAGCAGGCAGAAAAGTTTTTTAAAACCCTTGAGATCCGCAATCACACCCAATGTCGGACTTAAAAGCGCGATGGCAAGACTGGAAAGAGAAATCACCGTACCCAGGCGTGCGGTCGTAACGATGGCATCCGCGCCGTCGCTCCAGTATTTTTTAAAAAAGATCGGGAAAAATCCCGCCATGACTGTGGTCGAATAAGCGCTGTTGGCCCAATCGTAAAGCGCCCAGCTAAAGATTTGTTTTTTCTGTGTCGGATTCATTGCGCCCCCGTCCTCCTTCAAAGAGAACACGGAACGCCGGAGAACGGAAGAAGAAAATAAGAATGAACAAAGTCCATAAAAACATCAGCGTGGAAAGAGCGTGAAGCTTGGGCGTCACGCCGATTTTCATCGCCGTATAAAGTTTCACTGGCAGCGTGTCCTGCCCGACACCATTCACAAAATAAGTGATCAGAAAATCATCGAAGGAAAGTAAAAAGCTTAAAATAAATCCACCGCCGATCGCCGGCAGCAAGAGCGGAAGCACCACCGTCTTTTGCACTTGCCACTCACTCGCCCCTAAATCCCGCGCGGCATCCTCCAAAGATGGATCCAAGCCAGCTAAGCGCGCCGAAACCGTCATCAGCACATAGGATACAGAAAAGGTCACGTGCGCAATGACCACGGTCGTCAGTCCCAAGGGCATTTGCACAATAAAAAACCAGGATAATAGCGAAAGCGCAAAGACAATCTCAGGAAAAATAAGTGATACGACGGAAAACCCTTCCACCGTCCAACGCCACGGTCGCGGATTGTGACGCAAACCCAGCGCGCCCAAAGTGCCCAGCACCGTCGAAAGAAGACTTGCCACCACAGCGACGAAAAAACTGTTCTGCAAAGCTTCCATCAACGCATGATCGGCAAAAACTTCCGCAAACCAGCGCAGCGTCCATGACAAACCGTCACCGCTTTTTTCCAGCAAAGAACTGGCAAACATCACGGCCAAAGGCACATAAAGGAGAAACAAAGTTCCCCACAACGCAGCTTGCGCAGTTCGCGGAGCTGGAGGACGCGAACGCTCGGCACTCATGCGCGTCTCCTTTTTTGCATCACGGAAACAGTGACAAGTAGAACTATCATCAGAACAACGGAAAGAGCCGCTCCAAAGGGCCAGTCACGGGATTTTAAGAATTGCTCGGTGATGAGATTTCCATAGAGCATGGTCTTTGCGCCTCCCAAAAGATCGGGAATCACGTATTCACCCAGCGCAGGAATAAAAACTAAAACCGAACCACTCCACAAAGCCGGGCGCAGATTCGGCAGGATCACGGAGAAAAGAATTTTCCAGGGGCCTGCGCCCAAATCCTGAGCGGCCTCCACGAGTGAAAAATCGAATTTCTCAAAAGCTCCATACAGCGGCAAAACCATGAACGGCAGATAGGTCGTCACCATGCCGTAGAAAACCAGGAAAGAATTTTGCGACAGAGCAAACGGATCAAAGGGAATTCCAAAAAACTGCAAAGCCGTTTGCAAAGGCCCATCCGTCCCGACAAAAACACGTAAAGCATAAATACGAATCACAAGATTGGTTAAAAACGGGAGTGCCAGCGCCAGCACATAAAAGCGGCGCATACTCACGGGAGCCGTGGCCATGGCCCACGCCATCAGCACGCCTAAAATAAGACAAAGTCCCGTTGTCGCTAAAGCCAGCTTCAAGCTTTCCCACAAGATACCAGCATAAATACCGGAAAAAGAGCGCGTGTAGTTAGCAAGCGTCCACGTCCACTCAATGCCGCCATAGGTGCCGCGGCTTGCACCACTGACAAAAATCACCACAAATAACGGCGCTAGAATAAAAACTAAAAACCAGACACTGGCCGGAAGAAGAAAGTAATCGCGGAGCTTCATTTCCCGCGCTCTCCAAAGAGCATGGCTTTGCGCACGAACGCTTCGAGATTCATACCCACGCGCAATTCATCCGCCGGAATATTGAATTTACCTTTGATCAGACTGCCATCGCCCAAACGAATGGTCGCAAGATCCTGGCTGACTTCCACCAGTTCCCCGCGCAGGCGGCTGGTCGATTCAATAAACTGAGCCGCGAAAATAGTTTCCGGATTTTCGTAAATTTCCCGCGGAGAACTGACTTGCTCTAAAACGCCGTGGTTCATAATTCCGATACGGTCTGAAAGAGCTAGAGCTTCCTCTTGATCGTGAGTCACGCAAATAAACGTCAAACCCAAACGGCGTTGCAAGGCACGCAGTTCTTTTTGCATATGCTCGCGCATTTTTTGATCCAAGGCTGAAAGCGGTTCATCCAACAGCAACACACGCGGCTCATTCACCAAAGCCCGCGCCAAGGCAATTCGCTGTGACTGGCCGCCGGAAAGAGTTTCAGGCTTGCGATCGCGGAACTCGGACATGTTTACTAACGCCAGCACCTCCGCCACCTTGGCTTCGATGCGGTCGCGGTTCCAGTTTTTGAGTTTTAAACCATAGGCGATGTTTTGTTCCACCGTCAGATGGGGGAACAAAGCGTGACGCTGAAACACCATATTGAAGGGACGCTGCTGCGCCGGGAGAGTCTCGACCCTCTGGCCGTCGAGTAGGATGTGCCCGTGTGTGGCGGTTTCAAGGCCTGCGATAATTCTGAGCAAGGTCGTCTTTCCGCAACCACTCGGCCCCAGTAGAGAGAAAAACTCCCCTTCCGCGATGGCAAGGTTCACACCTTTTAAGGCCGTTTGACTGGAAAAACTTTTGCCTATATTCAGAAGTTCCAACATGCTTCTAACAATAAGAAGGAAATAAAAAAATGTCGAGAATATTGATTGCCGGTCTCGTTCTTTGCTCGCTTTTGGGATGCACGAAAAAAACGGCTCCTGCGGAAGTCAATCTGTCCATCTGGGGCAATTATCTTTCACCGGAAATGCAACAGCGGTTTGAAAAGGAAACGGGCATCAAAATCAATATTTCCAATTATTCTTCCAATGAAGAGCTGCTCGCCAAAGTGCAAATGGGTTCTTCGGGCATTGATGTGGCCGTGCCTTCGGATTACATGGTCGATATCATGCGCAAGATGAATTTGCTCGAAGAACTCAATATAGCTCAGATTCCGAACAGCCAGCTTATCGCCGCCGAGTTTTTAAAACAAAGCTTTGATCCTGAGAACCGCTATTCTCTGCCTTACACATGGACAACGGCAGGCATTGCCGTCAACGGCGATCTGTACAAAAAGCCGGTGAAAAGCTGGAAAGATCTTTTGCAGAATCCGGACTTGAAAGGCCGCTTTGCGCTTTTGGACGATGTTCGTGAAACAATGGCGGCGGCTCTGAAAATGACCGGCGCTAGCGTCAATACCACCAATCCCACCGAAATTGCCCGCGCTAAGAACGCTCTGCTCGAGGCTAAAAAGAATATCAAAATGTTTTCTTCCGACACTGTGGATATTCTCAGCAATAAAGAAATCGCGGCGGCGCAAGCTTACTCTTCAGACGCTTTGCAAGCCGCGGCAAAAGCGCCCGGCCGTATTCATTTTATTATTCCGGAAGAAGGTGGCACTTACGCCATTGATAATCTTGTCATTGTAAAAGGCGCAAAAAACATCGAAGCCGCCCACAAACTGATTAATTTCCTTCTCAGTGAAGAGGTTGAAATCAACAAGGTGACACGCATTCTCGCAGGGCCTGTGCTGAAAGATACAAAAGCAAAACTGCCCGGTGAACTGCAAAAAAGCGAAGCTCTTTTCCCGCCCACAGACGTGATGAAAAAAATGGAACGCATTCATGATCTTGGTGTCGACAACAAGCTCTACGAAGAGTCTTGGACCGAAATCAAAACCAAGTAATTATTTTGTCGCCGGCTCGACAACGACCGGCACCGGCGTTGAAGCGCTCTGGGCTTCCTCGCCTTGCTCCTCGGCCTTGAACTCTTCATAGAGGCACACAGCCCCTATTACGGTGAAGATGACGCCGGCGCAGAGGTAAAGCATGACGCTGCGGCGGTCTTGCCGAAAAAGGTAATAGCACAGTCCTATCAGGATTAAGATCGGCCCCACAACAGCCGAAGACGCCAAGATCTGCCTCAGAGCGAAAGCCCCTAGCTCCGAATTCATATAACCACCACCTACGTTCAATATTTGGTTATTTCCTTAGCCCTCCTCATGAGAGCCGCTTTTTACTTTTCGGTGGTTTGTGAGCGAATCTTAAAAGATTAATGTTTACAGCTCAACTTGGGAAAAATCCCAAAAGAAACCTCAAAAACGAGACAGATAGGCGTCTGGTTTTGAGACCAGTGTGAGATGGTTTAGGCCCGGCACGATCTGCACAGGAATTCCCGCCGCCGTGAAGAGCTCCACATGACGTTCGGGAATATCCACTTCATCCTCAGCCCCGGTCACTACCGCCAGCGGTGGATGCAGGGTTTTGAGCAGCTCCATGACGTTCTCAGGCGGAGCCACGGCCGCCAAATATTCGCCACTGTAGTGCAACTTTTCTTGTCCTGAACGAAACGCGGGATCCATATTCACGGTGAATCCACCGTCGGCGTCCGGCGTGATCCAGCCGCCACGGTCTTCATAAAAAGCCTGGAGCGATTCCGGCAGGCGCGGTGCCAGCGCTACAAACTTAGCAAACTGCGTTCGCAGCGGAGACACCGCCATTCTTAAAACAAAGCCTCCGCCCATGGAATGCCCCGCCAAGGTCACCCGCGAAACGGCTCTTTGCATTTTGATATGAATCAAGAGCTCCTCGAGGTCGACTTCCAATTGGTTCGCAGGAATTTTATCGGAAAGAGAAAGGCTTGCGCCATGACAGCGCAGATCCGGCGTAACGACGTTCGCAACACCGCTTGCAGCCAGGGCCGACGCCAGCACGCACATGTAACGGCTGTCGCCACCGACACCGTGGTAGAGCACGATCAAGTCATCACACCATGCCGGATAAAAACGGTAGGACAGCGTATCGCCGGCGCGCGTGCGAAAGGTTTCCTGCGGGGCCAATTTCCCCAATGGAATCTTAAATCCACGCAGGTCAAGACGCTTGTTGGAAGTCATCGCGCTCCGAGCTCCTGGCGTTTCTTCATTTGATAGTATTCGTAATTGCCGTCGTAAATACGCAGTTGATTCTTATCAACCTCAAACACACGGGTCGTGACCTCACGCAAGAAGTGACGATCGTGGCTGACAATTAAAACAGTGCCCGGGAATTCTTTAATCGCCGCCAGAAGCACCTCACGGGATTTGATATCCAAGTGATTCGTGGGCTCGTCGAGAATCAAGAGATTCACCGGCTGCGCCAGAATCGTCGCCAGAACGACGCGGGATTTTTCACCACCGGAAAGAATGGAGATTTTCTTTTCCGCTTCTTCTCCGGAAAACTTAAACGCGCCCAAAAGACTGCGCACGTAACCCAGGCCCGCATTGGGAATGCGTGCATGAACTTCATCAAGGATGGTAGCCTTCGGATCCAAAACATCCAAAGAGTTCTGACTGAAGTAACCGACATTGATGGACGCACCGAGTGTCATTTTTCCCTCGGTAGGCTCGGCATGACCCGCGATAATTTTGAGCAAGGTGGATTTACCGGCACCGTTCACGCCGACCACGGCCACACGATCCATGCGCTTGACAAGGGCATTCGCGCCGGAGAACACCAGCTTTTCTTTGCCGTCATCACGCTTCCATATTTTTCCAAGGTTTTCAATTTTCACAACCTCGTCACCACCGCGCGGAGGCACCGGCCATTCAAATTTGATTTCGGATTCTTCCAGCGGAATTTCAATACGGTCGATTTTTTCAAGCTTCTTGACCCGGGACTGCACTTGCGCCGCGTGAGAAGCGCGAGCAGCAAAGCGCGCGATAAATTCTTCTTCTTTTGCGAGCATCTCTTCCTGACGTTTCGCTGCGGCGATGAGCTGCTCTTTGCGGATGTCGCGTTCACGCTCATAAAAATCATAATTGCCGCCATAGACGGTGACGGTTTTGTTGGCAATCTCCACTATCTTGGTGACCAGACGATTCATGAAATCACGATCGTGGCTTGTCATCAGGATCGCACCCGGGAAATTCGTGAGCCACTCTTCAAGCCACACGATGGATTCCACATCCAAATGATTCGTCGGCTCGTCCATCAGCAGAACTTCGGGATTGAGAGCCAGAATCTTCGCCAGGGCAATGCGCATCTTCCAACCGCCCGAAAAACTTTCCGTGGGACGATGATAATCATCAGGACCGATACCAAGACCGGTGAGAATTTCCGCCGCGCGCGACTCAAGATCGTAACCGCCCAGGCGCTCGAACTCCCCTTGCAGCTCGCCGTACTCTTCAAGAATTTTTGTCATTTCATCGGCGTCAAGTTCCGGGTCGGCAAGCTTGGCTTCGCATTCGCGCATGCGTTCTTGCATTTCGCCGATATTGCCGACAGCGGATTTCACTTCCTCCAAAGCGGAGCGGCCACGCATGTCTTCGATGTTCTGGGAAAAGTAACCAATCACCGTGCGATCGGATTTGGAAATCGTACCACCGTCAATGCCTTCTTCACCCATGATGATGCGGAAAATGGTGGTCTTACCGGCGCCGTTGGGACCGACCAAGCCGATCTTTTCACCCGCATTGATCTGGAAAGAACCATTGCGATAGAGAATCTTGTTTCCGTGCTGTTTTGAAATGTTCGACAAATGAATCATATTTTCCTTACCGTCCAAGAAGGCATTTTTATAACTCGAAAAGCTCTTCTTGGCGTGCAAAATTTTAAAATATTTTGCTTAGTTTGTGAGCACATTCAAATCCGTGCGCAAAATACCCGCCTTTAGAGGATTTTACGACGGTCTCACCTGGTCTTTCCGTTGCTCTGTATTGCTGTGGGGGTCTACTCATGGCAACAACTCAGAACCACATTTTTACTAAAATCAATACGCTCACAGCGCTGCTTTCCGCCGTCGTTCTTTTGTCGACAGGTTGTGCGAAAACAGGACAATTTCCTATCACAAGTTTAGATGATTCCAACCAAGGTGCAGGGGTCACACCAGGAACCGATGACGGCTCAGGTACGGTGACGCCGGATCCAACACCCTCTCCGTCACCCTCGCCCGCACCTGAAGAGCCTTCTTACAAAATGGTTCCCTTGGCTTGGGAAAGCACAAAATACCCTGAGCGCACGCAATGGTCGCAGCACCTGCAAAAAATCATTCTTGAGGACTGGAACAGTCTTTTGCCGGGAGCCGATGACATCACGAACTTCTGCCCGCGCTACAACTCTTTGGACAACAACGAGCGCGCCAATGTGTGGGCTCAGCTTTTTGTCGCGATAGCGAAATTTGAAAGCGCCTACAGTCCCACTTCCCGCATGCAGGAAACCACCATGGGCACCGACCCGGTCACAGGCCGCCCGGTGTATTCCGAGGGATTATTGCAATTGTCCTATCAGGACATCCAATGGGCCCCGTGGTGCAAATTTGATTGGTCCAAGGATAAAAACCTCAGCGCCACAGATCCACGTAAAACGATTTTGGACCCTTACTTGAATCTCGACTGCGGCGTGGGCATCATGGCAAAGCAAATCAAGAATAAGGGCGCTATTGTCGTCAGTTCCGGCGTCTATTGGGCGGTAATCAAAGCTGGAGGACGCTATCAGCACATCAGTGAGATCCAGGGAATCGTAAAATCCCTCTCATTGTGCAAATAGTTCACTGTGCCGGGAAAGCCAAGAAATAGCGAGCTTTTAGGCCCAAGATCGTTTATCTTGGGCCTTCCTATTTCTGAAAGGTTCCCTTTAATGACTCCATTGACAACTGTAGATACTTTTGAAAGCTTCGGCCTGAGCGCTCCCCTTTTGGCGGCGATGCAGGATATGGGCTTTGCCACTCCGACGCCGATCCAGCGCCAAGCTTTGCCTCTTCTTCTCGCCGGAGCTCAAGACTTCATCGGTCTTGCTTCCACCGGAACGGGAAAGACCGCCGCTTTCGGTATCCCTCTGATTGAAAACATCGACTCCAGCATCAAAGACACTCAAGCTCTGGTGATGAGCCCCACCCGCGAACTGGCTTTGCAGGTCGCGGAACAGCTTACTTTGCTGGGTAAGAAAAAAGGCGTGCGCGTTGTGACCATTTACGGTGGCGCAAGCTATCGCACGCAAACCGAAGGCATCAAACGAGGCGCGCACATCGTGGTTGCGACTCCCGGCCGTTTGGTTGATTTCCTTGAGCAAAAACTGATTAAACTGCAAAAAGTAAAAACCGTCGTTTTGGATGAAGCGGACGAAATGCTTTCCATGGGCTTCAAGGAAGACATGGAAATGATCCTCAAAGCGACTCATGCTTCTGAAAGCGACAGCGCTCGTGCCGCGTGCCGCACATGGCTTTTCTCCGCGACAATGAGCGGTGAAGTGCGCCGTCTGGCTGACACTTACCTTGAAAAACCTGAAACCGTGCAAGTGAACAAAGTCGGCGCGGCTGACACCATTGAGCAGGTTTATTACACGGTTAAAAATTCCTACAAGACGGAAGTCATCAGCCGTCTTCTGCAAACTCTGCCTGAGTTTTACGGCATCATTTTCTGCCAAACCAAATTGGAAGTGGCGGAGCTGGCCGACGTTCTTACTCAGCGTGGCTTCCCTGCCGATGCTTTGCACGGCGATAAGAGCCAGCAAGAGCGTGAAGCGACTTTGAAGAAATTCAAAAGCCGCCAGGTGAAAGTCATCGTAGCCACCGACGTGGCTGCGCGCGGCTTGGATATCAAAGATCTTACTCACGTGATCAACCACTCCTTGCCTTGGGATGTGGAGTCTTACGTGCATCGTATTGGCCGTACAGGCCGTAACAATCAAAAAGGCACAGCGATCACTTTGGTGAATCCAGAGCAGCTCAATCTCTTGCGCCGAATTATGACGACCACGAAAGCGGCTCTCACCAAAGGCGTTGTTCCGTCTGCGGATGAAGTGGCGGGTCTTAAAATCAAAGACGTTTTGGATAAAGTCAGCACAATGCCGACAGACTCCGCGGAACTGGTTTTGGCCGGTGACCTCATTCAAGATCTGTTGGAAAGTGAAGACATCGATCTGGGCGCTTTTACGAAGGAAGATCTGCTGGCGCGCTTTATCGCCGCTTACTTCCCGAACGTGTTCGTGAAAAAAGACATCACCCTCGACTATATGGGTGACCGTATTCCGCGTGAGCTTTTGCCGCGTGATCCACGTGACAATCGCTTTACCCGTGGCCGTCAAGGTGGTGGCGGTGGCTTCCGTGCTTCGCGCAGAGATGACCGTGGCGGCGATCGTGGTGAACGTTCGGAACGCTCTGATCGCGGTGAACGTGGCGACCGTGGTGAGCGCCGTGAGCACAGCGGAATCAAACGTTTCCGTGGCCCGAAAAAGAAATACCGCAACTAAAACCCTCGTCTCGATCTGAGACGCGCAGGCGTTTTTTGCTAGCGACTTGCGAGAAAGTTCGACAGTGGGAAGGGATGAAACCCTTCCCATTTTATTTTGAGATATCCGGCATCAGCCTTGCTTTACTGAAAGGCATGGAGATTATGCCGATGAAAACTCTATTCATTGTTACCGCTATTATGCTTTCGAGTTTCAGCGCGTGGGCCAAAACCCACTCAACTACTCAGCGCCTTCAGGCGGGCACCTGTGTGGAATGCTCATCTGCTTCCAACCAAGCTGCCGAGCAGCTGCGCAACATCCGTAACACCATCACCGCGGATGCCAGCGTTGAGGATATCTTCAGCATTAATGAAAGAATGAACTTCGCCGATCGCTGCGAAAATTTCGCCGATGAAGACGGTCTGGGCAAATGGGGTAACACCATCGTCACCGAAATGCACCGCGAGCGTTACTCACAGCTTTATGAAGGCACAGCAGACCTGCGCGCTATCTGCCCGGGATTCTCAACCCTTAATGACAACGGCAAAGAACTTGTTTGGGTTATGATTATCAATGCCATGGTTCACCTGGAAAGCTCTTGCCAAAAAGGCGAAACAGCCAAAGGACCGAATGGAACTTTGATTGGACTTCTGCAATTACACAAAGGCCGCGAAGGCCGCTACGCTCAAGGCTGCCGCAACGGCGATGGCAACACACCGGAAGGCTCCATGCGCTGTGGTTTGGCGATGCTGAACAAGCAACTGGCAAACGACGACGCGCTCTTCAGCCGCAAATCCTACTGGGATGTGCTGCGTCCGCAAGCCCGCTCACAAAAGTATAAGCGTGTGCAAGCCGCAGTTCGCAAACTGTCTATCTGCAAATAGTTCTAAGATCAGGCGGCGCGCGTGAATGAAAGCAGCGCCGTCTTCAAATCATCCGCCACTTCAAGACCGCGGACGACTCCCATACGTACCAGTTTTTGACGAAGATTTTCCGGCAAAGAACACAGTCTTAAATTCGCAGGCTTAGCGCGAATCTCTCTTTGAATTTGCGCCAAAAGAGGAATCGCATCCAGACTGATGGAGGCCACATCCTGAAAATGAATCACGACGTGGCTCACTTCCTGTTTCGACGACAGCTCCTGGCGACAGGCTTCCAGCGCCGGCAGCACGTGGCTGGTTATTTCACCGCACAAAGAAACCACGAGCATCGTGTTTTTCTGACTGAAAGTATAATGAAACGACTTCTGGTCTTCCAACGTCCTACTCCCGCGAAATCGATTTTCTTGATTTCCGTCAGTGTAACACGCTCTGGCCATCATTAAAGATTTCTCATGCGAACATCCCAAGCTGGAACGCCGGGCGGATCATTGATAGACAATAGATTCCACCATCACGCGAGGTTTTTTATGCTCTCACGTCCCGTTTTTGTCTCTGGCGGCATTCGCACTCCCTTCGTTAAATCCATGACCACTTATAGTGACGTTACTTCTTTTGAGTTGATGTCGTCCACTCTGAGAACTCTGGTGCAAAGGTACAATTTGCAGGGCCAGCGTTTGGGCGATGTCGGTTGCGGCGCTGTGATGCAAAGTGCCTCGGATTGGAACTTCACGCGCGAGTGCGTGCAAAGCTCAGGTCTTGATCCCCACACTCCGGGTTACAATGTGCAGCGGGCTTGCGGAACAAGTTTGGAAATCAGCTGGGAGATCGCACTGAAAATCGCTTCGGGTGCGATGGAGATCGGTATCGCCGGCGGTGTCGACACCAACAGTGATCTGCCGATCATGGTTTCCAAAAGTCTTGCTCACAAACTGGTGGAGTTTAATGCCGCTAAAGACGGTATTGAGAAAGCAAAGATTCTCGCAACCCTGCGTCCGGCGGATTTGAAACCGGAACTTCCCGCGGTTGTCGAGCCGCGCACGAAACTTTCCATGGGACAGCACACAGAAAAAATGGTGCAGGAATGGAACATCTCGCGCCAAGCGCAGGACGCTTTGGCTTTGCGCAGTCATCAAAATGCTGTGCATGCTTATGAAGAAGGTTTTTACAACGATCTTGTTTTTGAATTCCACGGTCTTAAACGTGACGGCGTCGTTCGCCCTGACACTTCTTTGGAAAAACTTGCGAAGCTTCCGCCCGCCTTTGAAAAATCACCGAAAGGAAGTTTAACGGCGGGGAACTCCAGTCCGCTCAGCGATGGCTCAGCCGCTGTGATTTTGACAAGCCAAGAAGCCGCCGCGCGCTTAGGTCTTCCTCTTTGGGCGCGCTTCGTGGATTGCGAGGTGGCGGCCGTGAACTATGTCGCGGGCGAGGGTCTTTTGATGGCGCCCACGATCGCTGTGAGTGAGCTGCTGAAAAGGAACAATTTCACTTTTGATGATTTCGATTTCTTTGAAATTCATGAAGCTTTTGCAGGGCAAGTTTTGTGCAATCTCGCGGCGTGGGAATCGCAGGATTACTGCCGCAAGGTGCTGAACCGCTCCACTCCTCTGGGGCCCATCGACAGAACCAAAATGAATTTAAAGGGCGGCAGCGTTGCTCTGGGACATCCTTTCGGTGCGACCGGTGCACGTATGGTGGCGACCTTAGCAAAAATGCTGCATCAAAAACAGGGACCGGGGCGAGGGTTGATCTCCATTTGCACGGCGGGCGGCATGGGAGTGGCCGCTATTTTGGAGTCCGTATAAAGACCCGTTTGACAAGAGTCTCTCCGCCTAATAACTCTATGGGTCACATTGACGGGGGGACTTTTATGAAACTTCTATCTCTGATTATGGCAGCGGTCTTTGTTACAACGACCTCATGGGCTGCCCCCAAAAAACAGCAAGGCCCGGTGAAAATCAATCCGACGACTTTGCGCACTCTTTTACTTTCTCGCAACATCGATATCGCGGTGGCACTCAATGAAGTGCAACAGGCCAAAGCGCAAGTGGCGCAAGCCCGTGGCAATCTCTTGCCTTCGGTCAATTTGGGCGCAGTGATTTCCAGCGGCCCGAGTTTTATGCTCACGTCGGTTTCTGTCCTTCTCCCCTTCTTGATGCCAAGCAATTGGCTGGATTTGAAAGAGAGCACTTACCTTCTGCGCGCTCAAGGCACATCCTATTACCTGGCGCAGTTGAACGGTTACGCTTCAGCCTACTCCGTTTACCAAACGATCTTGGGCGACATGCAATTGCGTAACGCGCTCTATGCTCAATACCAAAACTTCAAAGCGATCGAAGATCATCTGCGTCTTCCCGCAGAAGTAGGCATCATCCGCAAAGAAGACTACCTGCAGGCTCAAGCCCAGGCACAGCTTGCTTACGTGCAAGTGTCGCAAGTCGATGAATTGTTGAAGCGTGAAAAGGCGTCTGTCCGCCAAATGCTGGGTCTTGAGCTCAATCAAGAAATTATTTTCGAAGACGCGCACATGACTCCCTCTGCGGCTGAGGGCATGAACCCGCAGGATCTTTTGAACAAGATCCACGAAAGCTCTCCAGAGACATCGCAAATGAATTCCTTGATCACCGCGGCTCAGTACGGAAAATGGAGCAAGGCTTTCAGTTTCCTGACTGGCAGCTCTTTGGGTATGAGCCGTCCTGCTTCCGGCGGCGCTTTCAGCTCTGTCACGCAGAACGGCAGTGTGAATTTGGGTTTTGGTTACTTCCCGGCTCTGCAAATCAGCAATCTCAATATTCAGCAGTTGCAATTGCGCAAGCAAGAGTTGCGTTTGGATCAGGCGCAGCTGATTGAAACCACTTTGGGTGCGCTGGAAGAAGCACAAAAACAGTACTCCGCAGCCCTCGTCGCGGAAGAAAATTTGCGCTCTGTGTACGATGCTGAATACAAACGCTACCAAGTCGGTATCAGCGACATTCTGCATGTTCTGCAAGCCGGAAACGATTTGACTGGTGCGATCGTCAACAAAGTTAAAGCGCAAACCAATTTGGATACTTTGCGTGTGAGCTTGCACCGTATGATGATCAGTGACCAGTTCAAGGGTATCGAGAACTGTGTGATTGAACGCCGCGGTTCCGGCGGTATTCGCGGTAAACTGGGCCGCATCTTCAATCCAGATAAAGATCGTGTGACCCTCGATCAAATCTGCGGCAACTAAGCTCGCAAAAAAAAGAGCACCAAGAGGTGCTCTTTTTTTTATCTATTGAACGCCAGCACTTCCACCCTCGGAGCCACCACTATGGCGAAGGCCTCCGCGGGGACCACCAAACTTCGGAGGCGGCTCAAAACCTTTTTCTTTAAGACAGGCATCGAGCTGAGCCCGTGTTTCTTCATCTGGCGCCTGCGGACGCTGGCCCGGTTCCGGTTTAGCAACTCCCAGCTCTTCACGGCAAGCCTCGAATGCGGCCCGGAGCTCTTCATGGGACTTATTGCGATGATCTGCGCTGTCTTGCGCATGCCCTGCGGCTGCAAACGCAATCACGAGCGTGGTGGCGACGTAAAGGCGGACATGGGCGAGTTTTTGTCTTGTCAGGATCATAGATCCCTCCTTTGCTTCCACTTAAGGTTAAGGAGGGATTATGGATTCAGAATGGAATTTCTCAGAACTGGACGGAAAGGCCGGGGCAGCGCTTTTTTAAAAATCCAGAAAGCTCGCTGTCCGTAAATTTTAAAAGCACATCATCATCTTTATAGTACTTAAAAATCTCATCATTGCGCACGCGGCAGGTGCGACCTTGGTCATCGCGAAATGTGGAATAATTATGGCGATCGCCCGATGGAGCCCCCGCGACCTTAAATCCCGCATCCAAGGAAAGACCCCGGTAGCTGACAACCTCAAAACCGCCTTGGTTTTTGGGCGTGATATCCGAGGACACTTTCAGCTGCGCTTTATCCATGCCGGTGATTTCCCCTGTGACATAGTCAAAGTACAAACGGCTGCCCGAAGTCGTCGCTACCTCCAAACGGTTTTGTGAATCATTCCAAACAAATCGAGGCACAGCTTGCGGTCGCGGGAAAAAATAATATTCGCGCGCACCACTTAAAGAATCATCATCACCAGGACCAAAGGAGCTGAAAATCATCACTTCGCCTTCGCTGGAAATAATGTAAGAACGGTAGACCATATCCAGGTCCTTCCAGTTCTTAACGGACAAATAGCAAGCCCCGGTGACCGCTGACGGCAACACCTGCACTTGCAAACTGGCACGGCGCTCGACGGTTTCCGGGCAATCGGTAGGCTCCTGAGCTGCCCAAAGCTGAGTTGTGAATAAGAAAGCCAGAATGATATTCATGGTGTCTCCTTAGAAATTGATGCTGGTATAAAGTGTGACTTCGTTTTTCTCCGGCATGAACAAGTTCACGTCCTCTTCGCCTTCGTGGAAAAAGTTATCCATATACAAGGTGACGGAAAATTTCTTGCTCAAAGCTTTCGTCACCCCAGCTTCAAAAACGTATGTGCCTTCTTCATTCTTTAAAAAGTTGCGCGCCTTTAAAAGCAGGCGGTGGCCGGCCATAACATACGATGACCAAGTGGAGCTGATATTGTAAGACACCAGGGCATGTTCGCGGAAACTCAATGTGGTTTCACGCTCGGTAGCACCGGATTCCAGGAACAGACGCGGATTGAGATAATAAGAAAAAGTCCAACGCCCTACGCTCCACGGGATAATGTAATCCAGACGAACGATGCCGGCGGTCTGCAATTCACGGGATAATTCACTGACCGGAAGATAGTAGCGCACTTCGGTTGAAAAAGGATCAGACCCCCACAGTGTGCCCGCGGAACTCGCAAACGCCACAAAAGGATCTGTCAGTCTTGCGCCGTTAAAAGTTTTGCCGTTGGCAATTTCGTCTTGAAGATTTTCCGCGGCCTTATCCGCGGGAACCGCGTTGATTTCAAAGGTTGGAACAAACTTGAGCGACGAAACGGAGTTCAAAGAATACTTCGCCGAAGCCAAGTGATAACTTGTGCGTGTGTTCATGTAAAACTCGGAATCCAAAGCCCAGCTCCAGTGGCGTGTTGAGACATCCGCCGCCATGACCTCGGTCATCGTGACTTCAGCCGCCGCTGAGATCGAACTCCACAATAAGACCGCCAGCAGACTCCAGCGTTTCATAAATCCCCCTCCGTTAGGCCTTGTTCAGCCGCGCGCATCTTACTGAGGAAGACAAAGTGATTTCAAATTTTAAGCAGTGGGGGTTCGTATTATGTGCGGCGAAGGCTGGCCTCGTGGAGAATGGTTAAAAGTTCGACGATAAGGACAACTTTGTCCCAAGCCTTGCCTCTATGGCATAATCGAAGAAATACGAAAGAAGGACCTGCGCATGAAAGCTCTCTTGATGCTTCTGACACTGATGACTCTTGCCGCCTGCACGACGACGCCGAAAAACACCACGGTGACTTCACTGCCTCCGGAACCATCTCCCGTTCCCGAAGAGCCCGTATCATCCGCGATTGACTATCAAGCTTTGCAAAGTCATTTGCAGATGGAGCGCGACCGCGAAAACCTCGGATTTGCGGAAAAGACCTTTAACACCTGTGAAGCCGGTTATGGGTACTCGCGCTCACAGAACTGCCATAAAGAGCACTTTGTGGTGATTCATTTTCGTCTGCTTTGCCGTGACAGCGAGGGCACCATTTCAACGGTTTTAACGGATGAAGATTTGCGCCCGCTGGACCGTCGCACGGTGAAATGGTCCTTAAAAGGCGCGCAAGGAATTGTTGAAACCGACAGCGACGGTTACGGACGAATTATTACCGCTGCGGTTCCCTCGCAAAGAGCGCAGCGCCTGCGCATCGCCGTCGGGAATGAATTTCTTTATATGCGCGCTAATGAAATTAAGAAAGTCATCACACCAGAACCTTGGTGCCATCAATACTAACGAAGATTGTTGAGCTGCTCTTCTTTTTCACGCACGGAAGCTTCCAGGCTTTTCACTTGCTGGGTTTGCTGATCGAGCCGCTTTTGCATTTCCGTGATTTGCGAACGCAGGGACATCTGCGAGGTTCTTTCCTGGTATTGCACGGTTTGCAAGCGGCGGATTTCTTCACGCAATGAGCGGATTTGTTCCTGCAGTTGTTCCCGTGAGGTCTGCACGCCGTCCAAGGCCTGATTCGTTTCAGCTTGCAGGCTTTGAGTGTTGCCGAGAACTTGTTCCGCGATACCCAAGCGTTGATCGCGCAAGTCTTGAATCTGCTGCACTTGATTCTGGATTTGCGCTTGCAGTTCCGCAATGCGAGCGTCGGTGATATTCACACTCACGTTAGTAGGAACTTGTTGCAGATAGCGCAGCTCTTCTTGATTTTTTCTCACCTCATTTTCAAGATCGCGGATATCCTGATCAATGCGTTCGCGTTCAAACTGCGCGGCACTGCTTTGTTCGCGCAAAACTTCAGCGGCGCGACGGTTAATGTCTTCTTCGGCCGTGGCGTAATTGCGAAGTTCGTCCAGGAATCTTTGGATATCATCCGTATAGGCATCGATCTGAGCCGACACTGATGGCGTAGGACCTGAAGACGGAGCACTATCTGTGCCGCTTGTTCCAGATTGTTGCGTTCTTAAATCCTGCAAAGCCTGTCTTTGTGTTTGCAGACGCTGGCGGCTGTCGGCCAATTGCTGGCGCAAAGCACTGACCTCCGCTTGCAGCTGATTGCGCAAGAGGATCTTGTCGGTGGCCGGTGTCGAGGGAACAGACGCCGGCCGTCGCGTCGGCAAGGCTTGTTCCACGATCGCCGTCTGAGTCTCCTTCAAACTGCGGTTGACGTAGAACAGCCAGACGCTGACGCCGACAATAAATGCAATCACAATAAAAAATAAATTCTTGCGCGTCATGCACCTTAAAACATCGTGTTGGAGTTCGCCGATTTTTCGGGAACTTCCTGAATCACGTCCCAGTGTTCAACAATTTTGCCGTTTTCCAAACGGAAGATATCGATAATGGCTCGGGACCGCGTTTCAGGCCATCCCAGGGCGAGGAAGAGAATCGCTGCTCTCATAAACACCTCGTTTTTTAATAGGATTAAGCAAGGCGCAAGAAAGAACAAGGTGAAAGAAACTGCACCTTAACAGCAAAGAATTGCCATTTCAGTGGATTCAGAGTATTCCCACAGCATCATGACAAACTCTTCGAATCCTAACAAAAGTCAAACCCCTGCCTATCAAGAAGGCGACGCCGTCGATATCGTTATCATCGCTAAGACAGAACTGGGCTATAAAGCTTTGATCGGCAGTGATCATGAAGGACTTCTATATCACAGTGAAGTGTTTCGTCCTTTGCGTTTAGGTGAGGAAGTTCGAGGCTATATCAAAAAGATCCGTCCTGACGGCAAGATTGATTTGATTTTGCAACAAAGCGGTCATGTCGCCGCTCAAGAAGATATCGGACCGCAAATTCTCGCCCTTCTAGTTAAAAAGGGGGGATTTTTAGCCATTAACGATAAAACCGATCCGGAAACTATTTATAAACTCTTTGGCGTCAGCAAAAAGAAGTATAAAATAGCCTTAGGCGGTCTCTACAAGAAAAGACTTATTACCGTTGAAGAAGACGGTATTCGCCTGGTCAAAACTTAAAGCTTAAGCAAAGAAAACGGTGCCTCGTGGAAAATATCAACTCCTCTCAACCACTGAACGCTCTTTTAGCGGGAGTGCAACTGGCACGAGTCTCTGACAGCGAGATGGAGGCTTCCCTTGCTGAACTGGCGCGCCTGGTGCAAACGCTGGGTTACAATGTCGTCGGCCAGACTTATCAGCGCCGCCGCTCTGAAAAAAGTGCGACCGTTTTCGGCGAAGGAAAACTTAAAGAAATAGCGAAATGGACCGGTGGCACAGGTGTCATTGCCCCAACAGTGGTGCGCAAGAAACACAAAGCGGCTTTGCGCTTTGAAAAAAAACAAGGCGATGATGAACTTGCAGACCTCGACCGTGACCTTGATGCCGACCTTGATTATTCCGTGGAGGAGGAAGATCCCGCGGAAATCAACGCTTCCGGCGTAAAAGAGCGCGCACAGGTTGTTGTGGTGGACTGCGAACTTTCTCCTTCCCAGCTACGTAATCTCGAAAGTGCCACAGGGGCGCAGGTTTTAGATCGCACCGGTGTGATTATTGAAATCTTCAGCCGCCATGCCCGCACCCGTGCGGCGCGCTTGCAGGTGGAAATTGCGCGACTGACTTATGTGGCTCCCCGTTTGCGAGAAACCGGTGGCGGCGAAGACCGTCAAGGCGGCGGCATCGGCGGAAAAGGCGCCGGCGAAAGCAGCGTGGAGCTGGATCGCCGTAAGATCCGTGACCGTATCAAAGAATTAAAACAAGAGCTCGCTTCCATCGCGCAAGAACACGACGTGCGCCGCGCGCGCCGCAATCAGGAAATCACCGTAGCCCTGGTGGGTTACACCAACGCCGGTAAATCATCTTTGATGCGCGCATTGACCGGCAGTGAGGTCTATGTCGCCGATAAACTTTTTGCGACTCTTGATACCACCGTGCGCACGCTTTATCCGGAATCCCGCCCTAAAATTCTGATTTCAGACACCGTGGGCTTTATTAAAAAACTGCCTCACGATCTTGTCGCGTCTTTTAAATCCACCTTGGATGAGGCTTTGAATGCTTCATTGCTCTTGTATGTGGTGGACGCTTCTGATCCCACTTTCCGCTCGCAACTCGAGGTCACGAAATCCGTTTTGGCCGAAGTCGGTGCTGGAAGTATTGAAAGCGTTTTGATTTTAAATAAATCCGACCGCTTGGATGAGGCTACGAAAGCTCAGCTGAAAGAAGAATTTCCTCAAGCAATCTTAATGTCGTCCTTAAAACCGGAAGATGTTTCTTCTTTGCGCAGTTATCTTATCGGGCACTTTGAAACAGCGATGTCGGACCAAGACATTCTGATTCCTTATGATGTGCAAGGCGCTATTGGCGAAATTCGCGCTAAAATGCGGGTTCTATCCGAAGAGTACGGCGAGCGCGGCGTGGTCTTAAAAGTCCGCGCTCATGCTGATGACATCACCCGCATTCGCAAGCGTTTTGGAATTTAATTATTTTAAACCCAGCAAAAGATCAAAATCTTCTTTGCTCAAAGCGCCACTGCCTGCGCCAATATCCGAAGCGGACTCCGTAGACGCGAACAAAGACTGAAACTTACGGTCTTTGCGCACTTTGAGCAGTTCGATTTTTTCTTCCAATGATTCGTGCATGATGTAGCGGAAAACCTGCACGGCTTTATTCTGCCCCAAGCGGTGCGCGCGGTCCGTGGCTTGATTTTCCACAGATGGATTCCACCAAGGCTCGAGATGGAAGACATAACTTGCCTTGGTCAGGTTCAAACCCACGCCACCGGTTTTCAAAGTCATCACCAGCACGGCGCCACCTTGGGTTTTATTGAATTCGGCCAAGGTTTTTTGACGCTGTTTTGTGGGAACTCCGCCATGCAAAACAAAAACGGGAATTCCGGCTTCGTGCAAGAGCTTGGCTGTGTGTTCCAGCGTTTGTAAAAACTGGGTAAAGACCAGCGCACTTTCTCCGGATTCGACGATTTCACGCAAAGAATCCAGCAATGCCTCAAGCTTTGGCGGAACCTTATCATAGCGCACATTAGGAAGAGCCGCCGGATCAGAACACGCCTGGCGCAAACGCAGAAGAGCGGTGAGCATTTGCAACTGCACGCTCGCCTCCCCTTGCGCGGCAATACCTTCTTGCACACGCTGATTATAAGAAAGCGCGATGTCGCGATAGATTTCCATCTGCCGCTCTTCAAAAGCGATATTAACTTTAGTCTCTTGCTTTTCCGGAAGCTGATCGAGAATTTCTTTTTTCGTCCGGCGCAAAAGCAAAGGTTTGATTTTTAGCTTTAAGTCCGCGATCTCTTCACGCATGACCATGTCGGTTTGCACGAATTGACGACGGAAGTCTTCAACCCGCCCAAGACTGCCCGGCACCAGCAGATCCACCAGGGAATAAAACTCCCCGTAATGATTTTCCATCGGTGTTCCCGTCAGACAGATTTTAAACTGCGCCGCCAGGGATCGAGCCGAACTGGTTCTTTTTGTGGAGATATTCTTAAGATTCTGAGCTTCATCAAAAATCAGCACTTTCCATTTGTACTGGTTTAAGAAGTGCTCGTTTTCCATCAAAAGACCGTAGGTGGTAAGGACCACCAGATCCTCTTTGGCTTCAAGGCGGCGACCGACACGGTCCATGTCTTTGCTTGAAAACACCGTGAGCGGCAAAGACGGCGTGAACTTTTCCACTTCGTTTTGCCAGTTAAAGATCAAAGATGACGGAACCACGATCAACACCTGACCGAGTTCTTTTTTCTCACGCAAGATTTCCAAGAAACTCAGCGTCTGCAGAGTTTTTCCCAGACCCATGTCATCGGCAAGCAAAGCACCGAGACGCAAATTATAAAGATCATGCAGCCAGCGCACGCCGATAGTTTGATACGGTTTAAGCGAGGCCTTCACTGAACTTGGAATCTTAATGTCACGATTTTGCTCGCCCATGGTGTCATAGAATTGACAGAGCTTTTTCCATTCCTCGTCGCCACGGATATTGTAGCCGGAAGCTCTTAACGCCAGCAGTTCCAAAACCTGATGGCGCGGCAGAGTGTAAATATTCTCGCCACCTTTTTTGCGTGAAGACTCTTTCTTCCCTTTTTGCAGCTTGAGCCAGAAATTTTCCAAACGACGTAAAGACGGCATCGCTGCGCGCGGAACCAAATAAAGGCGTCCGTCGTACTCGATAACCCCGCCACTGCCAAAGCTTCCCACCTCGTCCGGATTGACCTCTTCCCCTTTGAGGAAAAATTTGGGGTTGAGTTCAAACCAGTTGATATCGCGCACATCGCTTTCACTGTGCAGAACAAATTCCACTTGGAAATCGGATTCTTCCAGCTCTTGCAGCGGCTGCTCTTTAAAGAACAAACGGAAACTATGAGGCAAAAGGCCTTGCATCGCCTCCAGAGTTTCATGAAGCTGTGAGCCTTCTTTACCGGTCTTTGGCAAATGAAAAAGACCGTTTTGCAGATAAGGATCCAGCTGCGCATCCCCGGTCCAAATCCGTGACAAGAAAGAGGTGCGGGATTTTCTGAAAATCTCACCGCCACTGGTCAGCGCCGCTCTTTTCAGAATTTCAAAAAGCAGACGGAACTCTCGCTCGACAACGCCTTCAAGGATCACTTCACCGGCTTCCGAATAGAACGCCTCACTGTTTTTTAACACCTGGAAGGTCTTTGTGACGAAATCTTCGAAGTACACTAAAACGGCGCGGGAACACAGTTCCGCAAGACTTTGTTCTCGGGCAAGCACTTCTCCTGAGCCGCTAACCAGCAAACCGTGGACGCGCTCATGCAAAGAAGAAAATATTTCTTCGCGCGCCGGCTTGCTGCCGTCACTGAGGCTGCCTTCAAAATGATAATGGAGAATTTCAAACAAAAGATACTGCAAAACACCCAGGTGCTTCAGCAGACGCAAATCCCAGTCGCGCTTACGGCGTGTACGCGCGGCGATTTCTTTGGCTTCGGAATTTAAAAGCACCGAAATACCTTCGCTTAAGGCCGTCAGATATAAAACCGTGCGTGGAGTAAAACCTTTGCGCAAGAGATCTTTTTGTCCGGAAATACGCGCGTGATGCTGAATAAAGAAAGAGCCGTCCTCATACAGATGAACTTCGGTGAGACTTTGCTGAGGCTCTAAAGTGCGCGATTCACCTTCCAAGCGGACAGGGATTGAGCGGGAGCGAAGATATTTTAAAAACGATTTTACTTCGAGCTCCCCTTGCAAATGCGCTGTCGGAATATTGAAAACGGAGACGTTCACGTCAGAAAGCTTGCCAGAAATATTGGTGAGCACTTCGTTGATCTGGCCCCACTCGCGCAACCACGGGTGTACGACAAGCAGACCTTCACGCGGCTCCACCGCAAAAGACTCATAGAAGGTGAACGGATTTTTATTCACGCTCATCAGCTTGAATTCCGCTTCAAGAGCTTTACGCTCCATGAATTCCACGCGCCAGTTCAGTTCCACGCCTGGATCAAACTCAATATAGCGCAAAGGCAGGGCTTGGCCTGGATGCGTGTGCGATTGCAGGAAAACCTTGAGCTGACCGCGGTTGACTTGGGCTGCAACAGCACTGAGCAGACTTTGCACGATCTCTTCCAGCTCGCGCAAGTTCTGGCTTAAAAACAAATGCTCTTTTTGCTGAGTGAGCGGCCATTGCGTAAACGCTGAGGAAGCGGAGCTTTTCGGCTGTGGCAGGATTTCCTTCGGTACATATTTGTGAATAGGATGGCGGAGGATGTCTTTAGCCGACACCTGCATGCCGTTGCTGAAATTATAGCGCAGAATTCCGGCAAGGCGCTTTTGCTCGTGAACTTCATTGAGATAAAATCCAGAGTACGCCGTCAGGTTGCGACGGAATACTTCAGGCATATTCCAAAGCTGTGGCGATAAGGAGTCACGCTCTTTGGAAAGATCCTGAAATTCGTAGCGGGAAAAATCGCTCGTTAATAAAGACCCCAGTGTCTGCCCGTTTAAAAGCGGCAGATCTTCCAAAAACAGACTCACAGATTCAAGCTTAGTATTGCTGGGAATGCCGGACTTAATTTGTGTCGCGCGAGCTTGGCTTGTGTAAAGAGGTTCTTCCAGATCTTTGCACAGAAGGGCCCATTTCGAGTCTTGCGGCGGTTCTGCCGTTGTAAGGGCTTGCCATAACAAGACATACGCCGCCCACTGATGCTCGCAAGAATTTTTGGACTCTGAATTGGTCTTGCACAGATCACAGCGGAAATCGAGATCTCCGCCCGGGTCTTTTTCCGTAATCAGAACGGAGAAGCCTTTCGGCAAAGAAGGCTCAGAAAAGAACACCCGAAGCTGCAAAGCACCTTGGCGCGAAAACTGGATCTCGTGTCCTTCAAAGCGTGAATCCTCGAATAAACTTAAACCATCTTCAAAGGCGGCACGCTCCCCGAGCGGAACTCTTTCCGCAGGTGCGCGCAATTGTGAGATGATTTGAAGGTTTATAGGGTTTGAAAACACGCATTTTCCTTTTCATCCCCGAAAAAAGGGTATCGCTTAGAATGGCAGAAGTTTCGCTTTTTGTCGAGAAAAGGTTTTGAAAGCTCCCCGACCTTTTAAAAAAAGAAGCCCCCTTGGAACTAAAGGATGAAAATGGGCGCAAATATGAGTATTTTGCGGCTGTAAAAGGTGACCTTTGCGAATCATTTATCAAGATGAACATTTTTTTGCGATCGACAAGCCGGCGGGATTTTTCGTGCACCCGCCGGAGGTTTCACCTTATCCCGTTCCTCGCGATAAAATCTGCCTGCATCTCTTGCGCGATTTGATGAAGCAGGATGTGTTTCCGGTTCACCGCCTGGATGCACCGACCAGCGGCGTGCTGCTTTTTGCAATGAATAAAGAGGCGACCCGGGAACTGAGCCGCCTTTTTATGGAGCGCAAACTCAGTAAGACCTATCACGCAGTGGCGCGCGGTTACGTCGAACCGCAAGGAAGCATCAACGTGCCGTTGGAATTTGACGACGGTTCGGTGATGGACGCCGAAACTCACTACAAGCGCTTAAGCACCATTGAACTGCCCTTTGCCGTCGGGAAGAAATACCCCACTTCGCGCTATTCTTTGGTGGAAGTGAAACCCATCACAGGACGCTGGCATCAAATCCGTCGCCACTTTGACCGAATCTCTCATCCTCTTTTGGGAGATATTGAACACGGTGACTCTCATCACAATCGCTTCTTTCGCGATCAGCTGGAAATCCGCGGTTTGTGTTTAAAAGCCGTCAGCATTTCTTTGCAGCATCCTTGGACCGGCGAAGCTTTGCACATCGAAGCTCCACCCTGCGAGAAGTGGGAAAAGATCTATTCCCTTTTTTCTTTAAATCAGTAAAATCTGCGTATGACAACTCGAGGCTACATCGAATCCAATGGTTATCGTTTGCACTACTCCGTGGAAGGAGAAGGCACACCCGCACTGGTGATCGGCAGTGCTGTTTATTATCCACGCACATTCTCCACCAATCTGCGCCGCAAACTGAAGATGGCTTTTATCGACCACCGTGGGTTTGCCGAAGGTGAAAACTCTCCGGATACTTCCCGCTATGAGCTGCCTGTTTTACTCGATGATATGGAACTGATGCGACAAAAGTTGCAGCTAGGCAAAGTCGTTGTGATTGGTCACTCAGGACATGCGTTCCTTGCTTTGGAATATGCTAAGAAATTTCCTCAACACGTGTCCCATGTTGTCTTGATTGCCGGAGCTCCACAGTTTAGCGAGGCTTTCTCAAAGGAGGCGGATCGCTACTTTGAAGACACGGTCGCACCAGAGCGAAAAGCTGAGCTTGAAAAAAATCTGGCGCAACTCGGTGCTGAAATTGCCGCGGCTCCAGAAAAACGTTTTATTACGTTCTGCCTGCGCCTGGGGGCGCGCAGCTGGTATAATCCGACTTATGATGCGACGACCTTGTGGGCCGGTGTGCGGGTGAATATGCATATCATTGATCACATGTGGGGCCGTATTTTCCGCGATATCGATATCACCAAGGGACTTGAGTCTTTTGATAAACCTGTTTTCTTAGCTTTAGGTCTTTTTGATTATCTTGTACCGCCGCATTTTACGTGGAATCCGTATCGAGCGCGTTTTAAAAATCTCACCTTCCGGCTTTTTGAAAAAAGCGGCCATACGCCACAACTGGAAGAAGCTGAACTTTTTGACCGTGAACTTTTAAAGTGGCTGGAAAGCAACGCCTAGCTATCCGATGGCGTCCTTCCATTGCGGATGAGAGCAGATAAGCTTTAAAGCTTTTTTGAGTTTGCTTTTCCCCGGCTCCATCACATGCCAGGTGGAACGGCCGCTGGGATGGGGCAAGCACACAACGTCAACATCCTGACTTAAAAAGCGCGCTTTCCAGATTCGGCCGACAACATCATTCAGTGTACTTTTCGCGGAAAACTTTTCTTCGCCAAGAACTTCTTTAATGGCGACTCTTCCGACAGCGATAATCAAACGCGGTTTTAAAATCCGCACTTCTTCTTGCAGGTGTTCGCGGCAATTGGCGATTTCTTCCTCATCGGGAATGCGATCGCCTTTGCCGTTTTTTCCAGGATAGCAGCGCGCAACCGCCGCCATATAAACGTGTGAGCGGAATGTTTCTTCGTCGACGCCGGAGGTTTCAGAAAACCAGCGAAACAAAGTTTTTCCGGCCGTGTAAGCGAAAGGCCGCCCCAGAGATTCCTCGTGGACTCCGGGAGCTTGACCTAAAAGCATGACCGGAGATTCCACGGCGGGGCCGTGCACAGGTCCACTGCACATAGCGGGACACTTGCGGCATTTTTCAATTTCACGATGAACGGCCTTCAGGCGTCTTGAGACGGACATGGATTTTAGTTTAAATCATGAAGTGTCTAAAGCTTCGACAAAAAATCCCAAAAACAAAAACTAAACTAGACCATGCTACAATGGTCCTATGATTCGAGAGTTGTGGCATTCTTTCCCACGTTTGTTGGAACAAAAAATCAACGCTCTTCTGGACGATGCGGAGCCCAGTCCCGCCAAAGCCTTTCAACTTTACAAGGCTTGCCAGCGCGAGGATTTGTGGCATGACTCGTACGAAAAATTCTCTGCCAAACTTTCCGCTTTTTTCTCCGTGCCTCGCCACGAAAGACGCAAGAGTGATTTGGATCGCCTTCTGGACCGTCCGGCGAATATGGCGGTCTATGCCGATTTTCATCTCAACTTTCGCAACGCTTTGGTGAACAGTGCTTCGGTGATGAATATTGTGAGCTGGGCCCACAATCTGATGCGCGTGAGCCTTAAGACCAACAGTGTGGTGATTTCCATGGATGTGCTGGGCCGAACTTTGCACTACATCACCAATCCTCCACTATTTGAGAAAGCGGAAAATATTCTTTTTGAAGACTTCTGTGCGGCTTGGAAAAAAATGGTCTTTAATCTTTTCGGTAAAAAGTATGATGCCGAGTTAAGCAAGATCATGAACGAACTGCATTGGCTCAACACGCAAATTCAAGAAGCGGAAGAAGCTTCTCGCACCAAGGGCTTTGTCCCCACGATTTATCTGACTCAGACAGAGATCGACTGGACATCAGCCGTGCAAAAATCAGTGATTGAAAATACTCCTGTGCCGAAGTTCCCTTTGTCACGCGGTCCGCAAAAACCGCGTTTGATGGATCTGGATCGCACTATTCGTTTGTACAAGATCGTACAGATGACAAAGCTGCCGGAACTTCTTGAGCACCGCGACCGGATTCGCGCAACTATTTTAGATCAATGCAATCGATTGCTAAAGGAATGCGCACGCTGATTAAAGCGACGGCGTGCGTCCGCCATCCACAGGAACATTAATACCCGTCACATAAGAGGCCGCAGGACTTGCTAAGAAGGCAATCACTTCCGCGACTTCTTTCGGCTCACCGATTCTTCCCATGGGAATCGCGGCCTTCCAGCGCTCTTCGATAACGTCTTCCGTTGTTTGCGCTGTTTGCGCCGTGGAACTTAAGAGCGACGTGAAGCGGCTTGTCCGAATGTAACCGGGAAGAATATTGTTTACGGTCACTCCGAACGGCGCGAGCTCTCCAGCAAGGGTCTTTGCCCAATTGGCCACAGCACCACGAACCGTGTTGGAAACTCCCAGTTGCGCGATCGGTGTTTTTACAGACGTGGAAATAATATTAATGATGCGACCGTAGCTTTCAGCCTTCATCGCCGGCAGAACCGTTTGCACTAGGATGTGCGAGGCAAAAAGATGCGCTTTCAACGGAGCCTCGAACTCTTCAAAAGGAGCCTGATAAAGCAGTCCACCTTTGGGCCCGCCGGCGTTGTTAATAAGAATATGGATTTGCTCATTCAAAAAGGATGGAGCCAAGTCCTGCAGATGATCGTTGTTGGAAAGATCCACGGCAAAAAACTTATGGCCGCTTCCTGGCAGTGACTTAATCAGCTCTGAAAGCTTGTCCTGATGCCGGGCGAGCGCGAGAATGCGCGCCCCCCTTTCCGCAAGAAGGCGGGCCGCCGCTTCACCAATTCCTTGGGAAGCGCCACACACCAAAGCGGTTTTTCCTTTTAGCTCGAGTGAGGTCCACATTTAGCCGCACTCATCTCCCCAGGCTGCGGTGATCATGCAGCGTGGATTGATGGAGGTACCGCCGGAGCCATCTTTATTCACTTTGCATTTGATGTCTTTGGCTTCCTCAAAAACATGCCCTGCGGCTCCGTCGGGCATCACACCCATTTCAGACAGAGCATCGAACAACGCTTTAGCCGTGATTTTGCCGACACCAGAAGGTTTCGTGCAGTTATAATCCGGCATCAGATCGGGAAGGACGCCACGATTGGTTTGCCGGCACTGCAAGTCCGCCACGGACCACGTCACCACATTTCCGGAGGTTTTCTTTTTAGCTATCGGTGAATTTTTCAGAATATAAGTCAGCGTCACCGCTTCATCGCCGTTAAATACACGCGTTGACATGTCTCCGCACGCCGCAAACACGGCGGAAGGCAATGCCACCGCACCCACTACTGCCATAAGAACTCTTCGTAAGATCATAGTTTACTCCATTGGTAAAATCTAAGTCTTACGGTGTAGCCCTTTTCCACAGTGATGAAACGCGGTTCCGCGTATGTTTGGTAAAAATCAATACGCGGTTACGAAACGGCAATCTTAGTGGCACTCACCTTCGAAAAGAACGGTTCTTTCGGTGTAATCGTTGCTGTAGGAGAACTCCGCCAGCAGTTCATTGGTGGAAGCACTTAGAATCTGCACGGACACATTGCGCACGCCCTCACGAACTTGATTTTTCACGAGACGCTTCTGGTGAGGCGTTGTGCACTCTTCATATTCTTCGTACACATTCGTGTTTTCGGCTACAAACTCACTGCGACCTTGCATGGCAATATCCTGATTGCGAATTTCGCCCGCGGATACTTGAATGTCACCATTGAGAGGAAACATTTTAAAGCCGACGAAATCAAACTGCACAATGCCTGATGAAGTTATGCTTTGCAAACGACAAGAAACTGCAAAGAACTTGTAAAAACGAAATGACGCCAGGCTCCCGTTCAACGAAAAAAGAATGAAGAGCGCTTCTTTAAAGTCGGTTTATTACCTATGATAAATCTTTGCTCACAAAGGGCGTCTCGCTTTCATCCTAGGAGAATTGCAATGAAATACAATTTCCGTCCCGGTCCCCGTAATCTCATCACCGATGTCGATAACATCCGCGTTGGACAAGCCGAAAATCACGAGGTTTGGAGTGGAACCTCCGTTGTTCTGTTCGATAAAGGAGCCGTGGCGGCGGTGGATGTGCGTGGCGGAGGCCCCGGCACTCGCGACACCGATGCTTTAAATCCCAGCTGTTTGGTTGATAAGGTCGATGCCATTGTACTTAGCGGCGGTTCGGTTTTTGGCTTAGGAGCTTCGTCGGCTGTTACGGACATTCTGGCTTCACGCGGTGTGGGCTTCCCGATTGGTCCTGCGCGAGCCCCGATCGTTCCCAGTGCTGTGCTTTTTGATTTGCTCAATGGAGGCAATAAAAACTGGGGAGATAAATCTCCTTATTGGGACCTGGGCCGCGCAGCTTTGGATGCGGCCTCTTTGGATTTTAAATTAGGAACTGCGGGTGCAGGTTATGGCGCTAAAGCGGGACCTGTTAAAGGAGGACTGGGCAGTGCTTCTTCAATTTCCGGGGACGGGCTGCAGATTGGCGCTATTGTCGCGGTCAACTGTGTGGGAAGTCCTATCATGCCCGGTCAGTCTTCATTCTGGGCATGGCCGTTCGAACAAAATAACGAAATGGGTGGCCAGCCGATCCCAACGGCGGCGATAGATTTTAACTCCGCAGCGGAAGCGTGGACGGGATCTCCGCTAGACAGCCTTACCAATCAAGCGGGCAAAAACACCACGATCGGTGTTGTCGCCACCAACGCTCGTCTGACTAAATCCGAAGCCTTGCGTGTCGCGATCATGGCCCAAGACGGTTATGCCCGCTCCATCCGTCCTGTGCACACCCCGTTTGATGGCGACACCGTTTTCGCGGTATCTACCGGAACATGGGGTGCGGATATCGAAGCTCGTGCAGATCTCGTCAACCGCATCGGCCTCGTTGCCGCTGACTGCTTAGGCCGCGCCGTCGCTCGCGGCGTTTATGAAGCGACAGCTTTGGGTGAATTGCCAGCGTACCAAGACGTTCATGGCGCGAAACTTCGTGCGAGGAAATAACGGGAACACTTTTTACTAAACAGTTCAAAGTTTTAACTTGTTGGTATCCCATAGTTAGAGATAATAGGTCTCGATGCTAAGACTATTTCTCGTGCTATTGCTTTTCTGGAATTCTTCTTTCGCGGCCGCAGAAACGATCGTAATTAAAGGCGAAGATGACTGGGCTCCGTACTCTTCAGCCACCAAAGACTATAAAAGTGTGCAAGGCCTTGCACCTGATATTGTGAGAGCCGCCTTTAAGACTCAAGGTGTGACCGTTATCACTCGCCCCGTGCCTTTTGCTCGCTGTCTTCATGAGGTGAAAGAAGGTTCCGCCATCGGTTGCTTCGACACGGTGATGAGCATTGAGACTCAAGACAATTATGTCTTTCATTCGACACCCTTGTTTAAGGCCGACATGGTTGTTTACGGAAGAATCCGCGAGCCGCAAAGAACTTTGACCTTTAAAGATCTCGAAGGAAAAGTCGTCGGCACCACCAACGGTTACACCTATCCCACAGAATTTAGGTTCTTCCCCCTTCATGGTGGGAGACGGCGAGTCAAAAATGAAGGCATAAGCCCTAATTTCCAATTAAGATTTGGTTACGAAGCTAAATTTTAAAAGGAGAAAAGGACTATGTCTTCGATTG